>Ga0157371_10000146_pt1 | contig 103290 bp, 102 predicted proteins | sample C45metaG_FD_113462 | JGI IMG/M metagenome (GOLD analysis project Ga0157371, IMG submission 113462) | Corn rhizosphere microbial communities from Kellogg Biological Station, Michigan, USA - C4-5 metaG | ecosystem: Host-associated > Plants > Roots > Rhizosphere > Soil | place: USA: Michigan...
AGGAAGGTCGCTTCCACGTCGGCGCCATATTCCTTCAGATTACCGACATTGAGGATCGGGAAGCCGACCACCGGCGGATAGAGCACGCTCAGCGCGCCGTTCTGCTTTTTCTTGAAGCTCCAGTAGAACAGCTCGACGTTCAACTGCAGCCGATTGTCGAGGAACCGGTTCTTGGTACCCAGCGCATAGGCGGTGATACTTTCCGGCTCGTAGCTGTTCTTGTAATTGAATGTACCGGCCGGTGCGTTCACGCCATCGTTGAAACCGCCGGCATGGAAGCCGGTCGATACGTTGGCATAGACCATCGAGCGCGGGCCGACATCATAGTCCACCCCGATCTTCCAGTTCGTCGCCTTCCATGAGCGGCTGTCGTTGCTCGGAACCGTGCACTCCGACGTCGCGAGATTGTAAGTCGTGCCCGCGACTCCGACCGGGCAGAACGGTGTCCCCCCGATATCGGTGTAGGCCGGCTGGCCGATGCGGAAGAGACCGGAGATCGACTTCTTCTCATACGTGTGGCGCAGGCCGCCGGTCAGGCGCAACTCTGGCGTGATCGAATAGGTCACCTGGCCGAACGCTGCGTAGCTTGTATCGGCGAGATGATAGTCGCGCCGGATATAACCCTGGTTGGTGATAAGGCCGCCGGGCACCTGATTGAAGTTCCAGTACCGCTCGAACGGGTCCTGGGTCTCGCGGAAATAATAGAGGCCAACGAGCCACTTGAGCGGACCATTGCCATCGGAGGCGAGGCGCGCCTCGTAGCTCTGCTGGTCAGCGGGTGTGCGGATGATGGTCTGGTAGCCGCCGGCCGGATTGACCCAATTGGCCAGGGTGTGCCGATATGCCGGGAGGATGGTAAAGGTGAAGCCCGGACCACGCCAGTCGAACTGCCCCGACACCCCCCAGGTACTGTTGTTCAGGAAGCTTCCCGGTGCCCAGCGGCCGATGGTGTCGGAATTGAGCGCATAGCCGCCGACGCCTGCGCCATAAAGATCGGGGTTGTAGGTAACGGTGTTGGGCGGAACGCACTGGTTTGCGCCGGGCAGCAGGGTGCATCCTACACCTGGATTCTGAAGTGTTCCATCGTAGTTGGCCGGCGCGTAGAAGCCGAGCGGCGGCCCCTGCCAGGGATCGGCGGTGATCGTCGTGGCATGGGTTGCCGTGGTGTTCATCACTACCTGGCCGACGCCATTGCCATGATCGCGCGAATAATCGCCAGCGATGTAAATGCTGAAGTCGCTGCTCGGTTCAAAGCGCAGCGAAACGCGGCTCGCGACGGTGTTCTGGTCATCCATCCCGGTGCGCTCGATATAGCCGCCATGTTTGATGAAGCCGACCGCGGCGCGCATCGCAATTTTGTCGTTGAGGGGAAGGTTGACGACGCCCTTCAGATCAAGGGCGTCGTAATTTCCGTACTGCGCATCGAACCGCGCGCTGGTTTCAAAGTCCGGATGATTGGTGATGTAGTTGATTGCGCCGCCCGTCGCGTTGCGGCCGTACAGCGTGCCCTGCGGCCCCTTCAGGACTTCGATCCGCGCAACGTCGAGGAAAGCGCCGGAAAGCGCAGTGCCGCGCGCCACATACGCGCCGTCGATGCTTTGCGCCACGGCCATGTCACCAAACGCGTTTATGATTTGCGCACCGATGCCGCGGACATAAATGTTGTTTAGCCCGCCAAAGCCGCGACTGACCGACAAACCCGGCACCAGCTTCACGAGGTCTACCGGCTTGGACACATTGGCGTCCTGAAGGGCGCCACTGTCCACTGCCTGAATGGCGATCGGCGTGCGCTGCAAGCTGTTCGACCGGCGCTCGGCGGTCACCACGATGTCGGCCAGTTGGCCGGATACTTCCTGCGGCGACGCCGTCGATGGTGCCGGCTGCGGTGCCGCCTCCTGCGCGAATGCCTGACCAGAAGCGATCAGCGCAAGCGGTGCAGCGGAAACCCAGAAAACGGCCCTGAAGCGCTTTGGCATTTCATTCTCCCCTACTTCGCTGCTTCTGTGGACGGCCGGAGGGTGTGCGCGAGCAGCGATTTATCAGCCCGGCATTAGGCAAATGGAGCGGACTGTTCTTGTTTCTCATTGCGGCAAATCTATTCTCGCCGTGCGGCTCAGCGATCTGCTGGACCCGCTTGGATGCCGGGCGACTCTCGAAGGGCGGACAGTGATGCGGTGAATGCCCCCTTCGACAGGCATCGTATGATGCTGACCTGCGCCACACTGGCGCGCCGGTCGTGGGTTGAAACAGCTGTCGCTGCGGGTCGATCGGTGCAGCTCGCAAATTTCGCGATCGACCCGTATCGCTGCGTCTTGCCTATTGGCGCGCCAGGATTAATCTAGCCGCGCGCCGCGGAAAACGGCGCCGAGGCGTGAGAACCTCGTTTGGAAAAGACAAAGCCTGCCGGTCCTACGGCCGGGTGGCCGATGCGTATGTCCAGGCCGTCAGGCTAAAAGCGTCGGCGCAAGCATCCAAGTCGATTTCCACACCTGGACATTGCTCAAGGGTGTCGTGCTCTCGACGATGCTTGGGGTGGGCGCGGAGTTGCAGTTCGGTGGCCGCGGCGATCTGGTTGACGCGTTGCGGCAATCTGCCGAGCAGAACGTGTCGAGGGCAGGGGACCAGATCACGTCGCACAACTTGCAGATCCAGCCAACGATTACGGTGCGGCCAGGAGCCTCGGTCAGGCTGCTCGTGAACCAGGATCTCATATTGAAACCTTGGCAGGGGGCAGGGTGATGGCTGACCTCAAGCTCGGGCGGCTCCCTGATCGCACGCCGGTCAAGCTTACCATTTCGGTCCTGCCCGATCTGCATCAACGGCTAATCGCTTATGCCGCGCTTTACGCCACCACCTATGGCAGCGAGGAGCCGGTCGCCGAACTGATCCCGGCCATGCTGTCCGCATTCCTCGACAGCGATCGCGCATTCGCCAGACGGCGCAAATAGCACGGCGAAGCAATGGACCCAACGCTACCTCCATCGCAGGCGTTCATCACGCCGAACGAATTCGCGTCGATCGTTCGTCTTTCGCGCCGTCAGATCGACCGGTTACGGAAGCGACGACCGGAGGGATTCCCGACCGAATACGAACTGGGTAGTGGCCAGAGCAAACATGGCCACTGCCCGAGGTTCAAGCTCGCCGACGTACTGGCCTGGATGGAAACGCGTGCCCTCTGGTAGACGAGCGCCTGGGCCAGGGCAGGGGAGCGACGACCGCCCGATTCAGGTCGGCATCCGGCACGCCTAGCGCCTCCGCCACGCCAACATCCCTAGCGATCGCAATGATTTCCGCCTCCCATTTCAGAAACCATTCGCGCTTCTCGTCCTCAAGTTCATAGCCATCGTAGATCCGTTCGAGACCTGTCTTTGCGTGGTTGAGCATGGCCTCGGCTGTCTCGAAATCGACTTTGAGGCGCTTGGTGTTCGAGCGGGCGGTGCGTCGCATATCGTGAGGCGTCCAGCGCTCGATCGGCCGCCCCGCATATTCGGACATTCGCGAAAGGACGCGATTTCGCGATTTGTACCAGCCGCATGGCGCCTGGGGGCCGTCGATGAGGGAAGAGGGGAAGACCCATTCATGGTTAGAGCGGAACAGTGAGAGGCCCCAAGCACCGAGCGCAACGCGGTGGACGCGAGCGTTCTTCGCGCGATTTTCGGGTATCGTCCAGACATCGTCCTGGAGCTCCCGGGTTCTGGCTCCGATGACCTCAGAAAGGCGCGCTGCGGTGAGTAGAAAGAGGAGGAACCCGCGCTGATACGTGAGCGGTTCGTGAGCAAGCGCACGCAGGAACCAACCAATCTCCTCGACGCTCAATTTGCGGGCGCGTGGAGTTTCAGCGAACCTCAGATCGGTTAGTCGAGCGGCAGGATTTCCCGGCAACCCGATTTCGGTTCCTCGAAGCGACGAGGCCCAACCAAAGAACACCTTCAGCTCGGTCGCGAGCCGATTTGCTCGAACGCGCGACCGTTTGCCCTTGGCCAATACCAGTTTGGTCAAATCGGCTTCGGTAATATCGTAGATGACCTTGCGGCCGAGCTTTGGCGCGACATCGCAGCTGTAGATCGCGAGCTTTTCGGCGATCGTGCTCGGTTTGTTGACACGCTTTGCGCGCGAGGCACGTCCCTCTCTGACAGCTGTCATATACAGGCCATGACAGAACTCGACAGTCATCCTGGCTCGCTCGATCGCGGCCTGCTTGACGGCGCGCGGATCGATTCCGGCTTCGACTTGCTCATTTAGCTCGCTTGCCCACTGTCTGGCGGCAGCGATCGTATAGGCTGGGAACAGCCCCAACGTTAATTTCACGGTCGGACCGCCGCCGACGATCCGCCGCCGATAGTGCCATGCTTTCTTACCGCCTGGGCCGACTTTAATCGACAGGCCCGGTGTCGCTGGATCTGCGAGCTTTCCCCTGACTAGGGCGTCGATAATCGCGGGAGAGAAATCTTTCCTTCTTGCCATCTTCAGACTCCGGTCGGCCGGCGCATAAAAAATTGGGACACAAATCGGGACACAACAGCCGAATTTGGGCACAAATCAGTACACAAATTAGGACACAAGGGCTGTCCAAATGAGTCCAGCCCGGTCGGAACCAGGCGAACCCATTTCGTCAAATTAGATTTGTATGTTCAATGACTTGCTGGCCGAATCTCTAGTGATTCGGAGCGGTGCCGGATGCAGGAATCGAACCCGCGACCTTCGGTTTACAAAACCGCTGCTCTACCAGCTGAGCTAATCCGGCCCTCGGGGCGCGACCCCGATATCAGCTGCGCGCTCCCATGCGTCAGGTGATGCCGAAGGTCCAGCCCTCTGTTTGGGCGATGTCGGGAGTCAGGCGCGCCGGCGACCACAATTCCGGCCGGGGCGCATAGGCGCGCAGCCATGCCGCGGTCAGCAGCGCGTCGGCGCTATGATCGTCGATCGCGCCGCTTCCCGTCACCGGCGCGCTGCCGATCGTCTCGAGCGCGCTGTTCAGCGCCTCGATCGACGTCATTTTTGTCCGTCCCTTCGCTCGTCCAGCCGCGATCGCGGCCAGGCTGGTATAGATTTCGACGATCAGCGAGCCGTGCGCGGGTGCCGGGTCGAATGGCCAGATCGGAAGCTTGCCCGCCAATCGGTGCATCACGCGCATCCCCGTCAGGCTCGACTTCCCGACTTGCGCCGCGCCGACCAGGTTGAGATTGCTGTACGGGTTCAATCCCTGATTCCGCTGCTCGATCTCGCTGGTGCGCAGCCGGCCACGACCGCCGCCATATTGGTCGCCCTCGCGCCCGCCATGCCGACGGAAATGGCGCGAGGCGTGCGGGTGATCGACGAAACTCGACGCGGCGAGGTGAGGATCGTCCGAGCTGATCCGGTCGACCAGCGCCCATAAAGCTCGTGCATCGGCGGGGCTTTCGTCCCATCCGGGGAAGAACGCGTCGCGATCGGCAAAGGGCAGCGACAGGCCAAGATCCAGCCCGACGAGCGTGCCGTCGGGCATTTCCTCACGCAGCCAATGGAGGACAGCGGTTCGCGACCAGCCGCCCGGCCGCGCGATCAAATCCGGGGCGCCGCCGTCGCGGGCGCATATCGCCACAGCGATGCCGCGCTGCACCGGACCTACCGCGCCCGACCAGTCGACCGCCGCATAATAGTCGAAATGGTCAGGGGCGGTCGCCAAACGCCGCTCGCTGCATCTTGCCGGCTCGATCCCACCAGGCGCGAGTGATGACGGTGCGAACGCGGTCGGGATCGCTCGATCCATATCGCACCAGCAGACCGGGCCAGCCTTCGTAATGCGGCGTCTGCCAGAAGGTCTCCGGGTCGGTATCGAGCAGCACCGCCTTTTCTTCGTGCGGGCTCATGACGTGAAAACTGTCCGCCTCGCGCCCCGGCGAGACGAACGCCTTCTTGTTCACCTTCGGGCAGGGCGTCCCGTAGAAGCTTTCCATATAGGTGTCGGGCAAGCTTAGCGCGAAGGCGACGACTTGGTCCCAGCTATTCATTGCCGTCGGCCACTCCAAACCCCTCCGACCACGCGTCCCTGTCGAGTGTATAGGGATCGATCGCGAACCTCTTGGGATGGTCTCGAAAGCCGGGAAAGACTAATTTGCGCTCGATGGCTGCCTCCGCGCCTTCGCGGCTGCTATAGACTCCAACGAGCTTGTCGTTGCTCTCGCCGTCACCCGTCTCGCGGGAGTGCCAGAGGAGGAACACAACGCTCATTCTGCTCGCTTCCTAAGGCTGTCCCAATAGTCGAGCCGCTCCTGAATTCGCTTTTCGAACCCGCGGCCCGTGGGCGTATAAAAGGTCTGCGGGCTCATTTCCTCGGGCCAGTAATTCGACCCCGAGAAACCTTCCTCGGTATCATGGTCATAGGCATAGCCCTTGCCGTAGCCGATATCCTTCATCAGCCGGGTTGGCGCGTTGAGGATGTTCTGCGGCGGCATCAGCGAGCCGGTTTCCTTGGCCGAAGCCCAGGCCGCGCCCATTGCCTTGTACGACGCATTCGATTTGGGCGCGGTCGCCAGATAGAGGCACGCCTGCACCAGCGCGAGTTCGCCTTCGGGCGAGCCGAGGAAATCATAGGTGTCCTTGGCGGCGATGCATTGGACCAGTGCTTGCGGATCGGCGAGACCGATATCCTCGATCGCCATGCGCACCAGCCGGCGCAGCAGATAAAGCGGTTCCTCGCCCGCGGTCAGCATCCGCGCGAGATAATAAAGCGATGCCTGGGGATCGCTGCCGCGCACCGCTTTGTGCAGCGCCGAGATCAGGTTGTAATGGCCCTCGCGATCCTTGTCATAGACCGCAACGCGACGCTGGAGGAACGCCGACAGTCCGGCGGGATCGAGCGGTTCCGACAGGTCGACCGAATAGAGCGTTTCCGCTTGGTTGAGCAGGAAGCGGCCGTCACCGTCGGCGCTGGCGATCATTGCCGCACGTGCATCCGGGGTGAGGGGCAGGGGGCGTTCCATCAGCTCATCGGCGCGGTCGAGCAATTTTCCGAGCGCGGCGGCGTCGAGCCGGTGCAAAATTAGTACCTGCGCGCGGCTGAGCACCGCGGCATTGAGTTCGAAGCTGGGATTTTCGGTGGTGGCGCCAACCAACGTGACGGTGCCGTCCTCGACATAGGGCAGGAAACCATCCTGCTGCGCGCGATTGAAGCGATGGATCTCGTCCACGAACAGCAAGGTGCGCTTGCCGATCCGGGCATGTTCGCGCGCTTCGGCGAACGCCTTCTTGAGATCGGCGACCCCCGAGAACACCGCGGAGATCGCGACGAAGCGCAGGCCGACCGCATCCGCCAGCAACCGTGCGATCGTCGTCTTGCCGGTCCCGGGCGGTCCCCACAGGATCATCGACGACAGCCGGCCGGCGGCGACCATCCGCCCGATCGCACCCTCGGGGCCGGTCAGATGCTCCTGTCCGACCACGTCCTCCAGCCGGCGTGGGCGCAGCCGATCGGCGAGCGGCGCGTTCTCGCTCGGGACATCCTGGGAAGAGGCTTCGGGTTCGAAGCCAGCGAAGAGATCGGCCATAACGGGAACATAGGGTTTTGAGCAGCGGAATCCCAGCGTCTCCAACCTCGATGCGATTGAGAGGGGGCGCTGCTCAGCAACCGTCATCCCGGCCTTGTGCCGGGATCCACCGGGCAGCACGCATGTGGCTCGAAGATCCAGGCAATGGCCCGCGGCACGGTGGATCCCGGGACAAGCCCGGGATGACGCATTTGAGGGGATGGGCGGGCAGGCGCCCCTCTTCGCTAGAAATTTCTAAGATATATCTTGACGTATCGATATTAAGATATATCTTGAGTTCATCATGAAACACCCAAGGAATCAAGAATCCATGTTTTTCCATCATCATCACGGCGGCCGCGGCTGCCATCCCGGGCATCACGCCATGCGCGGCGGCTGGGGGCATCGCGGCTGGCATGGCCGCGGTTTCGGCGGCGGCCGTGAAGGCCGGGGCGAGGGCCGCTCGCGGCGCATGTTCGACGGCGGCGAGTTGCGCCTCGTGCTGCTCAAGCTGATCGCCGACGAGCCGCGCCACGGCTATGACCTGATCCGCCAGATCGAAGAACTGACCGGCGGCGCCTATGCGCCGAGCCCCGGCGTGGTTTATCCGACCATCACTCTGCTCGACGATATGGGCCTGATCCAGGAACAGCAGAGCGAGGGTGCCAAGAAGCTGTTCGCGGTCACCGAGGCCGGCACTGCCGAGCTCGAGGCCAATGCCGAACAGGTCGCGGCGCTGATCGCCCGACTGAGCGCGATCGGCGAGGAACGGCAGAAAGTCGACGCCACCTCGATCCGCCGCGCGATGGGCAATCTGCGCGAAGTGTTGGTCAATCGCCTCAACTCGGGCGAGGTCGATGACGAGGTGCTGCACCAGGTCGTCGCCTTGCTCGACGAGGCCGCGCAGAAGATCGAGCGGCTGTAAGGCGTGAGCGGTATCACTCGCTTGCAGATCCTCCGTCGGCGGCTGGGCATCGACCCGGCCGCCGGCCCCTTATCGAAAGACTCCCATGACCGTTTCCGCGACCGCCAAGGTGCCGACCGCGAGCGCCAGCAAATATCTCCAGCAATTATGCAAGCATTGGCAGCACAATCTGACGGTTGAGTTCACTGCCGATCACGGCACCGTGACCTTTCCCAAGGATGCGCGCGGTGCCGACTGGCCTGGCGACGCGCTGGTCACGTTCGATGCATCGGCGGATGCGCTCGACGTCCGCATCGATGCGAGCGTGGAAGCGCAGCTAGAGGGATTGAAGGGCGCCGTCGCGTCTCACCTCGACCGCTTCGCCTTCCGCGAGGCGCCGCTGGCGTTCGACTGGCAAGCGGCTTGAGAGACTAAAACCCTCCCCGTGCCGGGGAGGAATTGTCAGCCCGCCAACACCTTCTCCGCGACTTCCTCCATGCTGCCGACGACGAGCAGCGAGTCGCCGCCTACCATGCCGACCTTGGTCTGGCCGTTCTCGTCGGCACGCAGATAGGCGATGTTGGCCGCGACCACGAGATAATCGCCGCCGCGCGACTTGAGCAGAATGAATTTCACGATGGACCTCCGGGGTTCCCGAACTCCCTAGATCGCTTTCATTGAAAATCCGTCACGAGATTCCGGAACGATCCGACGCCCCGCCTGCTGCGTTCAACCCGCGTAGCGCTCCGCCGTTGCCTTGATCAGCGCGATCATGTTGGGGATGCCTTGCGTGCGGTTCGAGCTGAGCTGGTTGCGCAGGTCGAACGGCGCAAGTGCGGCATCGATATCGGTCGCCAGGATGTCGCCGGGTTGGCGGTCCTGTACGGTCAGCAACACCAGCGCGATGATGCCCTTGGTGATCGCCGCGTTCGAATCCGCCAGGAAATGGAGCGTGCCATCATCGCGGACCATGGGATAGACCCACACCGATGCCGAACATCCGCGCACCAATGTCGCATCCGTCTTGAGCGCGTCGGGCATCGGCTCGAGCGCGCGGCCGAGATCAATCAGCAGGCGATAGCGATCGTCGGCGTCGAGGAATTCATATTCGTCGTGCAGGTCGGAAAGGCTCGGCATGGTCGGCGCCTATAGCGTGTCGGCCGTGCAATCCAACCGCCCTGAACTTGTTTCAAGGTCCGGATCCTGCGCCACGATCGTGCCGCGGCGACCTCCATCGGATCCAGGCCTTGAGGCAAGCTCAGGGCGCTGGTGGGGCGGACTTCAGAGGTCCACCCCGGACGCGATCGCCTCGAGCTTGCGGATCCGCTCTTTCAGGTCCGCGATCTCGATCCGCGCGCTGGCATTGGGCAGCGTTGGGCCGTCATGCCCGGCGTGATCGGCATAAGCGTTGATCTCACGCTCCTTGAGCGCCAGCCATCCGCGCCAGCCGGCGAGCGAGGCCATGCAGATCATGCCCAGGCCGGCCAGGCCGGCACCCGCCATGGTGAAATACAGATTGGGGTCGGTCATCATTGACGTCTCCATTCGATTGTCGCCGGCCGCCCTCAGCGGTCGCGGTTGCGCAGCGATTCGATCTCGCGATCGAGATTGGCACTGCTGCCATTGGTGTCGGTGATCACGCGTTCGAGGACTGCGATGCGGTCCTTCAGGCTGGTGATCTCGTGGCGGAGTTGGCGGTTTTCCTCATTGAGGGCGGGATCGCGCACGCTAAATTCGTTACCTTGATTGTCACGGACGATACCCATTCTGGCCCGGACGATGCTGCCAATCGTAACGACGAGCACGATGCCGAAGACCATCAGGGCGAGGCCCAAGATCATGTCAACGATGACCATTTGTGAGAACTCCCGTCAGCGCGTTCGCCTATTCGGCCGGTTGGATGACCGCCTCGCGCATGGCGCGGCGGCGTGGTCGGTCGACCCGCTCGGCAAGCCACACACCGACACCGGTGGGGATCGCCAGGATTACGACAAATATTGCTAAGCCGATCATTGTTCTGGTCCTATTCTGTCTGTTCAGTTCAGCGGCTGGGGCTCGTCGCCCCGCAGCTTTTCGATTTCGTCGGCGACCGCGATGCCGCGGTCGGTCACGATCCGCTCCAGCACGCGCACCCGCTGTTCGAGCCGTTCGGTCTGGGCGGCATATTGCGCAGCCTTTTCGGCGACCTTGTCGGCTTCGAGTTCGAGCTGGCGTTCGCGCAGCTTGAGCCAGGGCTTGACGAAGACGCCGCCGAAGATCGCGAGCAGGCCGCAGCTGATGCCCAGGATCGGAATGAGCAGGGGACTGATCATTGCGTTGGTTCCTTAGTTCAGCGGCTGCGACGGGGCGTCGCGCAGCTTCTCGATCTCTTCCGCGACATCCAGGCCGCGGTCCGTGACGATCCGCTCCATGACGCGCATCCGCTGTTCGAGCCGTTCGGTCTGCGCGGCATATTGCGCGGCCTTCTCGGCGGCCTGGGCGTTGAGCGCCTCGGCCATCTTCTCGCGATGCCGGGTCCAGGTCTTGAGCATCTCGCTGCCGATGCCGAGCGCGGCGGGGATACCCACGACCACCAGGGCAAGCATGAAGATGGTGAAACCGTTGGTGGCGAAAAAATCGGTCATCTCGTGCTTCCTCAGTCGCGGTTGCGAAGTTCGTCGATCTCGCGAGCGACACGCTCGCCGGGATCGGTTGCGATGCGTTCGAGGACGCGCAGGCGCTCCTCCAGGCGGCCGATCTGGCTGACGAGCTTGTCATTCTCGTTCGACAGCAGCTCGATCTTGCGCTGCGCTTCCAGGTCGCCGCTGGTATCCACATAACCCCGGCGCATGGCGCGGCGGCTATTGCGGTCCTCCAGCGGATAGCCATGCTTTGCCCTGATCGACATCTTGATGATGCCGCCGATCGTCGCGATCGCGATGATCATCAGGACGAAGATTTGACCATGATCCACGTTCGTTCTCCTCGGTGGGCCGGCGCTTCAGCGCAGGCCGTCGATCTCGTGGGCCAGCCGTTTCGGCTGGTCGGTGACAATCGCTTCGAGCACTGCCAGCCGCTTGCGCATCTCGCTGGTCTCGCGCTGCTGATGCAGTAGCTCCGCCGATGGAGTGGCGGGTACCGCCTGCGCCTGGCTGAGCGCTTTCCTGACCTTGCGGTTGGCGAACCATTGAATGGCCAGGGTCGCGCTCGTTCCGAACATCGCGCCCATGATGAAGTAAGGTGTCGGATCCATTATTCTTATCCCCTATTCCTGTCGGCCGGCTCAGCGCAGCGCGTCGATCTCGTCGGCCAGGCGGGTGTTGCGGCTGGTGTAGAGCGTCTCGATATCGGCGAGCCGGCGGTCGAGGTCGCGGAACTTCGAGCGGACCTCGGATGCCGAGCGGCTCGGGTTCGATCGCACGCCTTGCCAGAACTTCGCGTCCTCGGCGTCGTCGTACAGGCCGAACGGCTTGCACGGCGCTAGCCAGGCGGTGATGAAATAGGCGGGAATGACCCAGCCCGAGGTTATCAGCGAGAGGATGACGGTCCCGACCCGGACGACGGTGACGTCGATCCCGGTATAGTCGGCGACACCGGCACAGACACCCAGGAACTTCTTGTTCTGCTTGTCCAGGTAGAATTTGGTGCGGCTAGCGGACATCTCAGTTGCTCCGTGAAGCGATATGGTCGGCCGGTTCGGCGAGCGGCATGCTCGCTTTCCAGTCGGGATGGTCGGCAGCGACGATGCGCTCGACCGTCGAAACGCGATCCTCGAGGCGGCGGGCGAGCGAGTAGAGCTCATCCAGCAGCTTCTCGTCCTCATTCGTGATCTTCGGCGCCTGGCGCCACTTGGTCACGTAGTGCAGGACGATCCACGGAAGCCCGATGAAGAGCATCCCCACAATCAGGACCGGGATCAGGACGTCCTCCATGTCTCAGTCCTCCCTTATTTCTTGCCGAGGCGGGCTTTGAGCGCCTCGAGTTCGGCGTCGACCTTTTCGGACGCCTTCAGCTCGGCGATCTCTTCCTCGAGCGTCTTGGGCTGACCGCCCAAATTGAGCGCTTCGGCACGGCCCTCGGCCAGGTCGACGCGGCGTTCGAGCACGTCGAAGCGCGAAAAGGCGTCCTGCGTGCGACCGGCCGAATAGACCTCGCGGATCTTGAACTTGTTGTTGGCGCTCTCCAACCGGGTGGCGATCGAGGACTGGCGGTTGCGCGCCTCGCTCAGCTTCTTCTGAAGCTTGGCGATATCCTCTTCCGAACCTCGCAGTGCCTCGTCGAGCACGCTGATCTGCTGGCTGAGCTCGACCACCATGTCGGTCGCCTTCTGGCGCTCGACCAGGGCCGCCTTGGCGAGATCCTCGCGATCCTTCGACAGCGCCAGTTCGGCCTTCTCGGTCCAGCTTTCCTCGAGCTGGCTGAGCTTGGCGATATGGCGGCGCATTTCCTTCTGGTCGGCGATGGTGCGCGCGGCGGAGGCGCGAACCTCGACCAGCGTCTCTTCCATCTCCAGGATGATCATGCGGATCATCTTCGCCGGATCTTCCGCCTTGTCCAAAAGGTCGGTGAAGTTGGCGGCGATGATGTCGCGGGTGCGCGAAAAAATGCCCATGTTGGTGTTACTCCTCGGAATTTACGCTTTACTCGGATTGGTGGGGCCGCCGGGGCGGGAAGCAAGGGGGAAACCTGCCCCGGCGGTTGGCCGTCACGCCTTGAGCGCGACGGGAACCTGCGGAGCCGGATTGGCCTGCGCCAGGCCCGGGCCAACGGCCGCGAGCATCAGCGCCGAACCGCAGACGAAGGTGCTGGCGACCACCACCAAAGTGCGACCCAGACCGTTTGAAACCGACTGCATTGTTCTTACTCCCTAGTGTTGTTCCTGCCGGACATCCGGCGATGCCAACGCGATTGTTGGTGATGCTTGGGAGTATTGCAGAAGCCGTGCCAATTCCGAAAAATGGCGGAAATCTGCCGTTTCTTCTTCGAAAATGGTCGGAGTTGGTGATTTGCACTTGCCAAAGATTGGCAAAATACACCAAGTCGTGGGCATGGAACGGACGACGCAGGTTATTGGGCAATCGGGACCCTTTCTCGATGCGCTGGAACGCGCCAGCCGTGCCGCCGCGCTCGACCGGCCGGTGCTGGTGATCGGCGAGCGGGGGACCGGCAAGGAACTGGTCGCCGAGCGCCTCCATCGCCTCAGCCCGCGCTGGGATCAGGCGCTGATCATCATGAATTGCGCGGCGCTGCCGGAGACGCTGATCGAGGCGGAATTGTTCGGCCATGAGGCGGGCGCATTCACCGGCGCGACCAAGGCGCGGGCGGGGCGGTTCGAGGAAGCCGATGGCGGTACCTTGTTCCTCGACGAACTCGGCACGCTCAGCATGGCCGCGCAGGAGCGGCTGCTACGCGCGGTCGAATATGGCGAGGTCACCCGGATCGGCGCGTCGCATCCGATCCGTGTCGACGTTCGCATCGTTGCGGCGACCAACGAGCATCTTCCCGAGAAGGTCGAGCGCAATCAGTTTCGCGCCGACTTGCTCGATCGCTTGAGCTTCGAGGTGGTGACGTTGCCGCCGTTGCGCGCGCGGCCGGGCGACGTCCCGGTCCTCGCCGAACATTTCGGACGCCGCATGGCGGCGGAAATGAATCGCGACTGGCACGGTTTCTCGCCCGAGGCGCTCGATTCGCTGATCGACTATCGCTGGCCAGGCAATGTTCGGGAGCTTCGCAACGTGATCGAGCGCGCGGTCTATCGTTGGGAACAGGATGGCCCGATCGCGCATATCGAGTTCGATCCGTTCCAGTCGCCCCATCGTCCCGGCAGCAGCGCGCAGCCGACCCCGATGGTCGACCATGTTGCCGCTCCTCCACCATCGCCGGGCGAAAGCGAGCCGGGCGATTTCAAGAGCCGGGTGGCACGGTTCGAACGCGACGTGTTGACCAAGGCGCTTGCCGCCAACCGCTTCAACCAGCGCCAGACGGCGGACTCTTTGGGGTTGAGCTACGACCAATTGCGCCACGCCTTGCGCCGCCACGATCTGTTACCGGGATAGAAAGCGCGCGCCGGGCGACGGAATCGCTTGCGCAACGAGTTCGCTGGACCCATTTGGCGGGCATGGACGTTCGGTACCCCGACGTCCCCATCAGGGTGCAGACCCTAAGCCTCAAAGAAGGAGGAGCTTCCCCATGGCTTTCGAACTCCCGCCGCTTCCCTATGGCTATGAATCGCTGGCGCCGACGATCAGCGAAGAGACCATGAAGTATCACCACGACAAGCACCACAAGGCGTATACCGACAATCTCAACGCCGGCGTCGCCGAGAGCGGGCTCGAGGGCAAGTCGATCGAGGAAATCCTCGCCGGCGCGTCGACGCTGACGCCGAAGGTTCGCAACAATGGCGGCGGCTTCTGGAATCACGATTTCTTCTGGAAGATCATGGCGCCGGGCGGCGGGCAGCCCTCGGGCAAGCTGGCCAATGCGATCGCCGAATTCGGCGGACTCGACAAGCTCAAGGAGGAGTTCAACGCCAAGGGCGCCGGACAGTTCGGTTCGGGCTGGGCCTGGCTGATCGCCGACGCGTCGGGCAAGCTCAAGATCACCTCGACGCCGAACCAGGATAATCCGCTGATGGACGTCGTCGCCGATCGCGGCACGCCGATCCTCGCCAACGACGTTTGGGAACACGCTTATTATCTGACCTACCGCAACGACCGGCCCGGCTATTTGAAGGCATGGTGGGACGTTGTGAATTGGAACGAGGCTGGACGGATTTTCGACAGCGTCGCGGGCTGATCCCACTACGGTCGTGCGAAGGAGGGCTCCGCGTTGGCGGGGCCCTTTTTCGTTGCTGCCGGCAGCCGTTCGGCCGGCGCAAGACCGACGGAGCCGCATAGTTCGCGCGCGATCCGGCGATAGAAAAGACAGACATCGTCCAGATCGCCGCGCGTTACGTTCACGTCCTGGCCGACCATCACGCGATCGAGCGGCGCGTCGCAGCCCGCCCGCGCGGGCCATCCGACCGTCATCGCTATCGCGTCGCGACGATCCCCGCGCCGGACGCGCCCGCCGCAATGGAACAGGCAGTCGCGCGATCGTCCCAGCGCGCGCAACCGCGCGTCGTCACCGTTCGGCAGCGATTTCGCGGCGCGATAGGCGGACAGTTTGTTCGCGGTGTTGTGTTGGCCAGGCCTCACGGGCAGCCCTTCCGCGGTCGAGGCGGCGTCGATCAACAGGTTGAGGAAACGGTCGAGCTCGCGCAGTCCGTTGCCGATCACCTTGGCGCGATAGCAGCCAGCGATCGCGGGTAACCCGCTTTCGACATCATGAGCGATCGGCGCGCGCAGGCACGCCCCAAGGAACGCAGCACCGCGGAACAATGTCGAGGATGCGTGCCGCATTTCTTCGGTCATCGCTGGGCCAGGACCGGCGCGATGGTCGCGCGCGGTCACGTCCTGATCAGTCCACGTGCTTCGAATTTCATTCCGGCGTCCTCGTGAGGGCGTACATAGACGCGATGGATGCTGGGGAACTCGGCTTGCAGATCGCGTTCGATCGCATCGACAATCCGCTCGACATCGCCTGCGCTCAGCCGATTGTCGAAATCCACATTGACCGCCGCGACGATCTGGGTGGGCGCGTTGTGGATCGTCATGATCTCGCCGACGCCCATGACGCCGTCGCGCGTCGCCGCGCGGCGGATGCCGGCGATCAGTTCGGGATCGGCGGCTTCGCCGATCAGCAGCCCCTTCGCTTCGCGCGCCAGGAAAATCGCAACCACGCCGAGCAACAGGCCGATCAGGACCGACGCGATGCCGTCGAATCGCGGATCGCCGGTCACTTGCGACAGCGCCAGGCCGGTCGCGGCGATCAGGATACCCGCCATCGCCGCGCCGTTTTCGAGTAGCACGATCACGGTCGTCGCGTCCTTGGTCGAGGTCAGCGCTCGCAGCCACGACTGCCCGCCGCGCGCCGCGTTGAATTCGCGGAACGCGGCGAGGGTCGATCCTCCCTCCAACGCGAACGCGATCGCCAGCACGCCATAGGCGATCAGCGGCGAAACCGCCGGCTCAGGTTCGAGGAAGTGCAGTACGCCCTCGTAAACCGACACGCCGGCGCCCAGTGCGAACACCAGCAACGCGACGACAAAGCTCCAGAAATAGAGTTCGCGGCCTTATCCCGCGGGATGGAGCGCATCGGCCGGCTTGGCAGCGCGCTTTTGCCCGTACATCAGCAGCAACTGGTTGGTGGAATCGACCAGGCTGTGCACGCCTTCGGTCAGCATCGCCGACGATCCGGTAATCGCCGCCGCGACGAACTTGGCCACCGCGATGCCGACATTGGCCGCCAGCGCGATGATCAAGACCCGGTTGTTATCGGCTTTCATGAACTGCGCCTAAGCATGAAGCGGTCGGTCGGGCTAGTCCTGGAGCGCGCTTCTATTTCCGCGCGGAGGCATTCAATCGGCGACGATTGGCCCGGACCTTTCGGCGGTAAAGTCGCACGGCACGTTCGGCGCCCTGCAACGGAGTCATCGTCAGCCCGCCGGCGACCAGCGACGCTTGCAATTCCATCGCGGCGGATATCTTTTCGGATGTCATCAGCGACGCCTCCGCCAATGTGCCGTCGCCGCGCGCGATTTCGGCGAGGCGCAGGCCGACCACCGCCGACGCTTCCCACGCCAATGCCCAGCTGTCGAACGCCAGGCTGCCCCAGGCCGCGATGGGCGACCGCGCGCTCAAGATTTGGTCGGCAAGTTGGGGTGTATCATATCGCGTCGCGCTCCAATGGGGATGATGGCGGCTTCTCCAGGTGGCCCCGGAACGGCGCGGCGCGCGCCAACGTTCCTGCCGAAAATACTAAATTCATTCCGGTGGGAGTTCCTTTGCCGCCGCGTCGCCGACCTCGCTCATCAGGCCGTGCTTCATCATCATCGGCACGTTGGCGAGCGCGAAGATGAAGGTCATCGGAATCGCGCCCCACAATTTGAACGCGGTCCAGAAATCGAAGCTGGTGTTGCGCCACACCAGCTCGTTGAGGATCGCCATACCGAGGAAAAACAGCGCCCAGTTGCGCGTCACCTTCTGCCAGCCGAGCGGCGACAGGCCGGGATAAGCGGTGCCGAGCAATTGTTCGAGCAAGGGCTTGCCGCTCAGCAGACCGAAGCCGAGGATCCCGGCGAACACGGCGTAGACGAAGGTCGGCTTCATCTGAATGAACCTGGGATCATGGAAATAGATGGTCAGCCCGCCGAACACGAGCACCAGCGCACCCGATATCCATAGCATTGGCGAGATACTGCCGAGCTTCAGCCGTGATACGATCAGTGCGATCACCGTCGCCAGCATGAACGCCGCGGTCGCGACGATCGCGCGCGATACCACCAGGGCCGACATCTGGTCGAGGTCCGACAGCGAATGGCTGAAGCTGGAAACGAGCTTCATCGTCAGCGCCTGAGGCGCGAGAAAGTTGACCAGGAAGAAGATCACCAGCGGCGCGTAATCGATCGCCAGGCGCAGGCCGGCGGTTCCGTTCTTGCTCGTCGTGCTCATCGCACCAGCTCCTCGACGCCCGCGATGATCCGGGCAACTTCCTTGGGGTCGAAGGGACGCAGGTCGCTCAGCGTCTCGCCCACTCCGATGGCGTGGATCGGCAGGCCGAATTGCTCGGCGGCCGCGACCAGCACGCCGCCGCGCGCGGTGCCGTCGAGCTTGGTCATGACCAGCCCGGTCACGCCCGCGACTTCCTTGAACACTTCGATCTGGCTGAGCGCATTCTGGCCGGTGGTGGCGTCGAGCACCAGGATCACGTCATGCGGCGATGCCGGGTTGATGCGTCCGAGCACGCGACGGATCTTGGCGAGTTCGTCCATCAGCTCGCGCTTGTTCTGCAGGCGTCCGGCGGTGTCGACGATCAGCGCGTCGATACCCTTGTCGGTCGCCTGCTTGACGCCTTCGAACACGATTCCCGCCGCGTCGCCACCCTCGGCGCCCTTGACGATCGGGACGCCGACACGCTCGGCCCAGGTCGCGAGCTGGCCGATCGCCGCTGCTCGAAACGTGTCGCCTGCCGCCAGCATCACGCCATAATCCTGCTCGACCAGCCAATGCGCCAGCTTGGCGATGGTGGTGGTCTTGCCCGATCCGTTGACGCCGATCACCAGGATCACCTGGGGGCGCGGAAACGCCTCGATCTCGAGCGGCTTGGCGACTTTTTCGAGGACCTTCTCGATTTCCTCTGCGACGACCAGGCGGATGCCGAGCTCTTCCATGCCGCGTTCGAAACTGCCTTCGGCGAGCCGGTCGCGGATGCGTTTGGCGGTGGCCGGGCCAAGGTCGGACGCGATCAGCGCTTCCTCGATATCGTCGAGCGTCGCATCGTCGAGCCGCGCGGTGCCGAGGCCGGCGAGGTTGCCGACCAGACGATCGGACGTGCGCTTGAACCCGCCGAGCAGGCGCTGATGCCAGGATGGAGTGGTGCTCATGCGGTAACGGCCATTTCTCTTTCTTCGTCTCCCGCGCTTTGGCGGGTATGCCGGATATGGGCAGGGTCGATGACAATCGGCAAGATGGAGCCCACCGCATGGCTGCCACCCAGGACGAAATCGGCGAAGCTGCCGCCATGCCCGCGGTTGCCGGGCGCTTCGACCAGCACTTGTTGCGTCGTGCCGATCAGGCTGTCGAGCCAGGCCGCCTTGCGCTTTGCAGCAGCTTCCCGCAACCGCGCAGCGCGTTCGCGACGCACTTCCAACTCGACCTGCGGCATCCGGGCAGCGGGCGTTCCGGCGCGCGGGCTGTAGGGAAAGATATGGGCATGGACGATGTCGCAATCGTCGATCAGCGCCAGGCCGTTCGCCGCCATCGCGGCGTCCTCGGTCGGAAAGCCCGCGATCAGGTCGGCGCCGATCGCGATATCGGGCCGCGCGGTCTTGAGCCGTTCGACCAGCCGAACCGCGTCGGCGCGTGAGTGGCGGCGCTTCATGCGCTTGAGGATCATGTCGTCGCCCGCCTGGAGCGAGAGATGGAGATGCGGCATCACTCGCATTTCCTGAGTCAGTAATTCGAAGAGCCGGCTGTCGATCTCGGGCGCGTCGATCGAGGACAGACGCAGCCGCTGAAGGGCAGGGACCCGCGACAGGATGCGCTCGATCAGGCTGCCCAGCGTGGGATTACCCGGCAGGTCGTGGCCGTAACTGGTCAAGTCGACTCCGGTCAGCACGATCTCGTTCTTGCCCTCTGCGACCACGCGCTCGATCGCCGCAATCACCGCGCCGGCCGGCGCCGACCGGCTGGGGCCGCGTCCGAACGGGATCGCGCAGAAGGTGCAGCGATGGTCGCAGCCATTCTGCACCTCGACGAAGGCGCGTGCCTGGTCGATGGCAATGGCAAGATGCGGCGCCATTTCCGTCACCCGCGCCATGTCGCCGACGATCAGCGCCTCGCTCGCCGCCCAGGCTTCGGGCAGCAATTTCTCGCCATTGCCGATCACGCGATCGACTTCGGGCATGGCGGCGAAGCTTGCCGGATCGATCTGCGCCGCGCAGCCGGTCACCGCGAGCATCGCCCCGGGCCGGGCGCGGCGGGCGCGGCGGATCGCGGTGCGGGTCTGCTTGACCGCACTATTGGTTACGGCGCAGCTATTGATCACCACGACATCGCGGCCGTCCAGCATGCGCTGGATCGTCTCGCTCTCGGCGATGTTGAGGCGGCACCCGAGACTGATTACCTCGGGCTGCGGAAGGGATGACATGGGCGACGATCTAGGAGCGAAGCGCGGGGAAGTCCACGACGAGGCGGCACGCGTGTTGCACTTCTGGTTCGAGGAGCTGAGCGAGGAGCAGCATTGGGTCAAGTCGATCACGCTCGACGAGGCGATCGCCGAACGGTTCGGACCGCTGAGGCTGAACGTGATCGAGAGCGTGGCCAGGGGGTGGCGCGGCACGCCCGACACCTTGCTCGCGGCGATCATCCTGATCGACCAATTCTCGCGCAACATGTTCCGCGACGAGGGCGAGGCGTTCGAACATGACGGATTGGCGCGCGAACTGACCCTGTACGGGCTGGTGCGCGGGTTCGACCGCAAATTGCCGGCGGATCGCTGCGCCTTTCTCTACATGCCGTTGATGCATGCCGAGGATCCGGAACTGCAGCGGCTCAGCATCGAACGCTTCACCGCGCTCGGCGACGAGCAGAATCTCGGGTTCGCGCACGATCATGCCGCGGTGATCGAGCGGTTCGGGCGTTTTCCGTCGCGTAACCGGGCGTTGGGCCGGCGCTCGACCGTGATCGAGCGCGAATATCTCAGCCAGCCAGGCGTCGGCTGGTAGCGGCATCGGAGTCGGCGCCGACGGCGTCGGGGGCGGTCAGCAAGCGGCGCTCGGCGAGCAGACGGCGCGCATTACCGGCGGTCAGCGGGCGGCCATAGACATAACCCTGGCCGCGCGCGCAACCCAGGCTACGCAGGCGCTCCTCGATCGCCTTGTCCTCGATTCCTTCCGCGGTGATCGGCAGATTGAGACTTTCGCCGAGGCCGACGATCGCGTTGACGATCGCGGCGCTCTCGGCATTCTGGTTGACCGACATGACGAAGCTGCGGTCGATCTTGATCCGGTCGAATGGCAACGCGCGAAGGTGGGCGAGACTCGAATAGCCGGTGCCGAAATCGTCGAGCGCGAGCTTGATGCCCTGGTTCTTCAGGCTGGCGACGATCGACTGCGCCATCGCCAGATTGTCGAACAGCGAGCTTTCGGTGATCTCGATCTCCAGCCGGCTCGGCGCGAAGCCGGTTTCCGTGAGCAGCTTGATGACCTTTTGCGCGAGCCAGGGATCCTTGAGCTGCCACGGCGAGATGTTGACCGACAATTGCAGTTGCGGATGCCAGTCGCGTGCCGACTGGAAGGCCTGGCGCATCAGGGACAGCGACAGGTCCGCAATCATGCCGGTTTCCTCGGCGATCGGGATGAACTGCTCGGGGATCATCACGCCGCGCTGTGGATGTTCCCAGCGCGCCAGCACCTCGAAGCCTGTCAGCCGACCGGTGACCAGATCGATCTGCTGTTCGAAATAGGGGACGATCTCGCCGCGCGGAATGGCGACGCGGAGCGAACTCTCCAGCTCGTTGCGCGACTGGAGCTCGCGCTCCATCGACACGTCGAACCAGGCATGGCGATTGCGCCCGGCATTCTTGGCGGCGTACATCGCGATGTCGCCCGAGCGGAGCAAGGCGTCGATCGTCGCCGCGTCGCGATCGCTGCGCGCGATGCCGATCGAGCAAGTGACGTGGAGGTTGAGCCCTTCGACGTGAAAGGGCTGGCTCATCCGTGATACCAACCGTTCGGCGACGCGCTCGACGCTGTCGGGATTTTCCGGATCGAACAGCATCGCACAGGCGAATTCGTCGCCACCGAACCGTGCGAGCAGCGCGCTTTCGGGCAATGCGGTCGCCATCTCTTCGGCCACGGCGCGCAACAGCGCATCGCCGACCGTATGGCCATGCATGTCGTTGACCGTCTTGAAATGGTCGAGGTCGAGCATCATCAGCGCCATCGCCTTGTGGCGGCGGTCGGCGCGGACCAGCATCGCGGCACCTTCTTCGGCCAGGCTGCGGCGATTGAGGAAGCCGGTGAGCGGATCCTTGGAAGCAAGGACGTTGGCGCGTTCCTCGGCGGCGGTGCGCACTGTGACTTCGTTGGCCAGGTCGCGATGACGACGCCAGCCGAACAGGATCAGGGCGACATTGAGGAGCAGGGCGATGATCAGCGTCTGGTCGGTGCCACCGTCATGGTGCATCCAATTGCTCAGGACCATCGACAGCACTTGGCTGCCGGTGCCGATGAACATCAGGATCGCGGCGACCGTGATCGCGCCGCTCAACAGATCGCGCCGGGCTGCGGCCGGTTCGCTCATGCCCCAAATCCCCTTTATCGAAACCGCGCGTCCGCGGCTCTATCCAACCCTGCTGATGGCATCCTGAGGTCAAGAAGATGTTAAGGGGGGAGCGGCCGGGTTGCGTTTTTCCGGCCGAGCCGTTATCGGGCCGACACCGTTCCCTTTGCGAACGCGACAAGGAGCACCCATGTGGTGACGCCGGCCGACGAGGTTTCGTCCGCCGGCGCTTTGTGCGTTTTTGGGGTCAACCTCGCGTCGCCCCAGCGAAAGCTGAGGTCTCGTCGAGGAGCGGTAACAAGGAGATGCCAGCTTTCGCTGGCATGACGAGGTGAGTTTATGTTCGACAGCCTGAGCGATCGTCTTGGCGGTGTATTCGACCGGTTGCGTGGCCGTGGCGCGCTGACCGAGGCGGATGTGCGCGCGGCGATGCGCGAAGTGCGCGTCGCTTTGCTCGAGGCGGACGTCGCTCTGCCGGTGGCGCGCGATTTCGTCGACAAGATCACCGAGCAGGCGGTCGGCCAGCAAGTGCTGCGCTCGATCACGCCGGGCCAGCAGGTCGTCAAGATCGTCCATGACGGCCTGGTCGAGATGCTCGGCGCCGATGAGAGCGAACTCAATCTCGGCGTCACGCCGCCCGCCGTCGTGATGATGGTCGGCCTGCAGGGCTCGGGCAAGACCACGACGACCGCCAAGATCGCCAAGCGGCTGACCAGCGGCCAGGGCGGGCGCGATCGCAAAAAGGTTCTGATGGCGTCGCTCGACGTCAATCGCCCGGCCGCGCAGGAACAGCTCGCGATCCTGGGCGAGCAGACCGAGGTCGCGACTCTGCCGATCGTCCAGGGGCAGCAGCCGGTCGATATCGCGCGGCGCGCGATCCAGGCAGCGAAGCTTCAGGGTTTCGACGTGCTGATGCTCGACACGGCGGGCCGTCTGCACGTCGATCAGGGCCTGATGGACGAGATGAAGGCGGTCGCCGACATCGCAAAGCCGCGGGAAATCCTGCTCGTCGTCGATAGTCTGACCGGTCAGGACGCGGTCAACGTCGCGCGTGCCTTCTCCGACCAGGTGCCGCTGACCGGCGTCGTGCTCACTCGCATGGACGGCGATGCGCGTGGTGGCGCGGCTTTGTCGATGCGCGCGGTCACCGGCAAGCCGATCAAGTTCGCCGGCACCGGCGAAAAGCTCGACGCGATCGAGGGTTTCCATCCCAGCCGCGTCGCCGGGCGCATCCTCGGCATGGGCGACGTCGTCAGCCTGGTCGAGCGCGCCGCCGAATCGATCCAGCAGGAAGATGCCGAGCGCATGGCGCAGCGTCTGTCCAAGGGTCAGTTCGACATGAACGACCTGCGGAGCCAGCTGCAGCAGATGAAGAAGATGGGCGGCATCGGCGCGCTGGCGGGGATGATCCCCGGCATGAAGAAGGCGCAGGCGGCGATGTCGCAATCGGGCATGGACGACCGCATCCTGCTGAGGATGGATGCAATCATCACGTCGATGACGCCCAAGGAGCGGACCAAGCCCGAACTGCTCAACGCCAAGCGCAAGATCCGTGTCGCCAACGGATCGGGGACGACCGTCCAGGACGTCAACAAGCTGATCAAGATGCATCAGGAAATGGCCACCGCCATGAAGCGCATCAAGAAGATGGGCGGGCTGAAGGGCATGATGGCGATGCTCGGCAAAGGCGGCCCGGGCGGCGGCCTTGGCGGGCTGGGCAACGCAATGGGCGGGCCCGAGCTGGGCGACGCGATGAACCAGATGGGCGGGCTTCCCGGCCTGCCCGGCACGGGGGCCAAGCTGCCGCCTGGGTTCCAGAATTTCATGAACGTGAAAAAGAAGTAGCCGTCACCCCAGCACAAGCTGGGGTCTTAGGCGGCAGGAATACAACGGAAAGATCCCAGCTTTCGCTGGGATGACAATCGAAGAAGGAAGTTGAACTAAAATGGCACTGAGCATTCGTCTTTCGCGCGGCGGTTCGAAGAAGCGTCCGTACTACCGTATCGTCGTTGCCGACGCGCGCAGCCCGCGTGACGGCAAGTTCATCGAGAAGATCGGCAATTACAATCCGCTGCTCGCCAAGGACGACGAGAAGCGCGTCGTGCTCGATGCCGATCGCGCCAAGCATTGGTTGAGCGTCGGCGCGCAGCCGACCGACCGCGTCGCCCGCTTCCTGGACGTCGCCGGCGTCAAGGAGCGCGCTGCCCGCAACAACCCGAAGAAGGGTGAGCCGGGCGAGAAGGCCAAGGAGCGCGTCGAAGAGCGTGCGTCGAAGGCCGCTGAAGCTGCCGAGGCCGCAGAAGCCGCCAAGCAGAACGAAGCCGAGGCCGTGATCGCCGCCGAGGTCGAAGCCGCGACCGAAGAGCCGACGCCCGAGGCCGAAGCCGTTGCCGAGGCGGTTGCCGAGGAAACGCCTCCGGTCGAAGTGGCCGCGGAAGCTCCGGCTGCCGAGGAGGCTCCCGCCGCCGAAGCTGCTGCCGAGGAAGCGCCCGCCAACGAAGCGACCCCGGATGCAGACGCCGGCGACACCGGTGCCGAAGAGGGCAAGAGCGCCGAAGCTCCGGCCGAAGGCTGATGCCTAAATTCCCCTCCCGCTTGCGGGAGGGGAGCGACATCGCGCGATCGGGTCAATCATGCCCCCGGCATGATTGAGAAATGCGCGGGGCGCATTTCGACCCGATTGCACGATGGTCACTGGGAGGGCATGTCCGCCAGCGATGCCGCTTAAAACAAGCCCTCCCCCGACCCCTCCCACAAGTGGGAGGGGAGACTTGCCCGTCACGCTCGCCGTCGTCACCGGCGCGCATGGCGTGACGGGGGAAGTCCGCCTGAAGGTCTTCGCTGAGGACCTCAAGCCACACAAAAGCTTCAACGCCGGCGCGCTGACGCTGAAGACGCTGCGTCTCACCCCGCAGGGCGCGATCGCGCGCTTCGCGGAAATCCCGGACCGCACCGCCGCCGAGAAACTGCGCGGCACCGAACTCACCGTCCCGCGCTCCGCGCTGCCGCCGCTTGGCGAGGGCGAATATTATCATGCCGACCTGCTTGGCCTGGCGGTCGTGTCCGATAGCGGTGAACCGCTTGGGCACATCGTCCTGATCGAGAATTTTGGCGCGGGTGACGTGATCGAGATCGAGCGGCCGGCCGAGGGCGGCAAGCCCGGCAAGCGCTTCATGGTGCCGATGCGCCCCGACGCGGTGCCCGGATGGGATGACGAAAAGCTGGTCGTCGCTTCCCGCTTCGTCGATTGACCGCCTAAACGGCGGCCGGGCCGCCCGAAAAGACCCGGTCGCAGAGCGGCAGCAATAACGCATATATCGCGTCGCCATCGCGATGTTCATTCCGCAACGATCTGAAGGTCGCGAAGCTGGTCAGGGTGAATAGCAGGTCGACCATATCGGCCTTTGCTTGGCCATCCGCCACGCCCTGTCGATCGACCAATACCTCCAGCAGGACGCGGCGACGTTCGTTGCGGGCGGCCAGGGCCTTTCCCAATTCGGCGTCCAGAGCCGCAGCGGCGAAGATGCCGCCGAGCCCAGCGTGCGACATCCAGAAATCGCAGAATATCCGCACCACCTGAGCCAGAGCCGCGCGGGGATCCGGTACGGTCATTGCCTCGGCCAGACGGGTCAGGTTACCCCGCTCGGCGACCGTATCGAACGCCGCTTCGAGCAATCCGTTGCGCGAGCCGAACTGGTTGTAGACGGTCAACCGCGTGACGCCGGCCGCCTTAGCCACGGCATCGAGCGACAATGGCTGGCCGCCGGACTCTTGCAGGATGACCAGAGCGGCGGCGAGCAGGCGCGCGCGCGTCTCGGCGGTCTTCGCATCGCGCTTTTCGGTCGAATAGGGCCTTGACGGTTTGTCGGGAATCACCACTATACAATCTGTATATCGAATCTGGCTACCGCCTGTCGATCAGGAGTTTCACGCATGCAAGTCTTGCTGATCATCACCATCGCTGTCCACGTTCTGTCATCGGTCTTCTGGGCCGGGTCGACCTTCGTGCTCGCCAGGAATGGCGGAACAGGGGCTGCCCCTTTGTTCGGCCCGCAGATCGGTGCGGCGAGCGTGTCGGGCCTGTCCGGCATGCTGTTGTGGCATCTGCTCCACGAAGGCAGTTTCGAACTCGCCGAGAAGATACTGGCGACCGGTGCCGGCGCGGCGGTTCTGGCATTCCTGGTCCAGATCGCCATCGTTCGTCCGGCCTTGCGATCCGCCGATAAGGCGCCTCGGTTGGCAGCGGCCTACCGTGCGTCGGCGGCGCTGCTGGTCGTGACAGTAATATGCATGGCAGTGTCGCGCTACGCCTGAGCGGCGATGTTACGCCGCCCAGGCGACGAGATCCTCCTGTTGCCCGATCAACGCCAATCCATGTGCGATCGACGTCAATTCGCCACCCGAGGCGATGCGGTCCTCGCCGAAACGATCGGTGAACAGGCGTCGGATGCACGGCGTCAATGAAGTGCCGCCGGTCAGGAAGACTCGGTCGATATCGCTCGCAGCAATGCCGGCGGTGTCGAGCGCGCGATCGGCAGCGGCCTTGATCCGCGCGATGTCGGGCTCGATCCAGGCTTCGAACGCGTCCCGGGTGACGTCCGCCTCGATCGCGAGGCCGGCGCCGGCAAAATGGAAATGCGCCTGCTCGGATGCCGACAGCGCGCGCTTGAGCTGGCCGACGGCGTCGTACAATTGATAGCCGAGTTCCTGGTCGATCACGGCGATCATCCTGCCGATCGCGGCGGGGTCGAGCGCGGCGCGGCGAAGCTTTTCGAGATCCGCCAAGGTGCGCCGATTGCGCATCAGCGCCAGCTTCGACCAGTCTGCGAAGTCGGTGAAATAACCGCCCGGGATATCGAGTATTTTGTCGAACGAGCGATACGACCCGCCCTTGCCGAGCAACGGCATAACGAGATTGTCGATGATCCGCGCGTCGAACCGGTCGCCGGCGATGCCGACACCGGCATGGCCCAACGGCGTGCAGCGGCGCGCCGCGCCCGGCGCCTCTATCCGCACCACCGAGAAATCGCTGGTTCCGCCGCCGAAGTCGGCGACCAGGATCGTCGCCGGATCGGTGACGCGCGAGGCGTAGCTGAACGCGGCGCCCAGCGGCTCGTAGACATAATGCACGTCGGTACCGAGCGCAGCGAACATCAGGTCGTAACGCTGTTTGGCGAGGGTCTCGTCTGGACGATTGCCGGCGAATTCGACCGGCCGTCCTACGACGACGCGCGATGCGGTCTGCGGCAATTGCCCGGCCGATCGCGCGGCCAGCTTGCGCAAAAATAATTGGCCAAGATCCTCGAACCGCATGCGACGCTCGAAGATCGTGGCGTGCTCGAAGCTCGGACTCGCCGCGACCGACTTGAACGATTGGATGAAGCGGCTGCCTTGGGGGAAATCGAGATAGTCGCGGATCGCCCACGGGCCGGCATCGGCGCCGAGCGCGACGCGGGCATCGCCTTCTTCCCAAAAGCACAAGGTCGAGCGGAAGACGGCATCTTTGCCTTCCGGCCCGTCGAGCATGACGAGGTCGGCGGCATCGCCATTCGCCGCGGCGACCACCGTATTGGTGGTACCGAAATCGAATCCCAGCGCGGAAGGTGTAGCGTTACTCATGGCCGGCGCGCCTCTAGCCGGGTTGTCGGCCAGCGGCAAAAGGAAGACGTGAGCACTTGTTTTGGTCCCCCCCTTTTCGCGCCGGCGGACGAGGCGCCACTTGCCGTCCTCGGCAGCGCAGGCAATGGTCGATGGATGACGTTCGGCGATTTTCCTATCTTTCCCCCCGGCACCTTCGGCCATCGGAGGCGCGCATGACCCGGATCGCGGTCCTGACCGATATCCATGGCAATCTACCCGCGTTGAAGGCCGTGATCGCCGATGCCGAGGCGCAGGGCTGCGCCGCATTCGTCAACCTTGGTGACTCGCTGTCGGGCCCGCTCTGGCCGACGGAAACTGCCGACCTCCTGATCGAGTGCGCCTGGCCGACGATCGCGGGCAACCATGAGCGCCAATTGCTGACCATTGACCGCGCGCGGATGGGCGCGAGCGACGCTTTCGCCCGCGACACCCTGAACGACCGACACCTCCAATGGCTGGCGAGCCTGCCGCCGACGCTGCACTTGTCGCCCGACGTGCTGCTCTGCCACGGTACGCCGACCGATGACCTCGAACATTTCCTTCATACCGTCGATGGCGGCACGGCCCGCGAAGCGAGCGAGGCTGAGACGTTGGAACGGGCAGGGGATCGCAGCGAGGCGCTGATCCTGTGCGGGCATACGCATTCGCCACGTATGGTGACGTTGGAAGACGGCCGGACCATTGCCAATCCCGGCTCGGTCGGGCTGCAGGCCTATGATGACGATCATCCCGTCGCGTATCGCGTGGAGGTGGGCGATCCGCGCGCACGCTATGCCATTGTTGATGACACGGGAGTTACCCTTCGCGCGATCGACTATGACCACGCCGCCGCTGCTCGGCGCGCGGATGCGAATGGCCGTGCCGATTGGGCGGTCGCACTCAGGATGGGGCGGATGGCATGACGTTCGCCGCCACCGTCCTCACTCTCTATCCTGACATGTTCCCCGGGCCGCTCGGCACGTCGCTGGCGGGACGCGCGCTGAGCGCGGGGAAATGGAGCATCGACGCGGTCAACATCCGCGACTTCGCGATCGACAAGCATCGCACGGTGGACGACACGCCGGCCGGTGGCGGTGCGGGGATGGTGCTGCGCGCCGATGTGGTGGCGAGCGCGCTCGACAGCGTGGCGGACGGCCGCCCGATCCTGGCGATGACGCCGCGCGGCAGACCTCTCACGCAGGCACGCGTCCGCGACCTTGCGGCCGGTCCCGGCGCCATATTGCTATGCGGCCGGTTCGAGGGATTTGACGAGCGTTTGTTCGACGCGCGGCCGATCGAAGCGGTGTCGATCGGCGACTATGTGCTGTCGGGCGGAGAGATGGGCGCGCTGGTGCTGCTGGACGCTTGCATTCGGCTGCTTCCCGGCGTAATGGGCGCGCCTTCCAGCGGAGATGAAGAGAGCTTCGAAAGCGGCCTTCTCGAATATCCGCATTATACCCGACCTGTAGAATGGGAAGGGCGCACGATCCCCGAAGTGCTGCGATCGGGGGATCATGCGAAGATCGCGGCCTGGCGAAAGTCGATGGCCGAGACAGATACACGGTTACGGAGACCGGATCTTTGGGAGCGCCACGAGGGCGCTCGGGTCCAGCCTCCCTCTGGCGCGCGGCGACGAAAGAAGGACGACTGAGATGAACATCATCCAGCAGCTCGAGGCCGAGAACATTGCGAAGTTCGTAGAGGCCAAGAAGATCCCGGAATTCCGCCCGGGCGACACGCTGCGCGTCGGCGTGAAGGTGGTCGAAGGCGAACGCACCCGCGTCCAGAATTACGAGGGCGTGTGCATCGCGCGTTCGAACAAGGGCATGGGCAGCAACTTTACCGTGCGCAAGATTTCGTTCGGTGAGGGCGTCGAGCGCGTCTTCCCGCTCTATTCGCCGAACATCGACAGCATCGAAGTCGTCCGCAAGGGCGCCGTGCGTCGCGCCAAGCTCTATTATCTGCGTGGCCGCACCGGCAAGTCGGCGCGTATCGCCGAGCGCCGCGACACGCGGAACGACAACGCCGCCTAAGCGACGCGTTTTCGCGAGAATAGAAAGGGCGCGGAGGTCATCCTCCGCGCCTTTTTCGTGTTGGGGCACAGTGGGATCCAAACTGGGGCAGGGCGGGATCGGCTTGATCCATCTTTAATCACCCTCACCCTTCCGGCGCTTCGCGCCTCCCTTCCCTCTCCCAATGGGAGAGGGAAGGAGCCCGCCGCCGCAGGCGGTGGGAAGGGTGAGGGTGAAAGAATTTGGTCATGTCACCCAGCTGCAGCGCCTATGCCGGCGGTCTATGGCTGCTCCCTTTCAATCTATGGCGGGAACGAGCTGATCGCGATTAGTCTGCCAGCTCGGGATCGAGAATGAGAGAGGGAGGCCCCATGTCCCAGCACCTGACGCGGCGACAGCTGATCGGTGGAGCGGTGGCGGCCGGAGGACTGGCGAGCTGGGCGGTTCGTGCCGGGGCGCTGAACGAACCCGCGAGGTTGTTTCGCGAAGTCCTGCTGGTCGACGGGACCGGGGCGCCGGGGCGGCTCGCCAACGTGCTCGTCACCGGCGATCGGATAACCCGGATCATGCCGGCCAGCGCCAAGGCGTCGGGTTCGCCCGCGCAGGTAATCGCGGGTGAGGGACGGGTACTCGCACCTGGCTTCATCGATATGCACAGTCATGGCGACCCGCTGCACGATTCCTACGAGACGTTCCTCGCGATGGGCGTCACTACCATCACGCTCGGTCAGGACGGAGAAGGTCCCCGGATCGGCAACGACCTCGATCCCAAGAGCTGGATGGACGCGGTCGATCGCGCGCGGGTCGATATCAACGTCGCTTTGCTCGCGGGCCACGGCACGCTGCGGCGCGCGGCAGGTGTGGCGGATACGGTGCATCGGCCCGATGCGGCCGGGCTCGAGCGCATGGCGGCACAGCTCGATTCCGAAATGCGCATGGGCGCGTTCGGCATTTCCTATGGCCTCGAATACGTTCCCGGAATCTATTCGGAGACGCCCGAACTGAGCAATCTCGGCAAGGTCGTCGCGCGCTATGGCGGCGTTTGCATGAGCCATATGCGGTCGGAGAATGACGACGAGATCGAGGCGTCGATCAACGAACTGGTCACGTCGTCGCTGCCCGCACGGCCGCATATCTCCCACTTCAAATCGGTGTTTGGCAAAGGCGAGAAGCGCGGCCGCGAACTGCTCGCTTTCGTCGCCGATTTCCGGCGCCGCGGGATCGACCTGACCGCCGACGAATATCCTTATGAGGCCGGCTATACCGGGATCGCGATCCTCTTCCCGAAATGGGCGCTGCCGCCGACCGACTACGCCGCGATCCTGGCGCAGCGGCGGCAGGAGTTGCGCGACTATCTGATTGCGCGGATGACGCGCCGCGGCGGACCCGAGGCGCTATTGATCGGCACCCCGCCTTTTGCCGGCAAGACCTTGGCCCGGGCCGCACAGCAGGAGAGCATGCATTATGCTGACCTACTTATCAAACTAGGCCCTGACGGCGGGTCGGGCGCGCATTTCACGATGGATAAAGTGCTGCAGGATACCTTGCTGGTCGATCCCAATGTTTCGTTCTCGACCGATGGCGGCCCCGGCATGCGACATCCGCGCGCAACCGGTACCTATGCCAAATTGGTCGAGGAATATGTCGTCCGCGACAAGAAACTGGCGATCGAGGAAATGATCCGCAAGGCGACCGGCCTTCCGGCGCAGACGCTGCGGCTGCCCGATCGCGGTGTGGTGCGGGCGGGGGCGAAGGCCGATCTCGTCCTGTTCGATCCGAAGAAGGTCAGGGCGCGGTCGACCTATGTAGATCCCTTCGCAATGGCCGAGGGGTTCGATCTGGTGATGGTGAATGGCCAGCCTGCCTTTGAAGGCGGGAAAAGGGTTGGGTTTTCGGGGAAGTTGTTGAGAGCTCGATAACGGGCATCGGCATACCAAATACGCCTCCCCGGCGAAGGCCGGGCCTAGAATCGATGATGTGGAGATGGCGTTCCGCCCTGGAGGGTGCGCGGCAACTGGGCCCCGGCCTTCGCCGGGGAGGCGTGGACAATAATGGAGCTCGCCCCCTATTTCCCCGTCGCCGCCACCGCCTTGCAGAGACTGTCTGTCGCCAGCGCGATCCGCGATTCCGGCATGTCGCGATTGCCGGGATCGTTCTCCACCTCGCGCGTCTCGGTGTTGAAGGTGAGCAGACTGCCCATATGCTGATCCGGGCACAGGCTCAGATACGCGCGGAAACCATTCTGGTCTCCATTATGACCAACGATGCGGATACCGTCGGTCTGGTCGAGGAAGAAGGACAGTCCGCTCCAGGTCGTCTTGGCCATCCGGCCCTGCGTATAATCCTCGCCCGCCGAGATTTGCGGCTTCCACATTTCCTCGAGCGACGCGCGTTTGAGCACTACATCGTACTGAGCCTGATGCGCCGGATCGCCGAGCAGAAAGGTGACATATTTCGCCATGTCGGGCAGCGGCGAATTGAGCCCGCCGTTCGACACCGTCACTCCGGTATCGACATCGAACGGTGCCTCGACCCTCTTGCCGTCGCGGATGTAATAACTGTGCGTCCGGTGCGGCAGCAGATAAAGCGGCGTGCGGTCGAAATAGCTCGAATACATGCCGAGCGGCCGGAGGATGTTCTTGTCGATATAGACTTCGAAATCCTCGCCCGACAGGCGCTCGATCACCTGGCCGAGATAGACGATGCCGGGGTTGGAATAGCTGAACCGGCTGCCGGGTTTGAACTTCACCTCGGTATAGGGGATCATCGCCTTGAGCTGCTCCCAGTGCGGCGGCTCGAAGGGTTGCCAGTCGCGGTCGCGCCAGCGCCAGGTCGCACCGCCGAACCCGGCGCTGTGGCTCATCAGTTCGCGGATGGTGATCTCGCCGGTATCGCCGAACGGATTGTGCACGCCGGCAAGCTCGGGCACGTAGCGCACAATCGGGTCGTCGAGCTTGAGCAGGCCGCGATCACGCAACTGCATGATCGCGATTCCGGTCATCGTCTTGGTGATCGACGCCCAATGATAGATCGTCTGCGCATCGACCGGCACCTTGGTATCGGCGTCCTGATCGCCGAGATGGTCGGCAACGACGACGCGGCCGTCGCGGACGACGTAGAAACTGCTGCCGACGATGCCGGCTCGTTTCACCTCGGCGCGGTGCAGCGCGCGAAAGTTGGCCAGCGCCTTGTCGAACGCGTGCTCGCTGGCCGCGGCCGGACTGGCGACCTGGGAGATGGTGAGCAGGAGGCAGGCGGCGATCCGACGGGACATGGCGATCTTCCTTGCTCTTTCGCGCGAACGACGCCGATCCTGCTGGCCGCTTTTCGATCGCGCAATGCAAATGGGTTGCGATCACTATAGCTTGCGGGATCGCTAAGCGCGTCGTCGCGCGCTATCTCGCGTGAATGACCAGCCGTTGTCCTTGGGCGGGCGCCGACCCGCAGATGCAGGCCTATCACGACATCGAATGGGGCGTGCCCGAGCGCGATGGACGGGCGTTGTGGGAAAAGCTGCAGCTCGATGGGTTCCAGGCGGGCCTGTCCTGGTCGACCATCCTCAAGAAGCGCGACGCGTTTCGCGAGGTCTTCGCGGGCTTCGACCCGGAAAAAGTCGCCCGGTTCGACGCATCCGATGTCGAGCGGCTGCTCGGCGACGCGCGGATCATCCGCTCGCGCGCCAAGATCGAGGCGACGATCGGCAATGCGCGCGCCTATCTGGCGATGCGCGACGCCGGCGAGGGCTTCGCCGCCTTCTGCTGGTCGTTCGTCGATGGCGCGCCGCTCAAGGGCGATGGTGTGCACCTGCCGGCGAAGACCGAATTGTCCGAGGAAGTCTCGAAGCAACTCCGCAAACGCGGATTCAAGTTCGTCGGCCCGGTGATCGTCTACGCCTGGATGCAGGCATGCGGGCTGGTCGACGACCATTTGAAGGGCTGTTTCCGCTGGAACGCAGCCTAACTCCACGCTTCCCCGGCGAAGGCCGGGGTCCCGTTGCGGCAGACCATCGACGGCATCCTGCCTTCGCAAACTTGATTGATGCTGGGTCCCGGCCTTCGCCGGGGAAGCGTGGAAGTCAGATAGGCCTGGGCGAGGGAGCTCCTCAGTCGTAACTGACCAGTTCGAACTCGGTACCGTCGAAATCGAAAAAGTAGAATCGCCGGCCGGGGTCGTAATCGCCATGATTGAACGGTTCGAGCCCTGCCGCCTCGACGCGGCGTTCGGCCTCGTCGAGATCGTCGACGACGATGCCGATATGATTGAGCGGACGGCCTTTGCGGAACGCGTCATCCGGCGTGTCCGCGCCGTCATGCGTATAGAGCGCCAGATAGAATTGGTCGTCGCCGACATGGATCGATCGGCCGCCGCTGATCGCCGGCCCCTGCCAGCGGATATGCCAGCCGAACAGATCGTGCATCAGCTTGGCGCTGCGCTCCGGATCGCGAACGGTGATGTTGACGTGTTCGATGAAGGTGCCGGGCATGGATCGTTCCTCAAATGAATTGTCCGTGCCGGCGGAGATAGTTCCTCAACCTTAGTTGAGGTCAAGGGGTAATAGTGGGTGCCTCAAATCTAGCGTGTCTGCGACCCTTTACGGAACGTTCCGCGCCCGCGATAAGCCGCGGCAACGCTCGCGATCAGCCGGGCGATGCGGGAGTCGCGAAGGACATGCGGACATGGTTGACCGGTGGAATGATCGGGCTGGCGGCGGCGCTCGCGATCGGAACAAGTGCCGTGGCCGCTGACGACTTGCCGCGGACGCTGACGCTCGATCGCGTGTTCGGCAGCCCCGATCTGTCGGGATCGCAGCCGCGCGCGATGAAGCTGTCGCCCGACGGCAAATTGCTGACGTTGCTTAAGCCCCGCGCCGACGAGAAGAGCCGTTTCGACCTGTGGGCGCGCGACACCGCGACCGGCGAGGAACGGATGCTGGTCGACTCCAAGAAAGTCGGCACCGGCGCGGAATTGTCCGAGGCCGAGAAGATGCAACGCGAACGCGCGCGTATTGCCGGCGACAAGGGCATCGTCGCCTATGATTGGGCGCCTGACGGCAAGTCGATCCTGGTCCCGCTCGACGGCGACCTCTACCTCGCCCATCTCGACGGCAAGGTCGACCGGCTGACCAACACGCCGGGCGGCGAGCTCAACCCGGTGATCAGCCCGGCGGGAGGTTTCGTCAGCTTTGTCCGTGACCAGAATCTGTTCGTCCAGCCGCTCGGCGGCGGTGCCGCCAAGGCGCTGACCACGGATGGCGGCGGCACCGTCCATTGGGGCGAGGCCGAGTTCGTCGCGCAGGAGGAAATGGACCGCGACACCGGCTATTGGTGGGCGCCGGGCGACCGGCTGGTGGCGGTCGAACGCTTCGATGAGGCGCCGGTCGGCGTTGTCACTCGTGCCGCGATCGGCGCCGAGGGTACCAAGGTGTTCGACCAGCGCTACCCGTCCGCCGGTACGCCCAACGTGCAGGTGGCGCTCTATGTCATCGACCCGGCAACGGGTGGCAAGGTCAAGGTCGACCTGGGTAGCGATCCCGACATCTATCTCACCCGCGTCGACTGGACGCCCGACGGCAAGACTCTGCTCGTCCAGCGCGAGAACCGTGCGCAAACCGAGCTCGACATGCTCGCGGTCGATCCGGCGACGGGCAAAGCCAAAACCTGGTTCAGCGAGAAATCCGGACCGGAAAGCTGGGTCAATCTCAGCGACAATTATCACGCGATGAAGGACGGCAGCCTGATCTGGTGGTCCGAACGCGACGGCTTCGGGCACCTCTATCGCTTCGCCAAGGGCAAGTGGGCGCAGCTGACCAAGGGGGCGTGGCAAGTCACCGATCTGGTCGGTGTCGATGAGGGCCGCGGACGTCTCTATTTCATGGCGAACAAGGACGATGTGCTAGAGCAACAGCTCTATGCGGTCGATATCGCCCATCCGAATGCCGTGACCCGGCTCACCGAGCGCGGCTGGACCAACAAGGCGGTGATGGACGATGCCGCGACGCGGCTGATCGTCACGCGCTCCAACCCCAACCAACCGCCGCAGACCTATCTCGCCGATACCGCCGGCAAGAAGCTTGGCTGGATCAACGAGAATGCGGTCAAGCCGGGGCATCCTTATTACCCCTATCTCGGGGCACATCGGCAGCGGACGTTCGGTACGATCAAGGCGGCCGACGGCACCGATCTCTATTACGAGATGATCACGCCGCAAATGGAGCCGGGCAAGCGCTATCCGGTGTTCTTCCAGCATTATGGCGGCCCGCACAGCCAGACCGTGACGCGCGGCTGGGAAAGCCCGCTTGAGCAGCTCATCGTCAGCAAGGGCTATATCTTCTTCCAGCTCGACAATCGCGGCTCGCCCAATCGCGGCAAGGCGTTCGAGGACAAGATCTATCGCGCGATGGGATCGATCGAGGTGCAGGACCAGTTGGCCGGTGCGCAATGGCTCAAGCAGCAAGCCTATGTCGATCCCGATCGGATCGGCATCTATGGCTGGTCGTATGGCGGCTACATGACCTTGAAGATGCTTGAGACCAATCCCGGCGTCTATGCCGGCGGCGTGGCGGGCGCGCCGGTGACCAAATGGGAACTCTACGACACCCATTATACCGAGCGCTATATGGGGGACCCCAAGGTCGACGCGAAAGCCTATGCGACGTCGGACGCGATCGACGATGCGCCGAAAATCAGCGACCCGCTGCTGCTCGTGCACGGCATGTCCGACGATAATGTCGTATTCGAGAATTCGACTGCGTTCGCCGCGAAGATGCAGGCGGCCAATCGTCCGTTCGAAATGATGTTCTATCCGGGCAAGACGCATGCCGCGGCGCGCGACATCCATGTCTGGACGACGATCTTCAATTATTTCGATCGCGTGGTGAAGAACCGGCCGGCCCGATAGGCGGCCGGTTTACCGGTCGATTAGTTCGACCAGGCCGAGCGCTTCGAGCAAGGCGCGGCGCGCGGTCCGAATGCGACCGAGCAATGCGGGCTCGCCGATCTCGGCGATCGCTATCTCCTCGGGCCAATGCGCCTCGATCACCGCGGCGATGCGATCGAGCTTTGCCTCGTCGACCAGAAATCGGGGATCAACCGTCGCGGGGTCGCATACCACGCGCAGCCTGAGACAAGCCGGGCCGCCGCCGTTGCGCATCGACTGGCGGACGTCGACCACTTCCAGCCGCCGGATCGGCCCGTTGCCCGCGATCATCTCGCCCAGCCAAGCCCAGACCGCTCCATTCCCGCGTGCTTCGCCCGGCAGGATGAGGGCCATCGTATTATCGGGCAGCGTCACCAGCTGCGCATTGAACAGATAGGATTGGATCGCGTCGGCAAGGCTGACGCGATGCGCCGGCACCTCGACGATCTCTGCCCAGGGCGCCTTTGCGGCGATCTCCGCATACAGGCCGGCTTTGTCCTCGAAGGCGAGTTCGTGCGCGAACAGCACGCGTTGATTGGCGACCGCGACGACGTCGTTGTGAAAGGCGCCGGCGGCGATCGCCTCGACCGATTGCTGGGCGAAGATGGCCCGCGCCGGATCGAGGCGATGCGCGCGGGCAATCGCCTCCGACGCTTCGCGGCGCTGGCGGGCGGGAAAGGGACCACCGCTTTCGCCATAGACGAAGATTTCGACGCCCGGTTCTCCATGATGTTCGCACAGCCGCATATGGTTGGCCGCGCCCTCGTCACCGAACGGGGCGGGGACGGGCGGATGCACCAGGAAGGCCGGATCGGCGAACGCCAGACGGAGCTGTGCCAGCGTTTCGGGCCATTCGTGGCTGCGATGCGCCATCGTCACCAGATTGGCGACGGTTAGATGGCACAGGCCGTCGGCCGCGTCTGGGGCAGGGGACACTGTTGCCGCGTTCGCTGCCCACATCGGGGAGGCCGACAAGGCCTGGGCCTTCAAATGCGTTGGCGCCGCGGCATAGTCGGTCGCCAGCGCCGCGAGCCAGCGATCGTCTGGCCGGTCGTGCGGCGGCAAAAGGCCCTGGGTCAATCCGAGCCGGATATTGGCGCGCATCTTCTCCACACCTTCAAGCGCAGCCTCGCGCGGGCGCGAGGTCACGCCGGCATTGCCGGTCGCGGCCAAATTGCCCAGGCTCAAGCCGGCATAATTGTGGCTCGGGCCGACCACGCCGTCGAAATTGATCTCTACCAGCGGCATCAGAAGCGGCCGATATGCGTGACGTCGTCGCCCTCGCCGACGCCGAGCGCGGCGGCCCCGGCATGGTCGATGACGATTCCGCCGGCGGCGGTGCGCAACTGGGCGAAGGCGCAGCGGAAGCTCGACAAATGCCCGGTCGCCGCGAGCGCGCGTTCGCCGCCATCGTCGTCGATCGCGACCACCTTGCTCGTCACCGCTTCGGCGATGCTCCGCACCTTGTCGGTGCGCGCGGTCATGGTCGGCCCGCCATCGAAGATATCGATGTAATTCTCGAACGCAAAGCCTTCATTTTCCAGCATTCGCATCGCCGCACGGCCCGAGGGGTGGGGCAGCCCGATCACGCTTCGCGCGCTCTCGGTCAACATCGCGACATAGATCGGATGCTTGGGGAACAGGTCGGCGATGAATTGGTGACCATGGGTCGCGTTGAAGCGGTCGGCATCCTGGAAATTCATCCCGAAGAAGCGACCCGCAAGCCCGTCCCAGAAGGGAGATCCGCCCGCTTCGTCGATGATCCCGCGCAACTCGGCCAGGATGCGATCGGCGAAGCGCGGGCGGTGCATCGCGATGAACAGATAACGGCTGCGCGCGAGCAGCATGCCGAGCCCACCGGCGCGCTCGCCGGGGTGAAGGAACAGCCCGCCGACTTCGCTGGCGCCCTCGAGGTCGGTCGACAGCGTCAGCATCTCGGCGCGGAAGGTGCGGTCGAGCTCCTCGCTCTTCTGCGACAGCGTGCCGATACGATAGCTGTAAAAGGGGTGCTGCTGCCCGACCCGGCTGAAGATCTGGCACGTGCCGCGGACCTCGCCGGTCTCGACATTTTCGAGCATTAATACAAAGACATCGTCGCCCAGCGTGTCTTCGGCGCGGCCAAAAGCGGTGCTGCTCTGGACGAGACGGCGGCGCAGCGCGCGGCGGTCGGCCGGCAGGTTGGTGAAGCCGCCGCCGGTCAGTTTCGCCATCTCATAAAGGTGGTCGAGATCTTCGTCGTTCGCGGCACGGATACGGAAATTCACAAGCCCCCCTTTTCGGCGATGCGCATGATGGTGAGCGCGGACAAAGCTGCGCGTTCGGCCAGGCTGTCGACCAGCAGGAACTCGTCCGCCGAATGGATCGCACCGCCGCGTGCGCCCATCGTGTCGACCACGGGCACTCCGGCGGCGGCGATATTGTTGCCGTCGCACACGCCACCGGTCGCCTTCCAGCCGATCGCGAGGCCGAGTCCGGCGCCCACCTGTTTGACCAGGTCGAACAATTTGGCGGCGCCATCGTCGATCGGCTTAGGCGGCCGGTTGAAGCTGCCATGCGCCTCTATCCGCACGTCGCGCGCAGTGCCGACCTCGGCGACGGCGGCATCGATCGCGGCCTGCGCGCGGGCGATCGCCTCGGGCGAGGATGGCCGGAAATTGATCCGCAGGATGGCGAGATCGGGCACGACATTATTGGGACCGCCGCCTTCAATCCGCGCTGGATTGACCGCGAGCCCTTCTTCCTTCGCCGCGAACAACCGCACCGCGAGGTCGCTCGCCGCGACGATCGCATTGCGGCCGTCATCGGGATTGCGTCCGGCGTGCGCGCTCTTGCCGTGAACGACGAGCGAGAAGTTGCCGGTGCCGCCGCGCGCGCCGGCCAACGTGCCGTCGGCCAGCGCGGGCTCGTAGGTAAGCGCGGCGACCTTGCCGCGCGCCAGCTCGGCGATCAGCGCGGAGGACGAGAAGGACCCGGTTTCCTCATCCGAATTGATCATCACGTCATAGCCGATCCGGCTCGCGAGTGGCGATGCCTCGACCGCCTTCAATGCCGCGAGCAGCAACGCCAATCCGCCCTTCATGTCGGCGACGCCCGGGCCGTTGAGCGTATTGGGGTCGAGGAAAGTCTGATCCTGGAACGGGTGATCGACCGGATAGACTGTGTCCATATGGCCGGTGAACAGCATCCTGACCGATGCGTCGGGCCTTACGCGGACGACGAGATGCCGGCCATGGTCGAGCGTGCTGACATTGCCGTCCGAAGCGACGCTGGTGGCGGGAGCGGGGTCGATCAACGCCACCTCTCCGGGCAGCGCCGAATATGCGTCGGCCAGTGTCGCCGCCATCGTCTTCAGGCCGGCGAGATTGCGCGTTCCGCTATTGATCGCGGCCCAGGAACACGTGTGCTCGAGCATCGGCTCGTCGCGCACGCGCTCGAGGATCGCGGCCTCTGTCATCTCCGTCATGCCACCGCTCTAGGCGGTCGCGATCGATTGGTGAAGCCGTGACCCGGCGACCGAGCCTGGATCAGCGGGCCTGGATCAGAAAGCGTAGACCAATCCGGCCCGGCTAATCTGGTCGGTCGTCACACGGCCTTCGGGCGGCATGCTTTCATATTGGACGTTATAGGAAAGCTGCGCCGATAGCGGGCCGAGCACCTTGGCGTTGAGCGCGGTCGTGCCGGTGACGGTCGAATTGTAGCGTTCGACATAAGCCGATGCGTTCTGGGTCAATTGCAGGCCGTGCGAGAGCTTCCAGGCGAAATCCACGCTGCCGCGCGCGGCGATGCTGCGTTCCGTATCTCCATCGGTGAAGCTGGTCGAGCGATATGCCGGCCCGAGTTCGAGATCGAGCTTCAGCCTGTTGCCCTTGAGCGCGCTGTAGCCGGCACCGGTCGATACCGAATATCGAGTGGTGTAGCCGAGAAAGCGGTCGCTTTCGAACTGCGCCGATCCGTAGATGTACGATCTGTCGTCGACTTTCCAGTTGGGCTCCCACGCCGCCAGATAGTGTTCGCGCGAGGTGACACCCAGGCTGCGCTGATAATCGACCTGGGCCTTGAATTTCTGACGCCAATCGAGGCCATCGCGAGTCAGCGCAAGCGAAGCAGAGATGCCCTCGCTATTGCTGTTGCCGGTCGAGATGTACCCGCCAAGCTCGGCGCGCCCCGACCAGAGGTCGAGGAACCTGGCATTCTGTAGTTTCGCGGTCTTTTCGTCGCTGCGCTTCTTTTTCCAGTCGTCGACCAGCTTGGCGATCGCCTCCTTGCTGTCGGGCGCCGCGTTGCCGGCATATTTGACGATCGTCGCCACCTCGCTTTCGTTGCCGGAAGCGATCGCCGCGTCGATCATCGTCTTGATCTGCGGGGGAATGGAGGCTGGGTCGGCATTGGCGAGCAGCATCGGCGCTGCTGTGGCGAGAAGCAGGGGGAGGCGCATGGCGCGGGCCATAATACAGCAATCCTGCCATTAAAACCGTTACGCGACGATCCGTTGAGGGATTGTTGCGAAACGGCTCCTAGCCCTTCAGATAGGGCGAGAATGCGGCGATTGAGCGTCGCCTCGATCGATTCTTCCGTCGTCCATCCCGGCGAAAGCTGGGGACTCAAGCAGCATTGCGCGTTCGCCCGATAGCCCGTCATCCCAGCGCGAGCTGGGATCTCAAGCGGTATCGCGATACGGCTGGAGACCAGCATCGGGTGACGATTGGGCTTACGTCGGGTAATCGAATTGGCGGATTACCGGGCTAGATAGGGTGAAAATGCGGCGATCACGTCCTCGTACAGCTCGCGCTTGAACGGCACGATCAGCGCGGGAAGCTCTTGCGGCTCGACCCAGCGCCAGGTGCTGAATTCGGGATGCTCGGTCGCCAGGTTGATATCCAGATCCTCGCCCAGGAATCGATACAGGAACCAGGTCTGGCGTTGCCCGCGCCATTTGCCTTTCCACACCTTGCCGACCAGATCGTCGGGCAGATCGTAATAGAATTCGCCTGGCGCCTGCGCGATCAGCTCGACCTTGTCGTGCCCGACGCCGATTTCCTCGCCGAGTTCGCGGATCGCTGCCTGGCCGGCCGTCTCGCCCGGATCGATCCCGCCTTGCGGCATCTGCCAGGCTTCCATCATCGTATCGATGCGCTGTCCGGCGAAGGCGAGGCCATCGCGGTTGAGCAGCATTACGCCAGCGCAGGGGCGGTACGGGAGGTCGGATTTGTCGGTCACCGAATTGATCGCTGGACCGCTTCGGCCATTCATTCCGCTGCCTGCGCCATCACGCGCTCGCCTTCGGCTTCCGCGATGATGTCCTTCAGCGCCGCGAACGCGCCCATCACGTCGCCGACGCTGGACGGAATCGCTTTCCGCAACGTGATGAAGCCGTGGATGTTGCCCTTGGCCTCGCGGAACACCACCGGCACCCCGGCCAGCGCCAGCGCGGCGGCATAAGCGCGGCCCTGGTCGCGGATCGGGTCGAGGCTGGCGGTCACCACCACGGCGGGCGGCATGCCGGCCAGGTCGCCGAGCAACGGCGAGTTGCGGATATGATCGGCCTCACTCTTATAGGCCGCCATGAACCATTCCATGCTGTCGCGCGTCAGCAGATAGCCTTCGGCGAATTCCGCATAGGATGGATATTCCTTGCTGGCGTCGGTCGCTGGATAGAAAGGCAATTGGGCGATCACCGGTACCTTGGCCGGCTGGTCGCGTAGCGCGGCGGCGGTGACGATGGTCAGGTTGCCGCCGGCGCTGTCGCCGGACAAGATCAGCGACGTGACCGAGCGGCCAAGCTCGGTTGGGCTGTTCGCGACCCAGCGCGCCGCCGCTTCGCAATCGTCCGGCGCGGCGGGCCAGGGGAATTCGGGGGCGAGGCGATAGTCGATGGCGATGACCGGCAAATCGAGCACACGCGCCATTTCGGCGGTGAAGCTGCCATGGCTGTCCAGATCGCCGATCACGAACCCGCCGCCATGGAAGAACACCACCGCCGGCCCCGGCTCGCGGCCGGCGCGCTGGTCGTAGAGGCGCGCCGGAATATCGCCGGCCGGGCCGGGGATGGAGAGGTCGAGCAGCGTGCCGAGTTCGCCCACCGGCGGATCGCCGACGTCCTTCATCGCCAGGAACAGCTGGCGCGCAGTCGGTGCGTCGAGCTCATGCATCTTCGGCCCGGGCATGTTGTTCAGAAAATCGAGGAATCCGCGAACGTCGGGACGGACGAAGGGCTCGGTCATTCGGATATTCCTCTCACTGGTCTTGGGCTATTTCAGTCCTTAACTAAAACCTATGATCGCGGTCGTCCATCATCCCGACTATGTTGCGCCGGGACAGCCCAAATCGGGCTATCAGTGGAACAAGAACGGCGCGATCCGCGACTTGCTCCATCAAGCCGGCGACGCAATCGCCTGGTTCGAGCCCGAGCCTATGTTACGGCATTGGATCGAGGTCGCGCACGACCCCGATTATGTCGCCGAGGTGATCGAGGCGCGCGTGCCGCGGGCCAAGGAGCGGCGGATCGGGTTTCCGGTCAACGCGATTGTCGCGCGTCGCGCCCAACTTGTCCCGGGAGGCACCTATCTCGCTGCGCGGCTCGCGCTCGAGCGTGGATTCGCCGCCAACAGCGCGGGCGGTAGCCATCACGCGCTGGCAGATACCGGCGCGGGCTATTGCGTGTTCAACGACCTCGCCATCGCAGCGATCAGGCTGGCGGAAGAAGGGCATCGCGTGCTGATCGTCGATTGCGACGTGCACCAGGGCGACGGCACAGCCGCGCTCACCGCAGCACACCAGGCTATTGCGACCTATTCGATCCACGCCGAAAAGAATTTCCCCGCACGCAAGGCGCGCTCGACGCTCGACGTGGCACTGCCAGACGGGCTCGGCGATGACGCCTATCTCGCAGCGTTGGAGGAGACGCTGGCACCTTTGCTCGATGCCGAGCGTCCCGATTTGATCCTCTATCAGGCAGGTGTCGATCCGTTCGGTGGCGACCGGCTTGGTCGACTCGACCTGAGTGACCATGGCCTGGAGCGCCGCGAGAAGCTGGTCGCTCGACTGGCAATCGATCGCGGCGTTCCGTTGGCGAGCACCGTCGGTGGCGGCTATGGCGACGACGTATTGGCGATCGCCCGCCGTCACGTTGCCGCGATTATCACCTTGGGCAGGGCCTTTGCCGGCGTGGCGGTTGGGAGTGATGCTCCTGGCCGACGCTGAGCTAAACCGATCTGACCGGATACGTTACAGCCGGATGCCCAAGGGCGCTCGGAGCTTTTCCTATAGCCGATGTGGTAAAGAACGGTTTTCACGGAAGCGTAACCGATCTACGTTGGTTCCAAGGGGTCCCGCGCCTAGAGAGGCCTCCGAACACGACCGCAGGATTTAGTGCTGACATGGCGACCGCCGTCCACGAAGTGACGCCCACCGAGGCGTCGGCCCACCCACAAGCAGAATCGATCGTTGTCCGTTTCGCCGGGGATTCCGGCGACGGCATGCAGCTGACCGGGGGGCAGTTCACACTGTCGACCGCGCTGGCCGGCAACGATCTGTCGACTTTCCCCGACTTTCCGGCTGAGATCCGCGCCCCGCTCGGCACGCTGTTCGGCGTGTCGGCGTTCCAGATCAATTTCGGGTCGACCTCGATCGAAACCGCCGGCGACGCGCTCGACGTGCTGGTGGCGATGAACCCGGCGGCGCTCAAGACCAATGTCAACGAGCTCAAGGCCGGCGGGCTGATCATTGCCGACACCGGCGAATTCACCGAGCGCAACCTCGCCAAGGCGAAATACGAATCCAACCCGATCGAGGACGGCAGCCTCGCAAAATGGCAAGTGCTGGCCTTCGACATTTCCGCGCTGACGGTCGCGGCGGTGAAGCCGTTCGGGCTGGGCAACAAGGAAGCGTTGCGCTGCAAGAATATGTGGACACTGGGGCTGGCGCTCTGGATGTTCGACCGCGACCGGCAGCCACTAATCGATTGGCTCAAGGCGAAGTTCGCCAAGGCGCCGGCGCTGGCCGAGGCGAATATCGCCGCGCTCAACGCCGGGCATGCCTATGGCGAGACCGCGGAGATTTCGGGCCCGCTCAAGCAGCACCACGTTCCCGCCGCCGCCGCCGAGCCCGGCCTCTACCGCACCGTCACGGGTGCCGAGGCGATTTCGATGGGCCTGGTCGCGGGCGCGCAGCTGGCCAATATCCCGATGTTCTTCGGCGGCTATCCGATCACGCCGGCTTCGGCGATCCTGCACCATCTCAGCCGGCTCAAGGAGTTCGGCATCACTACCTTCCAGGCCGAAGACGAGATCGCCGCGATCGCCAGCGCGATCGGCGCCTCCTATGCCGGCCAGCTTGGTGTCACCTCCTCGTCGGGGCCGGGCATCGCGCTCAAGGGAGAAGCGATGGGGCTCGCGATCATGACCGAGCTGCCGCTGGTGATCATCAATTCGCAGCGCGGCGGACCCTCGACCGGGCTTCCGACCAAGACCGAGCAATCGGACCTCTACCAGGCGGTCTATGGTCGCAACGGTGACGCGCCGATGCCGGTGATCGCCGCACGCAGCCCCTCGGACGCGTTCGAGGTCGCGATCGAGGCGGTGCGGATCGCCACGCAATATATGACGCCGGTGATGGTGCTGACCGATGGCTATATCGCCAATGCCGCCGAGCCGTGGAAAGTGCCCGAGGTCAGCGATTATGCGCCGTTCCCGGTCGACTATCTCGAGACGGTGCCTGAGGGCGGGTTCCAGGCCTATGCCCGCGACGAAAAGCTCGCGCGGCCCTGGGTCAAGCCGGGCACGCCGGGCTTGCTCCACCGCATCGGCGGGATCGAGAAACAACAAGGCACCGGCAACATCGATTATGGTCCCGCCAACCACCAAGCGATGACCGACATCCGCAAGGCCAAGGTCGACGGGATTCGCATCCCGGATCAGGCAGTCGAGATCGGCGACCCGAGCGGCAAGCTGGTTGTGGTGGGCTGGGGATCGACCTTCGGTCCGATCCATCAGGCCGTGAGGCGCGCGCGCCGCAAGGGGCTCGATGTCAGCCATATCCATCTGCGCCATATCTGGCCGATGCCTGGCAATCTTGGTGCGTTGCTCAAGGGTTACGAAAAGATCCTCGTGCCCGAGATGAACACCGGCCAGCTCAAGACGGTGCTGCGCGACCAATATCTGGTCGACGCCAAACCGCTCAACAAAGTGTCGGGCCAGCCCTTCCGCATCGCGGAGATCGAGGCGGCGATCGAAGGAATTCTCGCATGAACGACATGACGCCCCCGGTGGTGAAGAGCAGTCCCAAGGACTGGGAAACCGACCAGGAAGTTCGCTGGTGCCCGGGCTGCGGCGACTATGCGATCCTGAAAGCGGTGCAGCGGACCATGCCCGAGATCGGCGCGCGGCCCGAAAACACCGTGTTCGTCAGCGGTATCGGCTGCTCGTCGCGCTTTCCCTATTATATGGAAACCTATGGCTTCCACACGATCCACGGTCGTGCGCCGGCGGTGGCGACAGGGGTCAAGCTCGCCAATCCCGAGCTCGACGTGTGGATCATCACCGGCGACGGTGACGCGCTGTCGATCGGCGGCAACCACACCATGCACTTGCTACGTCGTAACCTGAATTGTCAGGTGCTGCTCTTCAACAACGAGATTTACGGCCTGACCAAGGGGCAATATTCGCCGACCAGCCGAGTCGGGACGCGCAGTCCGTCGACTCCGTTCGGTTCGGTCGATCGCCCGGCGCGGCCTTGCGCCTTCGCACTGGGATCGGGGGCGAGATTCGTCGCGCGCGGGATCGACGTGCACAAGAACCTGCCGTCGGTGTTCAAGGCGGCATACGCGCATCAAGGCGCGGCATTCGTCGAGATTTTCCAGAATTGCATCGTTTATAATGACGATGTGTTCGCCTCGTTCACCGAAAAGGCCAACGCCCAGGGAAACCAGCTTTGGGTCGAGCACGGCCAGCCGCTGCTGTTCGCAGGTGGGACCAAGGGCCTGACGATGGACACCGACCGTTTGGTGCTCAAGGTCGTCGATGTCGTCGATGGCGACTGGCAAGGTGCGCACGTCGCCGTCCACGACCAGACCAATCGCGGTTTGGCGCACATGCTGGTCGAGATGCCGTTCGGGCCGTTCCCGATGGCGCTCGGCGTGCTCTACGACGATCCCGCCCCGACCTTCGACAGCGCGGTGATCGCGCAGAACAAACAGGCGAGCGAGGGCAAGAAGCCCGATCTGCAGAAGCTGCTCAGCCAGGGGCAAACCTGGCAGGTCGAGAAAGAACCGCGGCCCGAGTGATTTTTTGATCGCACAAAGACACAAAGCCACAAAGGGGGACTGTCTTTGCTGCGTGATGTGGAAGAGTTAGCGCGGGTCTCTGTCGATTGCGGCTTCAAATTGCATGAAGCTCTTGGGCCGGGGTTGCTCGGGTCCGTTTACGAAGCTTGCTTGTTTCAAAGCCTCGCTGCGCGAGGCTTACACGTAGAGCGGCAGAAGTTGGTCCCGATCCGATATGAAGGCGTCGTGCTTGACGAAGGCTTTCGACTCGATTTGCTTGTCGAACGGCAACTGCTGATCGAACTGAAATCGACGGAAAACCATGCGCCAGTCCATGCGAAGCAGGTTATTACCTATCTTCGCTTGATGGATTTGCCGCTCGGCTTGCTGATGAATTTCGGCTGCGCCACCTTCAAGGAAGGCGTCCGTCGTATCGCCAACAACTATTACGCGCCAAGGCCGTGAAACAATCTTCGTGGCTTAGCGTCTTTGTGCGAGTATCCTTCTTCCCGAACCATCCGGCGTGACCGCACCAACCATCCTCTGGTTTCGCCGGGACCTCAGGCTCGCAGATCAGCCAGCGCTGGCGGCTGCGGTGCGCGATGGGCCGGTCATCCCAGTCTATGTGCTCGATGATGAAACGCCCAAGCATCGCAGGATGGGCGCCGCCTCGCGTTGGTGGCTGCATCACAGTTTGGAGGCGCTCGACCAAACACTGCGCGAGAAGGGATCGCGGTTGATCCTGCGGCGGGGGAAATGCGACGAGGAGCTGGCCAAGGTCGCGCAAGAAGTCGGCGCCGGCACCGTCCACGCCATCCGCCATTACGAGCCATGGTGGCGCAACGCCGAGCGCGCGGTGACGAAGCGGCTCGATCTCGTCTGCCATGACGGCAACTATCTCGCGCCGCCGGGCTCAATCACGAGCGGGAACGGTGCGCCTTACAAGATCTACACGCCGTTCTGGCGCGCGTTACGTGACGTCATGCCCCCACCAAATCCATTGCATCGGCCTGACGAAATTCCGGCGCCTGCCTCCTGGCCGGCAAGCGACGACCTGGCCGACTGGCATTTGCTGCCGGCCAAGCCCGATTGGGCAATGGGTTTTGCGAAGGAGTGGACGCCGGGCGAGGCTGGCGCGCATGACCGGGTCGGTGATTTCGTCGATGACGTCGCGCGCTATGACGACACGCGCAACCTGCCGTCGATCGAGGGGAGTTCGCGCCTCTCGCCGCACCTCCATTTCGGCGAGGTGTCGCCGGGCTATGTCTGGCATCGCATGGCAGGGAAGGGTGGCTCTACCCAGGTCTTTCTCAGCGAACTGGCCGGGCGGCTATATCCGCCAGTGGGTGCCCGAACTCGCCGGCATGTCCGATCCCGCGATCCACGATCCCGAGGCGGCCGGCTGCTGCCCGAAAAGCTATCCGTCCAAGCTGATCGGGCATCGCGAGGCGCGCGAGCGCGCGCTGATCGCGGGCAAAAAGGTCGGTTGAACGGACCGAATCGCTTGGCGAACCGAGTTTGGCGTGCTTTGAGGTGAACCATGGATGCGCCGACGACGAACCGGGGGCAGCGCAGCCGCGGAGCACCGCTTGCTTTGGTCGGGCGGCCGCTGCTTGCGCGCATCGACAAGGGCCTGTCCAGCGGGGCGATCACGGTTTCCTTGCCGGAAGGTGGCGCGCCTGAACGTCTCGGCGGCCGCGCCGCGGGTCCCGAAGCGGTAGTCATCCTGCACAGCTGGCGAGCCTTGTGGCGCCTCGCGACCGCTGGTTCGGTCGGCTGGTATGAAGGCTGGGCGGCGGGCGAGTGGGAAAGCCCCGATCCGGTAGCGCTGTTCGAGCTATTCTCGCTCAACCGCCACGGTCTGGCCGGTACCGGACGTGCCCACGGCCTCTCCCGCCTGGCTCGCCGACTCTGGCACAAGGCGCGCCGCAACGATCGCAAGGGAGCGCGGCGCAACATCCACGAACATTATGATCTGGGGAATGAATTCTACCAATTGTGGCTCGATCCGACGATGACCTATTCCAGCGCGATGTTCGACGCGCCGGGCCAGAGCCTCGAGGATGCGCAACACGTCAAGCTCAAGGCGATCCTCGATCGCACCGCGACCAATCCCGGCGATCGTATCCTCGAAATCGGGTGCGGTTGGGGCTCGTTCGCCGAGACGGCGGCGAAAGCGGGGATCGATGTTCACGGCATCACCCTGTCGACCGAGCAGAAGGCCTATGCCGAGGCGCGGATGGCGCGGCAGGGGCTCGATGGGGTCGAGATCGAGCTCATCGATTATCGCGATGTCAGCGGGACGTATGACGGCGTCGCCAGCATCGAAATGGTCGAGGCGGTCGGGGAGGAATATTGGCCCGACTATCTCGCCGCGATCTCGCGCGTGCTGAAGGCGGGCGGTCGCGCCGCCATTCAGTATATCGCGATCGATGATGCGATGTACGAAGGCTATGCGCGTAACGTCGATTTCATTCAGCGTTATGTGTTCCCCGGCGGAATGTTGTTGTCGGAAAGCCGATTCCGCGCCGTGGCGGAAAAGCTCGGACTGGCGTGGCGCGACCGCCATGCGTTTCGGCTGGATTATGCCGAGACTCTCAAGCGATGGCGCGAAGCGTTCGACGCGGTCGTCGCGGCGGGCAAATTGCCGGAAAGGTTCGACAAGCATTTCATAGGCTTGTGGCGTTTCTATCTGATGTATTGTGAAGGCGGATTCCGCGGTGGCGGAATCGAAGTAGCGCAGGTGACGTTGATCAAGGAGGGGTGATGAGGGGGTTTGGTCTGCTTGCCGCGCTCGCCCTGGCGGGGGTAGCGTCGGCGCAATCGGTCATCGTCACTCCCGACAATGCGACGAAACTCCGCCAGGTCGGCGCGGAGGTGCTGTTCTGGAGCCAGCAGCAGCGCGACCAGAATTTCCGCGAGATGGAAAAGATCTTCCCCGGCCACGTCGTCAAGGCCGGTGCCAAGGTCCGACCGCTTCCCAAGGGCAGGCAACTGCCGATCGCGGAGGCGGACGTCAAAGCGAGCATGGCCGATCTGAACATCGCCGGACTGATCGTGGTGCAGGACGGCAAGGTCCGGCTCGAACGTTATGGTCTCGGCTACGGCCCTGAGGGGCGCTGGACGAGCTTCTCGGTCGCCAAGTCGTTCACCTCGACCCTGGTCGGCGCGGCGATCCGCGACGGCTATATCAAGTCGATCGAAGACCCGGTCACCAGATACATCCCCGACCTGGCCGGCGGCGGTTATGACGGCGTGACGGTAGGTCAGCTCCTGACGATGACGTCGGGCGTGAAATGGAACGAGGATTATACCGATCCCAAGTCCGACGTGGCGCGGATGTTCTCGGATGGGGTGCCGGCAGGACAGGACCCCACAATCTGGTATATGAAGAAGCTGCCGCGCGAGAGCACGCCGGGCACCAAATGGGTCTACAAGACCGGTGAGACCAATCTGATCGGCGTGCTGGTGGAGCGTGCGACCAGAAAGACCCTGGCGGAGTATCTGACCGAAAAAGTCTGGAAGCCGTGGGGCATGGAGCGCGACGCATTCTGGATGACCAATCCGGCTGGAAGCGAAGTCAGCGGGTGTTGCCTGTCGGTGAGCTTGCGCGACTATGCCCGGATGGGAATGTTCGCGCTGTCGGGCGGAAAAGGCGTGGTGCCCGACGATTGGTTCGCGCACGCGACGAGCAACCAGGTGCCGATCCCCAAGGACGAAGGCGGTTTCGGCTATGGCTATCAATGGTGGACGATGCCCAACGGCCGCTTCGCAGCACTCGGCATTTTCGGCCAGAGCGTCATGATCGATCCCGCGAAGAAACTGGTCGTCGTGATGTCGGGATCGTGGCCGACCGCTACCGGCGAGAAATTGTCGGCGGCGCGTGCTGCGTTCTGGAAGAAGATCGAGGCAGCGGCAGGCTAGAGCGGAGTGCGTGATTTCTGGATCACGCACTCCGCTCTAGTTATTTGTTGTCGCATCGCTTTCTGCAGAAAACCGGTACCCACTTTTCCGCGCGATGCTCTAGGCTCGTCGTGACGTCAAAAACGAGACGTTTTGGCGACCCTGGTAGGATTACGGAGGCCGATGAATAGGCGGTTTTAAGGCCCGTCGACGCAGTCCTGCGCGATGGCTGCCAGTCACTCCATCGATGTCGATCCTCGAGGCGTTGTCCGTTATACGCTGGCCGGATTTTTCGACCAAACGTCGCTTGCTTCGTTACGGGCGGAACGCGCCGCCAAGCTCCCACTGCTCGAGACGCCGCCAAACCAGCATGTGACATTGTGCGACGTCTCGCAATGCGCGATCCAGTTGCAGGAAGTGCTCGCGATATTGCGCACGATGTTGGCGGATCCGCGATGGCAGGCGCGTCGGCTGGCCTTCGTGGTCGGCGGCGCACTGGCGCGCATGCAGGTGCGCCGAGTGGTTCCAATCATGCCCAATGTTCGCTGGTTTGACGACCGGCCGAGCGCCGAGGCGTGGTTGGAGGAAGCGGATCCAGCATGATTGGCTATCAGGGCAGTTACGGTACGCGTGTCGAACCCCCGGTGGGCGATCGGCTGGACCGTACGTTGCGCGATGACAATCCCCTGCTATCTGTCGACCATCAGCTTTGGGTGCGGTTGCTCACCGGCGAACTCAATCCGGAGATCAAGACGCTTGCCACGCGCCTGATCATTACACGCCTCCGCATCGACGTCGCGAACAACGCGGCCGTTCTGCCAAGGGCCGTCCAAGAGCTTCGGCGCTTTTTCGCCGACAACAAGTTCGCACACCGCGACCTCACGGCGATTACGGGATTCTGAACGATGAAGAACGCATTGCTTTCTGTCGAAGACACGGTCGCGCTCATTGCATCTCGTGCCATCCTGTTCGTATCGGGACCCGAACGCCTGCTGCGATCGCTCCCGCGCGGCAATTGGATCGGCGGAACCACATCCTATTTCATGACGCCTGACGGCGGCGAGTCGCGGGAAGACCGGCTGTTCTGCACTACCTTTGACGATGCCGTGAATGCACGAATGGCCATCCTGCCGCCCGACGGCTTGTCCGGGCTGACGGAGCACCGCTTCGCGCACGGTTTTACCTGCATCGTTACGCCGGCATTCAGCACGACACTGCAGCGCTACGCCGTCGATGGCCCCACCTTGCCGGGTCTGTACAATCAGCCCGTGTTCGGCTGGGTTGCCGGCGTCCACCTCGACCGCGTCGGTCAGGATGTGCCGATGGTATTCGATGGCGCGACGGGGATGGTGTCGGTCGATGGACTCGCCGCTTTGTGGGTGGCGTTGCCGGAATCCGCCGAGGTCGATCTCGACATCGTCAACTTGTTCGTTCCTGGCGAAGGCGATCACATCACCTTCCCGGTAGGCGGCTTTGACGTGACCGATTGCCTGATCGGCGGCGTCCCCACAAACCTCGCGCGCTACATTGTGGAGCGTGGCATCGACACCACCTTGCCGCTCGTCGCCGATTATGCCGGCGCGATGATCAATGTTTCTTTCCAGACGGTGGACGCGGAAAATGGCCGCGTTCGCTTCTATGCGCCGGTCGTGCCGGGCACGATCTATCGCCTGGCACGTACCGTGACAGATTATGGTGCGGCCTATGCCGAAGCGGCAAGAGAAGGCAGCGCCGCGGACATGCTATCGTGCAATTGCATCCTTAATTACCGCTATGCCGGCCTGGAAGGCCGCCCTGCCGGCGGTTTCGTCGGTCCGGTCACCTTCGGCGAGTTCGCCTATATCCTGCTCAACCAGACGCTCTCCCGTTTGTCGGTCCGCCACGCGCTAGCCGCCTGAGCGGGATGCGGCGTCAGGCAATGCGCTCGAAATGCCCCGACGCAGCATCGCTCGCGACCAACTCGACGATCTTGCCCGCCACTATCTCGGGCGGTTTGACGCTGGCCGGATCCTCACCCGGATAGGCCCGCTCGCGCATCGCGGTACGGGTGGCGCCGGGGTCGAGCAGGGCGACGCGGATGTTGCTGATTCCCTCGACTTCCTCGCCATAAGCCTGGACCAATGTTTCGAACGCCGCTTTGGAGGCGCCATACGCGCCCCAGAATGCACGCGGCTGGCGGCCCACCTTCGACGTGATTCCGACCACGCGCGCGCGCGCCGATTTGCGCAGCGCGGCGTCGAACGCGGCGATCAGCGCTTGTTGCGCGCTGACATTGAGCGTCATTACCTTGGCGAATTCCTTGGCGTCGATTGCCTGAACCGCCGATAGCGAGCCCAAGGTCGCGGCGTTGAGGACGAGGATGTCGAGCGTTCCCCAGCGTTCCTCCACCGCGCTTGCCAATCTCGCGATGCTGTCGGTCTCGATCAGATCGAGCGGCGCGATCGTCGCGGTGCCGCCGGCGGCGTGGATCGCTTCCTCGACTTGCTCGAGCGCACCGGCGGTGCGCGCGGTCAGGATGACATGCGCGCCTTCGGCCGCGAGCGCCTTGGCGGTGGCGGCGCCGATCCCACGGCTCCCGCCGGTCACCAGCGCGAGCTGGCCGTCAAATCTCTTGGTCATTTAGGGCTTATTCCGCGGCTTCGGGGTGAAGAGCGAGCTGCTCGTCCATGTGCGCGTCGCTGTAATCGGTCAGCACCGTCGGATAATCGCCGGTGAAACAGGCGTCGCAATATTTGGGGGCGGGGCCGTTGCGCCCGGCCTCGCCCAGCGCCTTGTACAGGCCGTCGATCGAGACGAAGGCCAGGCTGTCGGCATGGATGAAATCGGTCATGCCGGGGACCGAGTAGCGTGAGGCGAGCAATTTCTCGCGCTCGGGTGTGTCGACGCCGTAGAAACAGGAATGCGTGGTCGGCGGGGACGCGATGCGCATGTGCACTTCGCGCGCGCCGGCTTCGCGCATCATCTCGACGATCTTCAGGCTGGTGGTGCCGCGGACGATCGAATCGTCGACCAGGATGACCGACTTGTCCTTGATCAGCGCGCGATTGGCATTGTGCTTGAGCTTGACGCCCAGGCGGCGGACTTCAGCGCCCGGCTGGATGAAGGTACGGCCGACATAATGCGAGCGGATGATGCCGAGCTCGAACGGGATGCCCGATTGCTGGGCATAGCCGATCGCCGCGGGCACGCCCGAATCGGGCACCGGGATGACCAGATCGGCCTCGACCGGCGATTCGATCGCGAGCTGCGCGCCGATAGCTTTCCTGACCGAATAGACCGACTGGTCACCGGCGATCGAATCGGGGCGCGAGAAATAGACCCATTCGAAGATGCACGGCCGCGGTGCGGTTTGGCCGAACGGACGCAGCGAGCGCAGCTTGCCGTCCTCGATGATGATCAGCTCGCCCGGATCGACCGAACGGACGAATTCGGCGCCGACCACGTCGAGCGCGACGGTCTCCGACGCGAAGATGATCGATTCGCCCAATTTACCCATCACCAGCGGCCGGATGCCGAGCGGATCGCGGCACGCCATCATGCCGGTCGGGGTCAGCACGATCAGCGAATAGGCGCCCTCTACCCGGCGGAGCGCATCGACGAACTTGTCGAGCGGATCGCGGTACGAGCTGGTCGCGACCAGGTGAATGATGACTTCGGTATCGCTGGTCGACTGAAAGATCGCGCCGCGTTGGACGAGGTCGTTGCGCAGACGGAAAGCGTTGGAAATATTGCCATTATGCGCGACCGCGAAGCCGCCGCTGGCGAGTTCGGCGTAGAGCGGCTGGACGTTCCTGAGCGCGGTTTCGCCGGTGGTCGAGTAACGAACATGGCCGCATGCGGTCTCCCCGCGCAGCCCGCCCATGATCTCGTCCTTGTCGAAATTGCCCGCGACATGCCCCATCGCGCGGTGGCTGTGGAAATGCTTGCCGTCCCAGCTGGTGATGCCGGCGGCTTCCTGCCCGCGATGCTGGAGCGCATGGAGGCCGAGCGCAACGAGCGCGGCAGCGCCGTCCGCATCGGACACGCCGAAAATGCCGCACTCCTCGCGGAGCTTGTCGTCGTCGAAAGGATTCGTGGTCAGCATGGTGTCCGTACTCAGTGCGGACCCTAGGATCCGTGCTGCTGTGGCGCTCGGCCATATAGTGACGCCCGCCGGGTTTGTCGCGTATTTGTCATACGCCTTGTGCCGATTTTGTCCGATCGCGGCACCGCGCTAGGGGAGGAGCATGACCGACTCGCGCGAAACCGGGCTGACGCTCGATCCGAAATGGGGTGCCGATGGGCTGATCACCGCCGTGGTCACCGATGGCGATTCGGGCGAGGTGCTGATGCTCGCGCATATGAACGCCAAGGCATTGGCGGCGACGATCGACAGTGGCGAGGCGGTGTTCTGGTCGCGCAGCCGCGGCGAATTGTGGCGCAAGGGCGCGACGTCGGGGAATGTCATGCGGATTCGCGACCTTCGCATCGACTGTGATCAGGATGCGGTCTGGCTGATCGTCGATCCTGCGGGCCCCGCTTGTCATACCGGGGAGCAATCGTGCTTTTACCGGCGGGTGACGAAGGACGGGCTGGAGCGGATTGACTGAGGTGAGGCCGAAACGAGCTTCTTTTCTCTCACGCTTCCCCGGCGAAGGCCGGGGCCCAGTTTCGTGACGCCTGCGGCAAGGATGTTTCCTCTCCAACTCAATTTGGCGATCCTGGGCCCCGGCCTTCGCCGGGGAGGCGTGATAATTCAGCAGCGCGGAATGATGTTGGCGTTGTTGCTCGCCCTCGCGGCGTGCCACGGTAGCCAGCCCGCCCCCCAGGCAACCGCAACCCCGACCAGCCTCGAAGCCGCCGCGATCGAAGCCGGGATCGTCGCCGATCCCGCCAATACCGACCCGACCGGCCTGTACACGCGCGACCGCGACCGCATCTGTGTGGTGCCGAGCGCGACCGCGTTCCGCATCGGCGTCTATGTCGATTATGGCGATACCTATTATTGCAGCGGGCAAGGCGAGGCGACGCGCGCCGGGGAGACGCTGCATGTCGAACTCGCCAATGCCCCCGGGTGCAATTTCGACGCGAGGTTCGAGGGCGATCGCATCCTCTTCCCCGGCCGCTTGCCCGATGCCTGCCGGAAGGCCTGCTCCTCACGTGCGTCACTGACGGGTCTCAGCGTCGAACGGATGAGCGATTCGCCGTCGGAGGCGGGTGCCTTGCGCGACGGTAGGGGCAGGATGCTCTGCGCTTCGGGCAAATGATCGCACGAGACCTTTGACGTTAACGTCAAGCGGCGGTAAAAAGGGCCATGCCCTGGGTTTCGTCCTATGCCCCGATCGAGCCGCTCCACGACCGGCACAGCTTCACCATTTCCGATTTGTCGGCCGAATTCGGCGTCACCGCCCGTGCGCTGCGTTTCTATGAGGATGAAGGGCTGATCTCGCCCGAGCGGCGCGGCACCCAGCGCATCTATTCTCATCGTGATCGCGCGCGGCTTGCCTGGATCCTGCGCGGCAAGCGGGTCGGCTTTTCGCTGACCGAGATACGCGAACTGATCGATTTATACGACATTGGCGACGGCCGCCGCACTCAGCGCGAGCGCACGATCGACCGCTGCAAGGATCGCGTCGAACTCCTTCACCAGCAGAAGCGCGACATCGACGCCGCCATTGCCGAACTCAACGATTTCATCGCGCTGCTCGAGCAAGGTTCGCGCGCCGACCACCAGAAGGACTGATCATGCCGCAATACACGCCGCCGGTGCGCGATACGCGCTTCGTGCTCGATCACGTGCTCGGGATCGAGCGTTACGCCAATCTGCCTGGCTTCGAGAATGCAACGCCGGAAACGGTCGACGCGGTGCTTGAAGAGGGCGGGCGGTTCGTTGCCGAAGTGCTGTTCCCGCTCAACCAATCGGGCGATCTCGAGGGCTGTACGCGCCATGACGACGGCAGCGTGACGACGCCCAAGGGGTTCAAGGAGGCCTATCGGCAGTTCGTCGAATCAGGCTGGGGCACGCTAAGCGCGCCGGCGGCGTTCGGTGGGCAGGAAATGCCGCACGTCGTCTCGACGGCGTTCCAGGAATTCATGATCTCCTCGAACATGGCGTTCGCCATGTATCCCGGCCTGACCCACGGCGCGATCGCCGCCTTGCTGGTCAAGGGCAGCCCCGAGCAGCAAAAGCTGTATGTCCCCAAGATGGTGTCGGGCGAATGGGGCGGCACGATGAACCTGACCGAACCGCAATGCGGTACCGATCTCGGCCTCATCCGCACCAAGGCCGAACCCCGGGCCGATGGCTCCTATGCGATCACCGGCACCAAGATCTTCATCTCGGCGGGCGAGCACGATCTGACCAGCAACATCATCCACCTCGTGTTGGCCAAGACCCCTGGCGCACCCGACAGCTCGAAGGGCATTTCGCTGTTCGTGGTGCCCAAGATCCTGGTGAACGAGGATGGCTCTCTCGGCGAGCGCAACGCGGTGTCGTGCGGGTCGATCGAACACAAAATGGGCATTCACGGCAATTCGACCTGCGTGATGAATTATGACGGCGCCAAGGGCTGGCTGGTCGGCGAGGAAATGAAGGGGCTGGCGGCGATGTTCATCATGATGAACGCCGCCCGGTTGGGCGTCGGTCTGCAAGGCCTGGCTGTCGCCGAAACCGCCTATCAGAACGCCGTTCAATACGCTCACGACCGTCGCCAGGGCAGGGCGCTGACGGGCCCGGCCGAACCGAACGAGAAAGCGGATACCTTGTTCGTCCATCCCGATGTGCGCCGCATGCTGATGGACGCCAAGGCGCTGACCGAGGGATTGCGCGCGCTCTGTCTATGGGGTGCGCTCCAGGTCGACCTCGAACATGCCGCGGCGAGCGAGGAGGAACGGCTGCTCGCGGCCGATCTGGTCGGGCTGCTGACCCCGGTGATCAAGGGCTATGGCACCGACAAGGGCTACGACATCGCGACCAACGCGCAGCAGGTCTATGGTGGGCACGGCTATATTCGCGAATGGGGCATGGAGCAGTATGTCCGCGATGCCCGCATCTCGATGATCTACGAAGGCACCAACGGCGTGCAGGCGATGGACCTGGTCGGCCGCAAGCTCGCCGCCAATGGGGGACGCGCGGTGCAGACATTGTTCAAAGTGGTCGGCGAGGAAGTCGCGGCGGCAAAGGGTGATCCGGCGACCGCCGATTTCGCCGCGCGGCTGGAAAAGGCCAATGGCGAACTCGAGGCCGCGACGATGTGGTTTCTGCAGAACGGCATGACCAATCCCAACAATGTCGGCGCGGGCGCACACAGCTATATGCATTTGATGGGCATCGTCGCGGTCGGGCTGATGTGGCTGCGGATGGCGACAGCGGCATCGAAGCTCAAGGCGGCGGGAGAAGGCGCCAGTCAGTTTGGGGCCGCGTTCCTCGACGCCAAGCTGACCACCGCGCGCTATTACGCCGAGCGCGTCATGCCCGACGCCGGCGCGCTGCGCCGCAAGATCGAAAGCGGGGCCGAAGCGCTGATGGCCTTGCCGCCGGAGATGTTCGCGGCAGCTTGAGCGGGTACCTGTCCTTGGCCATTCAGGCGGTCCGGTCCCATCGCAGCGTCACCGCCGAATAGGGCGGTATCGTCGGCAGAGATGCGCTGTTCAGCGCGATTGGCTCGATCCGGGTATGCGCCTTGTCGTCGAGCGCGGGCGCCGAAAGCAGGTGCCCGGAACTCGGCACGCCCGAGAGGCCGAGCCCGTCCGCGAAACGGATCGCGAGCGGCGCGCCAGACTTGTTGGCGATCGCCAGCAGTCGCGTCCGTCCGTTTTCGGCCAGATAGGCGGTCGCATTCAGCGTCTCGGCGATAGGACACGCTCGGAGGCGAGCACCGAGGAACGGTGCGAACAAGGCCATGCCGTAATGAAGCGGGCGCAGCGCTTGGCCGGATGGGCTCGACGCGACCGGCGTGTAGAAACCTTCGCCGCCACCATGAAGGTTGATGCCGAGATAGCCCGCGCTCGCGGTCTGCAAGGCGTAATCGAATCCCCATAGCGCCGACGCGAAGGCGTCGCTGACGCCCGCTTTGCCACCGCCGAAACACGAATTGCCCTCGGTCATGCGGAACCGCATCCCCGTTTGCGCCACGATCCGCTTCACCGCGGCCATTTCCTGCGTCAGCTTCTCATTGCCGTTGGCGAGCAGCCTGTGCGCGCCCATCCGCGGATCCGATGCCGGACCCATGCCGTAATAATGGCCGCTGCAGAACAGAGCATCGCCGCGCGCGCGCTCGGCGAACCGCGCCAGCCAACCGAGATTGAGCGCCACGTCCGGGCCGGCGAAGGGCGCGTTCGGCACGCGCCCACGAATCGCCCGGACAAAGGATCGATATTCGTCCCAATAAAGGTCGAACGAATAATCCTTGCCGCGCAGAAGCGGATTGCCGCCCCAGAAATCGGCCTCGTTGCCAAGCTGGAAGCACAATAAGCGCGGGCCGAGAATGCGATGGACATGGTCCGCTTCGTCGACGGCGCGCGCGATCGTGCCGGACCCGAAATTGAGGCCATAGATGCACCGCCAACCGGTCGCGTCGAGAAAGCCGCGCAGCGAGCGCAACGCCTCGGGCGTAATCGCACCGGCGATAGGGTGTGCCAGCGGCGGATCGAGCAGCTCCCATTCCCAATTGCGTTGCGTGGTGATCGCGCTTTCCTCTTTCACGCTCCCGAAATCCGCGCCTGGCCGCCGCCATCGGCTGTAGGCGCTGAGCGAGCCGCCGAAACGCAGCACGCCATGGGGGGCGATCCCGCGGAACGCCTCGATCAGCGCGCTATTGTCGGGCGCGAAGAATGCCGCGTTATAGAGTTGCGGCGTCTCGCAGCTCAGGCCCAGGAAGTCTTCCGGGACCGTCACCCCCTCGGTTCCGGGCGGGCCGATAGTGAGGGTTGATAGCGACTCCGCCCATGCGCGAACGGGTAGCGCTAACATTCCGGTTAGCGCGATAAAGGATCGCCGATCGAATTTCGCCTGCAACTAAGGTGTCCATGTCCGGTCGGAGAAGAACCCATTGGCAGCATGATCAGCGCGACTTGTCCAGAGATCACTCGCGGTTGTTGTACGTCGCGCCCGGCAGGATCGATAGATCGCGTTCTCTAACGAACCCGCTGCTCGACCATGATGCCGGTGCGGAAGTGCGGGCGCACCAGCAACAGCAGCCCTGGCGAGGGCCGGTCGAGATAGGCAATCTCTCGATAAGCGGGGTCGCGAGGAAACGGCGCCGAGCCGTCGAACATCGCGCTGCTGATCAGGCGGAAACGATATCCGCCCACCGCCGGCTCGGCCGTGGTCAATTTGCCTGCCATGCCCAGCCGTGCCAGCGGATAGGAAGCCCGGCCGACGACGTGATCCTCCGCGCTATATTGCCCAGGATGCGCCGCCATGTAGGGCACAACCAGCTTCGCTTGCCAGCCCTGGTCGGGTGCGACGGCGATGGTGATGCCGCCGCCCAGCAGGACCAGGCCGAGCAGGATCGATACGCGGCGCTTGAGCCTGGGGATCGCCAGCGCCGCGTCGAGATAGAGCGAGAAGCCGATCGTCGCGGCGGCTACAACGAACAGATAATAACGTGGCTGTGGTCTGAGCGTGAACACCCAGGTGACGGTCACATAGCTGGCGATAGCGAACAGCAGCAGTAACAGGGTCGATATCTTGGGCCGCTGAAGAGTTCGATCGCGGAAGAATGGCAGCGCGCTGAGTGCCCATCCCAGGATGACGAAGCCGAATGCCGGATCGATCAGGAAATCGCCTAATGGATTGATCGCCCAATGCAGACGTGTCGGGCCTGCTGGAATCCACCGGCTGGCCAGATCGGGGTTGAGGAACGGGCTGCCGGCATAGGTCTTGCCGATCATGTGATCGCTGGCGATGAGAACGTGATGCTTGTCAACGTGCAGGCGATAGAGCGGGTCGCCGGTCATCGCCCATAACCAGCCATTGTCGATCAGCAGCGGCAAAGCGAAGCCAAGGCCGAGCAAGAGATAGGCCCGGCGCGGCATTGCCGGATCGCGCAGGAACGCCCAGCCATAGAAGAGCAGCACGAACGCCGCAGTCTCTCGCGTCAGCACCGCGCAGCCGAGCATCAGCCCCGAGAGCAGCGACCAACCGACGCTGGCGCCCCCGCTCGAGCGCCGGGCATTGAGGAACGCCCAGATCGACGTCGCGCTGAATGCGAGCTCGAGCATTTCGGGGTAGCAACTGGTGCCCATGGCATGGATCACGGGCGACAGGATCACCAGCACCAGCCACAGCGCCGCCGCGCGACGTCCTGCCAGCCGCAATATCGTCGCCATCGTCACACCGACGAACAAGGCGTAGAACAAGCGCGGCACCAGCAGCAGCGAGTCGATCGACGGCCCGAACAGCTGGAAGATGCCGGTGATCGACAGGATCAGCGGGTGGCGCAGCGCCCAATGCGATGTGCCGATCTGGGGGCCGTGCGCGTACCAGTTGAGCGCTATGTCGAGATATTGCTGATCGTCGCTTGGTCCGCCGGCGAATCCTGCCGGATGAACGAACAACGACAATTGGGCGAGGGCAACGGAGAAAGCGATAAACAGGGCTGTGTGGTTACGATCGGCTCGTACGTGCCGCACGCGCAACGACCCTATGTTCGACGTTAGATCATGCATTCCCAATGGGCCCTGATATAAGCAACTCGCGCCCACGGCGATGCCTGCTCCATCGCCGCGTCGTTCATGACGCCCCAAAAGGAATGACGTTGCGGATCGCGTCCAACATCATTCTCGCGATGAAATGACTGGAAAACGCCCGAGGTTCCAGGTGCGGAGCCGTCAGGGCCCGCGCAAATCTAACGGTTCGGACGGTTTTAGCCGTACTCACCCATTGCTGCGCGAGGAGATCCCGACGCGCGGCGCAATGGCCGCGCTGTTCGCGAGTGGATGACGGTTAAGGCCGCTCGGGAAGCGAGGCGGTCGGGCGCGGTGCCGGCGTACCGGCGGCCTTGGGCGCGGGAGCGGCATCGGCCGGTTTGCGGCGCACCCCATTGAGCCCATCAGGCACGATCGCCGCTGTCGGCTTCACCGAGAAGGTCATCGTCGAGGGCGCCGCGCCCGCCTTGCCCGGTATCGTGTCGGTCACCGGAGGCGGGGTGAGGGGGCGCGTCCCCGGCGCCGGCGTCGTCGTTGTCTGCGGCAGGCCCAGCACCTGGAGCTTCATGCACTCACCCTTGGATGCGCGCTTGAACTGCGCGCAGTTCCACAGCGCCTTTTCGTAGCCGTGTGCCTTGTCGCGCAGATAGCTGAACGACATCGTCGCGATCTGCGCTTGACCAAGCGGCAAATTGGCCGGGGTGTGCGCCTTGTCGGTCCAGGCCATCAGCTTGCAATAATCGCGCGCGCCACAGGCCTTTGTCGCCACCGCCGGGAAGGAATCCGCGCCGGCGCGGGCATCGAGCGTGACGAGGAAGCTGTTGGGGTCGATCGACAAGGGCGAGCCGTCTGCTTCGCCCGCGGTGGGGGCGCCGTTGATCTCCGCGGGATTGACGTTGGCGACGTCGACTTCGCCGACATGGGCGCTCGACAGGTCGCCCAAGGCGGCGATGTTCGGCTCGGATCCCGAAACGGTCCTGAGGAAGGCAGCAGGCGTTCCCCACCAGCCGGTCCAGCGGAAGAACAAATGCGTCTTGACCGCCGCGATCTTGTCGAGGCTCGCGCTCCAATAGGGCACGACCCAGTCAGTATGGTAATGAGTCGCATAGCCGACCTTGGCGTAGACCGCGCCGTTCAATGCCGCGATCGCCACCTCACGCGCGCGTTTCCAAGCGGCGGGAGTGGGGCGCCAACGAGTCAGCGCACCGTCGCACGAAAAACTGAACTGGCATCCGGTGCTACGGTCCGATCCCTGGAACACCACGCCGCACACCGACTTGGGGAAAGCAGGATGGCGGACGCGGTTTAGCACGACTTGGGCCACTGCGCGCTCACCCTCCGTGTCGTCGCCTGCTTCGTAGAGTTGGGCGACGGCCAGACAGTCGATCGCGCGCAGCCGCGCATCGGTGGAGCCGGAAAAGATAAATGGTCGGGCGGCAGGATTGGGCAATGCCGAAAAGGGAACGTTGGCGTTGAACGCCTTGGCGTCGTCCGGATCGACCGACTGGAACTGGACTGGTTCGACCGGCGGCAATTCGGTCGGCGGCACGACCCTTCGCGGCAACACTGCCACCCCCTTTGGAACCGGCCGCACGCGCGGCATCATCGTGACGATCGCGATTGGAACCGCCACCAGCAGGATCGCCACCGCGCCCAGGATCAGGCGCAGCGCGAGCGAGGGAGAACGGGTCGGCGAGTCGATCAAAAAATTCTACCTGTGGAGGAGGCGCGCACGCACTCGCGCGAAATCGCGCGGGCGCAGGCCCTTAGCGCAAAGCGTCCGCTGCCAAAACCCCGAAGGCTGGATTTGTTCCCCGAGAGGGGCCTTTCAGGTGCCGTTCGGCTCAGCTTTCGGGCAGGAAGTCCGGTACCGACAGATAGCGTTCGCCGGTGTCGTAATTGAACCCCAGCACGCGCGTGCCGGCGGGAAGGTCAGGGAGTTTCTGCAGGATAGCGGCGAGCGTCGCGCCCGAACTGATCCCGACCAGCATGCCTTCCTCGCGCGCCGCGCGGCGCGCCATGTCCTTGGCGACACCGGCATCGACTTTGATCACGCCGTCGAGCGCCTGGGTGTGGAGGTTTGCGGGAATGAAGCCCGCGCCGATCCCCTGGATCGGGTGCGGACCCGGCTGGCCGCCGGAAATGACCGGCGAGGCATCGGGTTCGACCGCATAGACTTTGAGGGTCGGCCAGGTCTTCTTGAGTGTCTCGGCGACACCGGTAATGTGTCCGCCAGTCCCGACCCCACTGATCAGCACATCGATCGGCGAATCGGCGAAGTCGCGAAGGATTTCCTGTGCAGTTGTCTGTACATGGACATCGATGTTGGCAAGGTTTTCGAACTGTTGCGGCATCCATGAATTGGGTGTCTGCTCGATCAGTTCGAGCGCGCGCTCGATCGCGCCCTTCATACCCTTTTCGCGCGGCGTGAGGTCGAAGGTCGCGCCATAAGCGAGCATCAGGCGGCGCCGCTCGATCGACATCGATTCGGGCATCACCAGGATGATCTTGTAGCCCTTTACCGCCGCGACCATCGCCAGCCCGACGCCGGTATTGCCGCTGGTCGGCTCGATGATCGTGCCGCCAGGCTTGAGCTTGCCGTCGCGCTCGGCCGCCTCGACCATGCTGAGGGCGATGCGGTCCTTGATCGACCCGCCGGGGTTGGAGCGCTCGGACTTGATCCACACCTCGCTATCGGGAAACAGCCGCTGGACGCGGATGTGCGGGGTGTTGCCGATCGTTTCCAGGATGGTGTTGGCCTTCATGGCGTGATGACTCCATGTTCGGGGGATGCTTCTAGGATTTCGGGCGGGTCGAACGACTTTGCAAGCCTGAGTTCGGGAAAGAGGCGCGCCCAGACGATCGTTATGACGATACAACCGATCCCCCCGAATACAACCGCGCCGACCGGCCCCAGAAGCGAGCCGAGCAGCCCGCTTTCGGCTTCCCCCAACTCGTTCGAGGCGGAGATGGTGAGTTGCGACACCGCGCTGACCCGCCCCCGCATTTCGTCCGGCGTATGGAGCTGGATCAGCGACGACCGGACATAGACCGAGACCATATCGGCGCAGCCGGCGACGATCAGCCCGGCCAGAGCAACGTAGAAAGCATGGCTCGGAAGGATCAGATGCGCGGTGCCGAACGTCAGAATCCCGAGTCCGAACACGACGACCGCAATCAGCATCTTGAGCCCGACATTGGTCTTCATCGGGCGGAACGAGAAGAATAAGGCGGTGGACGTCGCGCCGATGCCCATCCCTGCGGCCAGCAGGCCAAGGCCCTGGCTCCCGACATGGAGGATGTCGCGCGCGAATACCGGCAGCAAGGCGGTCGCGCCGGCGAGCAGCACCGCGAACAGATCGAGCGTGATCGAGGCCAGCACCAGCCGATTGCGTCGGACGTAGCGGAAGCCCTCGATGATGCGGTGAAGCGGGCGATGATCGGCTAACGCCTGGGGCTGAGGCACCTTGCCGATCAGGAAGATCATCCCGAGCGCAATGAGGAAGAGCGCGGTCGACGTGCCGTAGGCGGCATCCGGATGGATCGCGTAGAGGAAGCCGCCCAGGCTGGGCCCGATGATTACGCCGACCTGCCAGGCGATCGAGCTGACCGCGATGGCCGTGGGCAGCACTTCGCGCGGGACGAGGTTGGGGGCGAGCGCGGAATAGGCCGGACCCGCAAAAGCGCGCGCTATGCCGATCATCACGGCCGCGAGGAACAGCACTGGCAGGCTTAGCGAATGGAGCCAGGTTAGCGTGCCCAGCATCACCGTCGTCGCCACCAACAGTCCGGTCGTGGCCCGGACGATCCAGCGCCGGTCGAACGTGTCGGCCAGCAGTCCGACGATCGGGGTCAGCAAGAACAGCGGCACGAATTGCGCGACTCCGATCATGCCCAGCAGGAAGGTCGATTCCTTGATGCTCAGGTGATGGACGTCGCGCGCGAGTCCATAAACTTGCCAACCGATAATGATCGCCATCGCCGAGAGCGCGACGGTGCCGGCGAAGCGCGACAGCCAATAGGCGCGGAAATTGGCAATGCGGAAGGGATGGTCGGCTGGGAACACTGCCTCGCCTTAGGCGGGCCACCCCGCTTTTCGCAACCGTGGCGTTGCTTGTCCGTTATGAAGTTTACGTCGTGGTCGCCAATACCGCAGCGCACGATTGAAACCTGCCGCATACCCGGCCTATAGGCCGCGCTTTCTCCCTACGGAAACGAGGTTTCCCTAACGTGGCAAAAGCCCCTGCACGCGCGAAAAGCGAACCCCCCAAGGTCAATCGCGAGCGCCCCGACGAGCCCGAACCCTATCAGGCGTCGAAGGAGGAACTGCTCCAACTCTACAAACAGATGTTGCTGATCCGTCGCTTCGAAGAGAAAGCGGGCCAGCTCTACGGCCTCGGTTTCATCGGCGGCTTCTGCCATCTTTATATCGGCCAGGAAGCGGTCGCGGTCGGGCTCCAGTCCGCGCTCGATGGCGAGAAGGACTCGGTGATCACCGGCTATCGCGATCACGGCCATATGCTCGCCTATGGCATCGACCCCAAGCTGATCATGGCCGAGCTGACCGGCCGTGCCGCCGGCATCTCGAAGGGCAAGGGCGGGTCGATGCACATGTTCTCGACCGAGAAGAAGTTCTACGGCGGGCACGGCATCGTCGGCGCGCAGGTGTCGCTCGGCACCGGGCTCGCCTTCAAGCACAAATATTCGAACGATGGCGGCGTCTGCCTGGCCTATTTCGGCGACGGCGCGGCCAATCAGGGTCAGGTCTACGAATCGTTCAACATGGCCGAGCTGTGGAAGCTCCCGATCATCTATGTGATCGAGAATAATCAGTATGCCATGGGCACCAGCGTCAACCGCGCTTCGTCCGAGGACCAACTTTATCGCCGTGGCGAGAGCTTCCGCATTCCCGGCATCCAGGTCGACGGCATGGACGTGCTGGCGTGCCGTGGGGCAGCCGAAGAAGCGCTGGCCTGGGTGCGCGCGGGCAAGGGGCCGCTGATTCTCGAGATGAAGACCTATCGCTATCGCGGTCACTCTATGTCCGATCCGGCCAAATATCGTAGCCGCGAGGAAGTCCAGGCGGTGCGCGACAAGTCCGACCCGATCGAGCATGCCAAGCAATTGCTCGAGAAACTGGGCGTCAAGGAAGACGAGCTGAAAGCCGCCGAGGCAGCGATCAGGAAGCAGGTGAACGAGGCGGCGGACTTCGCCGAGCAGACGCCGGAGCCCGAACTGGGCGAACTCTATACCGACGTGCTGGTGGAGTCGTACTGAGATGACGATCGAGATCAAGATGCCGGCGCTGTCGCCGACGATGGAAGAAGGCACGCTCGCCAAGTGGCTGGTCAAGGAAGGTGACACGGTCAAGTCGGGCGACATCATGGCCGAGATCGAGACCGACAAGGCGACGATGGAGTTCGAGGCGGTCGACGAAGGCACGATCGCACAGATCCTGGTCGCAGAGGGTACCGACAATGTGAAGGTCGGCACGGTCATCGCGACTCTTGCGGCAGAAGGGGAGGATGTGTCGAAGGCGACGCCTGCACCCGCGCCCGCAGCAAAGGTTGTAGACCCCGAGGTCGCCCAGGAAGCGGCCGAGAGCGGCACGCCCGAACCTCACCTCGTCGAGACCGGCGCGCGTCAAATGTTCGAAGCCGCCAAACATGACGCCGAAGTCGCCGACCCCGACATTCCCGCCGGTACCGCGATGGTCAAGCTGACGCTGCGCGAGGCGCTGCGCGACGCGATGGCCGAGGAAATGCGCAAGGATGACCGCGTCTTCGTGATGGGCGAGGAAGTCGCGCAATATCAGGGCGCGTACAAGGTCACCCAGGGTCTGCTCGACGAGTTCGGCGAAAAGCGCGTGATCGACACGCCGATCACCGAATACGGCTTTGCCGGCGTCGGTACCGGCGCGGCGATGGGCGGCCTGCGCCCGATCATCGAGTTCATGACGTTCAATTTCGCCATGCAGGCGATCGATCACATCATCAACTCTGCGGCCAAGACCAATTACATGTCGGGCGGCCAGATGCGCTGCCCGATCGTGTTCCGCGGTCCCAATGGTGCGGCCAGCCGTGTCGGCGCGCAGCACAGCCAGAATTACGGCCCCTGGTATGCCAGCGTTCCAGGCCTGATCGTGATCGCGCCCTATGACGCGGCCGATGCCAAGGGCCTGCTCAAGGCGGCGATCCGCAGCGAGGATCCGGTCGTCTTCCTCGAGAACGAGTTGCTCTACGGGCGCACTTTCGACGTGCCGCAGGTCGACGACTGGGTGCTGCCGATCGGCAAGGCTCGGATCATGCGCGAGGGCAAGGATGTGACGATCGTCAGCTATTCGATCGGCGTCGGGATCAGCCTGGAAGCCGCCGACGAGCTCGCCAAGGAAGGGATCGAGGCCGAAGTGGTCGATCTGCGTACCTTGCGCCCGCTCGATCGCAAGACCGTACTCAGGAGCCTCGCCAAGACCAACCGCATCGTCGTGGTCGAGGAAGGCTGGCCGACTTGCTCGATCGCGTCCGAAGTCGCGGCGTTCGTGATGGAGGAAGGGTTTGACGACCTCGACGCGCCGGTGCTGCGCGTGACCGACGAGGACGTGCCGCTGCCTTATGCCGCGAACCTGGAAAAGCTCGCGCTGATCTCGGCCGCCAAGGTCGTCGAGACGGTCAAGAAGGTCTGTTATCGCTGACCGACGACGCAGCGTTCGCCAAACCGTTCGGACTGAGCTTGTCGAAGTCCGCTGGCTCGGTAAACCCGTGCCACTCGCCTATATATGGGCGAACGCAAGTTGGGGACGCGGTGACAGTGCGGGCGGGTAAGTAATGGTGTCGACCACGACCCTCGGCCTTGTCGGGGCGGCGCTCGCCCTGGCGATCGTCGCGACATGCTGGATCCTGTATACCGGATTGCGTGCCCGGGCGGCCGCAGCGGCGACATTGGCTGGCAATGACAAGCTGAGCGCGTTGTTGGCGTCGGCACCGGCGCTGGCGATGGTGGTCCGCGCCGATGGCCGGCTCGAACTGCCGGACCGGCTGGCCGACTGGCTCGGACTGGTACCCCCGCCCAAATACCTAGCGGAATTGGTGTCGCCAGGCACCGGCCTGACCAGCGAGGACGCGGTGCTGTTGGGCGATGCGGTCACCGCGGCGCAGAAGGCTGGCGAGCCATTCACGCTGACCATCCGCCCGCAAGGATCGACCCGCATGCTCGCGGTGCGCGGCCAGCGTGCGTCGCGCGAGTTAGGGTCGCCCGGCGGCGTGGTCGTTTGGTTTTTCGATTCGACCGAAAGCCAGGCGCAGATCGGGCAGTTGCGCGACGAAGCCGCCGACCTGGGCCAGGCGTTCGCGGCGTTGCGCGGGCTGATCGAGGCCGCGCCGCTGCCAATGTGGTATCGCGGACCCGACATGCGGCTGGCGATGGTCAATTCGGCCTATGTCCGCGCCGTCGAGGCGAGCGACGCCAAGGATGTCGTTTCGCGCCAGGTCGAGCTGATCGAGGGATCGGGGATCGGCGGTCCGCTGGCGAGCGCACTGGTCGCGCGCGATACCGACCGCCCCAACGTCCAATCGATGCCGGCGACGATCGGCGGCGCGCGGCGCATGCTCCGCATCCACGACGTGCCGTTGCCCGCACCGCCGGGTGGCGTGGCCGGCTTCGCCATCGATATCGAGGATCTCGAACAAGCGCGCGGGGGGATGAAGCGATTCTCCGACGCTCAGCGCGCGATGCTCGATCGGCTGTCGGCCGGCGTCGCGCAATTCGCGGCGGACCGCAGCCTCGCTTTCTGCAACCAGTCGTTTCAGCGCATGTTCGCGATGCGCAGCGAATGGCTAGCGGATCGCCCCGAATTCGACCGTGTGCTCGAACGGATGCGCGAGGCGAATCGACTCCCCGAGGTGCGCGATTTCCCCGGCTGGAAGGCGGAGCGCCGCGACTGGTTCCTGGCGGCGACCGGCGCGATCGAAGAGACCTGGACCCTGCCGGGCGGCGTGCACCTGCGGCTGGTCGGCAATCCGTTGCCGGATGGCGGCCTGCTGCTGATCTTCGAAGACAGGACCGAGCAAGTCCAGCTCGCCAGCGCGCGCGATACCTTGCTTCGCGTCCGCACCGCGACGTTCGACAATCTGTTCGAGGCGCTGGGCGTGTTCGCGGGCGACGGCCGGTTGCAGATCTGGAACAACAAATTCCGCCAGCTATGGGAATTCGATGAGGAGTTCCTGACCAGCCATCCCCGGATCGACGCGCTGGTCGAAAAGGGCGCGGCGCTGCTCGCGCAACCGGGCCGGGCAAGCGTGATTGCCGAGATCGTGCGTTCGGCGGCGGTCGGGCGACAGCAGCGCGGCGGCCGCGTGGCGTTCGCCGACGGCCGCCATTTCGAATTCGCCGGCGTGCCGCTCCCCGACGGCAACGCGCTGTTCACGATGCTCGATATTTCCGACAGTCGGCACATCGAACAAGCGCTGCGCGACCGCAACGAGGCGCTGGAGGCGGCCGATCAGGTCAAGACCGCGTTCGTCGCGAACATGAGCTATGAATTGCGCACCCCGCTGACCTCGATCCAGGGCTTCGCCGAAATGCTCGGCGAGGGGTATGCCGGCAAGCTCACCAAGCAAGCCGACGGTTATGTCGACGCGATCCTCGAATCGGTCGCGCGACTGGCGGCATTGGTCGACGACGTGCTCGATCTGACCGAGGCCGATCAGAACAAGATCGAGCGGCTGACCGTCGATCTCGAAACCACCGCGTACAACGCCGCGGAAACGATCGCGCCGATCGCCAAGCGCAAGAAAGTCGATTTCGCCATCGAGGTGGCACCGTCGACCGGCATGGTGAAAGGCGACGCCAAGAAACTGCGCCAGATGATCGAGCATTTGCTGCGCCATGCGGTCGGCGGAATCGGGGAGGGCGGACGCGTGCTGCTCCATACCGATGGCGATGCCCGGACGGCGCGGATCGTCGTGTCGGACGATGGGCCGGGGATGACGCCCGACGCGATCGAGCATGCATTCGATCGCTTCGGTGGACACCAGGCGCGCGACGATGATCGCGCGCTGGGATTGGGCCTGCCGATCGCGCGGCAATTCGCCGAGGCGCATGGCGGCACGATCCAATTGCTGTCCGAGCCCGGCGAGGGAACACTGCTGATCGTCGAGCTGCCGCGATAGCTTGCATAGTCGTCTCCTATGCGCATAGAATATGTGCATAGGAGACCGCCATGGCTAGAGTCCGAGAAGATCGTTCCGCATTCCGCCGTCCCACCAACGTCTCGCTCGACGCCGAACTCGTCGAAGAAGCGCGGGCGTTCGACATCAACATTTCGCGCGCTTGTGAAGAAGGCCTCGAACGCACCGTCCGTGACGAGCGTCGCCGCCGCTGGATCGAAGCAAATCGCGACGCAATGGAGGCGTCGAACGAGTATGTGCGCGAACACGGCTTGCCGCTTGCCAAATACCGTATGTTCTGATGGCGCGGTTCGATGTCTATCGCAGGGATGGAAAGTTGTTGCTTGACGTACAGGCGGACTCGCTACCGTATTTGAAGACGAGGCTGGTCGTGCCCCTATTCGCGTTGGACAGTGCGCCACGCCCTTTGATCGACACGCTCAATCCCGTGATGCCTTTCGATGGCGGCGAGATCGCGATGATGACGCAATATGCTGCCACGATGTCGGAGCGCGATCTCGGCCCGGCGCAAGGTTCGCTGGTTAGCGAGGAATATATCATCGGGCGCACACTCGACATGCTGCTAACTGGGATATGACATTATTGCTTCGTGATGCGGCCGCGAGTGAGGCATTGGGCGTAGGTCTCGCTGGTTTTGTCCGCCCGGGCGACGTTATCACGCTTTCGGGCCCTCTCGGCGCAGGCAAGACAAGTATCGCTCGCGGCTTGCTGGCGGCTCTGGGACTCGAAGAGGAAGCGCCGTCGCCGACCTTCGCGATCGTCCAGCCATATGCGCCGCCGGAGACGCGGCTGCCGGTGATGCATGTCGACCTCTACCGGATCGAGCATGTCGACGAACTCGACGAACTTGGGTTGGACGAAGCGCGCGGGGACTCGGTCCTGCTGATCGAATGGCCCGAGCGTGCGCCTGGCCGATGGCCCGATGCCTTGGCATTGACCTTGGACTTCGCACCCGATGGCGGACGCCGCTTGACAGCAACCGTGCCGGCGGCATGGGAGGAGCGATGGCCCTTGACATGAATCCACCGGCGGGGACCGCCGATTTCCTCGCCAAGCTGGGCTGGGGAGAGGGCGATGTGCTGCCGCTCGCCGGCGACGCCTCGTTCCGGCGCTATTTCCGCGTTGCCGATCACGGCCGTAGCGCGATCCTGATGGATGCGCCGCCGCCGCACGAGGATCCGCGTCCGTTCATCCAAGTCGCGCAATGGCTGGTCGATCGGGGATTCCCCGCGCCCGCGATCTTCGGAACCGACCTCCAACAGGGCCTGGTGTTGATCGAGGATTTCGGTGACGCCCGGATGCGCGAGACAGTCGACGCGGCGCCGGAAAGCCTGTTGCGGATGTACGAAGCGGCGGTTGACATCCTGATCCGCTTGCGCGGCGAACCCGCCGGGCCGTGGCGCCCCTATGACCGCAAGGAATTGCAGCGCGAAGCCGACCTGCTGACCGAATGGTATTGCCCCGCAATCGGCGTGACGGTCGATACAGAGGCTTACGCCAAAGCCTGGGGCGAGGTGTTCGACCACGCGTTGGCGGCCGAGCCGGTGACGGTGCTGCGCGATTATCATGCCGAAAATCTGATGCTGATCGGCGGCACCGAGGCGCTCGGGCTGCTCGACTTCCAGGATGCTTTGGCCGGCCATCCGGCCTATGATCTGGTGTCGCTGTTGCAGGACGCGCGGCGCGACGTCGAGCCCGAGATCGAGGCGGCGATGCTCGACCGCTATCGCCGTGTGACCGGTGCCGGTGACGATTTCGATGCGGCCTATCACGTCCTGGGCGCGCAGCGGAACGCCAAGATCGTCGGCATTTTTACCCGGCTGTGGCGGCGCGACGGCAAGCCCCGCTATCCGGCGATGTGCCCGCGCGTCTGGCGGTATCTCAACCGCGATCTTGACCACCCGGCACTGGCGCCGGTCAAGGCGTGGTTCGACGCCAATATTCCTGCCGACCTGCGCGGCGACCCGATGGAGATCGCCCGCGCATGACCGCGAAACGCACCTTGTCGCTGCGGCCCGATCCCGGCGGGGTCGTTCCCGAGACCGCGATGGTGATGGCGGCGGGAATCGGCAAACGCATGCGTCCGCTCACCGCGACCCGGCCCAAGCCGCTGATCCAGGTCGCCGGCCAACCGTTGCTCGATCATGTGTTCGATCGCTTGCGCGCGGCGGGAATCAAGCGCGCGGTGGTCAACGTGCATTATCTGGCCGATGCGCTCGAAGCGCACCTCAAGAACCGCGTGAAGGGCGTCGACGTCATCGTCTCCGACGAGCGCGACCAGTTGATGGAAACCGGTGGCGGCATCGTCAAGGCGCGCGACTTGATCGGCGACAAGCCGTTCGTCGTCGCCAATGCCGACAATCTGTGGGTCGATGGACCGGCGGACACGATCAAGCTGCTCGCGTCGCGCTGGGACGACGAGGCGATGGACGCGCTGTTGCTGATGGTGCCGCTGGCGCGCGCGCACAATCATGGCGGGCTGGGCGACTTCCACCTCGACGCCAATGGCCGGATCACGGGGCGCCGCAAGCCGGGCAGGGTAGCGCCGTTCGTCTATACCGGTGTCCAGATCCTGTCGCCGCGCGTGATCCACGATTGGCCGGAGGGACCGTTCTCGACCAATCTGTTCTGGAACCGCGCGATCGAGGCGGGCCGCGCTTACGGCTTCGTCCATCAGGGCCTGTGGTTCGACGTCGGCACGCCGCCGGCGATTGCCAAGACGGAAGCACTTTTGATCGATGCGTAGCCAAGACGGAGTCCGCGCCGTCTTAGCACCCCATCGTCATGCCGGGCTTGTCCGGGCATCCAAGGCTCAACAACGGCTGGCTTCCGCTGCGGCGCGTTGGACCCCGGCACAGGGCCGGGGTGACGGTTAGGGCGTGGGTCTCGCGCTTTACACGATTCCAGCGCAGCGCGCTTTTGCCGATGCGCTAGTTGCCGGACTGATGAAGCGGTTCGGCGACGATCCGATGTGGCTCGCGCGCGGTCTCGTCCTTCTTCCCAACAATCGCGGGCGGCGAGCGGTCCAGGATGCATTCGTGCGCGCGAGCGGCGGTGGGCTGTTGTTGCCGCGGCTGGTGACGATCGGCGATCCGGCGCTCGATGAGGCGGCGGGGGCGATGCTCGATCCGGCTGACGATCTCGAGCCGTTACCGCCGCCGGTCGATCCGCTGGCGCGACGGATGATCCTGGCTCGGTTGGTCAGCGAGGAGCGCGCGCGGCAGGGCGAGCCGGTCGCCGCCGACGAAGCGGTGCGCCTGGCCGGCGCGCTCGCGCGGACGCTCGACCAATTGCTGGTCGAGGAAGTCGCGGCGACGAAACTCACTGAACTCGACGTCGGGCGCGAATTGACCAGCCATTGGGAGCGCGCGCTCGAGCTGTTCCGGATCGTGATCGATCGTTGGCCGGCGGAACTGGCACGGCTGGGCGCGAGGGACGCGGCGGCACGCCGCGCGATCATGCTGCGTCGATTGGCGGCACGGTGGAAGGAGATGCCGCCGGCGGGTTTCGTCTGTGCCGCGGGGATCACCGACCCAGCGCCTGCAGTGGCGGTCTTGTTGCGGCGCGTTGCGGAGCTCGACCAGGGCTTGGTCGTATTCCAGGATCTCGCCACCGCGATGCCGACCGAGGAGTGGGACGCGCTCGGGCCGCACGAGTCGGATGCCAGCGGGGTCAAGACGCGGTCGATCGAAACCCATCCGCAATTCCAGTTGAAGCTGCTGCTCGAGCGGATGAGCGCGGGACGCGGTGAGGTGCGTGTCTGGCGCGAAGGGAGCGATCACGGCGCCTCCGTCGCGCGCGGCAAGGCGATCGCCAACGCCTTCGCGCCCGCCGACTTCACCGGCAAATGGACCGATCTCGAGGCACCCGACCGGAGGTTGACCGGGATACGGGCGGTCGAGTTGGCGACGCCCGCCGACGAAGCGCAGGCGATCGCGCTGGCATTGCGCGGTGCCTTGGAAGTCGAGGGGCGTACTGCTGCCCTGGTCACGCCCGACCGCACGCTGGCCGAGCGCGTTGCGGCGCATTGCGCGCGCTGGGGGATCGATGTCGACGATACTGCCGGTCGCCCGCTCGCGACGCGCGCGCCGGGCACGTTGCTGACGATGATGGCAGAGGCGGCTGCGCAGGACTTCGCGCCGCTGGCGTTGCTGGCATTGCTCAAGCACCCCCTCGTCCAGAGCGGCGAGCCGCGGACCCTGTGGCTCGACGGCGTGCGTGCGCTCGATCGCGCGCTACGTGGGCCCCGTCCGGCACCCGGGCTAGCGGGCGTCGATGCGCATCTGCTCGACGGCGACGAGCGCGAAGCGGCAGTCCGTGCGGCGGCGCGGCAGGTCTGGCCCGAAATGCGCGGGTTGCTCGAACCGCTGGCGCGCTGTTTCGGCAATGGCGAGCAGCCTTTGGCGGCGATGATCGCAACATTGCGCGAGACGGCGGAGGCGCTGTGCGGCTTCGCGGTCTGGGCGGGGCCAGCCGGTCGCGCGGCGGCCGAATTGCTCGCCGATCTCGAATTGCGGGCGGCGGAGGGGCCGGCATCGCTCGATCCCGCCAGCGTCGCGCCGCTGCTGCGAACCTTGATGGAGGAAGTCGCGATTCGTCCTCCCCAGGGCGGCCATCCGCGACTGGCGATCTACGGCTTGATCGAAGCGCGGCTGCAGACCGCAGACCTGATGATCCTCGGCAGCCTGAACGAAGGCACCTGGCCGGCGATCGCCGCGCCCGATCCGTGGCTGGCGCCGCGCATCCGGGCCGAACTGGGGTTGCCCGGGCTCGACCGAGGCATCGGCGTCGCGGCGCACGATTTCGCCAACGCCTTGGGCGCGCCCGAAGTCCTGATCACGCGCGCGCGTCGCGACGGGCGGTCGCCGACGCTGGCGTCGCGCTTCTGGCTGCGGCTCGAGGCGCTGGCGGGGGATCGCTTCGTTCGCGATCCCGATCTTGCAGTCTGGGCTGCGTCGATCGACGATCCGGGCGCGCACGAGCCGGCGGCGCGACCCGCGCCGTCGCCGGCGATCGAGGACCGGCCGCGCCAGATTTCGGTGACCGAGGTCGATCGGCTCAAGGCAGATCCCTTTGCCTTTTACGCGCGTCGCATGCTGCGGCTGGGAGCGATCGATCCGGTCGATGCCGAGCCAAGCCCGGCGTGGCGCGGCAATCAGGTCCATGCGATCCTGGAAACTTGGTTTCGCGAGGATGGCGCCAATCCTGATACCCTGCGGCCGCGCGCCGAGGCCTTGCTTGGCGACGTGCGCACGCATCCGATGATCCGTGCCTTATGGGGACCGCGGCTGATCGAGGCGGTCGACTGGATCGCGCGCGAAGTGTCGGATCGCGCGGCCGAGCGGACGATCCTGGCCGTCGAAGGCAAAGGAACGCTGCAACTCGCGGGCGTCGAATTGTCGGGCCGGTTCGATCGGATCGACCGGCTCAACGATGGCGGGCTGGTGGTGGTCGACTATAAGACCGGGCAGCCGCCCTCGACCGCGGCGGTGCGCGCGGGATTCAGCTTGCAGCTCGGTTTGCTCGGGATGATCGCCGAAGCGGGCAAGTTCGCCGGTGTCGCGGGCAAGGCCGAAGGGTTCGAATATTGGTCTCTCGCGCGCAACCGCGCCGGAGGGTTCGGTTATGTCGATTCGCCGTGCGATCTGAAGAAGAAGGACCCGATCCCGGCCGACGAATTCGTCGCCGAGGCGCGGCGCAATTTCACCGAGGCGGCGGAGACGTGGCTGACCGGCGCGGCGCCGTTTACCGCCAAGTTGAAGCCCGAATATGCGCCGTTCGGCGATTACGACCAGTTGATGCGGCGCGACGAATGGTATGGCCGTGAGCGGCGCTGACTCGATCCTGCCACGGCTCGTTGACGAGCAGGCGCGCGCGAGCGATCCGTCGTCGCACGTCTGGCTCGCCGCCTCGGCGGGCACCGGCAAGACCCAGGTGCTGGCGGCGCGCGTCTATCGCTTGCTGCTCGGCGGGACCGATCCCGGCGCGATCCTGTGTCTGACCTTCACCAAAGCGGGCGCCGCAGAAATGGCCGGGCGGATCAACCAACGTCTGGCGCGCTGGGTGCGCGCGTCCGAGACGGATATCCGCGCCGATCTCGCCTCGCTGGGCGAGCGCGCCACGCCGGCGCTGATCGCGCGGGCGCGAACCCTGTTCGCCAAAGTACTCGACGCGCCGGGCGGGGGGCTGCGGATCCAGACCATCCACGGTTTCTGCCAGTCGTTGCTTGCGGCTTTTCCGGTCGAAGCGGGACTGACGCCCGGGTTCCGTCCGCTCGAAGCGCGCGAGGAATCGGCGCTGGCACGCGAGACGCTGGCGCAAATGCTGGTCGATGCCGAGCGCGAGGGGCGCGACGGTGCCGTTCGTGCGGTCGGCGCGCTGAGCCTGAGGCTTGGTGAAGAGGGCGCTGAAGCCTTTCTGCGGGCCTGCGCTCGTGCGCCGGCGGCAATGACGGCGCTGCCGATGGGAGAGGGCGTCGGTCCGTACGTTCGCCGCGCCCTGATCGGGGTGGACGATGTCGAGGCGGCGATCGCCGACGGCTGCGCTCAACTGGACGATGATCTGCTCGAAGGCTTGCGCGACTTCAATCGGGCATGGGGCACCAAGAATGGACTGGCTCGCGCCGACATCATCGACGCATGGCTGACGAGAAGCCCAGAGCAGCGATCGGTGACGCTCGACGAATTGCACAGCGTCTGGGCACGCCAGGACGGTGAGCTGCGATCGTTCGCCAAGGGGCAGGCGCCACAGGACGAGGACTACGCCCCGATCGCGTCCGATTTCCATGAGCAAGTCTCTCGCCTGATCCAGATGCGCCATCTGGCGGACTATGCCGATCTGTTGGCGACCGGGCTCGCCGTTGGGCGCGATTATGCTTTCGCCTATCGCGCCGCCAAGCGCCGGATCGGCGCGGTCGATTTCGACGATCTGATCGACGCCGCGGTCGCGCTGCTGCGGCAGGACGGGATGGGCGATTGGGTTCGCTTCAAACTCGACCAGGCGACCGATCATGTCCTGATCGACGAGGCACAGGACACCAATCTGCGCCAATGGGAAATCGTCGACGCGATCGCAAGCGACTTCTTTTCTGGCCTGGGGGCTCGCGGCGACCGGCGGCGGACATTGTTCACGGTCGGTGATTACAAGCAGGCGATCTTCGGCTTCCAGGGCACCGACCCGCTCAATTTCCGCTGGGCCGAACGCCACTTCCGCGACCTCGCCGAGGTGAAGAGCGACATTAGCGAGATCGAGCCGACGCCGTTCGAGCAGCTCGCTTTGACCTCGTCGTTCCGCTCGACCCAGCCGATCCTCGATTTTGTCGACGCCGCGATCGGCGTGCTGCCCGGCGGCGGGCTGGGGGTGGACGACAACCAGCGGCATTCGAGCAAGGTCGAAGGTCCGGGTCAGGTCAATCTGTGGGCGCCAACCCTTGCCGGCGAAGAGGATGAAGGCGAGGAAGGCTGGGTCACCGACGCGGTGCGTGCGCACGCGACGCGGATCGCCGCCCAGGTCAAGGCATGGCTCGACCCTAACGACCCGCTGATCCTGGAGAGCAAAGGGCGGCCGCTCCGCCCCGAGGATGTGATGATCCTGGTCAAACGGCGCGGCGAACTCGCGTCGCTGATCGTCGCGCGGCTGTATGCCGAGGGCGTACCGGTCGCGGGAGTCGATCGTCTGCGACTGACCGCGCCGCTGGCGGTGCAGGATCTGCTCGCCGCGATTCGCTTCGTGCTTCAGCCGCAGGACGATCTTGCCCTCGCCAGTCTGCTCGTCTCGCCGTTGATTGGCTGGAGCCAGGACGAGTTGATGCGCGCGGCAATGAAGCGCCGCGGCGGATTATGGGCACACCTCCAGGCGACGCAGCCTGCCGAGCGAATCGCGCCGCTCAGCGCGATGTTGCGACGTGCGGATTTCACCACGCCCTATGTCTTTCTCGAGGAAATGCTGACCGGACCGCTCGACGGCCGCCGCAAGCTGATCCGGCGGCTGGGGCAGGAAGCGCGCGATCCGATCGACGAATTGCTCAACGCGGCACTCGAGTTCGAACGCGTCGCAATCCCGTCGTTGCAGCGTTTTCTCGACTGGTTCGATCGCGGCGATGTCGAGATCGTCCGCGATCCGTCGCAGCCGCTCGACGCGGTTCGCGTGATGACCGCGCACGGCGCCAAGGGATTGCAGGCGCCGCTGGTGATCCTGGCCGACGCTACCGCCGACCCAGAGGCGCGGCCGCGCTCGACGCTCGACTGGCAGGCCGACCAGGACACCAAGCTGCCGGTGTTCCGCCCGCGCAAGGAGCAACGGTCCGGTGTTTTGGCCGAGGCGATCACGACCGCGGACGCGCGCGAACTCGCCGAGCATTGGCGATTGTTCTACGTCGCCGCGACGCGCGCCGAAGAGAGATTGGAAATAGCGGGCTCATTGGGGCCGCGATCGAAAGGCGTTCCGTCCGAAAATAGCTGGTACGCGGCGGCGGAAGCGGCGCTCGCGGCGCTCGGCACAGCGGAACGCGAAGAGGGCCCACGGCGCTCGTTCGCAGGGCACGATCCGCAACCGCCGGTAAGGGCCCGGCCGCCACGCGCCGCCGAGACGCATATCGTCGCTTTGCCCGACTGGGCATTCCAGCCCGCCCCGATCGAGGCGCGGCCGCCGCGGCCGCTTGCACCCTCCTCCGTCGGCGAGGACGATGTGTCCGACCCGCCGCCCTCGGTGGCGATGCGGACGGCAGCCGAACGCGGCAGGTTGATCCATGCCTTGTTCGAGCGGTTGCCTGCCTTGCCGCGCGATCGCCGCGCGGCGTCGGCCGACCGCTGGCTGTCGGCTGTGGGGCAGGTCGCCGACGAGACCATGCGGAGCGAACTGATCGCGACGGTGATGGCGGTGCTCGACGACCCCGCATATGGCGATCTGTTCGGCGCGAATTCGCTGGGGGAGGCGCCGATCTCCGCAGTCGTGCCCGGCGGTTACGTCATCGCGGGGACCGTCGACCGGCTGCTGGTCGAGCCCGACCGCGTCCGCGTGATCGATTTCAAGACCGGTCGCCGCGTGCCGCTGGGGCTCGACGAAGTGCCGGTGTTCCATCTGCGCCAGATGGCGGCTTATGCCGAAGCCCTGCGGGTGATCTTCCCGGGCCGGCGGATCGAGGCCGCGTTACTCTACACCGCCGCGCCGCGCCTGTTCGATTTGCCCGAAGACGTGCTGGCGTCCCACAAGCCGGGCTTTGCCGCGATGGAGCAAAGCTAGGGCGAGACCCGTTGAGCAAGTGCACCGCCGCGCCTACATTCGGCCTCAAAGGAGATTCCCCATGGCGACCAAAAAGATCACCGACGACAGCTTCCAGGCGGACGTGCTCAATTCCGACAAGCCCGTGCTGGTCGATTTCTGGGCGGAATGGTGTGGCCCGTGCAAGATGATCGGCCCGAGCCTCGAAGAGATTTCCGAAGAGCTGGGTGAGCAGGTCACGATCGCCAAGCTCAACATCGACGACCATCCCGATGCCCCGGCGCGTTATGGCGTGCGCGGCATCCCGACCATGATCCTGTTCAAGGGCGGCAGCCCGGCAGCGACCAAGATCGGGGCCGAGCCCAAGGGCCGGATCAAGGCCTGGCTCGAGGGCGAACTCGCCTAAGCTGACTTCACGTTCGAACAAAGGGCCGCATCCCTATGAATGCGGCCCTTTTTCTATTCAGCGATAATAGTCATGGCGTTCGGCTCCATCGAAAACGGCCGCTGTTCAAACAGCACGATTTGAAACCGACGGCCGGAACCGCACGGACACGGATCGTTGCGCCCGAGTTTCTCGACGAGTTCGACATTGCCGTGGACGAAACGCAGTCCGCGCTTCACGCGTGTTTCTGACGGATAGCCCTTACGCCGTTTCGAGCTGACCTCGAAAGCAGGGCAGGTCGGCGAGCTGGTCGATGCGATGCATGATGGCCTCCCTTGATCGCGCCGCGACAATGCGGCGGAACGTGCGTGCTCGTCCCGACGGCGGGCGTCAAGTCAGCGGGATCATCACCTGGCTGGCATAGCCGGGCCGCGATTGCAGCCGGCGATACCAATCGGCGACATTGGGCAGATCCGGTCGCTCGATATCGAGCGTGAACCAGCTATGGACATAGACGCCCATCGGCACGTCGCCGACGCCGAAATCCTCGCCTGATAGCCAGGGCGTCTCAGCGAGATAGCGGTCGAGGATCGCCATCCGCTCGCCGCAACGCTGCGCCGAGCGCGCGACGGCGGCCATGTCGCGTTTGTCAGGCGCGATGCGAACAAGGTTCACGAACGCATCGAGCTGCGCGTGCGCATAGCCGTTCTGCCACTCCATCCAGCGGTCGCCGATCGCGCGCAATTGCGGTTCGTCGGGCCACCAGCGCACGCCGCCGTGGCGCGCGGCGAGATAACGCAGGATTGCGTTCGATTCCCACAGGATGAAGCCGTCATCGTCGATCGTCGGGATCAGCGCATTGGGGTTCATCGCGAGATAGTCGTCGCTCATGCCGAACTGCCCGCCGATATCGTGACGGACATAGGACAGCCCAAGTTCTTCGGCGAACCAGGCGACTTTCTTGACATTGTGCGAGTTGAGCCGGCCCCAGATCGTCAGCACAGCGTTCAGCTCCGATAATCGGCGTTGATCGAGATGTAGCCGTGCGTCAGATCGCAGGTCCACACCGTCGCGCGCCCGTCACCCAGGCCGAGATCGACTCCGATATCGATCTCGCGCCCCTTAATTTAGCGCCTGCAACGAGGGTAACAGTCCTCACTGATGCGTGCCGGCGGCAATCCTGTTGCGGTAACCCGTGCCGCAGTCAATAGGATACGCTCATCACTGCACAGCTAGCGCTTCGCTGCTCCGGAACCTATAAATCGGGCGGTCCCGCGTTGGGTGTCGGTTGGATCCGGCACTGATGCTTCGAATGCCACGCCGATCTCATCGGCCGACGGCCCGGCAAGGAAAGCCGTAAGTTTGCCGCCCGAAGCGCTGGTCGCCTTTAGCTGACCGGGAAACGAGCCGCCATTCTGCGAGAAACTGATCGTCCCAAAGTCTGTTAGCGGATACGAGCCGCCATTTTCGGTGCCTTTCAGTGCGATTTCCGCATTGAAGGTTTGATGATCGAAATCGACTGTCACCTTGAGCGTGCCGATGGCGTTAAAGGACTTTTTGGCGAGCATGCTGTTCTGTCCACCAAACCCCTTGATAATCCCCGTATAGACCGCGGTCCCGGTCCGAGCGGCTTGAACCGATGTACTGGCGTGCCCAAAGGCGAAATAGCGAACCGTGTCTCCTAGCCCCGGAGCCGTTTTCCGGTCGCCGAACGTGTATGAGCCGATGCTTGCATATTGCAGCGTCAATTCCGGATTTGTCGGTCCGAAATTAAAAAGCGACAGATCAATTCCGTAGATCTGTACAGAACCGTTGCAGCGCGTGGCATAATGGGTCCAGGTCAAATCGGACGTAGGATCGAGGTTGGCTTGCGTGAAGGTCGTGCTTTCGTCGATCTGAGGCGAAAAGAGCGTTTCCGGAGCGATAAAGGTGTAGTGCTTCGTTGGCGCGTCATAGCGCAGCGCGTTGGCGAAATAAGGATCGACTATGTCACCATCGCCGGCTGGCGGGAGATATTTCATGCCTACCATCGCCATGTCGAATGTCTCGCTGGCAGTCTGATCCGGCTGCACGCAACCCTCCGGAATTGACGCGGACGGCGTCGGAGAGGGCGATGGAGTGGGTGATGGCACGGGTGTGGGCGTTGGTGTCGGTGCCGGGGAGGGAGCGGGGGTGCCGGTCGCACTTCCATCGGACCCGCCGCAAGCTGCGAGAGCCAAGGCCGGCACGCACGCTAGAAAAATGTTAAGTTTCCGCATTTTCCCTCCTGCAAGAAGGCCTTGATGAAGCGTTGCGGGGGCTGTGGCAATATCGCGCTCTAAATAATTTTGGGCTTATTGATTGATATAGAAGGGTAAAGGGCGATCTAAGCGGGTGTCTAGGCAATGCGGCGCGGCGCGCGCGAGGTCGAATCATCGTTTAGGAGTGCCTGATGCTCATGGCAGCCCTGTTCGCATAGGGCGTGCCAGGGGCTTTTGCTGGGAAGTTTGCTTGGACGATGGAGCACCCCGTGAGTTGGGGAGACTCAGCTCCGATAATCGGCGTTGATCGAGATGTAGCCGTGCGTCAGGTCACACGTCCACACGGTCGCGCGCCCGTCACCCAGGCCGAGATCGACTCCGATATCGATCTCGCGCCCCTTGAGGTGTGCGGCGACCGGAGCTTCGTCATAACCATCGACCGCCAGGCCGTTCAGCGCGACCTGGGTTTCGCCGAAGCGGATCGCCACGCGGTCGCGCTCGGCGGGCTCGCCGGCCTTGCCTACCGCCATGACGACACGGCCCCAATTGGCGTCCTCCCCGGCGATCGCGGTCTTGACCAAAGGCGAGTTGGCGATGCTCATCCCGATGCGATGCGCGCTCGCGTCGCTTTCGGCGCCGGTCACCTCGACCGCGATGAACTTGGTCGCGCCTTCGCCATCACGCACGACGAGATGCGCGAGCTGGAGGCAGAGGTCGTCGAGCGCCGCCGCAAAGGCATCGGCGCCGGGATCGTCGTCATGCGCGATGGCGACATTGCCGGCGGCGCCGGTCGCGAAGGCGAGCACGGTATCGCTGGTAGAGGTATCGCTATCGACCGTGATGCACGAGAAACTGCGCGTATTGGCGCGCGCGAGCGCCGCCTGCAGCCAGGCGGGATCGACCGCGGCGTCGGTGAAGATGAACCCCAACATCGTCGCCATGTCGGGCGCGATCATGCCCGATCCCTTGATGATCCCGACCAGGCTGACCGGCTTGCCGTCGACCACCGCGCGCGTCACCGCCGCCTTGGGGAAGGTATCGGTGGTCATGATCGTCGCGGCGGCTTCTTCCCAACCGCATGGCTTGGCGGTGAAGGCGGCGGCGAGTCCGGCTTCTGCCTTGTCGAGCGGCAACGGCACCCCGATCACGCCGGTCGAGGCGACGAACACGTCCGACGGCTGGCAGACCAGATGGCGCGCGACATTGGCGACCAGGCCTTCGACGGCGTGCCGTCCGCGGTCGCCGGTAAAGGCATTCGAATTGCCGGCATTGACGATCAATGCACGGGCGCGGCCCAGGACGAGCGCTGCGCGGCACCAGTCGACCTCGGGCGAGGCGCAGCGGCTTTTGGTCAGCACGCCCGCCACCGCGGTGCCGGGCGTCAGCTCGACATAGGTCAGGTCGCAACGATCCCAGGTCTTGTACTGCGCTTTCGCGACGCGGCGCGTGACGCCGGCGATGTCAGGCAGATCGGGAAAGGCAGCGGGGGCGAGGGGGGAGCGGTCGGTCATGGCGGCTCTCATAGAGCGGTGTGCCGGACAGGCAAAGGCGGCGGTGACAAGTCGGGCCGGATTGGCGAGGGTCCGTACCCGATTACCGCGAAGCGGCGGGCCGATTTTGGCGTCCGGATGAACAGGTCGCCGTGTCCCCCGGACACGGCTAAAACTGCCGGGGGCAGTTTTACCTGTTCATCGTCGCGCGTCGGTCACGATGCTAAAAGCATCGCTCCCTCCTTGCTCCTCGCCGGACACCAAAATCGGCTCCGTCACGACCTTGCGGTAATCGAGTACGGACCCTAGCGTGACGCCAATTGGGGAGAAAAACATGCGTATTGCCATTGTTCTGGCATTGGCTGCCTTTGCGTTTCCGGGCGTCGCTCAGGCGCAGGATGACGACGAGCCGATCCCGACTGCGAAGCCGATCGGCAGTCCGGGCAGCTGGATTCCCCAGGACGGCTACCCGCCGGCGGCGCGCGCGAGTGGAGAGCAGGGGCGCGTCAGCTTCACTCTTTCGATCGACGACACGGGGCGCGTGACCGATTGCAAGGTGACCAAGAGCTCCGAATCGCCGCTGCTTGACGAGACAACGTGCAATTTCATGACCGCCAATGGCCGGTTCGAAGTGCCGCGCAACAAGAAGAACAAGCCGACCGCGAGCAAGTGGAGCTCGTCGATGATGTGGAAGCTGGAAAATCCACCGCCTCCGCCCGCGGCGGCACCCACCCCGGTGCCGCCTGCGTCGGCTCCCGTGAAAAACGTGCAGCCGCCGACTAAGGGCGTGTCGACACCTGCCAAGAAACCCTGATATTTTCCCGAGTACGTGTTTAATTCCCAACCGTCATGCCGGGCTTGTCCCGGCATCCACCGGGCCGCAAGCGCAGGACAAGAAGCTCAAGGACTGGGCTCAGTTGCTCAGTGGATGCCGGGACGAGCCCGGCATGACGAATTAGGAAGTTGGATCTCGATCCGTCCGAGTATTTGATAGACCTTTGAGGGACGCGACCCTATGTCACCGTCCGTCGTCATCGATGAAGTAGCGCTAGCTTGAACCTTATCCTGCTCCTGTCTGCCTTGTTGTCCGCCCTGAGCGGCACAAGCGGCGCGTGTGCGACGCAGGTGCCGACCACGCTCAGCAGCGCGGTGGTGGCGACTGCGGTCAAGGCTACGGCCGAGGTACGACGCCAGGTCGCGGCGCGGCCTGGCCAGGCGATCGCCGGGCCGGCCCATGCGGCGGTTTCGGCGTTGCCGACTTTCGCCCTTTCGGACGCGATTCCCGCTTTTGCGAGCCGCCGGCGCGAATAGCGCCCGCGTAGCCGCCCCTTTTCTATCAGATCAGCGCGGCCCCATGGGGCCCGCGCGTACCCATATAACAGGAAATCATCATGCTCGGCGGACTCGCCAAATCCATTTTCGGGTCGTCCAACGACCGGTACGTCAAGTCGCTCGGCGGCATCGTCAACACGATCGCGAGCTTCGAGCCCGCGCTCCAGGCGATGGACGATGCGACACTCGCCAATCAGACGGTGCTGTTCCGTGAGCGCCTGGCCAATGGCGAGAAGCTCGACGACCTCTTGCCCGAGGCGTTTGCGACGGTACGCGAGGCCGCCAGCCGGGTGCTCGGTCAGCGCCATTACGACGTCCAGATGATCGGCGGCATCGTCCTCCATCGCGGCGAGATCGCCGAGATGCGGACGGGCGAGGGCAAGACGCTGGTGGCGACGCTGGCGGTGTACTTGAATGCGCTGCCGGGCACCGGCGTTCATGTCATCACGGTCAACGACTATCTGGCCAAGCGCGACGCCGAGTGGATGGGTCAGGTGTACACCTTCCTGGGCCTGACCGTCGGGGTGATCATCCCCAATTTGACCGATCACCAGCGCAAGGAAGCCTACGCGGCCGACATCACCTACGGCACCAACAACGAATTCGGCTTCGATTATCTGCGCGACAATATGAAATATGAGCGCGACCAGATGGTCCAGCGCCCGTTCTCGATGGCGATCGTCGACGAGGTCGATTCGGTGCTGATCGACGAGGCGCGCACGCCGCTGATCATTTCTGGCCCGACCGACGACAAGTCCGAACTCTACAAGAGCGTCGACGCGGTGGTGAAGCAGCTCTCGCCCGACCTCTACGAGAAGGACGAGAAGCAGAAGTCGATCATCCTGACCGAAGAGGGCACCGAGACGGTCGAGCGGATGCTCGAGACCGCCGGACTGCTCGAAGGCACCAATCTCTACGATTTCGAGAATACCCAGGTGGTTCACCATTTGAACCAGTCGCTGCGCGCGAACATGATGTTCAAGCGCGACATCGATTACATCGTCAAGGACGGCAAGGTCATCATTATCGACGAGTTCACCGGTCGCATGATGGACGGCCGGCGCTGGTCGGACGGCCTGCACCAGGCGGTCGAGGCCAAGGAAGGGGTCGATATCGAGCCCGAGAACCAGACGATGGCCTCGATCACCTTCCAGAACTATTTCCGCATGTACCCCAAGCTGGCGGGCATGACCGGCACCGCGGCGACCGAGGCGGCCGAATTCTACGACATCTACAAGATGAACGTCGTGTCGATCCCGACCAACGTGCCGGTGCGCCGCATCGACGAGGAAGACACGTTCTACAAGGATATCCAGGACAAGTTCCGCGGTATCGCCAAGGCGATCAAGGTCCAGGCGGAGTTGGGTCAGCCCGTGCTGGTCGGTACGGTGTCGATCGAAAAATCCGAAATGCTTTCCGAATTCCTCCACGAGGAAAAGGTCGAGCACAAGGTGCTGAACGCGCGCTATCACGAGATGGAAGCGCACATCGTTGCCCAGGCGGGTCGCAAGGGCGCCGTTACCATCGCGACCAACATGGCCGGCCGCGGCACCGACATTCAGCTCGGTGGCAATCTCGATTTCCGGGTCGAGGACGAATTGAGCGATGTCCCCGAAGGACCCGAGCGCGACGCCGCGATCGAACGCATTCGCCAGGAGATCGCGGTCGAGAAAGAGGAAGTGCTGGCGGCGGGCGGTCTGTTCGTGCTCGGCACCGAGCGGCACGAGAGCCGGCGCATCGATAACCAGCTACGCGGCCGCTCGGGCCGCCAGGGCGACCCCGGTTTGTCGCGTTTCTACCTCAGCCTCGACGACGATCTGCTGCGCATCTTCGGGCCGAACACCTTGTTCGCCAAGATGATGCGCTCCAGCCTTGAGGATGGCGAGGCGTTGCCGCCGTCGCGCTGGATGTCGAAGGCGATCGAGACCGCGCAGAAGAAGGTCGAGGCGCGCAATTACGACATCCGCAAGCAGGTCGTCGAATATGACGACGTCATGAACGACCAGCGCAAGGTCATTTACGAGCAGCGCAACGACATCATGGACGCTGAAGCGGTCGGCGACGTGGTGGTCGACATGCGGACCGAGACGATCAACACGATCGTCAGCGATCATTGTCCGCCCAATTCCTATCCCGAGCAATGGGATGTCGAAGGGATGAAGGCCAAGGTCTCCGAAATGCTGGGGATCGAGCCGCCGATCGACGACTGGCTCAAGGAAGAAGCGGTCGATGTCGAGATGGTCGAGGAGCGGCTGAATCAGGCGGCGGCGGCTCTGGTCGACGCCAAGGCGGCCGAGATCGAGCCGGAAACCTGGACGACGATCGAAAAGTCGATCCTGATCCAGAATCTCGACCATCACTGGAAAGAGCATCTCGCGACGCTCGATGCGCTGCGCCAGGTCATCCACTTGCGCGCTTATGCGCAGAAGACGCCGATCAACGAATATAAGCAGGAAGCGTTCGCATTGTTCGAGCGCATGCTGGGGTCGATTCGCGAAGATGTGACCAAGGTGCTGGCGACCGCCGAATTCCGCTTCCAGCCGCCGCCCGAGCTTCCCGAATTGCCCGACTTCATCACCCAGCATTTCGACCCGTTCTCGGGTGACGACGACAGCGCCGATATCGACGGCGGGTCGCGTGCGCTGGGCGATCTGGGTCTGCCGCCGCTGTCGATCGTTCGGCCCGAACAGCCCGATCTGGGCGAGGATCCGAAGGATTGGGAAGGCAAGGTCAGCCGCAACGCGCCGTGCCCGTGCGGCTCGGGTCTCAAGTACAAGCACTGCCACGGCCAGATCGCGTAGTGGCCAGCTAGCCCTCTCCCGCGTGCGGGAGAGGAGTTTTAAAATGAAAGGCCGGGGATCTCTCCCCGGCCTTTCATTTTAGCACAATCGCCTGGCCTATTTCGGCATGACGATCGTCGGCCCGATATTGGCGATCACCGACTTGGCGTCGAACGCGCGGACATTGCCCGCGGGTTTGGGACCCTTGCCCATCACGATTTCCGCAGTGGCCTCGTACTTCTCGACCGTATTCACGTCGATGTTGCGGTCGAAGAAGGGATCGCCCCAGAACGGGTCCCAGCTCCGCCAGCCGAAGCCGCGGCCATAATAGCGCCAGCGCGGACCCCATAGGCCGCCGCCATAGGGACCGCCGAAGTCGTTGACATAGGTCCGCGTCTTCTTGTCGGTGTCGCGATCGGCCATGACGAAATAGTCAAAGCCTTGCTGCTCGGTCAGCTCCGCGGCGCGGAACAGCAGGTAGCGCTCGACCGTGTCGCGTGCGGTCATGGTATTGCCGGAAAAGGTAACCTGGAAGCGGTTCGCCTCGATCTGGCGATCACTATAACCTTCACGCGAGAAGCCAGAGCCGGTCGCGGGCCGGTAGGTGGTTTCGGTCATGCAGCCCGCGAGCATCAACGATGTCGCGGCGACTGCGCCCATCAGGGCAACGCGACCTAAGGAAGACGTCATTTTCAAATCTCCGTTCACCGGGAGGAAGCAACGCTCCATCCTACCCCGCCCTCTTGGAACGCAGAATGAACGGATTTTGCTCCGTTAGCCAGAGGCGTAACGATCGATTGGTCGCATCTCGTCGCGATGTGGTTCAACGAACATCGGTCACGTGCCTGGTTGCGAACGGCCGGTGTCAATCCAGTCGCGAGCGCTAGCGCGCGCGTGGGTCGGCTCGGACCGCTATGTGCCGCGCCTCGGCAAATTGCCAACATAACAAGGTTGGCAATCCGATCGCCACATCGCGCGCGCGCTTGGCGAGCGACAGCGCGAGCGCGCTTTCGGGCGGCAGGCCGAATAACGGTGCGGCCAGCGCATAGGCGACTTCCTGCACGCCTAGCGCCCCGGGAATGAAGAAGGCGACGCTGCGCAACGTGAAAATCAGGCTTTCCAGCGACAGCACGTCCCATAGCGAGATTCGCGCGCCCATCAGATGCAGCGCCAACCAGCCACCCAGACCGCTCGCCACCCAGGCGGCGAGGTTGCAGCCGAACGCAATCGCCACCCGATCGCGCCGGAGATAGATACGCGCGAGCTCGGCCCGGATATCGCTCAATGCGACTTGCGATCCGGGAATGAAGCGCTCCCCGATGCGCCCGGTCAGGTCGAGCGCCGAGCGTTGCGCGACGAAGAAGAACAGGATGATCACGGTCATGACCGCCGTCCCGCCGAGGATGGCGGGACGCAGCGATGCGGCGGTGCCGTCGCCGATCAGCAGCGACGCCATCAGCGCCAGCCCGAACAATGTGTAGACCAATTGCGCCGCCATTTCGGTCGTCAGGTCCACGACCAGCGAGCCATAGACGCGCCGGGTCGGAATACCGGCGACGGTGAGCGAGCGAGCGGCGACCACGATCCCGCCGAGTTGCGAGAAGGGTAGCAGGTCCGACACCGCCTCGCGCAGCATCCTCGCCCAGGTGAACCGGCCGATTCGCGCCGTCCGCTCGCCGGGCGCGGCGGCGAGCCAGGCGGCGCCAAGCAACACGAACGTCCCGAGCGACCAAGCGCAGAACAGCAGGAAGCCGCCGAGCCCGAGCCGGCGCGCCACGGCGACGATATCGGCGAACCCGGTGGCGCCGAACGTCCAGATCGTGACAATCAGTCCCGCAATGGTGGCCAGCAGCAAGCCGGCGCTGGCGGAAATCTTCAGGCCGTGTCTCCCGCCGGCTTGGGTGCGCGGATGAATTTCAACGCGAGCCGGATCATCGCCGGCACGAAGCGCGGCCGGATCAGCCGCGAATCATAGCCGGCCAGCCGCCGGTCGTTCTCCGACAGGCAGATCCGCGCCAGTTCGGCAAAGCTGACTTCGACGCCCAGCTCCTTCGAGCCGTTGAGCGTGAAGTTGTTCTCCTGCGCCTTGCTATTGTCCCCCATGCCCTTGGCCATATCGATCCGTTCCCAGATCAGGAAGAGCCAAACGACAATGACCTTGGCCTCGAAATAGGGTCGCCGCCACCACGGCATGTTGCGCCGCCACCAGGCGACCCAATTGACGAAGAACAGGATGTGCCGCCCTTCCTCGCGCATCACCGGCTCGAACGTGTCGATCAGCTCTGGCGGGAAGAAGCCGGTATCCTTGGCGAGTTTGAACAGGCCGAAACCGAAGAAACTGTCGATACACTCCGAATAGCCCGAGCGCATGAATGCCCATTCCGCGTCCTTCGGCTTGCGATAGTCCGGCTCGGGCTGCAGCTCGATCCCGTACGACTGGACCATGTCGGCGAGCACGACCTTGTGCCGGCGCTCCTCGAACGCATCCATCTGGACTGCCGCTTTCAACAGCGGATCCTCGACCGTTTCGCTGAACGTCTTGACGAACAGGCCGGTGCGACCCTCGGTCTGCACCGCCATGTCCCAGATCGGCAGCGAAACGATCTTCTCGCGCGTCTCCGGCTCGAGCTCTGGCCAGTCGATCAGCGCGGGCCGATAGGGATCGTGCGTATCCAGGATCATCCGGCTGAACAGCATCAGGTGCTCGGGAGAGCCGAGCCGCACCGGACCGGTGGGCAGTGGTGCGTTGGTGTCGAACTCCCCCCAATCGGGCACGAGGTTCATCGGTCGGTCCTTCAGGCAAAGTCGGCGAAATGGCCGAGGGCGACGCGCTCGCGCGTCAGGATGGTCTTGGCAAGTGGGTCGGTGAGGGCAGCCAACTCGCCGCGATAATCATAACCGGGCGCCGATCCCGGATAGGCGCCGGTCGCGGGATGGGTGTAGATTTCGGTGAGGCCATCGGGGAGGCGCTCCAGGATGCCGCGCACCCTGTCGGCGGTCATCGCGCCCGACCAGGCCAGCCCGAACACTTGGTCGGGAACCAGCATCCCGGCGCGGCGCAAACGCGCGCGAACGAGGCGCGCCCAGACCGTCTCGATCCGCGAACCGGTTTCGCTCCCATCCACCTGTCGCAGCAGCCGGCGAGGTTCGATCGGCGCCCTGGCCGCGCGCATGCCGTAGCGCGTGCCGACCTTCAGAATCGTGCCGGCGATCGTCGGATGGAGGTGGAAATGCTTGTGTGCGTTGACATGATCGAGCACCAGCCCGGTAGCGGCGAAGGCGGCGAACTGCGCCTCCACCTCGGCGGCAAGTTGGCGCCGCGCGGCGGGCGAGGCGAAGATCGTGACGCCTGCCCGCGCCATGTCGGTGCGGAAATTGCCCGTGGCATCGACCAGCGCTGGGATGCGATCCGCCGGCAATAGCGGCCGGCCCTCGACCAGGACGATATGCAGTCCGATGCCGAGAGTGGGCAGCGCGTGCGCGCGCGCCACGGCGTCGGCCGCCGCATCGCCCGCCACCATCAGCGATGCTGCGGTCAGGATGCCGTCGCGATGCGCCTGTTCGACCGCGTCATTGACCTCGCGCGAGGCGCCGAAATCGTCGGCGGTGACGATCAGCCGTTTCACGTCGCTTATGCAGCTTCCTTGCGGCGGCGCAGGAAGTCGAAGAATTCGACGCCTTCGCGCAGGCGGCGCTTCATCATGTCGAAGTCGCGGACCATTTCCCACACGATCGAACCGATCTTGGACGGCCGGAAGTAGAAGCGCTTGTAGAATTCCTCGACCTTGTCGAAGATCACCGTCGACGGCAGGTGCGGATAGCTCAGCTGCGCGATCTGGTTGCCGCCGTCGGTCAGCAAATGGTCGGTGCCGTCGAACCAGCCATTCTCGGTCGCCTGCTTGAAGAGGAAGGTCCCTGGATAGGGCGCGGCGAGCGACACCTGGATGGTGTGCGGGTTGATCTCCTTGGCGTAGTTGATCGTCTCTTCGATCGTCTCCTCGGTTTCGCCGGGGAGGCCTAGAATGAAGGTGCCGTGGATCACGATGCCGAGTTCGTGGCAGTCCTTGGTGAATTGCCGCGCGACATCGGTGCGCAGGCCCTTCTTGATATTGTGCAGGATCTGCTGGTTGCCGCTCTCATAGCCGACCAGCAGCAGGCGGCAGCCGCCGGCCTTCATCGCTTCGAGCGTCTTCCTAGGTACATTGGCCTTGGCATTGCAGCTCCACGAGACGCGGAAACCCGGCTTGCCGAAACCGAGTTCGCCGAGCGCCCGCGACAGTTCCTCGATCCGCGGAGCATTGTCGGTCAGCGTGTCGTCGTCGAAGAAGATCTCCTTGACCTCGGGCATCTCCTTCAGGACGTATTTCACTTCCTCGATGACATGGCCGATCGACCGGGTGCGGTAATTATGGCCGCCGACTGTCTGCGGCCAGAGGCAGAAGGTGCAGCGGCTCTTGCAGCCGCGGCCAGTGTAGAACGACACATAGGGGTGCTTCAGATAGCCGCCGAAATATTTCTCGATCTGGAGGTCGCGCTTGTAGATCGGTGAGACGAACGGCAGCGAGTCCATGTCCTCGATGACCGCGCGATCCTTGTTGTGGACGATCGTGCCGTCGGCATCGCGATAGGAAATGCCGTGGACTTCGCTGAGCGGAATCCCCTTGGCGATATCGAGGATCGTGAAGTCGAATTCGTTGCGGCACACGAAATCGACGGCGGTGGAGGCCTCCAGCGATTTCTGGGTTTCGACCGCGACCTTGGCACCGATCAGGCCGATCAGCGCTTTCGGGTTGCGCGCGCGGATCAGCTCGGCGGTGTGGATGTCCTGGCGGAAAGAGGGCGTCGAGGTGTGCAGGATGATGAGATCCTTGTCGTCGACCTCATGCTTGATGTCGTCCCAGCCAAGATCGTGCGCCGGCGCATCGATCAGCGTCGACCCTTCGATCAGCGCGGCGGGCTGGGCGAGCCAGGTCGGATACCAGAAGGAACGCACCTCGCGCTTCATCTGATACCGGGCTCCGGCGCCCCCGTCATAACCGTCGAACGAAGGGGCCTGAAGAAACAGCGAGCGCATCATCGGAAAGGTAACTCCGGTTCGGCCGAGATCCGGCCACGTTGTGCCATTCTAAGTGTTGCGCCGCGCCAATCAACCGATCGCACCGTCAGGCTGGCGATAAATACCGTAAAAGTGAGGCAATCGCGCAGCGGCAGGAGCCATAATGGCGCGGTCCGCGCGCCGGTGCGCCGGTCCGCGACGATGGCGACGGCAAGGCGGACAAGGAAAGCGAGGCTGGCGAGGAGAGCGGCGGGCAATGGGAGGACAGGGGTCGCGAGCAGCGCCAGCGGCAAAGGCATGGCGATCACACTGGTGAGATAAGCGACCGGCACTACGTCCCGCACCGTCGCGCCCCAGCGCAGCTCGTGCCGCCACAGCTCCCCGAAATTGCGTTCCGTCGAGGCATGGGTGACCAGCATTGCCGGCATCGCGATCTCGAGCCCGAGTGCCGCGACCGCCTCGCCGATCGCGTAATCGTCGGCCAGTACATCGGCGAATGCCGTGAACCCGCCGATCGCGGCCAAGGTCTCGCGCCGCATTGCGATGGTCGATCCCATGCATGGCCGCGCCATTCCGCGCACGGCGCCGAACACTACGCCGGGCAGGAATTGCCAGCTCAATCCGGCGGCGGCGATCCTCGACCAGAAACCGGAATCACCGCGGCCGTTATAGGCAATCGTCACCGCGCCCGCCTTGGGCGCATCGAGCGCCGCGAGTAAACCGGACAGGTAATTGGGCCCGACGACCATGTCGCTGTCGCTCAGCACAGCGATGTCGTGCGCGATATGCGGTTCGAGATTGATCAGGTTGGCGACCTTTCCATTGGCGCCATGCGTCGTCTGATCGACGATCAAGTCGATCCGCGCCTTGGGAAAGCGCGCGCGAAGCGTCTCGACCGCGGCAATTGCGGGATCGTCGGCTCGCTGGACGCCGCACAGCAACTGGATCGGGCCGTAATGATCCTGCGCCAGGAAGGTCGCAAGATTGTCGACGAGTCGCGGCTCCGCGCCGTGGAGCGGTTTCAGGATCGTCACGGCATTGTCGCGCCGCGCCGACGGGCCCGTGCGTGACAAAAAGCTGCCCAGCGTGATTGTTGCGGCAATCATATAGGCCGAGCCGATCAGGCTCAGCCCCAGCACTGTCCATGCCAGTGCAGCGATGATCGCGATCGGGACGGCTGCCATGCATGCTCCTCTATCCGGCGCCGCACGTCCTGTGTAGAGCGCGCGCGTGGGTCCGTCCGGCGCATCATCTCCGCTCGTCCTCGTCACCGGCGTTTCCGGTTTTGTCGGCTCGGCCGTGGCGCGCGCGCTGGCCGCGCGTGGCACGCGGGTGCGCGGCTTGATCCGCGAATCGAGCCCGCGCGCGAACCTCACCGACTTTCCCGGCGAACTGGTCGAGGGCGATCTGCGCGATGCCGAAGCGGTCGCGCGGGCGATGGTCGGGGTGCGCCATCTCTTCCATGTCGCCGCCGATTATCGCCTCTGGGCGCCCGACCCGGAGGAAATCGTCCGCAACAATGCGGCCACGACGCGGATCGTGATGGAAGCGGCGCTCGCGGCCGGGGTCGAGCGCGTCGTCTATACGTCGAGCGTCGCCACGCTGAAGCCGCGCGACGGCGGGCCCGCCGACGAAAGCCGCGCGGCGGCGCCGGATCAGGTGGTCGGTGCCTATAAGCGAAGCAAGGTCGTGGCCGAGCGGCTGGTCGAGGACATGGTCGCCAAACGCGGTTTGCCGGCGGTGATCGTCCAGCCGTCCACACCAATCGGGCCGCGCGACGTCAGGCCCACGCCGACCGGGCGCATCATCGTCGAGGCGGCAAATGGCAGGATGCCGGCCTTTGTCGATTCCGGGCTCAATCTCGTCCATGTCGACGATGTCGCCACCGGGCATTTGCTCGCGTTCGACAAGGGGCGGGTCGGCGCGCGCTATATCCTGGGCGGGCAGGACGTGATGCTGGGCGACATGCTTGCCGAGATCGCCGCGATCGTCGGCCGCAAGCCGCCCACGATTCGCATTCCGCGCGCGCCGCTTTTCCCGCTTGCCTGGGTGAACGAGCAGGTAGCGCGGGTCACTGGCGGCGATCCGTTCCTCAACATGGATTCGCTCAGGATGGCGAAGCACCGCATGTTCTTCACCTCGGCCAAGGCGGAAGCCGAGCTCGGCTATCGCGCGCGGCCGCATCGCGAGGCGCTGGCCGATGCGATCGCCTGGTTCCGCGGCGCGGGGATGGTGCGATGATCTGGACGGTCGTCGCCGGACTGTCGCTGGCGATCTGGCTAGTGCTGATCTTTGCCCGGAACGGCTTCTGGCTGGCGCGCGAACGCGACACGCGCGACGTGCCGGCCGATCCCATGCACTGGCCCGACGTGGTGGCGGTGGTGCCAGCACGCGACGAGGCCGATGTGATTGCGCGCTCGATCGGCAGCCTCGCCAGGCAGGATTATCCCGGGCGTTTCCGCGTCATCCTGATGGACGATTCGTCGAGCGACGGCACTGCCGATATCGCCCGCGCACTGGGATCTGATCGGGTCGAGGTCGTGCCCGGTTTGCCGCTCGCGCCCGGCTGGACCGGCAAATTGTGGGCAGTCTCGCAAGGCATCGACCGCGCCGGCAGCGGGCCGATCTGGCTGTGGCTCACCGACGCCGATATCGACCATGCGCCCGACACGTTGCGCACGCTCGTCGCGCGCGGGGAGGCGGGCGGACTCGCGTTGGTCAGCCTGATGGCCAAGCTCCGTGCCGACAGTTTCGCCGAGCGGATGCTGATCCCGGCCTTCGTGTTCTTCTTTCAGCTGCTTTACCCATTTGGACTGGTCAACCGCGCGAGCGGGATCGGGGGAGCCGCCGGCGGCTGCATGCTGGTGCGGCGCGAAGCGCTGGAGGCGGCCGGCGGTATCGCGGCGATTCGCGACGCGCTGATCGATGATTGCACGCTGGGTGCGCTGCTCAAGCGACAGGGGCGCATCTGGCTTGGCCTGACCGACCGGTCGCGGAGCATCCGGCCGTATGACGGCTTCGGCGCGATGGCGGCGATGATCTCGCGTTCGGCCTATGCGCAGCTTCGGTATTCGCCGTTGCTGCTTGCGGGCACGCTGTTGGGCCTGGCGCTGGTCTATGCCGCGCCGCCGTTACTTGCGCTGTTTGGTCACGGCGCCGCGCGCTTCGCAGGGATCGCCGCCTGGGCGCTGATGGCAATCGCGTTTCAGCCGATGCTCGCTTTTTATCGCCGCTCGGCGCTTTGGGGCGTGGCATTGCCGTTGATCGCGGCTTTCTACGCCGGCTGCACCTTGCTATCGGCCTGGCAGCACATGCGCGGTCGTGGCGGCATGTGGAAAGGTCGGGCGCAGGCAGCGGCGGGGCGATGACAGACGTAACCGACCTTGCTTCGGGCAAGAATCACACTGACGAGAATTTTCCGGTGGCGAGCTTCCTGCTTCGCCCCGAGCATCGCGCGCCGGTTTTGGCCTATTACCGCTTCGCGCGAGCGGCGGACGACATTTCCGACAATGCGCAGGCTTCGTCCGAAACCAAGCTCGACTTGCTCGCGCAGATGCGCGCCGGCCTCGGCGGAAATGGCGCGCCCGAGGCGATGGCGCTGGCCGAAGTGATGACGTCACGGCGAATCGATCCGGTCCATGCCCATGACCTGCTCGATGCGTTCGTCCGCGACGTGACGGTCACGCGGTATCGTGATTGGGAGGAACTGATCGGCTATTGTCGGCTCTCGGCGATGCCGGTCGGGCGCTATGTCCTCGACGTGCACGGCGAAAGCCGCGAGACTTGGCCAGCCAACGACGCGCTGTGTGCAGCACTGCAGGTGATCAACCACCTCCAGGACTGCGCGAAGGATTATCGCGAGCTCGACCGGGTCTACATCCCACTCGATACCGGGCTGCAGGTCGAGGATCTCGGCGGCGCGCGTGCCACGCCGGCGCTGCGGGCGATCCTCACCGATCTCGTCGGACGCACGCGGCAGCTGCTCGACGCGTCCGCTGGCTTCGCCGCGCTGATCCGCGACCGGCGGCTGGCGGCGGAAGTCGCGGCAATCCACCGGCTGGCGACGAGCCTTTGCGATCGTCTGGATCAGCGGGATCCGCTGAGCGAGCCGGTTCATCATGGCAAGGTCGAGGCCGGCTGGCTGGCGCTGGGCGCGGCCCTCCCAGTGCTGTTCCGGCGCGCGGCATGAGCGCCGACACCGCCTCCGCGCCGGCGACGCAGGCGTCGGGCAGTTCCTTCTATGCGGGCATGCGCGTGCTGCCCAAAGCCGAGCGTGAGGCGATGTATGCGATTTACGGCTTCTGCCGCGCGGTCGACGACATCGCCGACGATCAGGGCGGCGCGCGGGAAGATCGTGCGGTGGCGCTCGATGGCTGGCGGCGCGACCTCGACTCGCTTTATGCCGGAAACGATCCGGGGCAGGCTGCGCTGGTCGCCGACGGGGTACGCCGTTTCGACCTCGATCGCGCCGATTTCGAAGCCGTGATCGACGGCATGGCGATGGACGTGGCGCGCGATATCCGTTGGCCGGCAATGGCGGAGCTCGACCTCTATTGCGATCGGGTGGCATCGGCGGTCGGCCGGCTGTCGGTGCGCGTGTTCGGCATGCCGCGCGAGCCCGGCATCGAGCTCGCCCACCATCTCGGCCGCGCGCTCCAGCTCACCAATATCCTGCGCGATATCGATGAGGATGCCGGGATCGGCCGCGTCTACCTCCCGGCGGAAGCGTTGAGCGAGGCTGGTATTGCACTCACTACACCCGACGAGGTCGTCGCCGACCCGCGCATCGACCAGGCGGTCCGCGGGCTGGTGGCGCGTGCGCACCAACATTATCGCGCCGCCGACTTAATTCTCGCCGCGCGGCCCGCCGGGCACCTGATCGCGCCGCGGCTGATGGAAGCGGTCTATTCGAAGCTGCTCAGGCGCATGGAAGTCGTGGGCTGGGCGCCGCCGCGGCGGCGGGTGAAAGTCAGCAAGCCGGCATTGCTATGGACGGTGGCGCGGCTGCTGGTGACGCGGTGACCTTCGCGCGAGCGACGATAGCGGGCGCGGGTCTCGCCGGGCTGTCGGCGGCGGTGCGGCTGGTCGAAGCGGGACTGACCGTCCGCATCGCCGATTCCGCTGCCCAGGCGGGTGGGCGGTGCCGCTCCTATCACGACCCGCAACTGGGTCTCACGATCGACAATGGCAACCATCTAGTGCTGGCGGGGAACCGGTCGGTCGCGGCGTTCCGCGCGACCATCGGCGCGGCAACGCCGCTTGCCGGGCCCGACCACGCCGACTTCGCCTTCGTCGATCTCGCCAGCGGCGAGCGTTGGACGATCCGGATGAACGACGGCGTGCTGCCCTGGTGGGTGCTGTCGAAGCGGCGGCGCGTGCCGGGAACGGGTGCGCTGGACTATCTCAGGCTCGCCGGGTTGCTAACCAGCGCCTCTGCGGATGCAGTCGGCGACCGGATCGATGCGACCGGGCCGGTGTGGGACAAGTTGATCGCGCCGGTGCTGCTGGCGGTGCTCAACACGCCGCCCGAGATCGGCTCGGCGCGGCTGACCGCGGCGGTGCTCCGCGAATCGCTGCTGCGTGGCGGCAAGGCGACCTTGCCGCGCATTGCCGAACCGAGCCTTGGGGCGGCGTTCATCGATCCGGCTTTGGCCTGGCTTGCCGCTCGCAACACACCATTCACGGCGGGCAGGCGGCTTCGCGCGATCGAGGCGGTTGGCGATCGCGCAACGGCGCTGGACTGGGGCGCCGGGCCCGAACCCGTGGCCGATGACGAAGTCGTGATCCTTGCCGTGCCGCCCTGGGTCGCGACCGCATTACTGCCGGAGATTTCGGCGCCCGACGCGTTCCACGCGATCGTCAACGGCCACTTCGCGATGACGCTCCCGGAAGGCGCCCCGGCGATGCTTGGCGTGCTCGGCGGGACCGCGGAATGGCTGTTCGTCTTTCCCGACCGGATATCGGTGACGGTCAGCGCGGCCGACGCGATCGTCGATCTCGACCGCGAGGATCTGGCGCGGCGTTTCTGGGCGGATATCCAGAGCGCCTATCGCTTCACCGCGCCGATGCCCGCATGGCAGATCGTCAAGGAAAAGCGCGCCACGTTTGCCGCGACGCCCGAACAGGACGCCAAGCGGCCGGCCGCCCCGACGCGCTGGCGGAACCTGTTCCTGGCTGGTGACTGGACCCGCACCGGTCTTCCCGCGACGATCGAAGGCGCGCTACGGTCGGGAGAGACCGCAGCGCGCTTGGCGATTGGCGCCCGGACGCGCTAACGGATCGGCATGGCTACCAAGCTTCAGTCAGCCGATCCGCTCGCCGCGATCGATCAGGCGGTCGATCGCGCTGCCGCCGCGTTGACCGCAGCGCAGCGCCCCGACGGCCACTGGGTGTTCGAGCTTGAGGCGGACTGCACCATTCCGGCCGAATATATCCTGTTGCGCCACTATCTCGGTGAACCGGTCGACCAAGTGCTGGAAGCGAAGATCGGCCGCTATCTCCGCCGCATCCAGTCGCCCGCGCATGACGGCTGGAGCCTGTTTCATGCCGGCGGCTTCGACGTCAGCGCCAGCGTGAAGGCCTATTATGCGCTCAAGATGATCGGCGACGATCCGCAGGCGCCGCATATGGTGCGCGCGCGGACGGCGATCCTGGCGGCGGGCGGCGCGGCGGCAGTGAACGTTTTCACCCGCATCCAGCTCGCCTTGTTCGGTGCCGGACCCTGGTCGACCGTGCCGACCATGCCGCCCGAGCTGATCCTGCTGCCCCGCTGGTTCCCGATCCATCTGTCCAAGATGAGCTATTGGGCGCGTACCGTGGTAGTGCCGCTACTCGTCCTGTGTGCGCTCAAGCCCGTTGCGCGCAACGCCAAGGGGATCAAGGTCGACGAACTCTATACCGGCGAGGCGGTACGCGCCGGGACCAAGGCGGCCGACCCCAAATGGCTGTGGACCAAGGGCTTCAACGCGCTCGACCGGTTGCTCAAGGCCGGCGACGGTTTGTGGCCCGCCAAGCTCCGGCGACGCTCGATCCAGGCCTGCGAGGCCTGGGTAGTCGAGCGGCTCAATGGCGAGGACGGGCTCGGCGCGATCTATCCGGCAATGGCCAACAGCGTGATGATGTTCGACCTGCTCGGCTATGCAGAGGGCCATCCGGCCCGCGCGATTGCCCGGCAGTCGGTCGAGAACCTGCTCGTGATCAAGGACGACGAGGCTTATTGCCAGCCCTGCGTGTCGCCGGTGTGGGACACGGCGCTTGCGGCGCATGCGATGCTGGAGGCGGGGGGCGAGGCCAATATCGCCAGCGCCGATGCGGCGCTCGATTGGCTCAAGCCGCGCCAGGTCCTCGATGTGGCGGGGGACTGGGCCGAGGAACGTCCCGGCGTGCGCCCGGGCGGCTGGGCCTTCCAATACAATAACGCGCATTATCCCGACCTCGACGATACCGCAGTGGTGGTGATGGCGATGGATCGCGCCGGGACGGCCGATCGCATGCCGATCGACCGCGGCGTCGAATGGACCGTCGGGCTGCAGTCGAAGAATGGCGGCTGGGGCGCGTTCGACGCCGACAATGCGTACGATTATCTCAACAACCTGCCATTTGCCGATCATGGCGCGTTGCTCGACCCGCCGACCGCCGATGTCTCGGCACGCTGCGTGTCGATGCTCGCCCAGCTCGGCGAGCGGCCGGACAGTCCACGCATGGCGGCGGCGATCGGCTATCTTCGCCGCGAGCAGGAACCCGAGGGCAGCTGGTTCGGCCGTTGGGGGGTCAATTACATCTACGGCACCTGGTCGGTGCTGTGCGCGCTCAACGCCGCGGGGTTCGATCAAGGTGATCCGATGGTGGCGCGCGCTGCCGCGTGGCTCAGGACGATCCAGAATCCCGATGGCGGCTGGGGCGAGGACTGCAACAGCTACGATCTCGACCGCGCCGGTCATGTTCCGGCGCCCTCGACCGCGTCGCAGACCGCCTGGGCGCTGCTGGGGTTGATGGCCGCGGGCGAGGTGGACAGCGAGGCAGTGGCGCGCGGGATCGACTGGCTGGCCGCCAATCAGGATGCCGACGGATTGTGGGGTCAGGAATATTATACCGGCGGCGGGTTCCCCCGAGTCTTCTACCTCCGCTATCACGGCTATCCGAAATATTTCCCGCTCTGGGCGATGGCGCGTTACCGCAATCTCAAGCGCTCGAACACCAAGCGCGTCACGGCCGGCATGTGACCTTGATCTTCGCCTGCGGGCTCAAGCGCGAGGCGCGGATTATCGAGCGGGCGGGTGTTGGCTCGACGGTCGTGGTCGGTGGCGGCGTGTCCGACCGGCTCGAACGCGACCTGGAGGCGTGTGTCCGGCAGCGGCCTGGCGTAATCCTGTCGTGCGGCGTGGCCGGAGCGCTCGACCCGTCGCTGCGGCCGGGTGACGTGGTGATCGACGGGGATGACGCGGTTATCGCGTTGCTCCACGCGGCGCTGCCCAGTGCATCGGTCGGCAAGGTGGTTGGCAGCGATACGATCGTCGCGAGGGCAGCAGACAAGCGTGCCTTGATCGGGCGGAGCCGCGCTATGGCGGTCGACATGGAAACGCATGTCGCCGCGCGCGTGGCCGTCAGGACTGGATCGCCGTTCGGCGTGGTCAGGGCGATCACCGATACCGCGGAAGAAGACCTGCCGCCCGGCGCCCTGGTCGGGATGCGGCCGGACGGCGGCATGGCGCTGGGCGCGGTTCTGGCATCGCTGGCGCGGCACCCCGGTCAGTTGCCGGCGCTGATCCGCACCGGGCGGCAAGCCGATCGCGCCTTCGCCGCCTTGGCCGAGGCGATGACAGCGATCGGCAACGCCAGGATTGATCGTCTCGACTGAACCGTGCTCCTGCGGAAGCAGGAGCCCAGGATCACAAGCGTCGTCCCCGGTTAGTCTGGGCTCCTGCTTTCGCAGGAGCACGAGTCACGATGCCATCGAACAGGGGCGGCGAAAGGAGCTCAGGCCGCGCGCTGAACCCGCTTGAAGCCTTCCGGATCCGCCTGCTTGATCTTCTCCAGCTCCTGTTCGACGTGCGAGGAATAGACATCCTCGGCGGGCCGCGCGGTCGACAGGTCGACATCGGGCGCCATCGGGCCCTCGGTCTTCACGCCGTTGCGGCCAACCTTGAACATCTTGAGCGGATGGCGGATCGCGTCGGTCGCGGCAGTGCCTTCGAACCCGCAATGCGTCATGCAGTTCGAGCATTTCTCATACTTGCCGACGCCATATTTTTCCCAGTCGGTCCCTTCCATCAATTCCTTGAAGGTCGCGACATACCCTTCGCCGAGCAGGTAGCAGGGCTTCTGCCAGCCGAAGATCGTCCTCAGCGGCATCGACCAGGGCGTGCATTCATAAGTCTGGTTGCCGGCGAGGAAATCGAGGAACAGCGGCGAGTTGGTGAAGGTCCAGTCCTTGCCGCCATTGCCGCGCGCGAACACGTCGCGGAAGAACTTCTTGGTCCGCTCGCGGTTGAGGAAATGCTCCTGGTCGGCGGCACGCTCATAGGCATAACCGGGCGAGATCGTGATCTCGACACCCAGCGATTCCATCTCATCGAAGAAGGTCGCCAGCCGCTCGGCATCGGCGCCATCGAACACGGTGCAATTGACCTGCACGCGGAAGCCCTTGCTCTTGGCGAGCCTGATCGCCTCGATCGCGATTTCATACGTACCATCGAGATCGACGGCATGGTCGTGCATCTGCTTGTCGCCGTCGAGATGGATCGACCAGGTGAAGAAGGGCGACGGTTCGTATTCGTCGATCTTCTTCTTGAGCAGCAAAGCGTTGGTGCACAGGATCACCAGCTTCTTCTTGGCGATATAGCCCTTGACGATCCGCGCCATGTCCTTGTGCAACAGCGGCTCGCCGCCGGCGATCGAGACGGCCGGCGCGCCACATTCGTCGATCGCTTCCATACACTGTTCGTAGGACATGCGCTGGTTGAGGATCGGATCGGGATAATCGATCTTGCCGCAGCC
>Ga0157371_10000147_pt1 | contig 102369 bp, 88 predicted proteins | sample C45metaG_FD_113462 | JGI IMG/M metagenome (GOLD analysis project Ga0157371, IMG submission 113462) | Corn rhizosphere microbial communities from Kellogg Biological Station, Michigan, USA - C4-5 metaG | ecosystem: Host-associated > Plants > Roots > Rhizosphere > Soil | place: USA: Michigan...
CAGTACCAGAACCGCCTCAGTGACGGCCAGATCGCCCTGTTCAAGCGCTATCCACGCAGCTACTGGATGGACATCTATCCCAGTCATCGCGACATGCGCCCGAGTGCGAAAATCGAAGAGCAAATTCGCGAAAACGGGCGCACCGCTCGACTCACCGAGGATGGCAACGGCGTCACCGGGGCCTGGGGCGCGTCGCCGTTCCCGATCCCGAAAAACGGCAACGAACTGATCTGGAACCACGCCCTACAAGGGCGGGGGCCCGGCGAGGAAGGCGTCTACAGCCTGGTCGTCACCCTGGCCAACGGCAAGCAGGCACGTCAGGTCCAGCATCACCAGACGCTCAATATCTGGACCAACCCGGACAGCCCCCGGCAAGACGACCGCGACGCCATCAACAGCCACTTCATGTACCGGACCCTGGAACCGGCCCGGGAGCTGGGCAAGATCACCTTCGGCCACGGCTTCGTCGATCCGGTGGCCAACGCCCAGCAGAGCTGGCAATACGACCCGGGCAGCCGACGGGTGCGGCGCGCGCCCAACGTCGGCTACGACAACCCTTCCAGTGGCGCCAGCGGCGGCCTGCGGGTCAACGATGACAGTCGCATGTTCAATGGCGGCACCGACCGCTACCAGTGGACGATCATCGGCAAGCGCGAGCTGTTCATCCCCTATCACAACTATGCAATCAGCGACCCCGCGACCACCCTGGCCAAGCTCACCGAAACCATTGGCCACCCCAACCCCGAAGCACTGCGCTACGAATTGCACCGGGTATGGGTACTGGAGGCCAGCCTCAAGCCCGGCAACCGTCATGTGTATGCCAAACGCCGCTTCTACATCGACGAAGACACCTGGGGCGCGGTCATGGCCGACAGCTATGACGCCCGCAACCTCCTCTGGCGCACCAACCTGCAGACCACCTTCTACGCCTATGACACCCAGAGCTATCAGGCGGGCCCATCGGTGTATCACGACCTGATGTCCGGGGCCTATCTGGTGGATCGCCTGACCAATGAGCACGGCCCGATCCGCCTGACGGACCTGGCCCACGATGCCAGCGATTTCACCCCCGCCGCCGTGCGCAAGCGCGCCAAATGAAGACTCACGGAGAGCACAACATGACCCGATTCGACCTGGCCCTCGGGGCCGCCCTGCTGTGCACCATCGCCACAGCCAATGCGGCCCCTGCCGAGCAGCCAGCGCCCCCGCAAGAACTGCCCGCCAGCGAACGCCAGGCGCTGCGCGACCTGAACCTGGCAAGCGCACCCAACCTGCGCGACCTGGGTGGCTACCGCACGGCCGACGGACGTAGCGTGAAGTGGGGCCTGCTGTATCGCGGTGGAGCCCTGGACACACTCAGTGCCGAAGATCAACGCAGGCTGCAAGGCCTGCAACTGCAGCGTGTGGTGGACCTGCGCAGCCGCGAGGAAATCGCCGACGCCCCCGACCGCCTGCCGCCGGCGCTGATGGAGCGGCGGATCGAGATGCCGATCAGTGCCGGCAACATCGACATACGCGAGCTGACTCGGCGCATCAACAGTGGCGACACCGCCGAGCTGCACCTGGACGATGTGCTGGTTCGGGCCAACATCCAATTCGTCCGCGAGCAGAGCCCGCTCTTCCGAGCCTGGCTGCATGGCCTGCTCGATGACCAGGGCACCCCGGTGCTCTACCACTGCACCGCGGGCAAGGATCGCACCGGCTTCGCTTCGGCCATGGTGTTGCTGGCCTTGGGGGTGCCGGAAGCTACGGTGATGGAGGACTATCTGGCGTCCAACCGCTACCTCGGGGAAAAAAACCGCCGGATCGCCGAACAAGTCCGGCTCGCGTCAAAAGGCCGTACCGATCCTGCCCTGCTACAGCCCTTGCTAGGCGTCGAGGCGCGCTACCTGCAAGCGGCGTTCATGGCCATGCGCGAAGACTACGGCTCAGTGGAGAACTACCTGCGCGAGGGCCTGGGGGTCGATGCCGCGTTTCGCTCGCGGCTGCAAAGCAAGTTCCTCGAAACCGCCGCCCCCTGATCAACTGCGGCACTCAGAGACCCAGGGCCTTGAGCCGCCGGTACAGGGTCCGCTCGCTCAGGCCCAGGGCCCTGGCCAGCTCACTGCGCGAACCCTCGAACACCTCCAGGGCATGGGCCAGTTGCTCCAGGTCCTTGTTGCCGCGGCGGCGGCCGGGGGGCGCTGGTGCCGGCGTGCTGCGCAGCTCCGGCGGCAGGTCCGCCAGGCGGATCACCCCGTCGTCGCTGAACAGCCGCGCCCGCTCGAGGATGTTGCGCAGCTCGCGGATATTGCCCGGGTAGGTGTACAGGCTCAGTTGGGCCAGGGCCTGGGGATCGACCCGCGGCACTACCCCGGGGTCAAGCCGGCGCAGCAGGCTGTCGATCAGCAGTGGCAGGTCGTCGCTGCGTTCGCGCAAGGCCGGCAGGCGGATCGGGAAGGCGCTGATGCGGTAGTACAGGTCCTGGCGGAAGGTGCCGGCGGCGACCATTTCCTTGAGCGGCTTGTGGGTCGCCGCCACCAGGCGGAAATCCGAGTGCACGGTGCGCAGGCTGCCCACCGGGCGAAAGCTGCCGGACTCGATCAGGCGCAGCAGTTTGACCTGCATGGCCAGGGGCACTTCGCCGATCTCGTCGAGAAACAGGGTGCCGCCATGGGCGGCTTCGGCCAGGCCGATCTTGCGCTGCAGGGCACCGGTGAAGGCGCCCTTTTCATAACCGAACAATTCGCTTTCCAGCAGGCTTTCGGTAAGCCCGGTGCAGTCCACCACCACCAGCGGCCCGCTGGCCCGGGGGCTGCCGTCGTGCAGGGCACGGGCGAACAGCTCCTTGCCGGTGCCGGATTCACCCTGGAGCAATACCGGGATCGGCGCCGGCGCCGCCCGCTGCAAGGCGCTCAAGGCTTCGTTGAAGGCCGGCGAGCGCCCCACCAGGCCCTTCTGCTGGGGTTGTACCGAGGCCACGGCCACCGAACTCAGGCGCTCGACATAGGCCACCACCGTGCCGTCTTGGCCAATGATCGGCCGCAGCTCCACGTCCACATGCTCCGGCCCCCGGGGCGTGTGGTGGATGTGCAGCATGCGTTCCGGTACGCGGCTGTCATGGGCCTTGCGCATCGGGCAATGCTCGCCGGCCTGGTCGCAGGGCACGGCGAACTGATGGGACACCCGGTAGCACTTGGCGCCCACGTGGGGCTTGCCGGCCACGCCGAACTGACGCTGGTAGGCGGTGTTGGCGGCGATGATGTTGTAGTCGGTGTCCAGCACTATGGTGGGTTGCGGGTCGTGTTCGAGGTAGGACACCAGGGCGGACATCGGTGGCGGGACTAGGTCGGTGGCAATCAGGGACATGGGCAACTCCGGGGCAGAGGCGGCAGCTTAAAGCATGGGCGCCATCACTGCCATTTTCTGCCGGCAACTGCCAAATGACTGCCAACCCCGGGTGACAGTCCTGGCGACAACACATCACCAGGGGGCTGAAAAAGCGTCTAAACCAATGAACAGGCGCCAAACGACGCCGTTTCGGGTTGGCACGCTTATTGACACTTCAAGAAACGAGCGTCAGCGCAGACTGCCCTCACCTTCATTGCCTGGAGTGCCCCATGATCATCAGCGACACGCTGCGTGTAGAAGCCTTTTTCGACAGCCATACCTGGACCATCAGCTACCTGGTGATGGACCTGGCCAGCCGCCACTGCGCATTGATCGACAGCGTGCTGGACTACGACCCGAAATCCGGCCGCACCCACACCGAGTCCGCCGACCGCCTGATCGCCCGGGTGAAAGAGCTGGACGCCCGGGTCGACTGGATCCTGGAAACCCATGTGCATGCCGACCACCTGTCGGCCGCCGCCTACCTCAAGGCGCAGCTCGGGGCCCAGGTGGCCATCGGCAACCAGATCACCCGGGTGCAGAAGACCTTCGGCGCGCTGTTCAACGAAGCCCCGGCCTTTGCCCGGGACGGCAGCCAGTTCGACGTGCTGCTCGAAGACGGCGCCGAATTCGCCATCGGCGGCCTCACCGCGCGGGCCATGCACACCCCGGGGCATACCCCGGCCTGCATGACCTACCTGGTACAGGTCGGCGACGAAACCCTGGCCTTTGTCGGCGACACCCTGTTCATGCCCGACTACGGCACCGCCCGCTGCGACTTCCCCGGGGCCGACGCGCGGACCCTGTACCGCTCGATCGGCAAGATCCTCGCCCTGCCCCCCAGCACCCGGCTGTTCATGTGCCACGACTACCTGCCCAACGGCCGCGAGCTGCAGTACATGACCACCGTCGCCGAGCAGCGCGCCAACAACATCCACATTCACCAGGGGGTCGACGAAGACAGCTTCGTGGCCATGCGCGAAGCCCGCGACGCGACCCTGGACATGCCGGTGCTGATCCTGCCTTCGGTGCAGGTCAACATGCGCAGCGGGCACTTCCCCGAGCCCGAGGACAACGGCGTGAGCTACCTGAAGATTCCCCTGAACACCCTATAACTATTACCTACTCCACACGGAGACCTTGCCATGCGCCCCTTCAACCCGGCCCTGCCCACTGTCGACGGCAGCCACCAGGTGCTGATCGTCGGTGGCGGTGCCGCCGGCATCGCCGTTGCTGCCAGCCTCTTGACCCGCGATCCACACCTGGACGTGGCACTCATCGACCCTGCCCGGCACCACTATTACCAACCCGGCTGGACCCTGGTGGGCGCCGGAGTATTCAGCGCCCAATCCACCGAGCGCGCCATGGCCGAGCTGATGCCCCAAGGGGTCAAGTGGATCCAGGACGCAGTCAGCCGCTTCGACCCAGAACACAACGCCCTCGTGCTGGAGGACGGCCGGGTGCTGGCCTATGACCAACTGATCGTCTGCCCCGGGCTCAAGCTCGACTGGGCCGCCATCGACGGCCTGCCCCAGGCCCTGGGCAACCACGGCGTGACCTCCAACTACCGCTACGACCTGGCGCCCTACACCTGGCAACTGGTGCAGCAACTGCAACAGGGCGAGGCGCTGTTCAGCCAGCCGCCGATGCCGATCAAGTGCGCCGGAGCGCCACAGAAGGCCATGTACCTGTCCTGCGACCACTGGCTGCGCCACGGCCGCCTGGGGCAGATCAAGCCGCGCTTCCTGAATGCCGGCGGTGTGCTGTTCGGCGTCGCCGACTACGTGCCGGCGCTGATGGAATACGTGAAGAAATACGCCATCGAACTGGATTTCGGCCATAACCTGGTGGCGGTGAACGGCCCGGCCAAACGCGCGACCTTTGTCCGCACCCTGGCCGATGGCCGCCAGGAAACATTGGAACGGGCCTTCGATATGTTGCACGTGGTGCCTCCCCAGTGCGCCCCGGACTTCATCCGCCAGAGCCCCCTGGCGGACGCCGCCGGCTGGATCGACGTCGACCCGGGCAGCCTGCGCCACAAGCGCTACGTGAACATCCACGGCCTGGGGGACGCCACCAATACCAGCAATGCCAAGACCGCCGCCGCGGCGCGCAAACAGGCACCGGTGGTGGCCAACAATGTGCTGGTGGCCCTCAAGCGCCTGACCCGCCTGGCCGAATACGACGGCTACGGTTCCTGCCCGCTGACCGTGGAACGGGGCAAGATCGTCCTCGCCGAATTCACCTATGGCGGCAAGCTGGCACCGAGTTTCCCGCGCTGGCTGCTGGACGGGCGCCAGCCAACCCGTCGCGCCTGGTGGCTGAAGGAACGGATCCTGCCACCGCTGTACTGGCGCGGCATGCTCAAGGGCCACGAATGGCTGGCCCACCCGACCCTGGCCACGGACACCCCGAAAGCATGAGCGAACACATTCTTCTGGGCGCCGGGCTGGGGGCGATCATTGGTGCGATCCTGGCCCTGACCGGAGCCGGTGGCGGCATCCTCGCCGTGCCGCTCCTGGTCTTCGGCCTGGGCCTGAGCATGGTCGAGGCCGCGCCCATCGGCCTGCTGGCGGTGGGCCTGGCAGCCAGCGTCGGCGCGGTGCTGGGCTTGCGCCAGGGCATCGTGCGCTACCGCGCGGCGGGGTTCGTGGCCGGCATCGGCATCCTCATGGCGCCGCTGGGCCTGTGGCTGGCCCACCGCCTGCCCAACCTGCCGCTGGCGCTGCTGTTCTCCCTGGTGCTGCTGTACGCCTGCGGGCGCATCCTGCGCAAGGCCAGCCTGGAACTGAAACAGGGCCAGCCGGCGCCGCGCCCGGCCTTCATGCCCTGCGTGCTCAACCCGGCCCAGGGCCGCCTGCGCTGGACCCTGCCCTGCGCCCGGGCGCTGACCTTCACCGGGATGCTCTCGGGGCTGCTTTCCGGGCTGCTGGGGGTGGGTGGCGGCTTCGTCATCATCCCGGCCCTGAGCCGCTACACCAACCTGGACAGCAAGAGCATCGTCGCCACCTCACTGGCGGTGATCGCCCTGGTCTCCCTGGGCAGCGTGGTCACCGCCAGCCTCAGCGGGATCATGCACTGGGCGGTGGGCGCGCCCTTTGCCCTGGGGGCGGTCCTGGGGCTGGTGCTGGGACGCCAGGTGGCCAGCCACCTGGCCGGCCCGCGGTTGCAACAGCTGTTCGCCATCACCGGGATCCTCGCTGCCCTGCTGCTGGCCGGCGGCGCCCTGGGGCTGTTGCCACGCTGAAGCATTCGCGCCCGCCACGGGTTACGGCCTGTGGCGGGCCTGCCCCGGTTATCAACGGCAAAGGTCGCCTCAGTGCGCAAAACAGTCGCCCTGGGTCTGATGACCAAGCCCAGGATGTCGCACCCTTGAGCCTGCAGACTCGAAAGGAGACGACGATGCTTGCCCTGATTCAAGAAACAGATCATTGCCTGGTGAAGGCAGTCCCGTTCAGCGCCGATGAGATCGCAGCCTTTCGCAGCCACGGTTTCATCAAGATCAAAGGCTTTTTAACGGCGCATGCTATAGAGGCGCTCAAGCACGAGGCCGGTGCTCGAGTCATTTCGGCCCGGGACGCGAAGTCGGCCTATGGAGATTCCTTCAACCGGTTGACTTACGACCTTGGCCGCACCGAGGTGCTCAAGCGCATCTACTCCTCGACGGCCTTCAGGACGGCCTGGTGACCCTGACAGGTCATCCGCTGATCATGACCGAGTCCCAGAGCTTCGAGCTCACCGCGCACCAGCAAGGCTTCGCCTGGCATTACGATTCACTGAGCTTTCGCTACATTCGCCCGCAGGATGCGGCCTTCAGCGTGTGGATCCCATTGGACCCCATCCACAATGCAGGGCAACGCGGGGGAATGGCCTATGTCCCTGAAAGCCTGTATTCAGCCAAGGCCAACTTCCAGCTGGCCAGCCTGCTCTCAAGAAAGATGGCCGCCGGCCTCTCGGTCGAGGATTTCTCTGCGCACCTAAGGGGTATCTTCAATACGCCGAGCCTGCTGACAGAGATATTCGAGGAACATAAGTCCCAGGACGATTTCGCGCTGGGCGATGTGTTGTTCTTCAGCAAATCCCTGTGGCACCGCTCCGAGCCGCTGCTGCCGGGGCCACTCCAGGCGCGGTTGGCGGTGACCATACGCTTTCTGGATTGGCGCTCACGGCTGGACAGAACCCTGTTCGAAGGTGAGTCTGAAAGCGGTGGTGGCGTGGGGATGGGCGTCAACTGGGGCAAACCCACCCAGACGGCCTACGGCTCGCAGTTCACCGATATCGACGACGGCGAGGAAATTCGCACGTCCAGGCATTGCGGCCCGATTATCTAGCAGCGCCCAGATCGTGGTCAGTCAGCCTTGAGGAGCAGGAATGTCGAAGTCTTATGCCATAGGCGTGGCCGCAGCCCTCTTCGCCACCTTCAGTTGGGCGCTGAACTTTCTATCGCCCTATCTGATGGGCGACTTCGGCACGTTCGACTTCATTACCCTGCGCTTCATCGTCTCCGGCGCCATTGGCCTGGCGATGCTGCGCCTCTACCGAGCCGGCCTTGCGCGCTTGAACGGACGCACCATGGCCACCGCCGCGCTGCTGGGGGTGGTGGGCTACACCCTGTACATCGGGTGCGTCATGGGCAGTGTGCTCAACGGCGGCGCGATCATCGCGCCGGCGTTTTTGAGCGCAGCGCCGATCATGGTCGCCCTCATCGGCAACCTGATCGAACCCACGGTCTCCTGGCGCGCCCTCTGCGTACCGGTGCTGCTCGCGCTGCTGGGGCTGGTTGCCACCAACTACGGCGCCTTCGCGGGGGTACTGGACGGCGATCTGTCCACCTACCTGCAAGCGGTCGGCTACGCGGTAGGCGCCACCCTGTCCTGGTTGATCTTCAGCCTCTTGAACCAAGTGATCCTGGCACGGCTGCCGCATGTTTCCTCAGGCCTCTGGACCGGGCTGATGATGGTGGGAGCGGGCTTGAGCGTGGTGCTCTTCGTGCCGTTCGGGCTCACTTTCGACCTGTACAGCGCGCCCCATGTGGAGTGGCGTCTGGACAATACCCTGCCGGTGCTCGCCGCCGCCTCGGCCTTGGCCTGCGTCGCCTCGGTAGGTGGGGCCTGGGCCTGGAACTTCGCGAGCCAGCGGTTACCCCTGGCCCTGTCCGGACAACTGATTTCGGTCGAAACCCTCTTTGCCGCGGCGTTTGGCCTGATCGCCGAACAGCGTTTACCCACCGCCCTTGAAACCCTGGGAATCATCGCCTTGCTGAGCGGCGCCTCGATTGCCGTCAGGGTCATGGCGCACCATCAACGGGCCGGGGCGAGTGTGCGAGCATGAAGAGCCTGAATCCCTCCACTCATTAACCGCCGGTGTTGCAATCCAGAGGCAATGGCCCGGCCTGAGTGTTTTTTCAGTGCCTGGAGCGCTTGCGGCGCTGTTGAAACAGATGGGAGTGAAGGACATGGCTGCCGGGTACTTCCCAGGGAAGTTCTCTCCACTGCCCGCGCACGCTCGCAACGCCCACCATGACCTGGCGCCCAGTAACCGCAAGGAGCCCGCCATGTCCACCGACCATAGCCTGGAAAAAAGCTTCCACCGCTGCCTCTGGCGCAAGATCGGCCGCTATACCTCGCGCATCGGCCGGGCCTTGATCCAGAAAGCCCTATGGCTCTACTACGCCGCGCAACGACCGCAAACCCCGATCTGGGCCAAGGCCACCATCTACGCCGCCCTGGGTTACTTCATACTGCCAGTGGACATCATCCCGGACCTGATCCCCGGGGCCGGGTACGTGGATGACCTTGGACTGCTGACCAGTTCAGTGCTGGCCGTGGCCGCCCACATCAACGCCGAGGTCCGTGAACAAGCCAGCGCGCGCCTGGCCGACTGGTTCGGCAGCGAGTCGGAATGAGCCAGAGGTCGGCGCCAGGCTGGGCATTCGACTCACCAAGGCAGTGCAGCGCCCCGGACACCATGGCCGCCCGACTCACCGCGCCTGGGTGTCCAGGGCATAGAACTCCTGCAGCTTGGCCTGCAGCAGCTTCTTGTCCGGCAACTGGGTCCGGTACTCGGCGATCAGCGCCGGTGACAGGGAACGGTTGAGGGCATATTCCACCACCTCGTCCTCCTTGCTGGCACAGAGCAACACGCCCAGGGCAGGGTTCTCGTGGGGCTTGCGCACCTGGCGATCCAGGGCCTCCAGGTAGAAGTCCAGCTTGCCCAGGTACTCCGGCTCGAAGCGCCCGACCTTGAGTTCAACGGCCACCAGGCAATTCAACCCGCGATGGAACAGCAGCAGGTCCAGGGCGAAATCTCGCCCGCCGACCTGCAGCGGATAGCCTGAAGCGACAAAGCAGAAGTCGCGCCCCATCTCGATCAGGAAATCCTTGAGTTGGCGCACCAGCCCCTGATGCAGGTCGGCTTCGTCATGCCCCTGGGCCAGGCCCAGAAACTCCACCATGTAGGCATCCTTGAAGACCTTCAAGGCCTCGGGACGGGCCTGCTTCAAGGTTGCCGAGGCATTGGCCGGGCGGGTCAGCGTGCGTTCGAACAGCGCGGATTTGATCTGCCGTTCCAGTTCTCTGCGTGACCATTGTTCCTGGACCGCCAAGCGCAGGTAGAACTCACGTTCACTGGGCCCTTTACTCTGCCCCATCACCACCAGATGGTGGCTCCAGGACAATTGTCGCACCAGTGGTGCGACTTTCTCGTCAGCACGATAGGCCTCATAAAACTGGCGCATGCGAAACAGGTTTGCCCGGGTAAAACCCCGCAGGCTCGGCTGCTGCCGCGCCAGGTAATCCGCCAATTGCCGGACCACGCCATCACCCCACTCCGCCGCCTCGATCTTGCGGCTGATATAGGCCCCGACCTGCCAATACAGCTCCACCAGTTCAGTATTCACCGCGCGCACTGCCCGCTGCCGCGCGGCGGTGATCATTTGCGCCACTTCGCCAAATGCCACTTCGGTGGAAGAGATCGCCGCTTCAGCCTCTTGCTTCATGACGCACGCCCGCTTGCTGGGAGACAGGCCCCTATCATCCCGTGGCTCGCCATGGGCCTGAAGTCAGGCCCGTCTCTTTGTGGTGAGCGAAATGTCCTTGTTTGAGCGCGGTAAACAGCGCCGTCAGCCGGGCATGCAATTGAAGTCGAGGGTACTGGCTACCTGCTTGCCCTTGGCGTCATACAGGCGCGCCGACACCTCGCTCCCCAGGCTCGACTCCACCAGTGTGTAATGCTCCCCGGCCTTGAAGCCGCCGTAGCTGATGTGGCCGTCGCAGTCTTGCTGGTTGGAGTCGCCGACGTTCTCTTCAAACAGGGTCACGTCCAGGCGGTGAGCACCGGGCTTGACCTGGAAATAGCGACCATCGTCGGTCTTCTGCCCGTCCACCCGTTCGGCCATCAGGTCGTTGGGCGCCTCTTCCTGCAGGCCGATCCAGGCCTCGCTGGGATCAGGCCGGGGCATGGGCCCGACGCAAGCGCCGAGCAGGCACGCGAGGCCCAGGACGGGTATCAGCAGCAGCGGTTTGAGTGTCATGAAAATCTACCTTGGCAATGGAAAAAAAAAAGCCCTACAGGCAACTGAACGGCCGGCTCTGGGCCACCTGCCGGCCCTGGGCGTCCAGCAGCTCGGCGCTGACGTCCTGGCCCTGGCTGGACTCCACCAGTCGGTAATGGCCCCCCGCCTGGAACCCGGCATAGTCCAGGCGCCCCAGGCACTCGGGTTGCGCCGAGTTGCCGTTGGCCCCTTGCAGCAAGGCCATCTGCAAGCGGTGCTGGCCGGGGCTGACCTGGAAGTAGCGGCCATCGTTCAGGCGCTTGCCATCGACGCTGTCGGCCAGCAAGTCGTTGGGCGACTCAGGAGCAAGATCGATCCAGGCCTGCTGAGGATCGGCCTTGGGCAGCGGCCCGGCACAGGCCGAAAGCAGGCACACCAGGCCCAGGCCCGGCAGCAGCAACAAGGGTTTGAGGGACATGGAAGCAACCTCGCAAATGACAGTCATGAGTGCGGCGCAAGCCCGGAAAAATCCCCTGCGCCGATGGCCACCAAGCTTGTCGAGGCCCCGGTGCGAGAACAAATGAATCCACATGAAAGGAAATACAGGCCTTACCTAAAACTTCCTTCACCTGGCTGAAAGCCGTGTGTTAGGTGGGTCGCTGCAGGCTGCCGAGGTTTGCAACCCCACTCCCTCGGAGGTTTTCGGCATGCTCGGGCTGGTCAAGACCGCACTGCTCAAGCCCTACACGTTCATCGTGCTGGCGATATTCATCTGCATCATCGGGCCCCTGGCGGCCCTGCGTACCCCCACCGACGTGTTCCCGGATATCGGCATCCCGGTGGTGGCGGTGGTCTGGCAGTACAACGGCCTGTCGCCGGATGCCATGGCCGGGCGGGTGATCTACACCTACGAGCGCTCCCTGAGCACCACGGTCAACGACATCGAGCACATCGAGTCGCAGTCGCTGCCGGGCATGGGCATCGTCAAGATCTTCTTCCAGCCCGGGGTCGATATCCGCACCGCCAACGCCCAGGTGACCGCGGTGTCACAAACCGTGCTCAAGCAGATGCCACCGGGCATCACCCCGCCGCTGATCCTCAACTACAGCGCCTCGACGGTGCCGATCCTGCAGATGGCGTTTTCCAGCCCGACCCTGTCGGAGGCGAAGATCCGCGACCTGGTGCAGAACAACATCCGCCTGCCCCTGAGCTCCCTGCCCGGCCTGGCCATGCCCACCCCCATGGGCGGCAAGCAGCGCCAGATCACCCTCGACCTGGACCCGCAAGCCCTGGCCGCCAAGGGCCTGTCGGCCCAGGACGTGGGCAATGCCCTGGCGGCGCAGAACCAGATCATCCCGGTGGGCACCGCCAAGCTGGGCAGCGATGAATACACGGTGCTGCTGAACAACAGTCCGACCGCCATCGAGGAGCTCAACGACCTGCCGATCAAGACCGTGGACGGCGCGCTGATCACCATCGGCCAGGTGGCCCACGTGCGCGACGGCTCGCCGCCGCAGACCAACATCGTGCGGGTCGACGGACGCCGCGCGGTGCTGATGCCGGCCCTGAAGAACGGCAACATCTCCACCCTGTCGATCGTCGACGGCATCCGCCAGATGCTGCCGCGGATCAATGAAACCCTGCCGCCAGCGCTGAAGACTTCGCTGCTGGGGGATGCCTCGGTGTTCGTCAAACAGTCGGTGGGCAGCGTGGCCCAGGAAGGCATCATCGCCGCCCTGCTGACCAGCGCGATGATCCTGCTGTTCCTCGGTAGCTGGCGCTCCACATTGATCATCGCCGCCTCGATTCCCCTGGCCGTGCTCTCGGCCATTGCCCTGCTGGCGCTCAGCGGCCAGACCCTCAACGTCATGACCCTGGGCGGCCTGGCCCTGGCGGTGGGGATCCTGGTGGACGATGCCACCGTGACCATCGAGAACATCAACTGGCACCTGGAACAGGGCAAGGCGGTCAAGCAGGCCATCCTCGACGGCGCCAAGCAGATCGTCGGCCCGGCCTTTGTCTCGCTGCTGTGCATCTGCATCGTCTTCGTGCCGATGTTCCTGTTGCAGGGCATCGCCGGCTACCTGTTCCGGCCCATGGCCCTGGCGGTGATCTTCGCCATGGCCAGCTCGTTCATCCTCTCGCGGACCCTGGTACCCACACTGGCCATGTACCTGCTCAAGCCGCACACGCCAGAAGCCGGCCCCGGGCACCACCCGGAAGATGCCTTCATCAACCACCACGAAGGCGAACAGCACGCCAAGCCACGCAATGCCCTGGTACGCGGGCTATTGGCCTTTCAACAGGGCTTCGAGGCGCGTTTCTCCAACGTGCGCGACACCTACCACGGCCTGTTGCACCTGGCCCTGGGCCGACGCAAGACCTTCATCCTCGGCTTCCTCGCCTGTGTGCTGGCCTCCTTCGCCCTGCTGCCGAGCCTGGGCCAGGACTTCTTCCCCGCCACCGACGCCGGCGCTCTGGCCCTGCACGTGCGCCTGCCCCTGGGCACGCGGATCGAGGAAAGCGCGGCGGCCTTCGACCGTATCGAAGGGCGCATTCGCGAGGTGATCCCGGCCGAGCAACTGGACAGCATCATCGACAACATCGGCATCCCCCTGAGCGGCATCGACATGGCCTACAGCAACAGCGGCACCATCGGCCCCCAGGACGGGGACATCCAGATCACCCTCAAGCCCGGCCACGCCCCCAGCGCCGAGCTGGAGAAACAGCTGCGCGAAGCCCTGCCGGAAAGCTTCCCCGGCAGCCAGTTCGCCTTCCTGCCGGCGGACATCAGCAGCCAGATCCTCAACTTCGGCGCCCCGGCCCCCCTGGACGTGAAAATCTCCGGGCCCGACGCCGCGGCCAACCGCGCCTTCGCCCTGCAACTGCAACGGCGCCTGCAGCATGTGCCGGGCATCGCCGACCTGCGCATCCAGCAGTCCACCGGCTACCCGTCCTTGCAGGTCAAGGTCGATCGCCTGCGGGCCAATGGCCTGGGCATCACCGAGCGCGACGTGACCAACAGCATGGTGGCGTCGCTGGCCGGCAGCTCCCAGGTGGCGCCGACCTTCTGGCTCAACCCGAAGAACGGCGTGTCCTATTCCATCGTCGCCGCCACCCCGCAATACCGCCTGGACAGCCTGCCGGCCCTGGAGGCGCTGCCGGTCACCGGCAGCAACGGCCAGTCGCAGATCCTCGGCGGCCTGGCGGACATCTCCCGGGTCGAGAGCCCGGCGGTGGTCAGCCACTACAACATCCAGCCGACCCTGGACCTGTACGCCAACGTGCAGGGCCGCGACCTGGGCGCCGTGGCCCACGACATGCAAAAGGTCCTGGACGACGCTGCGGCCCTGCGGCCCAAGGGCGCCACGGTCAGCCTGCACGGGCAGATCGACGCCCTGCACGAAGCCTTCAGCGGCCTGAGCCTGGGCCTGCTGGGTGCGGTGGTACTGATCTACCTGCTGATCGTGGTCAACTTCCAGTCCTGGGTCGATCCGTTCGTGATCATCACCGCGCTGCCGGCAGCCCTGGCCGGGATCGTGTGGATGCTGTTCTTGAGTGGCACCTCGCTGTCGGTGCCGGCGCTGACCGGGGCCATCCTGTGCATGGGGGTGGCCACCGCCAACTCGATCCTGGTGGTGAGTTTTTGCCGCGAGCGCCTGGCGGAACACGGCGATGCCCTCAAGGCCGCGCTGGAAGCCGGCTACACGCGCTTTCGCCCGGTGTGCATGACCGCCCTGGCGATGATCATCGGCATGCTGCCCCTGGCCCTGTCCGAGGAACAGAACGCCCCACTGGGCCGCGCGGTGATCGGCGGGCTGATCCTCGCCACCGTGGCCACCCTGATCTTTGTGCCCGTGGTCTTCAGCCTGGTCCACGGCCGCCGTCCCCAATCCGCTGTTGCTGGAGAAAAAACCCATGTCGCCTGATCACACCCCTTCGCGCAAACGCCTGATGCTGCTGGGCATCGGCGGCCTGAGCCTGGCTGCCCTGCTGGTGGCCAGCGGCCTGGCCGCGCGCACCCGGCATGAACGGGCCGTCGTTGCCTGGACCGAAACCGCCGCCGTGCCGCAAGTGCTGGTGTTCCAGCCGCAGCACAACGTGCTGGGCGACACCCTGCGCCTGCCGGCGCACCTGGAGGCCTGGAGCAAGGCGCCGATCCATGCCCGGGTCAGCGGCTACCTCAAGGACTGGACCCAGGACATAGGCACCCACGTGGCCGCCGGGCAGGTACTGGCCCATATCGACAGCCCCGACCTGGACCAGCAAGTGGCCCAGGCCCGGGCGCGGATGACCCAGCAGCAAGCCAATGCCCGGCTGGCCCAGACCACCGCCGAGCGCTGGCAGAACCTCTTGGCCAGCCACTCGGTATCGCGCCAGGAAGCCGATGAAAAGACCTCCAACGCAGCCGCCGCCAAAGCCAATGCCGAGGCGGCCGCCGCCGACTATGCGCGGCTCTCGGCGCTGGAGGACTACAAGACCATTCGTGCGCCGTTCGCCGGCACCATCACCGCCCGCCACACCGATATCGGCCAGTTGATCAAGGCCGACAACGACAGCGACCCGGAGCTGTTCGACCTGGCGGACACCCACAAACTGCGGCTCTACGTGCCGATTCCGCAGAACTACGCCAGCGTGATCCACCCGGGTCTGCAAGCGCAGCTGACCGTGCCCGAGCACCCTGGCCAGCACTTCAGCGCGCTACTGCTGGGCGACTCCACCGCCATCGACCCACGCTCCGGCACCCTGCTGGCGCAGTTCGTCGCCGCCAACCCGGACGGCGCGCTGATGCCCGGCGACTATGCCGAAGCCACACTGGCCATCCCTGCCGACACCCACGGTGTGAGCATCCCCGCCAGCGCCCTGATCTTCCGCGCCCAGGGCACCCAGGTGGCGGTGATCGACGGTTCCCGCCACGTGCACCTGCGCAGCATCCATATCGGCCTGGACCTGGGCGAGCGGCTGGTGATCGACCAGGGCCTGCAAGCGACCGACCAGGTCATCGACAACCCGCCGGACGCCCTGCGCGAAGGTGATCTGGTGCAACTGGCGGACGCGGGAGGCGAACATGCGCCCAAGGCTTAAGCCCCTCGCCGCCCTGCTGTTGCTGGCCCTGCACGGCTGCTCCCTGGCGCCCCACTACCAGGTGCCGCCCATCGACCTGCCGGCGCAGTATCGTGAACAGAACGCCGACGGCCCCTGGCACCCGGCCGCCACGCCCCAGATGATCGCCGAGCAATGGTGGCTGTTGTACCAGGACCCGCGTCTCAACGACCTGCAACAGCGCCTGCTCCAGGCCAACCCGGACCTCGCCGCGGCCCTGGCTCACTATGACGGCGCCCAGGCCTACGCCAGCCAGCTGCAGGCCGGGCTGTTCCCGCAGATCAGCGCCAGCGCCCAGCCGTTGCGCCAGCGTCAGTCGGACAGCCGCCCCCTGCGCGGCAGCACGCAACCGTCGATCTACAACAGCAACACCGCCGGTTTTGCCCTGGGCTTGGACCTCGACCTCTGGGGGCGGATTCGCAATCAAGCGGCTGCCGGAGACGCCCAGGCCCAAGCCTCCGGCGACGACTTGGCAGCCGCGCGCCTGAGCCTGCAAAAACAGCTGGCGAGCCTGTATGTGCAACTCAATGGCCTGGACGCCCAGAGCCGCATCCTCAGCCACTCCCTGGAGGATTACGCCCAGGCCCTGCAACTGACCCGCGACCGTTATCAAGGGCAGATCGCCTCGGAACTGGACCTGACCCGGGCCCAGAGCCAACTGGCTAGCGCCGAAGCCGAACTGGACGAAGTGCGCGCCCAACGCAACCTCACCGAACACGCCATCGGCGAACTGGTGGGCGAACCGGCCAGCCAATTCCATCTGGCGCCCACTGCGCAACTCTTGAGCCTGCCGAGCATTCCCCGGCAACTGCCCAGCACCCTGCTGCAACGAAGGCCGGACATTGCCGCCGCCGAACGCCGTGTGTACGCCGCCAATGCCGGCATCGGCATCGCCCGCGCCGCCTGGTATCCGGATTTCAGCCTGACCGGCATGCTCGGTGGCCAGACCCAGGGCGTGGGCAATCTGTTGGCGGCGGGCAATCGCTATTGGGCCCTGGGGCCGTTAGTGAACCTGCCGATTTTTGACGGCGGGCGGCTGAGCGCCAATGAGCGCCAGGCCCACGCCGAGTTCGAAGAGGCTGCCGCCCATTACCGTGGGCAAGTGCTGCGGGCGGTGCGCGAGGTGGAGGATAACCTGGGGCAACTGCGGGATTTGCGCCAGGAAGCGCTGGACCAACAGGCGGCGGTGAATGCTGCCGAGCACACGCAGACCTTGGCCATGAACAGCTATCAGGCAGGTGCCGTCAGCTACCTGGATGTGGTGACGGCGCAGACCGCAGCCTTGCAGGCGCAACGGGGGTTGCAGGCGGTGCAGACAAGGGAGCTGCAGGCCAGTGTGGGGTTGGTGGTGGCGTTGGGTGGGGGGTGGAACGGGTGAGTTTTTGAGGAGGGTGTACATATCCGTTGCTGCGGGTGTGGCGGATATTGGTTCCGCTCTTACAGCGGCTCACTTTTGAAAAGCGCAAAAGTAAGCAAAACGCTCTGCCCCTCCACTCGGTGCCTCGCCTAGGCTCGGCATGTCCTCACTCCGGCATTGATCCGTGGGCCGCCGCCACAGGCCATCCATGGCCTGGGGCGGCTAACCCGGCATCCCTGCCGGGTTACCCACGGCTCAATGCCTGCGTTCGGCCATCGTGGTTAACGGGGCGTTCAGATCAAGATCAAAATCAAGAGCGCGACGGCGGCCTGCCGGCCGGCCTGGAGCTGGAGCTGGAGCGGCGTGTAGCGCCCCCCGTGTAGGAGCTGGCTTGCCAGCGAAGGCGTCCGCCCAGACGCTGCATGACTCACGGGCCTCTTCGCCGGCAAGCCGGCTCCTACACATTGGTCTTTGATATTACGATCGCGCTCAAGAAGCCTGAACCTAGGCATTACCTTATGGCCGGCCTAATTTTTGTATAACACACGCTCCCCCGTGTAGGAGCTGGCTTGCCAGCGAAAGCGTCCGCCCAGGCGCTGCATGTCTCACGGGCCCTTTCGCCGGCAAGCCGGCTCCTACGAAAAGCGCGTAAAACGCGCTTGGCTTTTGCTTTTGATCTTGATCTTCAGGCCCCTTCCCAGCCGGCCGAGCGTAGGCGTTGCGTAGGGGGCAGCTCGGCAGGGATGCCGAGCTAGCCGCCACCCGGCCAGGGATGGCCGGTTGGCGGCGGCCCCCGGAGCAATGCCGAAGTGAGGGAACCCCGAGCCTTAGCGAGGGGCCCATGGAGGGGCAAGCGTTTTTGGTTCCTTTTTAGGCGTTTGTAAAAAGGGACTCGCCGTAAGGGCGAAACCATAAGTGGCCACACCCGCAGCAACGGATATGTCCCCTATCAAAACCCAACCACACCTACCACACCGAACACCCGGTGTTCTACCTCGACACCGAAGCCCCCTTGAGCGACCTGGCCAGCCCCTACAAAAGCCTGCGTACCTGCAAACGATCAGATGTGGCAACTGCTCAGGCCGTTCTTCTCCAGGTAACGCTGGTGCGCTTCATCCGCCAGGTCGAAGCGGCCCAGGGGCACGATGACCGTGGCCACGGGTTTGTTGAGGCGTCCGGAGTCCTGCAGGGCGGTCTTGGCCGCCCTCGCCTGTTCGGCTTGCGCGGCGTTGGTGTGGAAGATCGCCGAGCGATATTTCACACCGCCATGCTCGCCCTGGCGATCCACCGAGGTGGGATCGTGCAAGCCCCAGAAGTGTTCGATCAGGGTCGAATACGCCAGCACCTGAGGGTCGAAATCCACCTGCACCACTTCAATCTGCAAGGCTTCATCCGCCGCTTCCACGGCGTAGCCGACGCGGCTGTCCACGACCCCAGGCAGCGCCCGGAACGCGGCTTCCGCACCCCAGAAACACCCGGCGCCGAAGGTCGCCTGTTCGAGGCTGTTCACCGGCGCCCCACTCATTGCGCCACTCCCACTTTCTCGCCGCTGGCACCCAGCCAGCCATCAACGATCTGCGGGTGCGCCGCGACCCATTCCTTGGCCGCCTGCGCCGCCGGTTGCTGTTCCTTTTCGATCTTGAGAATCAGGTCGTTCAGGGCCTGAGGTTCGATGCTGAAGTTCTCCAGGAACGCGGCAATTCGCGGTGCGCGTTTTTGCAGGGCGCTGGACGCCAGGACATACACCCGGGCATCCGGGTAGGCGCAGGTGATCTTGCTCTTGCTCAGCCAGTCGGCATCCACCGTGGGGCTGATGAATTTCCAGCAGCCGTCGGCCTTGTACAGCGGGTCGCCCTTCTTGTTGTCCTGGGCGTAGCCGTCGAACGCCGGTTCATCCAGGCGGCGCAGGTCGAAGGCGGAGAAGATCCAGTCCGGGGTGTAGGCGTAGAAGACCACGCCGCGTTGGGCCTTGTAGGCCGCGGCCAGCTTGGCGTAGGTCACCGAGGCTTCGGTGGACACCGATTCGAATTTGTCGGCAAAGCCGAAATCCTTGGCCTTGATCTCGCCGATGTAGGTCGATTCCCAACCCGCCGGGCCCACCAGCAGTTGCGCCTTGCCGCCGCCCAGGGGTTCGAAGAGTTTCGCCACTTCGGGCTTTTGCAGGTCGTAGACCGACTTCACGCCGTATTTGTCTTGCAGGTAGCCGGGGATGTAGAAGCCCTGCACCCCCAGGTACGGCTGCTTGTTGGGCACCAGCGAACGAGTGCCGCCGGTGACGTATTTGGCCCAGGCGGCGGACTGGTTGGGCAGCCAGATATCGGTCAGCACGTCCACCGAGCCATCGCCCTTGGCGGCGGCAGCGAACAGCACCGGCACGTCACCGGCGAGGTAGGAAACCTCGCCGTCGAGGCGGCTCTTGATCACTTCGCCAAGGATGTTCTGGATGGCGATGGCGCCGGTCCAGTTCTGCTCGCCAATGACGATCTTGTCCTTGGCCAGCACCGGCAGGGACAACCCCAACAGCAGCGCGGCAGCGCCAAGGGTACGGGTAAACGACTTGTTCAAGGGACACCTCATGATTGATGCAATGTGCGATCCCGCTGGCGCAGGGTCGCTTGAATGATGCGGTCGGGAATCAGCGCGCAGAACACGATCGCGGCGCCGGCCAACATACCCTCACCGCCCTTGATGTTGCGCAGCGCGGTCATCACGTCGTAGCCCAGGCCACCGGCGCCGATCAGCGCCGCCACTACCACCATCGACAGGCTCATCACCAGGGTCTGGTTGATCCCCAGCAGCAAGGAGCCCGCAGCCAGGGGCAGTTCGACCTTGGTCAGGATCTGCCACGGCGTGGCGCCGTGGGCCAGGGCCGCTTCGACGGCGGTCTTGGGCACTTCCTGAATCCCCAGGGCGGTGAGGCGGATCATCGGCGCCAGGGCGAAGATCACCGTGGCGATCACCGCCGGGGTCTTGCCCACCGAGAAGAACGCCACCGCCGGGATCAGGTACACGAAGGTGGGCAAGGTCTGCATCACGTCCAGGAGCGGAGTGATCAGGCGCCGGGCCAGGGCGCGCTTGGCCAGGAGGATGCCGGCGGGCACGCCGATCAACAGCGAGATCAGCACCGAGGAGCCCACCAGGGCCAGGGTGGCGATGGTCCGTTCCCAGAAACCGAACAGGCCGATGTAGAGCAAGGCCGCGGCACTGGTCAGGGCCAGGGCGGCGCCGGCGCTGCGCCAGGCCAGCAGCACCAGGGCCAGGGCCGGCACCGGCCAGGGCAACCAGCCCAGCAGGCTTTCGATGCTTTCGATCACCGTGCGCACGGCGACTATCACGCCGACGAAGGTGCTTTCGAACGTCACCTGGGACCAGGCAATCAGTTGATCGATGGCCGCGGCGGTGCCCAGCAGCACTTGCCGGTCGGCGGGAAATTGCAGCCAGGGGCCACTGGCGTCGACGGCCAACACCCGCCACAGCACCAGGGCCTGGGACAGCAGCAACACCAGCCACGGCAGACGCCAGTCCGAACGCCCCAGGCGGCTGGGGCGGCGGGCCAGGGCCAGGCTCAACAGGCGGCTGAGCAGCAAGCCGATGAGCGCCAGGGCGGCCCAGGCGAAACTGGCCGTGGCCAGCCCTTGCCCCAAGGCTGCGGCCGCCCCCAGTTCCAGGGCGAAGCCCAGCCAGTACAGGCCACCGCGACCGCTGGCGGCCAGGGCGGCGGGCCCCAGCAGCAGGGCCTGGGCAAAGGACAGTCCGGGGCTGACCGGCGCCGGGGTCGTCGCGCTCTTGCGCGGGGCAATCGTCGCCACCGGCGTGGCGCTGCGGGCGCCGTGTTCCTGGAAGAAGTCCGCCACTTCGGCATCCGCCGGCTGCTTCAGCAATTCCTCGGGCGTGCCGACCTGAATCAGCTGGCCGTGGCGCAGCACGGCGATGCGGTCCGACAGGCGCAGGGCTTCGGCCGGGTCGTGGGTCACCAGCAAGGTGGTGATGCCGCGCTCGCGCACCACCTGCAGAAAGTGGCTTTGCAGGTCGCGGCGGATGGTCGGGTCCAGGGCGCTGAAGGGTTCGTCCATCAGCAGGATGTCCGGCTCGCTGACCAGGGCCCGGGCCAGGCCGACCCGCTGCTGCATGCCGCCGGACAGCTCATGGGGATAGTGCTCGCCCCAGCCTTCCAGGCCCATGGCCTGCAGTTGCACGTCGGCTGCGGCATGGCGCAGGGCCTCAGGCTCGCCGCGCAGTTCCAGGGGCAAGGCGACGTTGTCGCGCACGCTGCGATGGGGCAGCAGGCCGAAGTGCTGGAACACCATGCCGATGCGCCGCGAACGCAGGGTGCGCAGTTCCCTGGCCGAAAGCTGGCTGATGGCCGAACCGTCGATCAGCACCTCGCCGCTGCTGGGCTCGATCAACCGGTTGATATGGCGCAGCAAGGTGGACTTGCCGCTGCCGGAGGTGCCCATCAGGCACAGCACTTCGCCACGGCGCACCTTGAGGCTGACCTGCTCAACCGCAGGCGGAGCGGACGGGCCACGGCGGCGGGCGTAGTGCTTGGTCAGGTGGCGCAATTCCAGCACCACGTCGGCGTTAACCGCGGGCGGGCTGATTGAGGCAGGGACGGCAAAGGCCTCTTGGGGGTGAACGGCAGACACGGGAACTCCTGACGCCGGGCGCGGGATGGCGTAACCGGCGGTGAACAAGAAAAAGGGGGGCCTGTTCGCCGGCAAGCCGGCTCCTACAAGCGAAAGCGACCTAACGACCCACTACAAGGATTTGGGGCTCCACAACTGCACGGCCCGGGCATCCACTGGCTTGGGCAACAGCTTTTCCTGGTAGAAGGCATCGGCGATTTTCTGCTGCTCGCCCAGGGCGTCGGGCTTGACCGCTTCTACCTTGTAGGTGCGGCGGCTGTTGGCCAGTTCCACCGTCGGCACATCCAGGTTGCCCCACAGCGGGCCCAGCAGTTTTGCCGCCTCGGCCGGGTGCGCCTTGACCCAGGTGCCGGTCTTCTGCAACTCGGCGAACACTTGCTGCAGCACCTCGGGATGGGCCTTGGCGTAGTCATTGGAAGCCAGGTAGTAACGGCGATAGCTGGCCAGCCCCTGGCCGTCGTGCAGCACCCGCGCGCCCTGCTGGCGCTGGGCGCTGGCGACAAAGGGTTCCCAGGTGACCCAGGCATCGACCTTGGCGGTTTCCAGCGCCGCGCGGCCATCGGCCGGGGTCAGGTACACCGGCTGGATATCGGCGAAGCTCAAGCCCGCTTCGCGCAAGGCGGCGATCAGCAGGTAGTGGCTGCCGGCGGCCTTGGTCACGGCGATGCGCTTGCCCTTGAGGTCGGCCAGGGACTTGAGCGGCGAATCCTTGGGAATGACGATGGACTGGGCCGCCGGGGAGGGAGTCTCGCTGGCGAAATAGGTCAGCTGGGCCCCGGCGGCCTGGGCGAAGACCGGCACCGTGTCGGCGACATCGGCGCTGATATCGACATTGCCCACATTCAGCGATTCCGCCAACGGCAGGCCACTGGTGAACTCGTGCCAGGTGATGTTGACGCCCTGCCCCGCCAGCTGTTTTTCCAGGGTGCCCTGGGCCTTGAGCAAGGCCAGCAGGGTCGAGGATTTCTGGTAGCCGATGCGCAGGTCGGTATCGGCCTGGGCATTGAGGGCCATGCCCAGCGCCAGGCCGGCCAGGGCGGTGATCGACAAGCTACGACGCAAAGCAAAGGGCAGGCGCATGGGGGCGAACCTTCTGGGAGACAGGAAAGTCGCTAAAAGCTAATCGATCTAACAAATCTAAAATAAATACTTTTTAGGAATTAGCTTAGGTTCGGCTGGCAGCTCTATCTCGGCCCTGCCCCCTACGCCCGTGCCGGGCGTGCGCAGCCTGCGGCAGCGGCTACAGAAACCCAGCTCACCACAGACCCTGTAGCCGCTGCCGAGCCAGCGAGGCTGCGAAAGGTCGGGCCGCGTTCGGTACGCAGGGCCTTGCTTCTTGGCTACCGACCGCACGGTGTCGAGCCGCCGAACTTTGTAGCCCGCAGGCAGAAGAAACTGTCCTTTTTCAGGGTCATCGGCGCCACTGCGCAGGGCAGCAAGGCCTGGTTGACCTCGATCGACAGCTGTTCGCCCTGCAACTCGCGCGGGCCCAGGTCGATGATGCACAGGCCTTCGCCGCTACGCCGCGAGAAGCCAACTGCCTGAATGGGCCGGTTGTCCAGCTTCAGCAGCAGAGGGTTTTGCGCAGGCGAAGCACATGCCATCAGGCTGGGGTGACTGGCCCTGATCCATACATGGCCGTCATCGTCCGACTCGGAAAACAACGGGATGAAGAACAGCGATAAAAGTTGATGGGAGGCGTGGGTCTCCACGTTCACATAGAGTGGGCTGCCCCCGCAGGCCAGCTGGAACGCCGTGCCTTTGTCGAAACCGACAACGCTTGCGTCTTGCCAGCCGCCCGGACTGTCGGCCTTCCAGTCGTGGCCCCATTTGTAATCGATACAACCGCCCAGGCTCAGAGCCAGGGCCAGACAGAGCACTATCCTGTGCATATTCGGCATCCCATGGGAAAAGTTCGCCAGTGTACGCCAGGCAAAGCCCACCATGAGGCCCCTTGCAGGAGCTGGCTTGCCAGCGAAGGCGTCGGCATTGGCGATGCATGTCTTGCCGGCCTCTTCGCCGGCAAGCCGGCTCCTACGAGAATGACGGTGTGGGCGGATTCGTGGAAACACCACAAGCCCCCTGTAGGAGCTGGCTTGCCAGCGAAGGCGTCGGCACCGGCGATGCACATCTTGCGGGCCCCTTCGCCGGCAAGCCGGCTCCTACGGGAATGGTGGTGTGGGCAGGTTCGTGGAAACACCACAAGCCCCGTGTAGGAGCTGGCTTGCCAGCGAAGGCGTCGGCACCAGCGATGCACATCTTGCGGGCCTCTTCGCCGGCACTGGCGATGCACATCTGAGGGGCCTCTTCGCCGGCAAGCCGGCTCCTACGCTTGGCGCTGGGCTATGGCCTGGGAGGCGGCGAGCATGGCGCGCAGCAGCACCGCGCAGCCGGCGGCGAGGTCGTCGGGGTCGGCATTCTCGATTTCGTTGTGGCTGATGCCACCTTCGCAAGGCACGAAGATCATCCCCGCCGGGCCCAGCTCGGCGACGAAGATCGCGTCATGCCCGGCACCGCTGACGATGTCCATGTGGGACAACCCCAAACCCTGCGCGGCGCCGCGCACCGCATCGACGCACACCGGGTCGAAGTACAGCGGCGGGAAGTCCGCGGTGGGGGTCAGTTCGAAGCTCAGGCCGTGTTCTTCGCAGGTGTTGTCGATCACCTGGCGCACCTCGGCAATCATCGAGTCCAGGCGCGCCGGCTCCAGGTGGCGGAAGTCCAGGGTCATGCGCACCTCGCCCGGAATCACGTTGCGCGAACCCGGGTAGGCTTGCAGGCAGCCAACGGTGCCGCAGGCGTGAGGCTGGTGGCCGAGGGCGGCGCGATTGACCGCCGCCACCACGGCAGCGGCGCCCACCAGGGCGTCCTTGCGCAGGTGCATGGGGGTCGGGCCGGCATGGGCTTCGACGCCCCGCAGCTTGAGGTCGAACCACTTCTGCCCCAGGGCGCCGAGCACCACGCCTATGGTCTTGCGCTCATCTTCCAGGATCGGGCCTTGCTCGATGTGCGCCTCGAAATAGGCGCCCACCGGATGCCCGCTGACCGGGCGCGTGCCGGCGTAGCCGATGGCGTTCAGCGCCTCGCCGACGCTGATGCCATCGACGTCGGTCTTGGCCAGGGTGTCTTGCAGGGTGAATTTTTCGGCGAACACCCCGGAGCCCATCATGCACGGCGGAAAGCGCGAGCCTTCTTCGTTGGTCCACACCACCACTTCCAGGGGCGCCTCGGTTTCCAGCTTGAGGTCGTTGAGGGTGCGCAGCACTTCCACCCCGGCCAGCACACCAAAGCAGCCATCGAACTTGCCGCCGGTGGGCTGGGTGTCGATATGGCTGCCGGTCATCACCGGTGGCAGGTGCGGATTGCGCCCGGGGCGGCGGGCGAAGATGTTGCCGATGCCATCCACCGTGACCGTGCAACCGGCCTCCTCGCACCACTTCACGAACAGGTCGCGGGCCTGGCGGTCAAGGTCGGTCAGGGCCAGGCGACAGACCCCGCCCTTGACCGTGGCGCCGAGCCTGGCCAGTTCCATGAGCGACTGCCACAGGCGGTCGCGGTTGATGTGCTGATGGCTGGATTGCAGAACCTCGACGGCAGCGTTCATGGTGATTTCCTCAGGCGTTTCTTCTGGTTTTGTCGGGGGATGCGTGGCGCAACGCCCGGGATAACGGCCTAGCAACAATCGGTAGGAGCCGGCCGGGCGGCGTTGCGCTTGCCGGCGAAGGGGCCCGCAAGAGGTGCATCGCCCGTGCCGACGCCTTCGCTGGCAAGCCAGCTCCTACGGGACGGGGGTGCTGCCCGCGAGCACGCTGGCTGGGTGTTCATGTTGGGGTCTTGGCGGTCGCCACCTGGGGGCTGCGCAAGCTGCACAGGCCGTAGTAGATCAACCCGCCCAGGGCCGAGCCGGTGAACCAGCCGTAGCTGTAGAACCAGTTGAAGGCGCTGCTGCCCAGGGACATCAGGGTCAGGGCCACCGGTACGCCGAAGGCGATGAAACCGTGCCAGTTCCACGCCGGGTAGACGTCGTCGCGGTACAGGCCGGCCAGGTCCAGGCGCTGTTTCTTGATGATGAAGTAGTCCACCACCATGATCCCGGCAATCGGCCCCAGCAGGCTGGAGTAACCCAGCAGCCAGTTGGAATACACGGTCTCCAGGCTGACGTCGGAAATCAGCAGGCCGAGTTTTTTCAGCAACTCGTGGCCCATCAGTGCCAGCCCCACCAGGCCGGTGAGGATCACCGCGGTGGTGCGACCGATCAGCTTGGGCGCCAGGTTCTGGAAGTCATTGGTGGGCGAGACGATGTTGGCCGCGGTGTTGGTGGACAAGGTGGCGATGATGATCAACGCCATGGCCAGGGCCACCCAGCCCGGGCTCTGGATGTGGCCGATCAGGCTCACCGGGTCGGACACCGTGACCCCCACCAGTTTCACCGAGGCGGCGGTCATCACCACCCCCAGGGCGGCGAACAGGAACATGGTCAGCGGCAGGCCGAAGATCTGCCCGAGGATCTGGTCCTTCTGGCTTTTCGCGTAGCGGCTAAAGTCGGGAATATTCAGCGACAAGGTGGCCCAGAAACCCACCATGGCGGTGAGCCCAGCCATGAAATAGCCAGTGACGCTGGCGCCCTCGGGACGCTTGGGCGGGATCGCCAATAGCTCAGTCAGCGACACGCTGGGCAAGGCCCACACCAGCAGGCCGATGCCCACCGCCACCAGCAGCGGCGCGGACAGGGTTTCCAGCCACTTGATCGATTCGGCGCCGCGCAGCACCACCCACAGGTTGAGGGTCCAGAAAATCATGAAGCCGATCACCTCGCCGGTGCCGCCCAGGGCCTTCCAGCCCTCGAAGATCGAGCCCAGGAACAGGTGGATCGCCAGCCCGCCGAACATCGTCTGGATGCCGAACCAGCCGCAGGCCACCAGGGCGCGGATCAGGCACGGCACGTTGGAGCCGATGATGCCGAACGAGGAGCGCAGCAGCACTGGGAACGGAATGCCGTACTTGGTGCCGGCAAAGGCGTTGAGGGTCAGGGGCACCAGCACCACGATATTGGCCAGCAGGATCGCCAGCAGCGCCTCGCCGACACTGAGGCCGAAGTAGGCGGTGAGCACCCCGCCCAGGGTGTAGGTGGGCACGCAGATCGACATGCCGATCCACAGTGCGGTGATGTGCCATTTGTTCCAGGTGCGTTCCTGGACCTTGGTCGGTGCGATGTCGTGGTTGTAACGGGGGCTGTCGAGTACGTCGCTGCCGGCGTCCAGCTCGTACAAGCCGGCGCGCTCGGTCACCTGGGATCTGATCTGTTGCATGGCCGCTCCACTGTTGTTCTGATTATTTTGCTCATCAGGCCGGCGCACCAAGGGACAGCGCGCCGGACGATGGCCGGAGAACTTACGACTTCCACCCTCCGGCACATCGACCTGCGGCGGCACTCAATAAAGATGCCAAGTACTTGCGCGGTCGTTGCTGCACGGCTGGCGGAATCCATGTAAACAACTGATGTCATTGGGTTTTATGCAAGTAACTTTCAAGCCCCTGGTTAGTTGCCAATCCACTCAGGCCGGGTGTTTGGCAAGTTGTCCATTCGATCAGGACCCAAAGCAGTGCACGGTTATTCTCCTAGTTATTTCCCGGCCTTCCCAGCGCCTCCTCAAGCAGCTGATTTGACATAGGAAATCTCGACTATTTTTTGATCCTGTCAAGTGCGTCAAAATGGTGAGAGGCTGCACCATTTTGCAGATTTGAACTTTTAATCGTTATATTTCAACAAGTTATATTGAATATAAGCTTATAAAAAATATTCTTGATGTTTCTTTGAAGTGCGACTAGCTTCTAATCCTGTCACCGATGACAGGATTGTTTAAGTTATCAGTGCGTTCAATAAAAAAGTTAGAACCGACAGCAGTCGGTCATGCCTGCGAGGAACTCGGAATGTCTCTGTTGATCCGTGGCGCCACCGTTATTACCCATGATGAAAGTTATAAGGCCGATGTTCTCTGCGCAGAGGGTGTGATTCGCGCCATCGGCAACAATCTGGATATTCCCGTCGGTTGCGAAGTGCTCGATGGCAGCGGCCAATACTTGATGCCCGGCGGCATCGACCCCCATACCCACATGCAGCTGCCCTTCATGGGCACCGTGGCCAGCGAAGACTTCTTCAGCGGCACGGCGGCGGGCCTGGCGGGGGGCACCACCTCGATCATTGACTTCGTGATTCCCAACCCCCAGCAGTCGTTGCTGGAAGCCTTCCAGCAGTGGCGCGGCTGGGCGGAAAAATCCGCCAGCGACTACGGCTTCCACGTGGCCATCACCTGGTGGAGCGAGCAGGTGCGCGAGGAAATGGCCGAGCTGGTGCAGCACCACGGCATCAACAGTTTCAAGCACTTCATGGCCTACAAGAACGCCATCATGGCCGCCGACGACACCCTGGTGGCGAGCTTCGAGCGCTGCCTGGAACTGGGCGCGGTGCCCACGGTGCACGCAGAAAACGGCGAGCTGGTGTACCACCTGCAACGCAAGCTGCTAGCCCAGGGCATCACCGGGCCGGAAGCCCACCCGCTGTCGCGGCCTTCGCAAGTCGAAGGCGAAGCCGCCAGCCGGGCGATCCGTATCGCCGAAACCCTGGGCACACCGCTGTACCTGGTGCACGTTTCGACCCAGGAAGCCCTGGACGAAATCAGCTATGCCCGGGGCAAGGGCCAGCCGGTGTATGGCGAGGTCCTCGCCGGGCACCTGCTGCTGGACGACAGCGTGTACCGCGACCCGGACTGGCAGACCGCCGCCGGCTATGTAATGAGCCCACCCTTCCGCCCCCGCGGCCATCAGGAAGCGCTGTGGCGCGGCCTGCAATCGGGCAACCTGCACACCACCGCCACCGACCACTGCTGCTTCTGCGCCGAACAGAAAGCCGCCGGCCGCGATGATTTCAGCAAGATCCCCAACGGCACCGCCGGCATCGAGGACCGCATGGCCGTGCTCTGGGATGAAGGGGTGAACAGCGGGCGCCTGTCGATGCAGGAATTCGTCGCCCTGACCTCCACCAACACCGCGAAGATCTTCAACCTCTACCCGCGCAAGGGCGCGATCCGCGTCGGCGCCGATGCCGACCTGGTGCTCTGGGACCCGCAAGGCACGCGGACCATCTCCGCCAAGACCCACCACCAGCAGGTGGACTTCAACATCTTCGAGGGCAAGACCGTGCGCGGCGTGCCCAGCCACACCATCAGCCAGGGCAAGCTGGTGTGGGCCGACGGCGACTTGCGGGCCGAACGCGGCGCCGGGCGCTACATCGAGCGCCCGGCCTACCCGGCGGTGTTCGACCTCTTGAGCAAGCGCGCCGAGCGGCACAAGCCGACGGCGGTTAAACGCTGAGACCGGGGGGGGCGTTGCCCCCCTATCGCGAGCAAGCTCGCTCCTACAGAAACCCATGCCCCCTGTAGGAGCTGGCTTGCCAGCGAAGGCGCCCGCAAATCCCTTGTAAGAGTCAAAGGCCTATTCGCCGGCAAGCCGGCTCCTACGGATATGGGTGATCCCAGCTATAGAAAATGCCCGTCAGAGGCAACCAAGAAACGAACCGTGAGGCCAAAACCGTGATCAAGACCTTGAACCACTTGCCCCACCCGCCCCTGGACGGCGCCACCCTGGCCGGCCACTTCAGCGACCTGGCGCCGCCACTCAACGCCCGCCAGGCCCATCTGGAAGCTTCGCGCTGCCTGTATTGCTACGACGCGCCCTGCGTCAACGCCTGCCCCAGCGAGATCGACATTCCTTCGTTCATCCGCAACATCCACACCGACAACGTCCAGGGTGCGGCGCAGAAGATTCTCTCGGCCAATATCCTCGGCGGCAGCTGCGCCCGGGTCTGCCCCACGGAAATCCTCTGCCAGCAGGCCTGCGTGCGCAACAACGCCCAGGAATGCGCGCCGGTGCTGATCGGCCTGTTGCAGCGCTATGCCCTGGACAACGCGCACTTCACCCAGCACCCGTTCCAGCGCGCCGCGCCCACCGGCAAGCGCATTGCCGTGGTCGGCGCCGGCCCGGCGGGTTTGTCCTGCGCCCACCGCTGCGCCCTGCACGGCCATGACGTGGTGATTTTCGAAGCCCGGGACAAGGCCGGCGGCCTCAACGAGTACGGGATCGCCAAGTACAAGCTGGTGGACGACTTCGCCCAGCAGGAGCTGGAGTTTCTACTGGGCGTTGGCGGCATCGAGATCCGCCACGGGCACAAGCTGGGCGCCAACCTGAGCCTGACCGAGCTGCACCAGCAGTTCGACGCGGTGTTCCTCGGCCTCGGACTGGCCGCCAGCAAGCAACTGGGGCTGGAGCATGAAGACGCCCCCGGGCTGCTGGCCGCCACCGACTACATTCGCGAATTGCGCCAGGCCGACGACCTCAGCCAGTTGCCCCTGGCGGAGCGCTGCATCGTGCTCGGCGCCGGCAACACCGCCATCGACATGGCGGTGCAGATGGCGCGCCTGGGTGCCAGTGACGTCAACCTGGTGTACCGCCGGGGCGTCGAGGACATGGGCGCCACCGAGCATGAACAGGACATCGCCAAGGCCAATCAGGTGCGCCTGCTGACCTGGGCCGCGCCGCAACAGGTGCTGTTGGATGACCAGGGCCGGGTGCGCGGCATGCGCTTCGCCCGTACCCGCATGGTGGAAGGCCGCCTGCAAACCACCGGCGACACCTTCGAACTGGCCGCCGATGCGATCTTCAAGGCCATCGGCCAGAGCTTCGACGCTACAGCCCTGAGCGACCCGCTGGCCCGGGAGCTGCAACGCAGCGGCGAACGTATCCAGGTGGACGAACACCTGCGCACCAGCATTCCCGGAGTCTACGCCGGCGGCGACTGCGTCAGCCTCGGCCAGGACCTCACCGTGCAGGCGGTACAACACGGCAAGCTGGCCGCAGAAGCCATGCATGCTCAACTCATGCTCAATGTGGAGGCTGCGTAAATGGCCGATCTGTCGATTGTCTTCGCCGGTATCAAGGCGCCCAATCCGTTCTGGCTGGCCTCCGCGCCGCCCACCGACAAGGCCTACAACGTGGTCCGCGCGTTCGAGGCCGGCTGGGGCGGCGTGGTCTGGAAAACCCTGGGTGAAGACCCGGCGGCGGTCAACGTGTCGTCGCGCTACTCGGCGCACTTCGGGCCCAACCGCGAGGTCATGGGGATCAACAACATCGAGCTGATCACCGACCGCTCCCTGGAGATCAACCTCAAGGAAATCACCCAGGTGAAGAAGGACTGGCCAGACCGGGCGCTGATCGTCTCGCTGATGGTGCCCTGCGTCGAAGAGTCGTGGAAAGCCATCCTGCCGCTGGTGGAAGCCACCGGTGCCGACGGCATCGAACTGAACTTCGGCTGCCCCCACGGCATGCCGGAACGGGGCATGGGCGCGGCGGTGGGCCAGGTGCCGGAGTATGTCGAGCAGGTGACCCGCTGGTGCAAGACTTATTGCTCGCTGCCGGTGATCGTCAAGCTGACGCCGAACATCACCGACATTCGCATGGCCGCCCGCGCCGCCCATCGTGGCGGGGCCGACGCGGTGTCGCTGATCAACACCATCAACTCCATCACCAGCGTCGACCTGGAGCGCATGGTGGCCCACCCCATGGTGGGCAGCCAGAGCACCCACGGCGGTTATTGCGGCTCGGCGGTCAAACCGATCGCCCTGAACATGGTCGCGGAAATTGCCCGCGATCCGCAGACCCGCGGCCTGCCGATCTGTGGCATCGGCGGCATCGGCAGCTGGCGCGATGCGGCGGAGTTCGTCGCCCTGGGCTGCGGCGCGGTGCAGGTGTGCACGGCGGCGATGCTGCATGGCTTTCGCATTGTCGACGAGATGAAGGACGGCCTGTCGCGGTGGATGGACAGCCAGGGCTACCACAGCCTGCAGGACTTCTCCGGGCGCGCGGTGGGCAACACCACCGACTGGAAGTACCTGGACATCAACTACCAGGTGATCGCCAGGATCGACCAGCAGGCCTGCATTGGCTGCGGCCGCTGCCATATCGCCTGCGAAGACACCTCGCACCAGGCGATTGCCAGCCTCAGGCAGGCCGACGGCAGTCATAAATATGCAGTGATCGACGACGAGTGTGTGGGTTGCAACCTGTGCCAGATCACCTGTCCGGTGCAGGACTGCATCGAGATGGTGCCCCAGGAAACCGGCAAACCGTTCCTCGACTGGCTGCACGACCCGCGCAACCCCTACCGCGAAGCTGTTTGAGAGAGAGGCCTGCTCTTGCCGGCGAAGGCGGTCTTGCGGGCCCCTTCGCTGGCAAGCCAGCTCCTACGGGAAGCGGTGATGCAGGTTCAGGGCTCCAGCCCGATACCCCGCAGGATGACGCTGGTGACGGTCTGCACCGCCCGTTCGAATTGCAGGTCCGACAGGGGCTGGTGGTCGTTGAGGATCATCACTTGATGATCGAAGTCGGCATAGTGCTGGGTCGAGGCCCAGATCATGTACAGCAGGCTCGACGGCTCCACCGGCAGGATCCGCCCGTCCTCCACCCACTGGCGGATCTTCGCTTCCTTCATCTTCGCCCAGTCGTACAGGCTGGCATCCAGGGTCTCGCCCAGGGTCGGGGCGCCGTGCATGATTTCGTTGGCCCAGACCTTGGAGCCATAGGGCCGGCTGCGTGAATGCTGCATCTTGGCGCGGATGTAGCTGCTGAGCACCACCCGCGGGTCATCGAACATCTCGAAGCACAATGCGTCCTGTTTCCACACATCCAGCAGGTCCAGGAGCACAGCGCTGTACAGCTCGTTCTTGGTGCTGAAGTAGTAATGCAGGTTGGAGCGCGGCAGTTGCACTTCTTCGGCGATGTCGGCCATGGCGGTGCCGGCATAGCCCTTTTCAGCGAAGATTTTCTCGGCACCCAGGAGGATCTTTTCCACGTTGCTGCGACGAATCTCGATCTTGTGATTGCCCATGAGGGCTCCTACGAAAACAGTCTGGGGCAAGACTAGCATCCGCCCGCCCGCTGCGGGGAGCTGTCAAGCCTGCGACATCGCCGGCCTGCATCGGTCTTTCACCACCCGGCCATATTGGGTAGGATCGGCCTCCCGCTCATTTGCAGCAGCCACTGCGGTGCTCCGTCCAGGCGTTAATTCGCGACACGGGCATACAGGTCTCTGCCCGAATGCCGGCCCTGCACCATCGCCGGCCATCTGTCCTGTTACCGATGGAACATGCTCATGAAGATTCGCCCTCGCGTCGCTGCGGACGACGCCCTGCTGACCGCGCTCTGGGAGCGTTCGGTCCGCGCCACCCATGACTTTATCGCTGAAGACGATATCCAGCGCCTGTACCCGCTGGTACGCGACAGCTACCTGCCGGCCCTTGAGGCCTGGGTCTGGGAAAACCCCGACGCCAGCCCCGGCGGTTTTATCGCCACCAGCGACGACACGGTACAAATGCTGTTCATCGAACCGGCCCAACGGGGCCAGGGCATCGGTCGAAAGCTCCTGGATCACGTACGCCGTCCCGGCCTCAAGGTCGACGTCAATGAACAGAACCCCCAGGCCCATGGTTTCTACCGTCGCTACGGCTTCGTCGACTGCGGTCGTTCGGAAACCGACGGTGAAGGCCGGCCGTTTCCGATCATTCACATGCAGTTGCAAGACCAATGAGCCCCATTCTCTTTAAAGGTAAACCTGCCATGTCCCTGAAAAACCTCTTCACCACCACCGCCCTGCTGTCCTCCCTGCTGGCCGCCAGTTCAGCGTTCGCCCACGCCCACCTGAAAAGCTCGACCCCGGCGGCCCAAGGCAGTGTCAGCGCGCCCAGCGAGCTGCGTCTTGTATTCACCGAAGGCGTGGAAGCGGCCTTCACCCAGGTCAAGCTGAGCAAGGACGGCGCCCCGGTGGAGGTCAAAAGCGTCGCCACCGAAGGCGCGGACAAGAAGACCCTGGTGGTCACCCCGGCCGCCACGCCGCTGCGCGCCGGCGAGTACAAGGTGGAATGGCACGCCGTGTCGGTGGATACCCACAAGAGCGAAGGCAGCTACAGCTTCAAGGTGAGCCAGTAATCCATGGCGTCATGGCTGGTGCTGTGCCGCTTCGTGCACTTTGCGGTGGTGCTGACCCTGGTCGGGGCCTGGGTGTTTCGCCCGCTGTTGCTGGGCCGAGATTCCGCGCAGAGCGGCCATGGCGCCGTGCATCGACAGCTCGATCGACTCAGCCGCTGGTTGACGCTGATCGGCCTGGGCAGCGGCCTGTGCTGGCTGCTGCTGATCACCGCCAGCATGGCCGGCTCCTGGTCGGCGGCGCTGGACCCGGCGACCGTGCAGTTGGTGCTGGGCAAGACCTTCTTCGGCCAGGTCTGGACCTGGCACCTGCTGCTCAACCTGCTGTTGCTGGGGCTGCTGCTGACCCCGCTGGGCCGGCGCCTGCCACTGCAACTGGGCCTGGGCGCCCTGCTCCTGGCAACCCTGGCTCCGGTGGGCCACGGCGCCATGCTCGATGGGTTGGCGGGGCAGATGCTGATCCTCAATCAGATCGTGCATTTAAGCTGCGTCGCCATCTGGTTGGGGGGCTTGCTGGTGTTGTTGCTGGTGTTGCGGCAACCCGCCGGGCTGTCTGTCGAGCCCTTGTTAAAGCGCTTCAGCGGCGTGGGTTATGGGCTGGTAACCGGCTTGCTGCTAACCGGCCTGATCAACGTGCGGGTGCTCACCGGGCAATGGTGGCCGACTCCATTGTTCAATGGTTTTGCCCTGATCCTGCTGATCAAGGTGCTGCTGGTGGCGGGGATGCTGGGGCTGGCGCTGTTCAACCGCCTGCGAATCCGCGGTTGCGACCAGCGCCTGTCGAGCCTGCGCAACAGCGTGCAGGTGGAATGGCTGCTGGGTGTGGCCGCAGTGGCGGCGGTCTCGTTGCTGGGCACCTTGCCGCCGATGCAGGCGGTCTAAACCTCAGCCTGTAGGAGCTGGCTTGCCAGCGAAAGCGTCGGCAGCATCGCTGCAAATCTTACGGACCGCTTCGCCGGCAAGCCGGCTCCTACGCAAAGCATCGAGCCTTGGGAAAACCCAGCCCTTGCAGGAGCTGGCTTGCCAGCGAAGGCGTTTGCAGCATCGGTGCAAATCTTGCCGGCCCCTTCGCCGGCAAGCCGGCTCCTACGTGAGGTGCTGTGTCGGCTATTGGCTGGTATCAATGCTGACCACCACCGACAACCCCGGGCGCAGGCGTTCAAGCTCCGGCTGGTCCGGGTCGACGGTGATCCGCACCGGCACCCGCTGGGCAATCTTGACGAAGTTGCCGGTAGCATTGTCGGCCTGCAGCAAGGCGAACTCGGAACCGGTGGCCGGGGAGATCCGCTGCACCTTGCCGGTGAATTTGCGGTGGTTCAGGGCGTCCACGGTAAAGCTCACCGGCTGCCCGACCCGGACGTTGTCCATCTGGGTTTCCTTCATGTTGGCAATCACCCACAGCTGGTTCGGCACCAGGGCCATGAGCTGGGCGCCGGAGTTGACGTAGGCCCCCAGGCGCACGCCGATCTGCCCCAGCTGGCCGTCCCGCGGGGCGAGGATGCGGGTGTTGGACAGGTCGATCCGCGCCAGTTCCACCGCGGCTTCGGCGCTGGCCACCGCCGCTTCCAGGGAGCCGCGGTTGACGATCACGGTCTGCAGGTCCTGGCGGGCTATTTCCAGTTGCGCCTGGGCCTGGGCCACGGCGGCCACGGTCTGGGCATTGGCCGCGCGGGTCACGTCCAGTTCACGCCGGGACACCGAGCCGTCGGCAATCAGTGCTTCGTTGCGTTGCAGGTCGGCCGCGCTCTTGCGCGCCTGGGCCTGGCTGTCGGCCAGGGCCGCCTGGCGCAGCTTGATGGTGGCTTCGGCGCTGTTGCGCTGTTGCAGGGCATTGGCCAGGGCCGCCTTCTGCACCGCCAGTTGCGCCAGGGACTGGTCCAGGCGCTGCTGGTAGATACGGTCGTCGAGGCGCACCAGCAGGTCGCCGGCCTTGACCTGCTGGAAGTCCTGCACCGGCACTTCGAACACGTAGCCACTGAGCTGCGGGCCGATGATGGTCACCTGCCCCCGCACCAGGGCGTTCTCGGTGCTTTCGATGGCGCTGGAGAAGGGTGGCAGTTGCCAGGCGTAGAGCACGATCAGCACACCGACGATGGCGATGGCGGCAAAGCCCAGGGACGAGATGATGCGCACCGCCAGCGGCCGTGGCTCGGTGGCCGGCATGGTCGGCGGGCCGCTGGGCTCGGGAGTCGAGGCAATGGCGTTGGTGGTGGGGTTGACGGTTTCGCTCATGAAGAAGAGGCACCACTTTGTTGAACGGGAGCCGGGGCGGCAGGCGCGACCGCTTGGGTCGTGCTCATCAGCCACAGGCTGCGAATGAATATCCAGATCATGGTCAGTACCGCAATCACCGCGATCAGCATGAATACATCGTTATAGGCCAGTACGTTGGCTTCGCGCGTGGCCGCGGTGGCCAGGCTGCGTATGCCTTGCAGGGTGCGCAGGTCCGGGTCGGCGATGACCTTGCCGTAGGCCGCCCCGCCGCTCTGTACCCGGGCCAGGACCTGGGGATCGAGCAGGGTCAACTGCTCGACGATATGGCTGGAATGGTACTTCTCGCGCACGATCTGGAAGGTCCCGAGCAAGGCCGAGCCGATCAGCCCGCCGAGGTTCTGGCAGATGCCGAACAGCACCGAGAAGCTCACCAGGTTGCGCGGGTTGGTCAGCACGTTGCGGGTGCCCAGGACCATGGTCGGGCCAAGAAAGAACGTACCGCCGAAGGCCAGCAGGAACTGGCTGAAGTACATGTTGGCCGGGCGCGTGAGGTTGCTCGAAAAGCTGTCCATTACCGACCCAACGGCCATCAGCGCCAGGGAAATGACCAGCGGCATCAGCAGGTGCGACGGGTTGATGGTCAGGGCGCTGGTGGCCAGCCCGGCAATGCTGCCCAGCAGCATCACCCCGTAGAGCATGCGCATCTGCTGGCTGCTCATGTTCAGCGCCTGGAGAAAGCCTACGGCGCCGGTGGACTGTTCCGACAGCACCATGCGAATCAGTATCACTGCCAGGGCCAGGCGGATTATCGCCCCGCTGCCCAGCCAGCGGGTCATCAGCATCGGGTTGCTGCGGTTATGTTCGATGCACAGCCCGGCCATGATCAGCAGGATCGAGGCGGCGCTGGCGTAGCCGATCCACGGCGCCTCCAGCCACCAGTCGATGCGCCCCAGGGACAGCACCGCGCACAGCAGGGCCACGCCAGTGGCCAATAGGGCAAAGGTCAGGAAATCGAGCTTCTCGAAGGTACGGAAGCGGTCCCCCGGCGGCAGCTTGAGCATGAACACGCAGCCCAGGGAGGTCAGCGCCAGGCCCAGTTCGAACAGGTACAGGCCGCGCCATTCGGCGATCTGCAGCAGGTCCTCGGAAAACAGCCGGGCCAGGGGCAAGGCCAGTTGCGAGGCGCCCAGCCCCAGCACCAGGGCCTTGAGCCGCCACTTCGCCGGGAAGGCCTGGACCATGTAGTACAGGCCCAGGGAGCTCAGCGCCGCGCCGACCATGCCGTGGGCCGCGCGCACGGCGATGGCCGAGCTCAGATCGTTGACGAACAGGTGGCCGAAGGTCACCAGGGCGTAGAGCACCAGGAACACTTCGGTGAAGGCGCGCAGGCCGAACTGCTGGCGAAACTTCACCAGCAACAGGTTCATCGACACGTTGGTCATCACGTAGGCGGCCGGCAGCCAGGCCATTTCCGCGGTGGTCGCCCCCAGCGCCCCCTGCAGGTACGGCAGGTTGGCGATCACCAACGAGTTGCCCAGGCCACCGGTGATGGCCACCAGTAAGCCCACCAGCGCATAGGCCAGGCGCTTGTGGGTGGGGTGCAACGGTGTCGAGGGGGAGCCGGGCAAGCTGGGCTTTTCGTGGGGCTGCCAGTTGCGCGGGGCGTAGTGATCCATGCCATGACCTTGTGCTGTGCCGGCCGCTGTTGCGGCGGTCGGCGATATTCCCGGTGGTCCGGCAGTGTGCCGGAAAATCCCGCCGCCCAGGCAATGCCCGGGCTTGCAGGATGAATTTTATTTTAAGGCGCTGGCGTCGGTGGCTTTTTTTCGGAATCCTGCATGCGCTGGCCCCCGCCCTTCCCTGCCCTCGCCTGTTGGAGCCCGAATGCCCCTGAACTTTGTGAAGATGCACGCCAATGGTGACGACTTCGTGCTGATCGATGCCCGTGGCCGCACCAACCCGATCACCCGCGAGCTGGCCAGGGCCCTGGGGGACCGCCGGCGTGGCATCGGTTTCAATCAGTTGGTGGTGCTCGGCGATTGCAGCGACAGCGCGGCGCAACTGACCTTCTTCAACGCCGATGGTTCCAGCCTGGACACCTGCGGCAGTGCCACCCGGGGCGCCGCCGACCTGCTGATGCAGGAAAGCGGCGTCACCTCGGTGCAGGTGAAAACCGCCCGCGGCCTGCAGCAATGCCTGCGCCTTGAGGATCGGTCGGTGTCGGTGGAAATGGGCCTGCCTTCGTTCGACTGGCAGTCCATCCCCCTGGTCCGAGAGCTGGACAGCCTGCACCTGCCACTGCCGGGAACACCGGCGGCGTGCAGCATGGGCAACCCCCATTGCAGTTTTTTCGTCGACGACCTGGCACCGCTAGACATTGCCACGCTGGGCCCACAGATCGAGAGCGACCCGCTGTTTCCACACAAGACCAATGTGCATTTCATTCAGGTGATCGACCGCCAGACCATCCGCCTGCGCATCTGGGAGCGCAATGGCGCCATCCCCCTGGGTTCCGGCTCCTGCTCCTGCGCAGCGGCAGTCAACGGCATCCGCCGCGGCCTGCTGGACAGCCCGGTGCGGGTGCTGTGCGATGGCGGGCCGGTGACGGTGAGCTGGGACGGCCAAGGCAAGGTGCGCCTGGCCGGCAGCGTGACCCGGGTGTTCAGCGGGTCACTGTGAAGGGATTTACTTTTCCTACATCCAGCCCAGCCATTTCCACCAGGTCATGGCGAACACCAGCATCAGCAGGTAGCCGATCAGCGTCACCAGCAGCCCGACCTTGGCGAACTGCCGGGCATTGAAGGTCTCGGTACCCAGGCAGACCATGTTCTGCGGCGCGTTGATCGGCAGGATGAAGCCGTAGCTGACCACAGAGCCCAGGAGCATGGTCATGCCCAGGCGGCTGAACTCACCCGGCAGGGTCTGCAGCACGGCGATCAGGATCGGCAGCAAGGCCGAGGTCAGCGCCGTGGCGCTGGCGAACCCCAGGTGGATGAGGATCAGGAACGCCGCGAGAATCGCGAACACCGCCAAAGGCCCCACCTGGTCCAGGCCGGTATGGGCCACTACCTGGCTCCCCAGCCATTGCCCGGCCTGGGTGCTGAGCAGCGCCGACCCCAGGCTGATGCCGACGCCGAAGACGATCACCGTGCCCCAGGGAATGCGCGACTGCACATCCTTCCAGGTCATGATGCCGATCCGCGGCAGCAGCAGTATCACCAGCCCGGCGTAGGTGGTGGTCGTGGTGTCGAAGGGGTGCAGCTTGCCTTCGGTGGACCAGGCCAACAACAGCAGCACCGACACCGCCAGCAGGCGTTTCTGCGGCCCGGTCATGGGCCCGATGTCCGCCAGGGACTGGGCCACCGCCTCCTTGCCGCCGGGAATGCTGTCGGTTTCAGGCGGCAGCAGTTTCAGCACCAGCCACAGCAGCACCAAAGACATGATCACCGCCCAGGGCGCGCCGGCGATCAGCCAGTCGAGCCAGGCCACGCGCTGGCCGAGCATCTTGTCCATGAAGCCCACGGTCAGCAGGTTCTGCGCCGCGGCGGTCTGGATCCCGACGTTCCAGATGCTGGTGCCCTGGGCGACCACGATCATCAGCCCGGCGGCGATATTGGAGCGCTTGTCGACGCCGAAGGCGGCAATCACCCCCATCATGATCGGCACCACGCAGGCACTGCGGGCGGTGGCGCTGGGCACCAGCAGGCTGAGGAGGATGGTCACGGCAATGGCGCCGATAAGGATGCGCCGGGTGCTGGTGCCGACCCGGGTCAGGGTCACCAGGGCGATGCGCCGGTCGAGGCCGGTGTGGGTCATGGCGGCGGCGATGAACAAGGCACCGGCCACCAGGGCCAGGGCCGAGTTGGAGAACCCGGTGAGGGCCAGGCCGATGGCCGCCGAGCTGCCATAGAGCTGGCTCGGGTCCTGCAGGGTCGGCGCGGTGCCGATGAGGAAGGCCATCAAGGCGGTGATCATGATCGCGCTGGCCTCGTAGGACACCGCCTCGCTGATCCACACCACCACGGCAAAGGCCAGGATCGCCAGCATCCGGTGCCCCGCCACCGGCAGGTCGGCGGGCAGTGGCAACAGCAACACGACAACCATCGCCAGCACGGCGATCAGCAATCCAATCGGTAATACAGCCTTGGCCGTGGGCGCCGTTGTTTCAGGCTTGGACATGGGCCTTTTCCTTTTCAATTGGACAGGCGCCGAGCATGGCGCAAAACCCCGGAAAGCGCCTTGATGAAGGTCAAGCACGGCGTCCTGCAAGGGCTCAAGCTGTCTGCGGGCTGAACAGGAAAACACCCGTAGAAATATTTTTTTACATCTATGCAGATTTTTCACAACTTTGAGATCAGAGTGATATCAAGGCGACAAGGAGTCGAAACGTACTTGGCTGTATCACTCCAACCTGCAAGGTGCCTTTATGGTGACAAGAAACATGAAACTGACTTCCAGGGCGCTACTGAGTTTCGGCGCCATCTGTGTACTGCTGATTGGTCTGGGAGGGCTGGCACTGTGGAAAATGGGACAGATTCACGACGCGGCACTGGATCTGCAAACCAACTGGCTGCCCAGCGTCAGGCAAGCCACGAAAATCGAATCCGGCACCTTGCGCGTGCGCCTGGAAGCACTGCACTACGCCACTGAGAACGATGCCCAGAAAGCCGCTTCGCTGGACAAGCTGGGGACCCTGAAGGCCAGCCTGGCCCAGGCCATCAAGGATTACGAACCGCTGGTTTCCAGCGCCGAGGAAAAAACCACCTTTGATCAGGTCAAGCGCGGCGCCCAGGACTACCTGGACAAGCTGGCGGTGCTGATCGAGAGCAGCAAGACCAACACTGCGCAACAGACCAGCGACTACATCAACCAGGTCACCGTGCCCCTGGCCAACACCCTGCAGTCCGCCATCGAGACACTGATCGCCATCAACGAAAACGGCGCCGAGCACTCCGCCAACCAGGCAGGCCAACAGTTCGACACCGGCCTGACCCTGACCTCGGTGATCATCGTCCTGGCGATTGTCCTGACGATCCTCATCGCCACCCTGTTCACCCGCAGCATCATCCGCCCGGTGCTGTCGCTGCTGGCCACCACCCAGAAGATCGCCGAGGGCGACTTGCGGGCCCAGGTGGACGTCAGCGGCCAGGACGAGCTGACCGACCTGCAGAAATCCACCCAGGCCATGCTCGACAGCCTGAAATCCACCATCCGCCACATCGCCGATTCGTCCACCCAACTGGCTTCCGCGGCCGAGGAAATGAGCGCCATCACCCGCGAGTCCAACGCCGGCATCCAGCAACAGAGCATGGAGACCGACCAGGCCGCCACCGCGGTCAATGAAATGACCGCTGCGGTGGAGGAAGTGGCACGCAACGCGGTGTCCGCCTCGCAATCCACCCAGGCCTCCGAGCGCTCGGCCGGGCTGGGCAAGGAGCGGGTCGAGCAGACCATCCACTCCATCGAGAAACTCACCGGCACCGTGGAACACACCCGGCTGGAAATGGCCGGCCTGGCCCAGCAGGCCCAGGACATCACCAAGGTCCTGGATGTGATCCGCGCCATTGCCGAGCAGACCAACCTGCTGGCCCTGAACGCCGCGATCGAGGCCGCCCGGGCCGGGGAACAGGGCCGCGGCTTCGCCGTGGTGGCCGATGAAGTGCGCGCCCTCGCCCACCGCACCCAGCTCTCGACCCAGGAGATCGAGCAGATGATCCAGGGCATCCAGAGCGGTTCGAGCAAGGCTATGCTGTCTATGCAGCAAAGCAGCGAGGACGCCAGCCAGACCCTGGCCATCGCCCACGAGGCCGGCGCCGCCATCGGTCATATCACCCAGGCCATCAGCGAAATCAACGAACGCAACCTGATGATCGCCACCGCCTCGGAGGAACAGGCCCAGGTGGCACGCTCGGTGGACCAGAACCTGATGAGCATCCGCGACCTGTCGCTGCAAAGCTCGTCCGCCGCCAGCCAGACTTCCATCGCCAGCAGTGAACTGTCGTCACTGGCGGTCAGTCTGAACAAACTGGTGGCACGCTTCTCCCTCTGACCGGGCGCGACCGGTCAAGCGGTTCAGGATAAGTAACGGCAAGGAGCGTTATCGATCAGCCAGCCCGGGCCGCCTCTTGGCGCCCGGGCCGGTCTGAATCAGGTGGGGGGCTCGACCGTGCTCAAACTCATTTCCGTGCAGCAGTTGCAGATGGGCATGTATATCCACCAGTTCTGCGGTTCGTGGCTGGACCATTCGTTCTGGAAAGCCGGCTTCGTGCTCAATAGCCACGCCGACCTGCAGCGCCTGCGCCAGTCCAATGTCAGCAGCCTGTGGATCGACTCGGACAAGGGCCTGGACCTGCCGGCGAACCCGCATCCCAGCGCGCCGGCCGCCCAGCCGCCGCTCAAGGGCGAAGCCCCGCTGCGGGTCGAGCGGGCCGAGGAAATCCAGCGTGCGCTGAAGATCTGCGCCCACTCCAAGAAGGCGGTGATGCAGATGTTCCAGGAGGTGCGCATGGGCCAGGCCATCGAGCTGGTCCAGGTGGACGAGCTGGTGCACAACATCTCCAGCTCGCTGCTGCGCCACCCCGACGTGCTGATCAGCCTGGCCCGGCTCAAGACCGCCGACGACTACACCTACATGCACTCGGTGGCGGTCTGCGCGCTGATGGTGGCGGTGGCCCGGCAACTGGAGCTGCCGGTGGAGCAGGTGCACCAGGCCGGAGTCGCCGGGCTGCTGCACGACATCGGCAAGCTGACCATCCCCGACAGCATCCTCAACAAACCGGAAAAACTCTCCGCCGACGAGTTCGAGCGGATCAAGCTGCACCCTGCCGCCGGTGGTGCCATCCTGCGCCAGAACCCGCAGCTGGACGCGCTGGTGCTGGATGTGTGCCTGCACCATCACGAAAAGATCGACGGCAGCGGCTACCCGCACCACCTGGCGGGGGAGCAGATCAGTCTGTTCGCACAGATGGGCGCGGTCTGCGACGTGTATGACGCCGTGACCTCGACCCGCCCCTACAACCGTGGCTGGGACCCGGCCGAAGCCTTGCAGCGCATGTCCGGCTGGACCGGACATTTCGGCCCGCGGGTGTTGCAGGCCCTGGTCAAGTGCGTGGGCATCTACCCGGTGGGTTCCCTGGTGCGCCTGAACAGCGGCAAGCTGGCGGTGGTCCTGGAGCAGAACAGCGAGTCGCTGCTGCTGCCCAAGGTCAAGGTGTTCTTTTCCACACGCTCGAAGATGCCCCTGCCGCAACGGGTCCTGGACCTTTCACGGCTGCAGGGCGAGGAACACATCGTCGCCCGGGAAGCGCAAGAGGCCTGGGACTTCAAGCAACTGCAACAGCTGTGGAGCGAAGTCCCGGCCTGAACCTCAGGTGCCCAGGGTCAGGCCGTTGGCCGGCAAAGGCAGCGCGGTCTTGTAGCGCACCTGCTTGAGGGCAAAGCTGGAACGGATGTTGGCCACCCCGGGGACCTTGGTCAGGAAATCCATCATGAAGCGTTCCAGGGACTGGATGCTGGGCACCAGCACCCGGATCAGATAGTCCGGATCACCGGCCATCAGGTAGCACTCCATCACCTCCGGGCGGTCGGCGATGGCCTCCTCGAAGTGCTGCAAGGCCTCTTCCACCTGCTTCTCCAGGCTGACGTGGATGAACACATTGACGTGCAACCCCAACAGGTCGGCATCCAGCAGGGTCACCTGCTCGCGGATCAGCCCCAGCTCCTCCATGGCCTTGACCCGGTTGAAGCACGGGGTGGGAGAAAGATTCACCGAGCGGGCGAGGTCAGCGTTGGTGATGCGGGCATTCTCCTGAAGACTGTTGAGAATGCCGATATCGGTACGGTCCAGTTTGCGCATGAGACAAAACAACCTGTTTTTTATGTTTATGCAGATTTTTTATCTGCAAATACCGTCCAGCGCAATGAAACAGAGATAAATATTCTTCTACGCCCGGCCTATGATGTTTGTAGGACAAGATTTCTCTTACCAAGGGAATGACTGTCAGCTAGCGCGCCCAATTACAAGAAATCCACAAGATCGAGCGTAGAAAGCCATGACCCCAGCGTATGCACCGCTACGCCTGCACGTTCCCGAGCCCTCGGGGCGTCCCGGCTGCAAGACCGACTTCACCTACCTGCGTCTGAACGATGCCGGCCTGGCCCGCAAACCTCCTATCGATATCGAACCTGCCGACTGCGCCGACCTGGCCCGTGGCCTGATCCGCGTGCTCGACGATCAGGGCAACGCCCTGGGCGACTGGGCCGCGGACGTGCCTGTGGAGATCCTCCGCCAGGGCATGCGCGCCATGCTCAAGACGCGGATCTTCGACAACCGCATGGTGGTCGCCCAACGGCAGAAGAAGATGTCCTTCTATATGCAGAGCCTGGGCGAGGAAGCCATCGGCAGTGCCCAGGCCCTGGCGTTGAACATCGACGACATGTGCTTCCCCACCTACCGCCAGCAAAGCATCCTGATGGCCCGGGAAGTGCCGCTGGTGGAGATGATCTGCCAACTGCTGTCCAACGAGCGCGATCCGCTCAAGGGGCGCCAGCTGCCGATCATGTACTCGGTGAAGGAATCCGGGTTCTTTACTATCTCCGGCAACCTGGCGACCCAGTTCGTGCAGGGCGTGGGCTGGGGCATGGCCTCGGCGATCAAGGGCGATACCAAGATCGCCTCGGCCTGGATCGGCGACGGAGCCACCGCCGAGTCGGACTTCCACACCGCCCTGACCTTCGCCCACGTGTACCGCGCACCGGTGATCCTCAACGTGGTCAACAACCAGTGGGCGATCTCCACCTTCCAGGCCATCGCCGGCGGTGAAGCCACCACCTTCGCCGGACGCGGCGTGGGCTGCGGCATCGCCTCCCTGCGGGTCGACGGCAACGACTTCATCGCCGTCTACACCGCCTCGCGCTGGGCCGCCGAACGTGCCCGCCGCAACCTTGGCCCGACCCTGATCGAGTGGGTCACCTACCGCGCCGGCCCGCACTCCACCTCCGACGACCCGTCCAAGTACCGCCCGGCCGACGACTGGAGCCACTTCCCCCTGGGCGATCCGATTGCCCGCCTCAAGCAGCACCTGATCAAGATCGGCCAGTGGTCCGAAGAGGAACACGCCGCAGTCAGTGCCGAGCTGGAAGCCCAGGTCATCGCCGCCCAGAAGGAAGCCGAGCAGTACGGCACCCTCGCCGGCGGCCAGATCCCCAGCGCCGCGACCATGTTCGAGGATGTCTACAAGGACATGCCCGAGCACTTGAAACGCCAACGCCAGGAACTGGGGATCTGAAATGAACGATCACAACAACAATATCCAGCTGGACACCGCCATGACCACCACCACCATGACCATGATCCAGGCCCTGCGCTCGGCCATGGATGTGATGCTCGAGCGTGACGACAACGTCGTGGTGTTCGGCCAGGACGTGGGCTACTTCGGCGGCGTGTTCCGCTGCACCGAAGGCCTGCAGGCCAAGTACGGCACCTCGCGGGTGTTCGACGCGCCGATCTCGGAAAGCGGCATCGTCGGCGCGGCCATCGGCATGGGCGCCTACGGCCTGCGCCCGGTGGCGGAAATCCAGTTCGCCGACTACGTCTACCCGGCCTCGGACCAGATCATTTCCGAAGCCGCGCGCCTGCGCTATCGCTCCGCCGGCCAGTTCACCGCGCCCATGACCCTGCGCATGCCTTGCGGCGGCGGGATCTACGGCGGGCAGACCCATAGCCAGAGCATCGAGGCGATGTTTACCCAGGTCTGCGGCCTGCGCACCGTGATGCCGTCCAACCCCTACGACGCCAAGGGCCTGCTGATCGCCTCCATCGAGAACGATGACCCGGTGATCTTCCTCGAACCCAAGCGCCTGTATAACGGCCCCTTCGACGGCCACCACGATCGCCCGGTAACCCCCTGGTCGAAACACCCGGCGGCCCAGGTACCGGACGGCTACTACAAGGTCCCCCTGGACGTGGCGGCCATCGCCCGCCCGGGCAAGGACGTGACCATCCTCACCTACGGCACCACCGTCTACGTGTCGCAAGTGGCGGCCGAGGAAACCGGCATCGACGCCGAGGTCATCGATCTGCGCAGCCTGTGGCCCCTGGACCTGGACACCATCGTCAAGTCGGTGAAGAAGACCGGCCGTTGCGTGGTGGTGCATGAAGCCACCCGCACCTGCGGTTTCGGCGCCGAACTGGTGTCGCTGGTGCAGGAACACTGCTTCCACCACCTGGAAGCCCCGATCGAGCGCGTCACCGGTTGGGATACGCCGTATCCCCACGCGCAGGAGTGGGCATATTTCCCAGGGCCGTCCCGAGTGGGCGCGGCGCTGCAACGGGTCATGGAGGTCTGAATGGGCACGCACGTAATCAAGATGCCGGACATCGGCGAAGGCATCGCGGAAGTTGAACTGGCGCAGTGGCACGTCAAGGTCGGCGATCAGGTAGTGGAAGATCAGGTTCTGGCAGACGTGATGACCGACAAGGCGATGGTCGACATCCCCTCCCCGGTGCACGGCAAAGTCATCTCCCTGGGCGGCGAGCCCGGTGAAGTGATGGCGGTGGGCAGCATCCTCATCAGCATCGAGGTCGAAGGCGCGGGCAACCTCAAGGAATCCGCCCAGGCAGCCGCACCGGCGGCAAAAGAGCCGGCAGCTATTAATAAGCCCGTGGCCGCCGCGCCAGTGGCCCAAGCCCCCAAAGCGGAAAAACCCGCCGCCAGTCCAGCAGCAGCCTGCCGCCCAGCGCCCCAGGCACCGGTGGCCCGGGAAGCCGACGAGCGTCCGCTGGCCTCGCCGGCGGTGCGCAAGCACGCCCTGGACCTGGGCATCCAGCTGCGCCTGGTGCAAGGCAGCGGCCCGGCCGGGCGCATCCTGCACGAAGACCTGGACGCCTACCTGGCCCAGGACAGCCAGCCGCTCAAGGGTTACTCGGCGCCAGGGGCCGGCTATGCCGAGCGCCATGATGAAGAGCAGATCCAGGTCATTGGCATGCGCCGCAAGATCGCCCAGCGCATGCAGGAGTCCAAGCATCGCGCCGCGCACTTCAGCTATGTCGAGGAAGTGGACGTCACCGCCCTGGAAGAGCTGCGCATCCACCTCAATGAAAAGCACGGCGCCACCCGCGGCAAGCTGACCCTGCTGCCGTTCCTGGTGCGGGCCATGGTCGTCGCCCTGCGCGACTTCCCGCAGATCAACGCCCGCTATGACGACGAAGCCCAGGTCATCACCCGCCACGGCGCGGTGCATGTCGGGGTCGCCACCCAGAGCGACGTCGGCCTGATGGTACCGGTGGTGCGCCACGCCGAAGCCCGCAGCCTGTGGGGCAACGCCGAGGAAATCGCGCGCCTGGCCCAGGCCGCTCGCAGCGGCAAGGCCGCCCGGGATGAACTCTCCGGTTCCACCATCACCCTCACCAGCCTCGGCGCGCTGGGCGGGATCGTCAGCACGCCGGTGCTGAACCTGCCGGAGGTGGCGATTGTCGGGGTCAACCGCATCGTCGAGCGGCCCATGGTGATCAAGGGCCAGATCGTGATCCGCAAGATGATGAACCTCTCCAGCTCCTTCGATCATCGGGTGGTCGACGGCATGGACGCTGCGCAATTCATCCAGGCCATTCGCGGCCTGCTCGAACAACCCGCCACGCTGTTTGTGGAGTAAGACATGCAACAGACTCTCAATACCCAACTGTTGATCATCGGCGGCGGCCCTGGCGGTTATGTGGCGGCCATCCGCGCCGGTCAGCTGGGCATCTCCACCATTCTGGTGGAGGGCCAGTCCCTGGGCGGCACCTGCCTGAACATCGGTTGCATCCCGTCCAAGGCGCTGATCCATGTCGCCGAGCAGTTCCACCAGACCCGCCACCACAGCCAGGGCTCGGCCCTGGGCATCGAAGTGGCGGCGCCAACCCTGAACATCGGCAAGAGCGTGGAATGGAAGGACGGCATCGTCGACCGCCTGACCACCGGGGTCGCCGCGCTGCTGAAGAAAAACAAGGTCCAGGTGATTCAGGGCTGGGCCAGGGTCATCGACGGCAAGACCGTGGAAATCGAAGGCGCCGATACCCGCATCCAGTGCGAGCACCTGCTGCTGGCCACCGGTTCGAAAAGCGTCAACCTGCCGATGCTGCCCATCGGCGGGCCGATCATTTCCTCCACCGAGGCCCTGGCGCCCAAGACCCTGCCCAACCGCCTGACCGTGGTCGGCGGCGGCTACATCGGCCTGGAACTGGGCATCGCCTACCGCAAGCTCGGGGTCGAGGTCAGCGTGGTGGAGGCCCAGGAACGCATCCTGCCCGCCTACGACGGCGAACTGACCCAGCCGGTGCTGGACTCGGTGAAGCAGTTGGGGATCAAGCTCTACCTCAAGCACAGCGTGCTGGGCTTCGATGCCGCCAGCAGCAGCCTGCAGGTACGCGAGCCCAATGGCGACACCCTGAACCTGGCCACCGACCAGGTACTGGTGGCGGTGGGCCGCAAGCCCAACACCCAGGGCTGGAACCTGGAAAGCCTGAACCTGGACATGAACGGCGCGGCCATCAAGATCGACCACCGTTGCCAGACCAGCATGCGCAACGTCTGGGCCATCGGCGACCTGAGCGGTGAGCCGATGCTCGCGCACCGGGCCATGGCCCAGGGCGAGATGGTCGCCGAGCTGATCGCCGGCAAGCACCGGGAATTCAACCCGGCAGCGATCCCCGCGGTGTGCTTCACCGACCCGGAACTGGTGGTGGTGGGCAAGACCCCGGACGAGGCCCGCGCTGCCGGCCTGGATTGCATCGTCAGCAGCTTCCCGTTCGCGGCCAATGGCCGAGCCATGACCCTGGAATCGAAAAGCGGTTTCGTGCGGGTGGTGGCCCGAAGTGACAATCACCTGATTGTCGGCTGGCAGGCAGTGGGAGTCGGAGTCTCCGAGTTGTCCACGGCGTTCGGCCAATCCCTGGAAATGGGCGCGCGCCTGGAAGACATAGGCGGCACCATCCACGCCCACCCGACCCTGGGTGAAGCGGTCCAGGAAGCGGCGCTGCGGGCACTGGGCCACGCCCTGCATCTGTAACCATTCAAGGGGCACACAGGACAGTGCCCAGGTAGGAGCCAGCTTGCTCGCGAAAGGGCTGACGGGGATAGCCAAGCGTTCGCGCCGGGGCCTTCGCGAGCAAGCTCGCTCCTACAGGGGTATGGGGCTGTTAGGGGGGAAGCTTCATAAGCAGGCTAAGTTTTTTTGCGCCCCCTCCCATCGTCCGGGATGCGGCACGCCCCCGGAATGCAGTATTGTTGTGCCCATCCAAAAAAACGTCAGAAGCCTTGAGCCGTTCCGACGGTTGTTAAGCGATAGAGGGTGTCATGGGTAACGAAAGCATCAATTGGGACAAGCTGGGTTTTGACTACATCAAGACAGACAAGCGCTATCTGTCGCACTGGCGTAACGGCGAGTGGGACGCAGGCACCCTGACTGAAGATAATGTGCTGCACATCAGCGAGGGCTCCACCGCCCTGCACTATGGCCAGCAATGTTTCGAAGGCCTCAAGGCCTACCGCTGCAAGGACGGTTCGATCAACCTGTTCCGTCCGGACCAGAACGCCGCACGCATGCAGCGCAGCTGCGCCCGCCTGCTGATGCCGCAGGTCTCCACCGAACAGTTCATCGAAGCCTGCAAGGCCGTGGTCAAGGCCAACGAACGCTTCATCCCGCCCTACGGCACCGGCGGCGCGCTGTACCTGCGCCCGTTCGTGATCGGCGTCGGCGACAACATCGGCGTGCGCACCGCGCCGGAGTTCATCTTCTCGATCTTCGCCATCCCGGTCGGCGCCTACTTCAAGGGCGGCCTGACCCCGCACAACTTCCTGATCTCCAGCTACGACCGCGCGGCGCCTCAGGGCACCGGCGCGGCCAAGGTCGGTGGCAACTACGCCGCCAGCCTGATGCCCGGCGCCCAGGCCAAGAAGGCCAGCTTCGCCGACTGCATCTACCTCGACCCGCTGACCCACAGCAAGATCGAGGAAGTGGGTTCGGCCAACTTCTTCGGCATCACCCATGACGACAAATTCGTCACCCCCAACTCGCCATCGGTTCTGCCGGGCATCACCCGCCTGTCGCTGATCGAGCTGGCCAAGACCCGCCTGGGCCTGGAAGTGGTCGAAGGCGACGTGTTCATCGACAAGCTGGCGGACTTCAAGGAAGCCGGTGCCTGCGGTACTGCCGCGGTGATCACGCCGATCGGCGGCATCGAGTACCAGAACAAGCTGCACGTGTTCTACAGCGAAAAAGAAGTCGGCCCGATCACCCAGAAGCTCTACAAAGAGCTGACCGGTGTGCAGACCGGCGACGTCGAAGCGCCAGCGGGCTGGATCGTCAAGGTCTGATTCCCCCCCTGCTTCAGCCGAGCCCGCCCCTGGTTGCCAGGGGCGGGCTTTTTCATGCCTGGAATCTGCCTCTTCGTTCCGGGCAGACCGGCGTCAGACTTTTCTTGCGGAGCTCTGGCAACGGTCTATATGATAAGCGTTATCATTCGCAACCTCCCGACCCCGGTAATTTTCCGCCATGCCTGCTCCCGCCCAAGCCAGCGATCTGACCCAGCTGTATCGCCAGCAACATCAGTGGCTGAAGAACTGGCTGCGCCTGCGACTGAATTGTTCCCACAGCGCTGCCGACCTGGCCCAGGACACCTTCCTGCGGCTACTGGCCAAGCCTGAGCCGGTGCAGATCCAGGCGCCCCGCAGCTTCCTGGCGAAGGTGGCGCAGAGCGTGCTGAGCAACCACTACCGGCGCCAGAAGCTGGAGCGGGCCTATCTGGAGGCCTTGCAGTACGTCCCCGCGCACGTGGTGCCGGACCTGGAAACCCAGGCCATCCTCCTGGAAACCCTGATGCAGTTGGACGCCGTGCTTGAACGCCAGGAACCTGCGGTGCGCCAGGCATTCCTCTGGTGGCAACTCGAGGGCCTGGGCCATGAGCAGATCGCCGAGCGCCTGCAAGTCTCGGTGACCACGGTCAAGCGCTACATCATCAAGGCCGGTGCCCAGTGCATCCTTCTCGACGACAGCCTGGGCTCGCTGTGAATCATCCGCTGAGCAGCAACGCAAATGCAGAACCCCAGTCCATCGACATCGCCATGGCCGAACAGGCCATGCAATGGCAACTGGACCTGCAGGAACCCCAGGTCAGTGCCGCCACCCTCGCCGCCTGGCACCGCTGGCGGCAGGCCCACCCTTTGCACGAAAAAGCCTGGCAGCGGGCCGAAACCCTAGCTCAACGCCTGCAGCAGGTGCGCAGCCAGGGCCACAGCGAGCTGGCCCGGGCCACCCTGGTGCCGAACCTCGGCCGCCGTCGTGCCCTCAAGCAACTGGGGCTGCTGCTGGTCACCGGCGCCGGTGCCTGGGCCGCGCGGGACACAGCCCTGGTACAGGACTGGAGTGCCGACTACAGCACCCGGGTCGGCCAACAGCGGCGTATCACCCTGGCGGACCAGACCCGGGTCCAGCTCAACACCGATACCGCCATTGCCCTGCGTTTCGACCGCCAGCAACGGCGCATCAAGCTGCTGCGTGGCGAACTGCTCCTGACCCTGGCACGCCAGGATTCGCTCCCGGCCCTCCAGGTGGAAACCGCCGAAGGCTGGATTGAAACCAGCACAGCACGCTTCAGTGTGCGCCAGCTGGCCGGGCGCACCGAACTGGCGGTGTACCAGGGCAACCTGACCCTGCGCCCCCGGGATGGCGGGCAGCCAGCACTGTCCCTGGGAGCCGGTGAACAGGCACGCTTCAACCGCCAGGGCTTGCTGCTGCGCCAGGCACAGAACGCCACGCAACCAGCCTGGAGCCAAGGCATGCTGGTGGCCCAGGGCCAGGCCCTGGCGCAGTTCCTGGAAGAACTGGGCCGCTACCGTCACGGGCACCTGGGCTGCGATCCAAGCCTCGCCCAGTTGAAGGTTTCCGGCACCTTCCCCCTGGCCGACACCGACCGCGTGCTGTTCGCCGTGGCCCGGACCCTGCAACTGGAGGTGCGCCAGTTCACTCGCTACTGGGTCACCCTCAAGCCCCGTACCGCCCTGAGCTGAAAATAATGTTGCAACAAGGTGGTCTGTTTTTCGTGCTGGCGAGACTTACCCCCCAGAACATTCATTTGCATGGGGAGCAACACATGTCATCTGCAGTAACGCAGCGCCGCCACCGAACCTTTTCACTCAAGCAGAATCTGGCCGGCGCTGTGGCCCAGGGCCTGGTCTGCCTTGGCGCAAGCACCGCGACCGTGCTGTTGCCCACCTGGGCGCTGGCAGCAGAACAGGCCCAGGTCGAGTTCGATATCGCCCCCGGCAACCTGGCCAGCGCCCTCACCCGCTTCGGCCAGAGCGCGCACATTTTGCTGTCCTACCCGGCGAGCCTGACCGAGGGCCGCAGCAGCCCCGGGCTGCGCGGCCGACATGATGTCGACAGCGGCCTGGCCCTGCTGCTCAGCGGCACCGGGCTGCAAGCGGTGCGCGGCGCCAACGGCGACTACTCCCTGCAACCCCGCGGCAACGGTGCCAGCCTGGAGTTGAGCCCGGTATCGATCTCCGGCAAGGCGCCGGGCTCCACCACCGAAGGCACCGGCGAATACACCACCTATTCCTCCAGCAGTTCCACACGCTTGAACCTGACGCCCCGGGAGACCCCGCAGTCGATCACCGTGATGACCCGCCAGCGCCTGGACGACCAGAACCTCAGCACCCTCACCGACACCCTGGAAGCCACCCCGGGGATCATCGTCACCCGCGACGGCCTGGGGGCGGAAACCGACAGCTACTGGTCCCGTGGCTTCGCCATCCAGAACTACGAGATCGACGGCGTCCCCACCAACACCCGCCTGGACAACTACTCCCAGAGCATGGCCATGTACGACCGGGTGGAAGTGGTGCGCGGCGCCACAGGCCTGATCAGTGGCATGGGCAACCCGTCGGCGACCATCAACCTGATACGCAAGCGCCCTACCAGCGAGGCCCAGGCCAGTATCACCGGCCAGGCCGGCACCTGGGACCGCTATGGCGGCGGGGTCGACGTCTCCGGCCCGCTGACCGACAGCGGCAATGTGCGCGGGCGCCTGGTGGCCGACTACAAGACCGAAAGCGCCTGGGTCGACCGTTTCAAGCAACAGACCCAACTGCTGTACGGCATCAGTGAGTTCGACCTCAGCGAGGACACCCTGCTGACCCTGGGCTTGAGCTACCAGCGCACCGACGTCGACTCGCCGCTGCGCACCGGCCTGCCGACACGTTTCAGCAGCGGTGAGCGTACCAACTTCAAGCGTTCCACCAACACCTCCCCGGACTGGTCCTACAACGACCACCAGCAGGCCAGTTACTTCGCCTCCATCGAACAGCAGTTGGGCAACGGCTGGAGCGGCAAGGTGGAGTTCACCCACGCCGAGAATCAGTTCGACGAGCTGTTCAATTTCGCCATGGGCTCGGTGAACAAGGACGGCAGCGGCCTTACCCAACTGCCGGTGCGTTTCTCCGGTACCCCGCGCCAGGACAACCTCGACCTCTACCTCACCGGCCCCTTCAGCCTGTTCGGCCGCGAGCATGAGCTGATCGGCGGCATGACCCTGTCCCAGTACAAGGAGCGCACCCCGAGCTGGGGCGGCTGGCGCTATGACTACGCCGGCTCCCCTGCCGGCCCCATCGACAACCTGTTCGACTGGGACGGCCACTCGCCCAAGCCCAGCCAGAACGTGAGCGGCAAGGCGTCGATCGATGAAAACCAGTACGCCGCCTACCTGACCTCGCGCCTGAGCCTGACCGACGACTTGAGCCTGATCCTCGGTAGCCGGGTCATCAACTGGAGCAGCGACAGCTCCGACCGCCCCTACGGCGGCGACGAAACCAAGGTCAAGCGTGAAGAAAACGGCGTGTTCATTCCTTACGCCGGGGTGGTCTACGACCTCGACGACACCTGGTCGGTGTACGCCAGCTACACCAGCATCTTCAACCCCCAGGCGTCCTGGGTGCGCAGCGAAGACAACAAGCCCCTGGACCCGATGGAAGGCAAGGGCTACGAAGTCGGGATCAAGGGCAGCCACTTCGACGGCCGCCTGAACTCCAGCCTGGCGCTGTACAAGCTGCAACAGGACAACCTGGCGATCTGGCAGCACGACAACGTCTACAGCTCCGAGCAGGACACCACCTCCAAGGGCGTGGAACTGGAGTTCAACGGTGAGCTGGCCGAAGGCTGGCAAGCCTCCGCCGGCTACACCTACTCGGTCACCACTGACGCTGATGACCAGAGGATCACCACCGGTGTACCGCGCAACAGCTTCAAGACCTTCACCAGCTATCGCCTGCAAGGTCCGCTGGACAAGCTGACCGTGGGCGCAGGAGTCAACTGGCAGAGCAAGATCGGCGGCGACCTGCACACCTTCACCCAGGGCAGCTACGCGGTAACCAACCTGATGACCCGCTATGACATCAGCCGCAACCTCAGTGCCTCCCTCAACCTGAACAACCTGTTCGATCGCACCTACTACAGCAACGCGGGTTCCTACGGTAACTACGGTGCACCGCGCAACCTGATGACCAGCTTCAAGTACAGCTTCTGATGACCGCCGAACCGCGCCGGGCCTGAGCCCGACGCGGCCTGCGCAACCTGCCTTCGTCATGACGAAGGCAGGTTCGGTGCTAGAGGCCGATACCGAGCAGCGCCAGTACCCGTCGCGACCCATCCACCACCAGCAGCGCGGCCTGGGATGCCATCAAGGTGTAGAAAAAGCTCGCGATCAACACGCAGAGCTCGAACCAGACGAACATCGGCCAGTTGCTGGCGCGCAGCGGCCGTTCCTGCATGAGCTGCCTCACGCCGTTGCGTGGCAGGTGATAGACGATCTCGAACACCTTGGTCTCGCGAAAATTCTTGAACACTGCATACATCACGGCAAAGCCGGTGACAGCCGCCATCCACCAGAAACCGACCAGTTCCACCCCGCTCTGCCCCTGGGACTGGAGGCTGGCGCTCTGTTGAAAAAAATGCATGCCCACCGCTGAAACCAAAGGCATCACGACCCCGAAGTAGACCACCAGCCCCAGGCTGGCCATGGCCACACCGCTGGCAAACACACTGATGCGGATCACCCAGGCGAGAAACCCGGGGGAAAACTTCGAATAGGCCCTCTGGGTCTCGATCACCAGCAAGGGGATCAGCATGGTCAGCACTCCAACCGCGATGTCCACGACCTTGAACCCGGTCTTGGGCAGCAGCAGCGCCGCCAGGAAGGTCACACCGCGGCTGCCCACCCGCCACATCATCTTCGCGTCGTCAGTCACTCCCTTCGACCAGAACTCCTCGGTAATGCCCTTGCCGTCATCCACGCCGTCATCCATTGGCTGCCTGCCTCATTGTTCAAAGCCGCCCATTGTCAGGGAAGGCCCTGGGGCCTGCCCAGCGCTATCGCCGCGCGGCTGGCCGATCCGCTTGCCTGGCCGTGCTGCCACCTGGCTGGCCTGCCCGTCGCGCTGCTTGCCGTGGCGAGCCTGGTTGATCAGTGCCGGAATCAGCGGCCCCTCCGGCAGGTGCCTCCAGAAGCGCGCCGGCAAATGCCCCTGCATCACCCGGGGGTTGAGCCGCGCCGGGTTGAAGATATGGCTGTAGTAGGCCAGCCACAGCTCGCCCCCGGGGTCTTCACCGGCCTGGGCCAGTTGCCGCCAGGCGCTGGGGCAGCGCCTGTGGTGGTGCAGTTGCGTACCGTCGAAATACACCCCGTCCCGGGGCGTGGCGATCATCCAACGGTGGCGCCCCATGCGCCCGATGAAATGCCGGCTGGCCTGGGCCAGGATGTCGTGGGCCGGCTCGTACCAGGCCACGTATTCAGGCTGCTCGGCCAGCTGTGAGCGGCCCGCGGGCAAGCTGACGAAGCGCACGAAGGCATGCAGGTGATGGGCCTCGCGGTCGACTTGCTTGATTCGCCGCTGCAACTCGCTGCCCAGTTGATCGCCGCTGAGCATGGCCGTGCGGTCGCCATGGCTGACCCGCCACAGCACCTCGTACAACAGGCTCCAGCGCTGCTCGCCGCGATAGCAGGCGGCCCGTTCCAGCAGCTCCAGCAGGGCCAGGGGAATCCGCGCACGAAACGGACCGGGCTGCTCAGGGCAAGCCTCATCGCTGGCGAACAGATCGGCCTCCTGCGTCCCGGACCAACTGACCCGGCTCGGGTCGATGGAATGGCTGAGCAGCCAGCGCGCCTGCTGGCGCCAGGTGTCGAACAGGTCGTCACAGTCCAGGCTGATCATCCCCAAAGCCCCATCTGCTGCTGTTGCGGGCGTTCCCGCAGTTGCTGGTAGAGCAGCGCGCTGCTGGTCTCCGCCTGCTGCGGGTGATAGTCGCTGGTGATAAAGAACGGCCTGGCCTTGCTCAGCACACAGCGCATGCGCGCCAGGTCCTCGTAGCGGATACGCCGCTCGCGGCGCAGTGCCACCAGGCGCTGGGTAGTGCGCAGGCCGATCCCCGGAATGCGCGAGATCAGCGCCGGTTCGGCACGGTTCAGGTCCAGGGGAAACACGCTGCGGTTGTCCAGGGCCCAGGCCAGCTTGGGGTCCATGTCCAGGGCCAGGTGCCCCGGCCCCTGGAACAGTTCGTTGGCGCTGAAGCCATAGCCGCGCAGCAGGAAGTCGGCCTGGTACAGGCGGTGCTCGCGCATCAGCGGTGGCGCGGCCAGGGGTACGCTTTTCGGGCTGTTGGGAATCGGGCTGAAGGCCGAGTAATAGACCCGGCGCAGGCGGAAGTTGCCGTACAGCGCCTCGGCGCTGTGGAGGATGGTGCTGTCGTCGGTGTCATCGGCGCCGACGATCATCTGGGTGCTCTGCCCGGCCGGGGCGAAGCGCGGCGCCCGGGGCTCGTTGAGCACCGTCTGCTCGCCGGTATAGATGGTGCCCATGGCCTGCTTGATCGAACCCAGGTGCTTTTCCGGGGCCAGGGCCTTGAGGCCCTGGTCCGTGGGCAGCTCGACGTTGACGCTGAGGCGGTCGGCGTAGCGCCCGGCCTGCTCGATCAGCAACGGGTCGGCGTCGGGGATAGTCTTGAGGTGGATGTAGCCACGGAACTCGTGCTCTTCGCGCAGCAGCCTGGCCACCTGCACCAGTTGCTCCATGGTGTAGTCCGCCGAGCGGATGATCCCCGAGCTGAGGAACAGCCCGCTGACGCAATTGCGCCGGTAGAAATCCAGGGTCAGGCGCACGACTTCCTCGGGGCTGAAGCGTGCCCGGGGTACGTCGCTGGAACGGCGATTGACGCAGTACTGGCAGTCGTAGAGGCAGAAATTGGTCAGCAGCACCTTGAGCAGCGAGACGCAGCGCCCGTCCGGCGTATAGCTGTGGCAGATGCCCATGCCATTGCTCGAACCCAGCCCGCTCTTGCCTTCGGAACTGCGCTTGGGCGCGCCGCTGCTGGCGCAGGAAGCGTCGTACTTGGCGGCGTCGGCGAGGATGCTCAGCTTGTCGATCAGTTGCATGGCTAGGCCCGGATACTGTTTTTATATACAGTACAGAGAAAAACCCCGGGACCACAAGAGAGCTGCAGGGGGCAAATTGAAAAAAAACCTCTCGCCACCCCGTCGGCAGCCTGGAGCTATTGGCGAAAATCCTTAAGATACCCCCGCGCCCACGCCCCCTGGAAAGGACTCTGCCCCATGCATCGCCTCTACCGTTTCTGCCTGTTCGGCATGGCCTTGCTGTCGAGCATTGCCGCCAGCGCCGCGCCCACCGACCAGGAACTGATCGCTGCCCTGTACGCCAAAGTCCAGGCCCGTCAGGACTGGCAGGCCCAGGCCAGGCAATGCCCCGGCGACAACATGCCGGCCAGGGCCGCGATACGGGCCACGCAGGCCAACCGCTGCGAAACACCGGAGCAGCTGGGGGCCTGCCTGCAGCGCTGCGAAGCCGGCGACGGCAACGATTGCTACTGGCTGGCAACCACCCTGCAACAGGCCAAAGGGCCTGCCGAAGGCTATGAACCGCTGTACCAGCGCGCTTGCAGCCTGGGCCTGGTCTCCGGCTGCACCAACCGCGCCGCCGGCATGCTCACGGCCGACGCCGACAGCCAGGGCACCCGGCACTGTGCAGTGCAGACCTTCAACAAGGCCTGTGAGCTGGATGACCCCTGGGCCTGCACCATGTACGGCTTCCACCTGAGCCGGGGCATAGGCGTAGCGCCCGACGCCGATCTGGCGCTGAAGGTGCTGGATAAATCCTGCAAGCACGGCCCCGCCGACCCTGCCTGCAGCGGTGCCCGCCAGTTGCAGGAAGACATTCGCAACGCCCTTGAGGCGGCGAAACGCTGAATCGTCCCGGGAACGGTTTCGCTGGCAGGAGCCGACTTGCCAGCGCCCGGGCGTTCAAGAACTGCGCGGCGCCACCGGGCTTTCGCGATTGCGCTTGAAACGCTGGCGCAGCCACTCGTAGCCGCTGACCATGACAATCCCCGCCAGCACCAGCAACGCGCCGAAAATGAAGTTCGGCTCCAGCGGCTCATGCAGCAGCCAGACCCCGAAACCGATGCCGAACAGCGGGGTCATGAACGACAGCACGCCCAACCGCGAGGCCGGGTAGCGGCGCAGCAGGGTGAACCAGATCAGGAAGCTGGCGAACGACACCACCAACACCTGGAAGCCCAGGCTGGCGACCACCAACGGAGTGAAATGGATGCTGGTCTGATCGGTCAGCAGCGCCGCCAGCCCGAGCCAGACAAAGGCCCCCAGCAGTTGATACTGCAGGGTCCGGGTGGTGGGGCTGGAGGCTAGCCGCGAACAGCGCACCACCACGGTGGTCGCGCCCCAGGCGACCCCGCCCAGCACCCCGAGAAAATCCCCCAGCAGCACATGGCTGCCACCGCCGTGCCCGGCCGCGGCGGGGCCGCTAAAGGCCACGACTATGCCGCCAAAGGCCACACCGATACCCAGCCACTGCGCGGGTTTCAACCGCTCGGCCGGCATCAGCCAGTGCAGCCCCAGGGCGGCGAAGATCGGCGCGGTATAGAGAAAGATCGCCATGTGCGACGCCGTGGTGTAGCGCAGCCCTTCACCCACCAGCAAAAACTCCAGGGCGAACAGCCCGCCCACCAGCAGGCCCGGGCGCCAATGGCCGTCGCCCAGCCCCAGGCGCTCGCCGCGCCAGCACATCAGCAGCCCCACCAGCAGCGCCGCGCCGCCGGAGCGCAGGGCAATCTGCAGCACAGGGGCGATGTCCGATGCAGTGGCCTTGAGCGCCACCTGCTGCAGGCCCCAGATCGCGCACAGGCCGACCATCAGGCTGCAGGCGGTGGCATCCAGGGGTTGGCGAGTGGCCATGGCAGATCCTTCATCGAGAAAAAGTGATGAAGGATTGTCCGCCTGACAGTTTTCCTAGATATAGTTTTAATCCGCCAGCCCATAGCACTTATCCGCCAACCGGTGCCCGCCGTGAACAAAGCCGCGCAACAGTTGCACCTGCCACCTTTCAGCGAAGCCCTGCCGGCGCCGATCTTCTTTCGCGCGGCCAGCCTGCCGGCCCACGCCACCTACCCGCGCCACCGCCATCCGTGGGGCGAGTTCGTCTATGCCTACAGCGGGGTGATGGAAATCGAGCTGGGTGACCACCATTACCTGGCGCCGCCGCAGTACGGCATCTGGCTGCCGCCGAATGTCGAGCACATGGGCTTCAACCGCCACGAAGCCTGCCACTGCTCGCTGTACCTGGCGCCCGAGCTGTGCACCGCCCTGCCCGCCCGGCACTGCGCCCTGAGCCTCAGCCCGCTGGTCCTGGCGCTCCTGGACGACTTGCGCCAGGCGCCACCGGGCCTGCCCCAGAGCGACGAGCAACAGCGCCTGTTGCAGGTGCTGGTGGACAAGCTGGGGCATGCCTCCTGCGCCGGCAGCTACCTGCCCTCTTCCGACGACCCGCTGCTGGGCCCGGTGCTGCGCACCCTCAAGGCCAACCCAGGCGACCCGCGCTCGCTGCCGCAACTGGCCCATGCCGCCAACACCAGCGAACGCACGCTGATGCGGCGCAGCCAGCGCGAGCTGGGCATGTCACTGGTGGAATGGCGCCAGCGCCTGAAGGTGGTGCAGGCCCTGGCCCTGCTGGAACAGGGACGGACCGTGGAAAGCATCGGCCTGGACCTGGGCTACAGCAGCGCCTCGGCCTTTATCAGCATGTTCCGGCGGATGATGGGCACCACCCCGGATAAATACCGCCGCCAAGCCATGGGCCGCGACTGAGCCCGGCGCGCCTATTGATGCTGGACCTGCATCATGGAACTGACCTGCACCTGAGCGTGCATCTGCTCCGCCCCGCCACCGCGACGCATGCCGCGTACCGGGCAGGCGTCCAGATAATCCAGGCCCACCGCCAGTTTCAGGTGGCGCTCGGGGCGGTCCAGGCGGTTGGTCACGTCGAAGCTGTACCAGCCGTCATCCAGCCAGGCTTCGGCCCAGGCATGGCTGGCCAGGTGGCTCTGGTCCTCGGTGCACAGGTAGCCGGACACGTAGCGCGCCGGTATGCCCAGGCTACGGGCGCAGGCCAGGAACGCATGGGTGTGGTCCTGGCAGACGCCGGCACCGCCGGCAAAGGCTTGCGCGCCGGTGCTGCCGACCCCGGTGGCGCCAGGGCTGTAGGGCATGTGCTCGGCCAGGGCCTGCATCAGCTCGATCAGCGCGGCGCGATCGCGGCGCTCGCCACAATGCTGTCGGGCAAAGTCGCTCAGGGCCGGGTCGGCCTTGCTCAGGTGGCTGCTGCGCAGGAACGGCAGCGGCGACTGGCTATCGCCCTCCACTTCGCGCAGCGGGTCGATCTGCACTTCGCCGAAGGCGCTGAGGACGATCGCGCCGTGGGGCTCGTCCAGGGTCATGACGTGGAGGATGTTGCCGTAGGGATCGCGCTGGGCACGCACCCGCCGCGGCAGCTCCAGGTGCCATTGGAGGATCTGCTGGCGCAGGCTGTTCTGGGGCGTCAGGCGCAGGAACTGGATGCTGGTGCAGACTTCATCGGTGTAGCTGTAGGTCGTGTCGTGACGAATGGACAGTTTCATACCACCTCCAGATAGGACTCGTGCACGGTTTGCCCCAGGTGGCGGATCTGAGCGATGCAGTCGGTCAGCCACTGGTGCAGCCCGGAGTCGAGAATCTCGTTGATCCCGGTGTAGCGCATCCGCGCATTCAGCTCGGCGGCCAGGCGCTGTGCCGGGCGGCCGTTGTCCCCCGGCAGGGCGGCGAGGATCTGGTCCAGCTCCTCGACGCAGGCGTGCAGCGAGCGCGGCACATCGGCGCGCAGCAGCAGCATTTCGGACACCTGCTCGGCCCCCGGGGCGTTGCGGTAGATCTCGTTGAACGCCTCGAAGGAGGACAAGGCGCGAAGCAAGGCGCTCCACTGGTAGTAGCCGCGGGCCGAGTCGTCGCTGACCTCTTCGGACTCCTCGCCGAACATTTCATAGCGCGCATCCAGCAGGCGCAGGGTGTTGTCGGCGCGTTCGATAAAGGTCCCCAGGCGGATGAAGCGATAGGCATCGTTGCGCATGATGGTGCCGGCGGTAGCGCCGCGGAACAGGTGCGAACGCTCCTTGACCCACTCGCAGAACTGGCTGATGCCGTAGCGCCCCAGGCCGTTGCGGGCGATGTTGCGCATCTCCAGCCAGGTGGCGTTGATGTTTTCCCACATGTCGGCGGTGATCCGCCCGCGCACCGCGTGGGCGTTGCTGCGTGCCGCGCGCAGGCAGCAGTAGATGCTGCCCGGGTTGCTCTCGTCGAGGGCGAAGAAATGCAGCATGCGCTCGCTGTTGAGTTCGCCGTGGCGCTGGTGGTAATCATCCAGGGTGCCGGCGGCCAGCAGCGACATGGCCAGTTCGGCCTGGCCGTCGCCGCGCCCGGCCTGGGGCATCAGCGACAGCGAATAACTGACTTCGAGCATGCGTGCCAGGTTCTCGGCACGCTCCAGGTAGCGGGACATCCAGTACAGATCGGCTGCGGTTCTTGAAAGCATGGTTCAGTCCTCCACCACCCAGGTGTCTTTGGTCCCGCCGCCCTGGGACGAGTTGACCACCAGCGAGCCCTCGCGCAACGCGACCCGGGTCAGGCCGCCGGGCACCAGGCGGGTTTCCCGGCCCGAAAGCACGAACGGCCGCAGGTCGATATGCCGCGGCGCGATGCCGCTTTCGACAAAGGTCGGGCAGGTGGACAGCGACAGGGTCGGCTGGGCGATATAGGCCTCGGGCCGGGCCTTGATCCGCACGCGGAATTCCTCGATCTGCGCCGCCGTGGCCGCCGGCCCCACCAGCATGCCGTAGCCGCCGGAACCCTGGGTTTCCTTGACCACCAACTGCGCCAGGTTGGCCAGCACGTGGGACAGTTCGGCGGGCTTGCGGCACTGCCAGGTGGGCACGTTCTTGAGGATCGGTTCCTCGCTGAGGTAAAAGCGGATCATCTCGTCCACATAGGGGTAGATCGACTTGTCGTCGGCCACCCCGGTGCCCACGGCATTGGCCAGCACCACGTTGCCGCAGCGGTAGGCGGCGATCAGCCCGGGCACCCCGAGCATGGAATCGGGGTTGAACGACAGCGGGTCCAGGTAGGCGTCATCCAGGCGTCGGTAGATCACGTCCACCGCCTGGGCACCGGCGGTGGTGCGCATGTACACCCGGTCGTCACGCACGAACAGATCGGCGCCTTCCACCAGTTCCACGCCCATCTCCCGGGCCAGGAACGCATGTTCGAAATAGGCACTGTTGAAGCGCCCCGGGGTCAGTACCACCACGGTCGGGTTGTCCAGGGGGCTGGAGCTTTTCAGGGTGTCCAGCAGCAGGTTCGGGTAATGGTCGATGGGCGCGATGCGCTGGGCGGCGAACAGTTCGGGGAACAGGCGCATCATCATCTTGCGGTCTTCGAGCATGTAGCTGACACCGCTGGGGGTGCGCAGGTTGTCTTCGAGCACGTAGTAGCTGCCGTCGCCGTCGCGCACCAGGTCGACCCCGGCGATATGGGCATAGATGCCGCGGTGCAGGTCCAGGCCCTGCATCGCCACCTGGTAGCCCTCGTTGGCCAGCACCTGTTCGGCGGGGATGATGCCTTCCTTGAGAATCCGCTGGCCGTGATAGAGGTCGGCGAGGAACAGGTTCAGCGCCTGCACCCGCTGGATGCAGCCGCGCTCCACGGTGCGCCATTCGCTGGCCTTGATGCTGCGGGGAATGATGTCGAAGGGAATCAGGCGCTCGGTGCCCTGCTCGTCGCCGTACAGGGTGAAGGTGATACCGGCGCGGTGGAACAGCAGGTCGGCTTCGCGCCGGCGCTGGTCCAAAAGTTCCAGAGGAGTGTCCGCCAGCCAGCGGGAAAACCCCTGGTAGTGAGGCCGGCAGACGCCATCGGCAGCATACATTTCATCAAAGAAAGCGCGGGACATAGCCAACTCCTTGCCGTGACGTGAACGGCTTTTTATTTGAACCCTGTGTGTGCGTGACCCGGCTTCGAGCGTGAGGGGCCCAGCCCCCCTGAAAGAGTGATAGCAATCGCTATGCCGCAAATGCACGGTGCGCCGCCCCGGAGGTGGCCCGTGGCAAAAATGACCGATTAGCGACAAATAGATTCAAAAAAGAGACACAAAGAAAGCTGGAGAACACCCAGCAGCAAAGCCCCAGCAGCGTAGCCGGCGCCGCTCGCGGCCCTGCGCGAACAGAATCGGTGCACAAAGCCCCCGCGCCGAATGTTTTGCCCCGTTATCGGGAGTTTTCCGGCCAATGCCGCCCCACAGCGCGGCCTTGAGGCGCCATCGCGGGGCCCTGAGCACTGACCATCAGCGCACCATCAAGGTTCAAAGACTTGGCGCCGCTGCCCCCGGCAACCTCAGGCGCCCGGCAGGCACGCCAGAATCACGGCCAGCGCCTGCTGCGGTGAGAGCTGCGCGGTGTCCAGGCGCAGCGGCGAGCTCGCCCAGGGCTGATAGTCATGCTCGAGCACCGATTGCCAGCTGGGCGGGCGCAGGCCCGGCACGTCCAACTGGCGGGTCTCGACCCGGCGCCGATGCTCCGCAAGATCGGAGCACACCACCTCGATCTCCAGCAGCCTCACCCCCTGTCTGCTGGCCAGGGCCTGCCAGGCCTGGCGGCTTTCCTGCACCGGATTGACGCAGTCGGCCAGTACCCGGTTGCCCAGGGCCAGGTTGGCCTCGGCCAGTTGCAGGGCAATCTGGTAGCCGGCCTTGCCCACCTGCGCCAGGCCAGCGTCACGCAGGCCCTGTTCGATGCTGTCGATGCGCAGGTAGGTGGCCGCCAGGTGTGGCGCCAGGGTACGGGCGATGGTGGTCTTGCCGGTGCCCGGCAAGCCGCTGAAAACGATGAGCATGCAAGGCCCTGCCAACGTTGAAGGACGCACAGCTTTACCACTATTGCCACAGGCGTCCAGCCCCGGGGTTTGAGGACGGGCCGCCACTAGCCCTGATCCAGGGACGCCCGACCACCGCCCGGCAGCGCACTTGCCCAAGCCCCGGCAACCCAGGAAAATGGGCCGATTTTCTGCGCCCTCCCGTGATCTATATTGACTTCCAGCATTGACGGTAGGCTCTTGTATGGTGGCCGCTCAGCCTGCCACTCCTTCTCGACTCATCCTTGCGCCGTTATTCGTTCAGGAGCCCCAATGCCTCGCTTCATCCTGCCCATGCTGATGTGGCTGACATGCCTCCCGGCGATGGGCGACCCCGCGCGCGCCTTGCAACTGCTCAACTATGAATCTCCCCACCACCAGCCACTGCCATTGAGCGGCGACGATTGGCAATGGCTGCGCAACAAGCGTGAACTGGTTCTGGGCACCTCGCAGCAAAACCTGCCACCGCTGGAAATGGTCAACGAAGCCAAGGAATACGAAGGCATCACCGCCGACTATGCCGGCCTGCTGGGCGATGCCCTGGGCGTGAAGATCAGCGTTCGCGCCTATGACACCCGCGAGCAGGTGTTCAGTGCCCTGGCCAAGGGTGAGATCGACTTCATGGGCAGCGTCACTCAAGGCGAGGCCGAGCGACGTCAACTGTTGCGCAGCCAGACCTATCTGGCCACTCGCCCGACACTGGTCGCTCGCCTGGGGGATTCACCGTCGCTGAAAAACGGTTTGCAGGGGTACAGGCTGGCCATTTCCCTGGACACCATCAGCCTGCCCGTGGCCCAGGCCATGTACCCCAAGGCCCGGATCGAAAGCTACACCAGTGCCGATGCGGCCATGGCCGCGGTAGCCTTCGGCGATGCCGACATGCTGCTTGGCGACGCGGTGCTGGCGCAGTTTCTGATCTCGCGCAACTACAGCGACTACCTGCGGATCATCTACAGCGGCCCGGCCAGCACCAGCGGCTTTAGCTTCGCGATGGCCCCGGACAACCAACGCTTGCAGCACCTGCTCGACAACGCGCTGCAAGCAGTCCACAAGGAGCAAGGCACCAGCATCCGCAATCGCTGGGGCGACCGTCTGCTGCTGAGCATGGAGAAAACCAGCCTGACGGCCGAGGAACAGCGCTGGATCGAAAACAACCCGGTGGTGCGCATTGGCATTCACCGCTACCTGCCGCCGATGTCCTACTTCGACGCCGACAACAATTACCTGGGCATTACCGCCGACCTGCTGACCATGCTGGAGGCCAAGACCGGGCTGAGCTTCGACATCACTGCGCTGCCCAGCTTCAAGGACCTCAACGAGGCCGTGCGCAACGGCCGGGTGCAGATGGTTGCCGACCGGGCGCGCACCCCAGAGCGCGAAACCTACCTGCAATTCACCCGGCCCTACCTGGTCGGGCCCTACATGCTGGTCACCCGCGACGCCGCCGATGCGCCGAAAAGCCTCGAAGACATGGCCGGCAAGACCCTGTTGATCGGCAGCGGGCATGCCCTGGTATCGCAGTTGCGCCAGCGCTATCCACAGATCCGCATCAAAGAGGTGCAGACCAACTTCGAAGCCCTGTCGCTGCTGCGCGACCACAAGGCAGACGGCACGGTGCAGGCGGAAATCGCCGTCAGCTTCAACCTGCCGCGCATCAAGGAGGACCAGCTCAAGGTCAGGCCAGCCCTCGACCTGCCGTTGCTCAATGAATCCTTTGCCGTGCGCCGTGACCAGCTGGAGTTGTTCAGCATCATCGACAAGTCCTTGCGCAGCATCTCGCCCGACGCCATCACCGAGCTCAACAATCGCTGGCGCTCCAAGGCCGCCGTCGCCCCGCCCTCCTGGCGCGACTACCGCACCACCCTCTACCTGGCCGGGGCCGGTTCGATACTCCTGTTACTGATCTCCCTGGCCTGGGGCTACGCCATGCGACGCCAGGTTCGCCAGCGCGAACAGGCCGAACACGCCCTCAACGATCAGTTGCGCTTTATGGACGCACTGATCAACGGCACGCCCAACCCGATCTACGTGCGCGACCTGAAGCGGCGCCTGGTGATCTGCAACGACAGTTACCTGAAGAGCATGGGCAGCGATCGCCAGAGCATGCTGGGGACCGATCTGGAACAACTGACGGTGCCCGAAGCCGAGCAGTTCGCCAAGGACCTCCAAAGCATCTTCGACGGTGGCCCGCCCTTGCTGATCGACCGTACGGTGCATATCCGCGGCCAGGAGATGCGGATCTACCACTGGATGCTGCCCTATCGAAATGCCGAGGGCGAAATCCAGGGCATCATCGGCGGCTGGCTGGACATCAGCGAGCGCCAGCAACTGCTGCAAGAGCTGACCCAGGCCAAGGATGAGGCAGACAAGGCCAACCGGGCCAAGACCACCTTCCTGGCCACCATGAGCCATGAGATCCGCACGCCCATGAGCGCGGTGCTGGGCATGCTCGAACTGGCGCTCAAGCGCGCCGACCAGGGCCAGCTCGACCGGCCTTCGATCGAGGTGGCCTACGGTTCGGCGCAAACCCTGCTGGAACTGATCGGCGATATCCTCGACATTGCCCGGATCGAGAGCGGCCACCTGAGCCTGAGCCCTGCGCGAGCCAACCTGCGGGGGCTGGTGGAGCCGGTGTTCCGGGTCTTCGACGGCCTGGCCCGGCAAAAGGGCCTGCGCCTGGAGTTGGAGCTGGACAGCCACGCCGGTGACGATGTGCTGGTGGATCCACTGCGCTTCAAGCAGATCCTCTCCAACCTGATCAGCAATGCCATCAAGTTCACCCAGCAAGGCGGTGTACAGGTGCGCCTGGCGACCGGGCCCAGCGAACCGGAGTACCTGGCGTTGCTGCTGACGGTCAAGGACAGCGGCATCGGCATCGCCGCCGACGACCTGCAACAGTTGTTCAAGCCGTTCAGCCAGGTGCTCGGGCAGCATCAGGATGCCCGTTCCGGCACCGGCCTGGGGCTGGTGATCTGTCGCACCCTGTGCGAAATGATGGGCGGCACCCTGACCCTGCACAGCCAGCCCGGGCAGGGCACCGAGGTGCAGGTGCAACTGCGCCTGAGCCGCCTGCCCGCCCTGCCGCAGGCCCCCACCGTGCTCCCGCCGGCAGCGCCAGCGGTCGCCGCGCGGCAGGCGCTGCACATCCTGGTGGTGGATGACAGCCAGGCCAACCGGCAGTTGCTCTGCGAGCAGTTGAAGTACCTCGGCTACTCGTTGAGCCAGGCATGCAATGGCGCCGAGGCGTTCGAGATCTGGCACCAGGAGCCCTTCGACCTGGTCATCACCGACTGCAACATGCCGGTCATGAGTGGCTATCAACTGGCCCGGCATATTCGCGCGAGCGAACGCGAACAGCGGCGCACGCCAGTGCACATCCTCGGCTTTACCGCCAATGTCCAGCCCGAAGAGGAACAGCGCTGCCGCGATGCCGGAATGAACGGTTGCCTGTTCAAGCCCATCGCCCTGCCCGACCTCGACCTGCGCCTGCGCCACCTGGCCGCGCTGCCCCGCGTGCAATCGCAGGCCCCCCGCGAGCGCTATGACATCCAGCAGCTCGACTACCTCACCGATGGCGACCCCAAGGTCATCCAGCGAGTACTGCGCAGCTTGCACCAGAGCAACCAGCAAGACCTCATGCACATCCGCGAACTGCTGGCCAGCGAGACCCACCAGGGGGTTGCCGACCTGGCCCATCGGATTCGCGGCGCGGCACGAATCATCAAGGCGCAGGCGCTGATCCAGGAATGCGAATACCTGGAGCAAGCCTGCCTGCAGGGCGCCGCCAGCACCGAGATCAAGGCCGCACTGGCTCGCCTGGAGCAGGCCATGCTGGGGCTCGATCGCGACCTGCTCGATGCCCTGCAGCCCGAATGAAGCACGGCCCGGGCTTTCGAACTGGAGCTTGCAGGCTTCAGCCGCCGTGGCGTTGCAATTCAATGACGGCCGAGGACGACAGCGGCCGGGCCGGCTGGATCAGGGCCATGCCAAAGCGCTTGCTGATGTAGCGACCGCCGGTGCCGGTCAGGCTCAGGGCGCGGCTGTCCAGGTCCTGGATCAGCCATTTGCGCTCCAGCAAGGCCTGCAACAGCGCCGCCCCCAGGGCGCCCCCCAGGTGCGGACGGCGCATGCTCCAGTCCAGGCACGGGCAGGCAAAGCGTCGACGCAAGGCCTTGAGCCCGGCCACCTCGATCCCCAGGCTGCGGAAAAATTCTTCGCCGCTGTCGCTGACCCGGTAGGCCTCGCCCTCCCCGCCCTCCTCGGCCGACTGCAGCCAGCCGGCCTCGAACATCCGGTCGTGCAACTGCACCCCCAGGGTGCCCGCCAGGTGGTCGTAGCAGGTACGGGCGAACTGCAGGCGGTCCGGGGTGCGCGGGGTGAAGCTGGGTGCGCGGCCCTGGCCGATCACCATCAGCGCCTCCAGGGCCTGGGCCACCAGCGGGTCGCCGAGGCAGTAGTAACGGTGCCGGCCCTGGACCTGCACCCGCAATAGCCCCGCCTCCTTGAGCTTGGCCAGATGGGCGCTGGCGGTAGAGGTGCTGACCTCGGCAATCGCCGCCAGCTCGGTGCTGGTGCGTGCGTGGCCGTCCATCAGCGCACAGAGCATGCGGGTGCGCGCCGGCTCGGCGATGGCCGCCGCCACTTGGGATACCCCTATGTCGTTCTGCACTACATTCATATTTCGCTCCCTGACGAATCGTGTCTTCGAAAGGGTCAGGATAGTAGCAGCCTGGATATCTGCAGAACAAAGAGATAAATCATGGACGCGATCAGCGCTGCTACTCACTCAGACCCGTACTTCTACTACACCCGCCTCCGCGCCCGGGGCGGCCTGACCTACGATTGCGCCCTCAGGCTATGGGTCGCCAGCAGCGCCGCGGCGGTGGCAGCGGTGCTCGACCACCCGGCCTGCCAGGTGCGCCCCAGTACCGAGCCGGTACCCCAGGCAATTGCCGGAAGGCCGGCCGGGCGGTTGTTCGGCCGCCTGATGCGGATGAACGATGGCCCGCGCCAGCGTTGCCCGCGTGCGGCCATCGAGCCGGCCTTGCAGGGTCTCTGTACCGCCGGGCTGGAGACCCATCTGGCCCGGTGGCAACCGGCCCTTGTGGCTCCGGCCCGCGCCGCCGACCTGCAACGCTGGCAGTTCGTGCTGCCGGTGGCGCTGCTGGCCAGCCTGCTTGGCGTCCCCGCCGAACAGTGCGAAACACTCGCCCGGCGCACTGGGGAATTCGTCGCCTGCTTCTCGCCCCTGAGCGATCAGCCCCGATTGCAGGCCGCCGACCGGGCAGCACTGGAGCTGGACGCGCAAATGCAGGCCCTGGTGCAGGCCCCGCAACACAGCCCGCTGCTGCGGCAGATTCTCGACCGCAGTGGTGAGCTTGCTCCAGCGGACCTGCGGGCCAATCTGGCGGGCCTGCTGGCGCAGACCCATGACGCCTGCGCCGGCCTGGTCGGCAACAGCCTGGTCGCCCTGCTGGCTGCACCGGCCATGCAGCAGCGCCTGCGCCAGGAACCGGGCCTGCTGGGCGACTGGCTGCTGGAGCGCCAGCGCCTGGACCCGCCGGTGCAGAACACCCGGCGCTTCGTCACCGCGCCCTGCACCGTGCACGGCGTGGAACTGCAAGCCGGCGAAACCATTCTGGTGCTGCTGGCCGCGGCCAACCAGGACCCGGCGCTAGCCGCCATTACCGGCAGCAACCCGGCGCATCAGGGCTTCAGCTTCGGCGCCGGAGCCCACCGCTGCCCTGGCCGGGAGCTGGCCCTGGGCATAGTCCAATGCCTGTTGCGCGCCCTGTTGCAGGGCCCCGGCCTGGATGCACTGGCCCTGGCCTGGCAGTACCAGGCCTCGGTCAACGGGCGCATTCCGCTGTTCAGCGACCGCGGGGAGGCCGAACAATGATCGCGGTGATCTTCGAAGTACTGCCAGCTTCGGGCCAGCGCGACGCCTACCTGGAGCTGGCGGCCGGGCTGAAAAACCAGCTGGGGGAGATCGACGGTTTCATCTCCATCGAACGTTTCCAGAGCCTGGCCCAGCCGGAAAAACTGCTGTCCCTGTCGTTCTGGCGTGACGAGCAGGCCGTGGCCCAGTGGCGCAACCTGGAATGCCACCGCCAGGCGCAGGCCCGGGGCCGCGGTGAGGTATTTGCCGACTACCGGCTGCGGGTGGCGACGGTGCTGCGCGACTATGGACTGCAAGAGCGTTGCCAGGCCCCTGCGGACAGCCGCCGGTTGCATGGCCGCTGACACCGTTGGCCTTGGCCCGGCGCCCGGCTTGAGGTAAAACGTGCGCCCGCGGTGGCGGCACGCGCCACCACCTAGCCCGGAACAAGGAGCCTGCATGCTGTTTGTGGTGATGCTGGGGGGCAAGCACCCCAGAGCGAAAATCGAAGTCCATGATGTGCAGTTCGTGGTCGCCGACAGCCTCGAAGCGGCCTACCCGCAACTGCGCGAAGGCTGGTTCGGCAGCCCGGCAGGGTTGCACATCGACTCATGGATGCGGGTGGACGGTATCGACGACTACAGGCTCGAACTCAGCGCCCTGGCCCCGGCGGCGGATGCGCCGCGCCTGTACTTCATCAACCTGGGCGGCTATGAAGCAGCGACCTTCGGCGAAGCCCACCGTTACCTGCTGGTGGTGGCCCGGGACAAGGCGCAGGCCAAGGCCAAAGGCAAGCAGCAGATGCTTGCCCACTGGCACAAATCCCACACCGATGCCCTGCTGGACGTCGACGACTGCCTGCCCATCGACCTGGCGGACGGCCGCTACGTGCACCTGGTGAAGGGCCCTCACCAGGGCATCGTGCAGCACAACGACTACATCATCCTGTAGCCGCCGGCTGGCCGGCGAAGGCGGTCTTGCGGGCCCTTTCGCTGGCAAGCCAGCTCCTACAGGGGCGGTTTGATCCTGTGGCAACCGGCTGACAGGCCAGTGAAGCGCGCGCAGGCCGGCTATGCTGGCGTTTTTCTTCAGGGAGCAGAGCCATGCCGCTATGTTTGCGCAACGCACAGCAAGACGACACCCAGCGCCTGAGCCAGATCGCCCGCCAGACCTTTGCCCTCGCCTGCCCGCCGGACACCCCGGCAACGGAGATCGAGGCCTTTATCCAGGAAAACCTGCTGCCCGAACATTTCAGCGCACTGCTGGAAGCCCCCGGCAAACAGTTGCGGGTGCTGCTCGATGACAACCGGGTCATCGGCTACAGCCTGGTCAACCTGCACCCGCAGGACCTCGGGGTGGCCGGTGCCGACGGCATCGCCGAGCTGACCCGTTGCTACCTGGATGCCGCCCACCATGGCAGTGGCGCCGCCCAGTTCCTGCTGGCACAGACCCTGGCACAACAGCCCGGCCCCCTGCGCCTGACCGTCAACGAACACAATGCCCGGGCGATCCGTTTCTACCAGCGCAACGGCTTTGTGAGGGTCGGCGAAACCCTGTTCCCCTGCGGCGCCGACCTGCACCGCGACTGGGTCATGCTGCGCCGTTGAAGCGGCCCCGCCATCAGCCCGCGCCAGGCGTCAGGTCAGCCAGTTCAAGGTCATCGATGGATACCACTTGCTCCAGCAGAAAGGCGCGCAGGCCGTCGATCTGTTCCCGGCGCGGGCTGTCCCGCAGCCACACCAGGTAATAGCCGTCCCCCGAGGCCAGCGCACGGGGAAACGGCAGGCTGACCAGGCCCTGGCGGATGTCCTCGGCCACCAGGTACAGGTCGGCGATGGACAGCCCGTGGCCACGCATGGCCGCGCAGATCGCCTGGTCCAGGGTGTCGAAGACGTTGCCCCGGTCCAGACGTACCTGCCCCAGCAGGCCCTGGGCCTGCAGCCAGCGCCGCCAGTCGCGGCGGTCCGCCGAAGGGTGGATCAGTGGCGCCTCCCTGAGCCGTTCCAGGGTCCAGGGCGGCGCATCCACAGCCTCCGGAGGGCCGATGGGAATCAGCCACTCATCGAACAGCTTGCAGGCCTCGACCCCGGCGCCGAACTGCCCGTTGCCCAGCAGAATCGCGCAGTCATAGGGCTCGGCATGAAAATCCACATGATCGAAATCCATCCACACGCTGGCCAGTTGCACCGCCAGCGACGGCTGCTGGTGCTTGAGCTGGTCCAGGGCCCGCAGCAGCCAACGCATGGTCAGTGTCGAAGGGGCCTTGAGGCGTAATTGGCCACTGCCGCTGCGCAGCGGCAGACAGGCGTCCTCGATGATCCGGAACCCGGCCTTGAGCTCCCGGGCCAGGCGCTGCCCGACGTCCGTGAGTACCAACCTGGGGCCGTGGCGCTCGAACAGGCGGCAGCCGAACTGGCTTTCCAGGGTGCGGATATGCCGGCTGATGGCGCTTTGGGTCAGGGACAGCTCCTCTGCGGCCCGGGTGAAGGAGCTGGAACGGGCCGCCACTTCAAAGGCGCGCAAGGCATAGAGCGGCGGCAGGGACTCGACCATCGGCAAGCACTCAACATGATTAAAAATCATAGTAGGTCACAGCTTTTTGCGTTTTTCAACGCAGGCTCAAGCCTTCAGGCTAGGGCCTTTGCCAATGACCGAGGAGTTGCCGGGTGGATGTGAACATGTCGTTATTGCTGGCCTATACCCTGAGCGTGCTGATGCTGGTGGCGACCCCGGGGCCGGTGGTGGCGCTGATCGTCAGCACCAGCATGAACGCCGGCCCGCGCCAGGCGCTGCTGACCGCCCTGGGCACCAACGCGGCGTCGTTGCTGCTGGCCCTGCTGGCGGTGCTGATGCTCTCCGGTGGGCTGGCCCTGGACCCACGGCTGATCCACTGGATCAGCGTGCTGGGCTGCTGCTTCATTGCCTGGCTGGCCGTGCAGGGGTTGCGCGAGGCGGCCGCCCAACCCGCTGCACAAGCACCGGCCAAGCCCCTGGCCGGGCGCGGCAGGGGCCTGGCCACCGGCTTTGTGGTGGGCATCGGCAACCCCAAGGACATCATCTTCTTTATCTCGTTCTTCCCCCAGTTCATCCAGGTCGGCCGCACCTTCGAACACAGCGCCCTGCTGCTGACCCTGGTCTGGGTACTGATCGACCTGGCGGTGCTGGGGGCCTATATCCTGGTGGCACGCCAGGGCTTCTCGCTGAAGTACAAGCGCCTGGTGACGGGGGTGTCGAGCCTGGTGCTGCTGGCAGTGGCCGTGGTGGGGCTGGCCTATTCGCTGCTGGAACTGTACCGCCCGGGCGCTATCTGAGGCGCCCGGCTTCAGACGCTGCGCAATTCCAGGGTCAGGTGCGACAGCCCCGGCAGCGCGGCCAGGCGCGCACGCACGGTCTCGGCACTGAGCGAGGCCCGGGCCACCACACTGACAATCGCCGCCCGGGCCCCGGGGCCCACCTGCCACACGTGCAGGTCGACGATACTGGCATCCCCCGGCCCTTCCACCGATGCGCGGATCTGCCCGGCCACCTGCTCATCGCTGGCATCGAGCAGCACCGCGGCGCTGGACTTGATCAAGGCATATGACCAGCGGGCAATCACCAGCGCGCCGACAATGCCCATCGCCGGGTCGAGCCAGACCCAACCCAGGTAGCGCCCGGCCAGCAGCGCGGCAATGGCCAGCACCGACGTCAGGGCATCGGCCAAAACATGCACATAGGCCGAACGCAGGTTGTTGTCGCCCCCGGCCCGGTGCGACTGGTGATGCTCGTGATCATGAGAAAGGCCGTGGGAATGGCCATGATGGTCGTGCCCCCCGCCCAGCAGCCAGGCGCTGAGAATGTTCACCAGCAACCCCGCCACGGCGATCAGCGTGGCTTCGCCAAAGGCCACGCGAGTGGGCTGGAACAGCCGCACCAGGGATTCGCCGGCAATGCCCAGCGCCACCAGGCCGAGAATGATGGCCGAGGCAAAGCCCGCCAGGTCGCCGACCTTGCCGGTGCCGAAACTGAAACGCCGGTTGCCGGCATTGCGCCGGGCAAAACCGTAGGCCGCCGCCGCGATGCCCAGGGCCCCGGCGTGGGTGGCCATGTGCAGCCCATCGGCCAGCAGGGCCATGGAGCCGGTGAGGTAACCGGCGACGATCTCCCCCGCCATCATCACCACCGTCAACAGCACCACCCACAGCGTGCGGCGGGCGTTGTCGTCGTGATCAGCACCGAGAAAACGATGATCGTGGGCCAGGTGTGCAGCCTGCTGAGACAGGTTCATGAGCGGCTCCTACTTGGAATAACGGCGGATGGCTTCAAGCAGTTCATCCACGCCCCGGGCCCGCTCGGCATCGCTGAGCTCGGGGTTGGCCACGTGCTCCAGGGCATGGGCTTCGATGATCTCGCCCATCAGGCCGCTGATGGCGCCCCGAGTGGCGGCCACCAGGTGCAGGGTCTTGCCGCAGTCGGCCCCGCTTTCCAGGGCTCGCTCCACAGCCTGGACCTGGCCGAGAATGCGCCGGACCCGCTTGAGCAGCTCATCTTTCTGCGCATGAGTGTGTGACATACCTATACCCCCTATACCTATATAGAGCGCATCTTGCTCCCCTGCCCTCGACGACGCAAGCCGGCCCGACGATGCCGAAAGGTTCAAGCGCAGCCAGTATTTTGCGCGGATCGACACCTGGGACCGGGAGGTCGATACCCGGCGCCTGTACTGGCCGGAGGCGATCTACGGCATGTTCGGCTTCCAGGCGATGTACGAGGCCCGGCGCAGCGGCAACAACCAGTACCGTCTCGGGCAATAAGCCGCTGCCTAGGCCTCGGCGCCTTCGCCCAGCAGGCGTTGGCGCAGGAATCCCAGGGCGCCCTGGAACAGCGGGTGCCATTGCTCCGACGGCAAGCTGGCCAGGGGCTGCCAGAAAAACTCGAACCGATGGCCGCCGTCATCCGCGGTGAAATGGCTCCAGCTTTCCGGCAACGGCGCTGGCACCCGGCATTCATGGAAGGCCCACACCTGGCCGCAGAAACCCGAATGCCAGAGCCCCAGGAAACCGCTTTCCCCGGCCTGGAGACCGGCCTCTTCCGCCAGCTCGCGAACGGCTGCAGTAGCCGTGGACTCCCCCGCCTCCACCGTGCCCTTGACCAGTTGCAGGCCGGCCAGCGGATGGCGGAAAGCCAGGATCTCCAGCTCGGTGGAATGGCGCAGCACCACCGGGCAGGCTTTATTGGCACGCATAGGCCCCTCGCTCCTCAAGCCTTCAATCGTCCCGGGTCAGCACTTCCAGCAACTCGATCTCGAAGATCAGGTTGGAATTGGGCGGGATGGCGCCCATGGAACGCTCGCCATAACCCAGGTGCGCCGGCACCAGCAGCTTGCGCTTGCCGCCCACCTGCATGCCCATCAGGCCCTGGTCCCAGCCCTTGATCACCCGGCCGGTGCCGATCACGCACTGGAACGGCTTGCCACGATCATAGGAGGAGTCGAAGCTGCTGCCGTCCTCCAGAAAGCCCCGGTACTGGGTGGTGATCAAGGCGCCCTTGACCACAGCCTTGCCGTCGCCCGGCTGGATATCGATGACCTGCAATTCGTCGCTCATGGTTCACTCCCGTTCAAGCATTGCCCCGTCACGGGACTGCGGCGCGCTTTTTCGCAGAATTGCCCCGGCTTGGCAATCACTGTGGCGCCACCTCGATCAGGGTATCGGTATCGAGAAAGATCGCCCCCAGCGCCATCGCGACCTCCTCGACGCTGGCGAGCCCCGGCTTCCAACTGATCTCAAGGCTGGGCAAGCCCCGGCACCAGGCCTGGGAATCGCCAAAATGCAGGGTCAGGCGGCCCGGGGCCAGCAGCACCTGGCGGATGCCGCCATAGCCGGACACTGCCTGGCCGCCCAGTTCCACATGGTAAGTGTCCATGCCCAACTGCCGGTCCTGCTCGTCAAAGCATTCGGCGCGCTGCAACAGCAGGTAGTGCCCGGGCTGCTGCCCGTCGTCGGCAAAGCCCAGGATCTGCACCTCGTCTTCAGTGCAGGCACTGTAGCCAGTGGCATGAAATTTCAAACTCATCGCTCCTTGCTCCTTATTCGCGGTCACTGGCGCAACAGCCCGCTTTCATAATCCAGCCAATCCTGCTCAAAGCACTCCTGCAGGTACTCCAGCACGCTGTCCAGCGACACCGAGGCAGGCACATTGACAGCAAGGAACGCCTTGCTCATGCCTTCCCAGCTGCAGCCCAGAGCGTTGATCCGCGCCAGCACCTCGGGGGTCCGGGCCCTGCCGGCGTCAAAGAACACCAGGCGCAACGTGCTGTTGCCACTGCTGCGCCCGACCCGCCTGAACCACTTCAGGCCATCGGCCTCCACCTGGACTTCGACGTCGTCCTCGTAACAGGCATCCTGGGAGTAGAACGGAAGGTTGGCGATACGGTACAGGCCATCGGGCTGGCGTTCGGCCCAGACCCCTTCGCTGGCCACCGGCGGATAGTCGTCCACCACCGTCAACCTGAGCATGATCTTGTCCATCACCTGTCCCTGGTTCATTGAATAAAAGGCAGCGGAGCCCTTCGGTCCCCGCGCAAGCCGAGCGCTTTTTCGCAGAATTGCCGCCCCTTGGCAATCATTGACGGGTCGCCGGCGAAGGTGTGTCACCGAACAGGAAGATTCCGTTACCATTGCCGCCCCCACGCCTCACTCGATAAGGACATCCCATGGCCACCGCCGATATCGTCGCCCTGGTGCTGCTCGCCGCTCTGGCGCTGTACCTGGTCAGCCTCTACAACCGCCTGACCACCCGGCGTACCCGTCTGCGCAATGCCTTCGCCCAGATCGAGGTGCAACTCAAGCGCCGCTACGACCTGATCCCCAACCTGCTGGAAACCGTCAAGGGCTACCTGCAGCACGAGCGCCAGACCCTGACCGCCCTGGCCGAGGCCCGCAACAGTGCCCGGGATAGCCTGCAAGCCGCCGCCGCGCAACCCGGCGACAGCGCACGCATCGCCCGCCTGGGCCAGGACCAGGGTGCCCTGGACCAGGTCCTCGACCGCCTGCACCTGAGCCTGGAGGCCTACCCGGAACTCAAGGCCTCGCAGAACATGGCGCAACTCAGCGAAGAACTGACCAGCACCGAGAACAAGGTCGCCTACGCGCGCCAAGCCTTCAACGATGCAGTGACCGACTACAACCTGTGCAAGCAGCGGGTGCCGGCACTGTTTTTCGCCGGGCTGTTCGGCCACCGGGCCGATGCCGCCCTGCTGCAATTCGCCGACAGCGCGCGCATTCAAGACGCCAGCAAAGTCTCCTTCCAGTAACTGCACCTGCCCCCGGAAACCTGCATGAAGTTCTTTCAACACCAGGCCCGAGCCCGGCGCCACACCCTCAAGCTGGTGCTGTTGATGATCCTGGCGGTAGCCACCCTGGTCAGCCTCAGCAGCCTGGGGCTGGGCCTTGCATGGCGCGAGCTGAGCCAGGAATACAAGCAGCCCAAGGTCTTGAGCTGGACCGCAGTGGCCGTGGTGGCGCTGCTGATGCTGCTGGTGGTGCTGCTGGGCAGTTGGTACAAGAGCTGGCGCCTGCGGGCCGGCGGCAAGGTGATCGCCGAGCATCTGGGGGGGCGCTTGATCAACGACTCTCCACGAGGCAGCGAGGAACAGCGCCTGCTCAATATCGTCGAGGAAATGGCCCTGGCCTCGGGCGCCACCATGCCTGCGGTGTATGTGCTGCCGGAAGACGGGATCAACGCCTTCGCCGCCGGACTGACCCCGCAGCAGGCGGTGCTCGGCATCACCCGCGGAGCCCTGGTCCACCTCGACCGCGACGAATTGCAGGGCATGGTGGCCCATGAGTTCAGCCACATTCACAACGGCGACATGCGCCTCAACACCCGCTTGCTGGCGGTAATCCACGGCCTGCTGGTGTTCAGCCTGGCGGGCATCGCGGTGCTGCGCCAGGCTGAAAAGCAGCACCTGGGCAGCGACCGCCACCGCTTCTTCTGGCAGATCATCTTCGCCGTGCTGGGCCTGGCCCTGCTGGTCTTCGGTTCCCTGGGCAGCCTGCTGGGCAACCTGATCAAGGCCGCCATCTGCCGTCAGCGCGAGTTTCTCGCCGATGCCTCGGCGGTGCAGTTCACCCGCAACCCCCAGGGCATTGCCGGCGCCCTGAAGAAGATCGGCGGCAGCAGCGCAGGTTCGCGCCTGCGCGCCTTCGCCGCCGCGCAGTACAGCCACCTGTATTTTCACCAGGGGGTGAAACTGCGCCTGGGCCGCCTGATGGCCACCCACCCACCGCTGGCTGCGCGCATCCAGCGCCTGGACCCGCAGTGGGATGGGCGCTTTGCCCCCCTGTAGGAATCCCACGTGCCTGACGATCCACGCCTGAATCCCGCCGCACAACCCGAGCACCTCCAGGCCGCCGCCAGTCTGCTGGGCCGGCGCCTGCAGGCACTGACCCACGCCCAGTATCTGTACAACGGGCAGGTGCTGACCGATGGCTGTGGCGCCCTGCAACTGGATGGCCAGGACGGCAGCCAGGTCAGCCTGTTCCTGCTCGCTGACGGGGAAAGCGTCGGCGCCGCACAAAGGCCCATGCGCCTGCCTGAGGGCTTTGAACTCGAGGCCGGTGTGCGCTGTGCGTGGGAGGCCCGCGACCTCTTGCCCAGGCTGGCGGCCAGCCACCTGCAGGGCGCATTGATCGTCCGGGTGCAGGGGCTGTTCGACAACTGGCCAGAACTGGGACGCACCTTTCTCTGCGGTTTCCGGATCGACTTCGACAGCGGCGACTTTGTGGTTTTCTACAACCAGGGCGATGACGCCACTGCCCTGCTCAACCAATTGCCATCTGACACCCAGGGGGCCCACAGCCTTTGGCGCGACCTGCTCTGAAGGACCGCAAACCCGGCCACGGCCTTTGTCCTGCATTCATTTTTTTGCGCCGATCATCGCGGCGACCAACCGCCGCTGAAAGCGTCACCGATGGCTGTCTATCATCAGCCATGGAACCTTCCGCGCAGCGTTTTACCTGGAGTCCTGCCCATGCCCCATGAAGGCAACCTGCTACAAGCCGCCGTCGTGTTCCTCTGCGCCGCGGTGCTCATCGTGCCCCTGGCCAAGCGCCTGCAACTGGGTGCCGTGCTCGGCTACCTGCTGGCCGGGGTGCTGATCGGCCCCTCGGTGCTGGGCCTGGTGGGCAACCCCCAGAGCGTCAGCCATATCTCCGAACTGGGGGTGGTGCTGCTGTTGTTCATCATCGGCCTGGAGCTGTCGCCCAAGCGCCTGTGGGTGATGCGCAAGGCGGTGTTCGGCGTCGGCCTGGCCCAGGTGCTGCTGACCGGGATGCTGATCGGCGTGGTGGCGCTGTTTCTGTTCGGCCAGTCGCTCAACAGTGCCATTGTCCTGGGCCTGGGCCTGGCCCTGTCGTCCACCGCCCTGGGCCTGCAAAGCCTGGCCGAACGCAAGGAGCTGAACAGCCCTCATGGGCGCATGGCCTTCGCCATCCTGCTGTTCCAGGACATCGCCGCCATTCCACTGATCGCCATGGTCCCGGTGCTGGCCGGTGGCGATCACCACACCAGCAGCGCCGAGGACCTGCGCCACGGCCTGCAAGTGCTGGGCAGCATCGCCGTGGTGGTGGTGGGCGGGCGTTACCTGCTGCGCCCGGTGTTTCGCATCGTGGCCAAGACCCGCTTGCCGGAAGTCTCCACCGCCACTGCCTTGCTGGTGGTGATCGGCACCGCCTGGCTGATGGACCTGGTGGGCGTGTCCATGGCCCTGGGCGCCTTCCTCGCCGGCCTGCTGCTGGCGGACTCGGAATACCGCCACGAGCTGGAAGCGCAGATCGAACCCTTCAAGGGCCTGCTGCTGGGGCTGTTCTTCATCAGCGTCGGCATGGGCGCCAATATCAGCCTGCTGCTCAGCGCGCCCATCGCGGTGCTGGGCCTGACCCTGCTGCTGATCGCCCTCAAGCTGCCGCTGCTGTTCGTGGTCGGGCGCCTGGCCGGTGGCCTGGGACGCGAGAGTGCGGTGCGCCTCGGGGTGGTGCTGGCGGCGGGCGGCGAGTTCGCTTTCGTGGTGTTCAAGATCGGCCGCGACCAGGGCCTGTTCGAGCCCCGCCTGTATGACCTGCTGGTGCTGACCATCACCCTGTCCATGGCCCTCACCCCACTGCTGTTGCTGGCCTGCACCCGCTGGCTGAAACCCAAGGCCAAGCCGGTGGAAATGCCCGCCGAGTATCGCCGGATCGATTCCGACGGGCCGCGGGTGGTGATTGCCGGCATGGGCCGCATGGGGCAGATCGTGGCGCGGATCCTGCGGGCGCAGAAAGTGCCCTTCGTGGCCCTGGACACTTCGGTGGAAACCATCGAACTGATCCGCAGTTTCGGCGGCATGCCGGTGTTCTACGGCGACCCGTTGCGCCCGGAGATCCTCAGCGCGGCCAAGGTCGGCGAAGCGGAGTACTTCGTCATTGCCACCGACGACCCGGAAACCAATATCAAGACCGCCGAGCAGGTCAGCCGGCTCTACCCGCACCTGAAGATCATCGCCCGCGCGCGCAACCGCCAGCACGTGCACCGGCTGGTGGACCTGGGGGCCCAGGCGGTGCGGGAGACCTACTATTCCAGCCTGGAAATGAGCCGCCGCACCCTGGTGGGGCTGGGCTTGAGCCAGGCCCAGGCCGATTCGCGGATCCAGCGTTTCACCCAGCACGACGAACAACTGCTGGCGGCCCAGCATGCCGTCTACGACGACGCCGCCAAGGTCCTGCAAAGCGCCCAGGAAGCCCGCGCCGAACTGGCCCGGCTGTTCGAAGCCGACGAACAGGACGAACAGATCGAAAGCCCGCTGCCGCCGATGCGTTGAGGCGCCAGGCCCTGCGCCACCTCGCAGGAGTCGGCTTGCTGGCGAAGGCGGTCTCAAGGACGCCGGGGAATGATCCGAGGGCCGTGGTGTACCCTTCGCTGGCAAGCCAGCTCCTACAGGCCCGGCACGACACACCATAGGAGCCGGCCTGCCGGCGAAGGCGGCCCAGCAACACCGGAAAACGATCTGCATGACGCAACACGCCCTCCGGCGGCTACCGACAGATTCTGTCAGCAGAGGGCGTGTAGAGTGGACGCCGCCCCGGCTTTGAATGGATACGCCCCATGAGTTCTACCCAAGAGCAGGCCCCCGCCCTCAAGGAAATCTTCAACCAGCAGCGCCTGATGCATATCGCCGACGCCATGCACGCGGTGCACCCGGCCTTCGACCGCCAGGGGTTCCTGCAACGGGCCGGCCACGGCCTCGCCGAGCTGTCGCTGATGCAGCGCCTGGCCCGGGTCAGCGAGAGCCTGCACCAGGTACTGGGCCTGGACTACCCCAGCAGCCTGGAGCTGCTGCAAGCCCTGGCGCCGCGCCTGAACAGCCGCTTCGTGTGCATCTTCCTGCCCCACTACGTGGCCAGCTACGGCCTGCATGACTTCGAGCTGTCCATGGCGGCGCTGAAGTATTTCACCGGCTTCGGCTCATCGGAGTTCGCCGTGCGCCACTTCTTGCGCCAGGACTGCCAGCGCACGCTGGCCGTGATGCACGAGTGGGCCACGGACAGCGATGAACACGTACGCCGCCTGGCCAGCGAAGGCAGCCGCCCGCGCCTGCCCTGGTCGTTCCGCCTGGAGCAGTTGCAGGCCGACCCGCAACTGGCGGCGCCGATCCTCGAACGCCTGCGCAATGACCCCAGCCTGTACGTGCGCAAGTCGGTGGCCAACCACCTCAACGACATCACCAAAGAGCACCCGCAGTGGGTCCTGGAACGTCTTGAAGGCTGGCCCCTGGAGCAGCCGCACAGTGCCTGGATCGCCCGTCATGCCTTGCGCAGCCTGATCAAGCAGGGCGACCGCCGGGCCCTGGCGCTGATCGGCGCCGGGGCCCGGGCCGAGGTCCAGGTTTGCCGCTTCCAGGTGGCCCCCGGGCAATTGCGCCTGGGGGACAGCCTCAACCTGTCCCTGACCCTGGTCTCCACCTGCTCGCACGAACAGCGCCTGGTGGTGGATTACGCCATCGACTACGTCAAGGCCTCCGGCGCCACCGCGAGCAAGGTGTTCAAGCTCAAGACCTTCACCCTGCAAGGCCTGGCCCAGGTGGAGCTTGGCCGCAGCCAGCAGATCCGCGAACTGACCACCCGCCGCCACTATCCGGGGCGCCACGGCGTGCGATTGCTGGTCAACGGCGACCCCCTGGCCACAGGCCATTTCGACTTGCTCGTCCCCTGATCCCCAAGGAAGCCCCATGGCAATCATCAGCAAATGGGCGAAATCCATCGCCCGGGTCCTGGAAAGCAGCTTCAGCGTCAGCAGCACCATCGCCAGCCACTCCGGCGTCCTCGGTGACGCCCGGGAGAGTTTCATCCGTGACGTCCTCAAGCGCTTTCTGCCGAGCAACATCAGCATCGGTGCCGGGCAGATCATCGACTCCGAAGGGAGCATCTCCAAGCAGATCGACCTGATCATCTACCGCAACGACTTCCCCACGCTGCGTACCTTCGGCTCGGCGGACGTGTACCTGATCGAAGGGGTGATCGCCACCGTGGAGGTCAAGTCCCAACTCAACGAGAAGAGCCTGTTCGAGGCGCTGGAGAACGGCAAGTCGGTGCGCAACCTCAAGCCCTCGGTGCTGCGCCACTCCCTGGACGAGTACAGCGCCCGCATCTATGGACGCGACTATCAGAACCTGACGGTGTCGCAGATGAATTCGGTCATGGGCCTGGTGCTGCCGCCAGCCTATGTGTACGGGTATCGAGGTTACCCCGGCAGCAGCCTGGAGCCGTTGCGCAACAGCCTGAACGCCTGGCACAACATCCCCGACCGTGCCGGTGAACTGGACGTGACCCTGATGCCCGAGGTCATTGCCACCCAGGGCTGTGTGACCCTGAAGAACCTCAACAACCACCTGGCCCTGCCCCGGCCCGGCGCCGCCGACCTGGAGGCCTGTCGCCAGAGCTACAACACGGCCATGTCCAGCAGCATGAGCAAGCAGGAATTCTTCGGTTGCTTTCGCGAAAGCAACGCTGAGAGCTTCGACTACGGCATCGCCATCAAGGCCTACGAAACGCCGCTGCAATACCTGATTTCCAGCTTGCTGGAGGCGGTGACCTCACGCATCGGCTACCAGCAACTGGGGGGGACGGCGATCCAGTACAACCTGTTGAAATACCACCTGACTGAAGAGATGGAGGGCGGCTGGTCCGGCGCCGCGATCAACCTGACCCGGGTGCGTGATCCCAAGCTGGATCTGGCGGGCAAGTTCGGCTTGTGGAAGGCCGGGGCCTGAAGCGATCGACAGGGCCCGCAAACCGCGACTGGGCGCTCAGCCCGTCGTGGCCTTCGTGGGCAGCGCGATCAAGTGCTCGCTGCAGCCGAAGCCGCCCACTGCGTCGCCGTACCAGAACACTTCCACCACCGCGATGCAGCCGTCATAGGACTGCCCTACCAACGTGCCGTCGGCCTTGAACACCCGCAGGTAGCCGCCAACGCTGTAGCGCGAGCTGTCGCCATCGCCGGGCATGGTCATGGTGGGAATCCAGGTGCGCCAGCTGAACAAGCGGTACTTCTGGTAGTAGAAGGCCTGGTCGGCGCTGTAGTCGCGGCCCTGATACGGCGTGCCGTAGTAGAACGAGCCATAGGCCTGGTACGCCAGGTACAGCGCCAGCGCGGCGCCGAGAATGAGGTTGATCTTTTTCATTGCAGGGTCGTTCCTTTTACCCGTGGAAACATCAAGAAGGAGGCAGGCCCAGCATGCGCAGGCACGCCTGGACAATGGCCTCGGCCAGGGCCCGGCCATCGTCCTCGCCGGCGGCGATCACATCGTCGGTGGCGCCATGCACCCCGGCGTAGATCAGCGAAGCAATCACCCCTGGCTGGGCCAGGGACCAGCAGCCGGCGCGCTGGCCGCCTTCGAGAAGGCCCAGCAACTGCTCGAGGATCGCGTTCTTTTCCGGGTTGCCGCGGTCGTGATGATGGTGGTTGGGGTAGACGATGTCGTGCAGGCGGTAGGTGTCGAGGTAGGCCTGCACGCTGGTGCGGATCCAGCTGCTGAGCTGCGCCACCCAGTCGTCCTCGGGGCAGGCCGCCACCGCCTGCTCCAGGCGCTGCAGGTAGTGCTGGGTATAGCGTTGCCCCAGGGCCACCAGCATGTCGTTCTTGGATTGGAAGTAGTGATAGAAGGTGCCCTTGGCCACCTCGGCGCGCTCGACGATCTCGCTGATGGTGGTGGCTTCCACGCCCTGGCTGAGGAACAGGTCTTGGGCGGCGGCCATCAGCTCTTCCAGGCGTACTTCGGCCGGTTTGGTGCGCGGCCGCGGCTGGGCAGCGCGCTTGGCAACCGGGGAGGTTTTGACACTCATGAACGAATCCGGGCTGTTCGACAAAGGTCGCCATTCTAGGGGATTTGTGGGGGAAAAGAGAGTTGAGAATCTTTTTCATTCTCCATTGACCGACGGTCAGTCGAAATACTATGCTCGCCCTGCAAGCCCATTCCAGACCTTGCGGGAGATACACCATGCAGCGCTATCGTCGCCTGGCCCTGGTCGCCGCCGCCTACCTCGGAACCTTCCTGGCGTCCCTCGACATCAGCATCGTCAACGTCGCCCTGCCAACCTTGCAGCAGGCCCTGGCCACCGACCTGGGCGGCCTGCAATGGGTGGTCAATGCCTACGCCATCTGCCTCTCGGCGTTCATGCTCTCGGCAGGCCCCCTTGGGGATCGCTTTGGTCACAAACGCTGCTGGCTGATCGGTGTGCTGCTGTTCTGCCTCGGCTCGGCGCTGTGCGCGCTGGCCCAGGAGCTTTCGCTGCTGCTGGCCGGGCGCGCAGTGCAGGGGCTGGCCGGGGCCCTGCTGATTCCCGGGGCGATGCCGATCCTCAGCCACGCCTTTCCCGAGCCTCGGCAACGGGCCCACGTGATCGGCGGCTGGTCGGCCTTCAGCGCCCTGGCCCTGATTCTCGGCCCGCTGCTGGGTGGCCTGTTGCTGGAGCACCTGGGCTGGCAGAGCATTTTCCTGATCAACCTGCCCATCGGCCTGCTGGCCCTGGCCCTGGGCGGCTGGGGCATCAGCGAGCGCAAGTACCCCCAGCACGCCGCGCTCGACCCCCTGGGCCAGATCCTCAGCGTGCTCTGCCTCGGGGCCCTGACCTACGGCCTGATCGTCGCTGGCGAGGACGGTTTCGGCAGCCGCGAGGCACTCATCTCATTGCTGCTGGCGACGCTGGCGCTGCTGGCCCTGATCCAGGTCGAGCGTCGAGTGCAGCGGCCCCTGGTGCCCGTCGCCCTGTTTCGCCAGCGGCCCTTTGCGGTGGCCAACCTGGCCTCGTTCATCCTCGGGTTTTCCTGCTACAGCAGCCTGTTCTTCTTCTCGATCTTCCTGCAGCAGATCCAGGGCTGGTCCGCCGCCGACACCGGCCTGCGCATGCTTCCGCAGTTCGTGGTCACAGGCGTTGTATCGATGCTCTTTGGCCGCGTGCACCGGCGCATCCCCCTGCCCTGGCTGATGGTCGGCGGCTATGGCCTGGTAGGCCTGGCCATGAGCGCCATGGCCGGCTTCGATGCCCACACGCCCTACTGGCGGGTGGGTTCGCTGTTCGGTCTGCTGGGGCTGGGCATGGGCCTGGCGGTGCCGGCCACCGGGCTGGTGGTGATGGCCTGCGCACCGGCAGAGCGCGCCGGCATCGCCTCGGCCAGCATGAACGCCCTGCGCCAGACCGGCATGAGCGTCGGCATCGCCCTGCTCGGCAGCCTGATGAGCGCCCGGGCAGTGCAAGTGCTCAGCGAATCCGGCGCCGCGGCCGGGTTCGACGGCGCCGCCGAACTGGCCCGGCAAGCGGTGACCGAACACCGCCTGCCGCTGCACGACCCGCTGTTCGCCGACCTCTATGGCGCCGCCATGACCAGCGGTTTTCGCCTGGCCATGGCCCTGGCCGGTTGCGCCAGCCTGCTGGCCATGGGGCTGTTGCTGGGAACTCGCCAGCAAGCGGTCCGCGAGCCTGCCGGCAGCCCCGGCACCAGGCCGGCTCGTTGACAAGCGCCGTGGTGGCACCGACCCTCCAGGCCCGGGACCGCTACATCCGGCCTGACGACTAAGGCGCCGTCCTCCCTGCCCGATGTCGCAAAGGCGTTGCTCAAGGTCGAATCCAGCCTGCCGCCCCAGCGCGCACTGTCCATACTCAAGGGCCTTGTCCCCTGGTAATGGAATACCCCCGTGAACCTGCCACCGGTCCTGCCTGACACCGCCCCTGCCCTGGTCAACCCGCTACGCCTGGACCAGGACGATCTACGGCATTTCAAGGAGCGTGGCTTCATCAAGCTGCGGGGGTTGTTGACGCCTGCGGCCATCCTGCAACTGCGCGAGCTGGCCAACAGCCAACTGCGTCCTGCCCCCTCGGGTACCTCGGCCCATGGCGACGGTTTCAGTCGCCTGACCCACCGGGTGACCCAGGTCGGCATCCTCGAACGCCTCTACCGGCAACCGGCCTTCGCCCAGGTGCTGACCCGCCTCAGCGGCTGCCGCCTGATCATGAGCGAGGCCCAGAGTTTCGAGCTGGGGGTGGGGCGCTCGGGCTTTGCCTGGCACTACGATTCGCTGAACTTTCGCTACATCCGCCCCCAGGACCCGGCCTTCAGCCTGTGGATGCCGTTGCAGCCGATCCGCCCCGAAGTGCAAGGTGGCGGCATGGCCTGGGTGCCCCTGTCGCAATTCTCGGCCCAGGAGAATTTTCAGTTCTCGCGCCTGCTGGCAGGCAAACTGGCACGGGGCGAGTCGGTGGCCGAATTTTCCGCGCACCTGCACCAGACCTACTGCACGCCCGGGATGCTCACCGACAGCTTCGAAGCACAGCGCATCGAAGACTCGTTCGAACCCGGCGACGCCCTGCTGTTCAGCAAGTACCTGTGGCACCGCTCCAGCCCCTTGCTGGCCGGCGACCTGGAACGCCGCCAGGCTGTGACCCTGCGCCTGCTGGACTGGCGCGCATGCCTTGATCCACTGATGCAGGAAGGCGAAACCCGCAGCGCCGGTGGCCTGGGCATGGGCCGCGAAGGCAGCCCGCTGAACCCGCAATCCTATGGCTCGCGTTTTGTCGACATTGCGCCCGGCGCACCGATCCGCAGCTCGGCCCATTGCGGGCCGATCCTCTGATCCAGGCTAGATCTCAGGCCCCAGCAGCACCTGCTGCTGCGCCGCACACTGCTCCACAAGGTAATCCCAGACCACCCGCAGCCGCACCGATTTGTGCAGCTCGCGGCGGGTGCTGATCCAGTAGGCGCGCTGGATGCTTTCCGCCGGCAGCAGCGGCACCAGTTGCGGGTCGGCGGCGGCCATGTAGCACGGCAGCACGGCGATCCCCAGGCCGGAACGGGCCGCTTCCTGCTGGGCAATGACACTGGTGCTGTGGAACACCACCTGGGGGTTGCGGCAGAAGCTGTTGAGGAACATCAGCTCCTGGCTGAACAAGAGATCATCGACGTAGCCGATCCAGGCATGCCGGCCCAGGTCCTCGCGGCTGCGCAAGGGCGGAGCGCGGTCCAGGTAGGCCTGGCTGGCGTACAGCGCCAGGCGGTAGTCGGTGAGCTTGCGGGTCACCAGCATGTCCGCGCTGGGGCGCTCCAGGTGGATGCTGATCTCCGCCTCGCGGTTGAGAATGCTGACAAAGCGCGGCACCGCCACCAGTTCCACTTCCAGCCCCGGATACCGCTCGAACAGCCCAACCATGCGGCTGGCGAGAAACTTCACCCCCAGGCCCTCGGTGACCCCGACACGGATCTTGCCCAAAGGCGCGCTGGACTGGGTGATCTCTTCCTGCACCAGCAAGGCGACGTTTTCCATGGCCTCGGCGTGCTTGAGCAGCGCTTCGCCGGCCGGGGTCAGTTCGTAGCCCTGGGCGTGCTGGACGAACAGTGCGGTGCCCAGGGCCTTCTCCACCGCCTCGATGTGCCGGGCCACCGTGGCGTGGGTGGTGTTCAGCCGTCGCGCGGCGGTCAGCAGGCGGCCGCTGCGTTGCAGCTCAAGAAAGAAGCGCAGGTCATTCCAGTCGAACATGGGGTTTCCTTGCCGGAGTCGAAGGCCAACGCTGTTAGAAAACGCACAGCGGGTGGGTAAAAACTAACATTCTTTTAACGAAAGCTAACAACTAGGATGGTTCCCAATAAGAACGAAAAACGAGGTTAAGGATGCTCCCTGCCTTTGACGCCTACGACTACATCGTGGTCGGCGCCGGCCCCGCCGGCTGTCTTCTGGCCAATCGCCTGTCGGCCAATCCCCAGCACCGTGTGCTGCTGCTGGAAGCCGGTGGCCGCGACAACTATCCCTGGATCCACATCCCCGTGGGCTACCTGTTCTGCATCGGCAACCCGCGCACCGACTGGTGCTTCAAGACCGAGGCCGAGCCCGGCCTGCAGGGCCGCAGCCTGAGCTACCCGCGGGGCAAGGTGCTGGGAGGCTGCTCGTCGATCAACGGCATGATCTACATGCGTGGCCAGGCTGCCGACTACGACAGCTGGGCCGCTGAAGGCAACCCGGGCTGGGGCTGGGACCAGGTGCTGCCGCTGTTCAAGAAAAGCGAGAACCACTTTGCCGGCGGCAGCGAACTGCACGGCGCCGCCGGTGAATGGCGGGTCGAGCGCCAGCGCCTGTCGTGGCCGATCCTCGATGCCTTTCGCAGCGCTGCCGAGCAGAGCGGCATTCGCACCATCGACGACTTCAACGGCGGCGACAACGAAGGCTGCGGCTACTTCCAGGTCAACCAGAAGGCCGGGGTGCGCTGGAATGCCGCCAAGGCCTTTCTCAAACCCATCGCCCAGCGCCCGAACCTGGTGGTGCTGACCGGCATCGAGGTGCAGCGGCTGCTCCTCGAGGACGGCCGCGCCACAGCGGTGCGGGCCAGCTGCCAGGGGCGCCTGGAGAACTTCAAGGCGCGCCGCGAGATCATCCTCTGCGCCGGCTCCGTCGGCTCGCCGAGCATCCTGCAGCGCTCGGGGATCGGCCCGGCGCCGCTCCTGCAACGCTTGGGGATCGGCGTCAGCCATGCCCTGCCCGGGGTGGGCGGCAACCTGCAGGACCACCTGCAACTGCGCCTGATCTACAAACTGGAGAACGCCCGCACCCTGAACCAGATCGCGGGCAGCCTGTGGGGCAAGATGGGCATGGGCCTGCGCTACCTGTATGACCGCAGCGGTCCGCTGTCCATGGCCCCCAGCCAGCTTGGCGCCTTTGCCCGCTCGGGCCCGGAACAGACCCGGGCCAACCTGGAGTACCACGTGCAGCCGCTGTCCCTGGAGCGTTTCGGCGAACCGCTGCACGCCTTCCCGGCCTTTACCGCCTCGGTCTGCGACCTGCGCCCGCAGAGCCGTGGCCGGGTCGAGATCCGTTCCGTGGAGGCCGGCGATGCGCCGCTGATCCAGCCCAACTACCTGAGCCACCCCGAGGACCTGAGGGTCGCCGCCGACGCCATCCGCCTGACCCGACGCATCGTCAGCGCCCCGGCCCTGCAACCCTTCAAGCCCAGCGAATACCTGCCCGGCCCCGAGCTGCAAAGCACCGAGCAACTGCACGAGGCCGCGGCCCGCATCGGCACCACCATCTTCCATCCGGTGGGCACCTGCCGCATGGGCAGCGATGCCCAGGCGGTGGTGGACGCACAACTGCGGGTGCACGGCATTGCGGGGCTGCGCATCGCCGATGCCTCGATCATGCCGCGCATCACCTCGGGCAATACCTGCTCACCGACCTTGATGATCGCTGAAAAGGCCGCTGAACTGATCCTTGCCAGCGTCCCCAGGAGCACCGTCCAGCACAAGGAGCCCGCCACCCCGGCATGAGCGCAGGAGCCGGCTTGCCGGCGAAGGCGTCCCCAAGGCCGGCGCCCGGCTCACGGGCCTCTTCGCTGGCAAGCCAGCTCCTACGGGACAGCAGGAACAGATGCACCTGATGTAGGAGCCGGCTTGCCGGCGAAGGCGCCTCCAAGGCTGGCGCCCGGCTCACGGGCCTCTTCGCTGGCAAGCCAGTTCCTACGGGACAGCAGGAACAGATGCATCTGATGTAGGAGCCGGCTTGCCGGCGAAGGCGTCCCAAAGGCCGGCGCCCGGCTCACGGGCCTCTTCGCTGGCAAGCCAGCTCCTACGGATGAGGGAAACAAGGGTTCATCGTGCGGTCGCGGTGAATCTGCAACAGCGGCGCCGGAAACGGCGTCGGCAGTGGAACAACAACAATAATCACTGTAAGGAAGCCCCCTATGTCAGAACACGCACAGCCCCTGAACGCGCCCCTGCAGGACTCCACTGCCAAGGGCAGCCAGAAGGTCATCTTCGCGTCGTCCCTCGGCACGGTGTTCGAGTGGTACGACTTTTTCCTCTACGGCGCCCTGGCGGCGGTGATCAGCAAGCAGTTCTTCGCCGGGGTCAACGACACCACGGCCTTCATCTTCGCCCTGATGGCCTTTGCCGCCGGCTTCGTGGTGCGCCCCTTCGGCGCCCTGGTGTTCGGCCGCCTGGGGGACATGATCGGGCGCAAGTACACCTTCCTTGCCACCATCATCCTCATGGGCGTTGCGACCTTCGCCGTGGGCCTGTTGCCCAACTACGCCAGCATCGGCATCGCCGCGCCGATCATCCTGGTGGCCCTGCGCATGCTCCAGGGCCTGGCCCTGGGCGGCGAGTACGGCGGCGCCGCCACCTACGTGGCCGAGCACGCGCCCCAGGGCAAGCGCGGCCTGCACACCAGCTGGATCCAGTCCACCGCGACCCTGGGCCTGCTGCTGTCGCTGCTGGTGGTGCTGGCCTGCCGTTACTTCACCGGCGACCAGTTCGAGGTCTGGGGCTGGCGCCTGCCGTTCCTGCTGTCCATCGTGCTGCTGGGCATCTCCACCTGGATCCGCATGAGCCTGCACGAGTCGCCGGCCTTCCTGAAAATGAAAGAGGAAGGCCGCGCCAGCAAGGCGCCGATCCGCGAATCCTTCGGCAAGTGGGAAAACCTCAAGGTGGTGCTGATCGCCCTGTTCAGCATCAATGCCGGGCAGGCGGTGACCTTCTATGCCGCGCAGTTCTACGTTTTGTTCTTTCTCACCCAGTTCCTCAAGATGGACCCGGCCCTGGCCAACAGCCTGCTGATCATCAGCGTGGTGATCGGCGCGCCGATGTTCATCTTCTTTGGCTGGCTCTCGGACAAGATCGGCCGCAAGCCGGTGCTGATGCTCGGCCTGCTGCTGGCCACGCTGCTGTACTTCCCGATCTTCAAGGCCCTGGCCCACTACGCCAACCCGGCCATCGACCAGGCCAGCCGCCAGGCGCCCATCAGCGTCACCGCCGACCCGGCCACCTGCACCTTCCAGTTCGACCCGGTGGGCAAAGCGCGCTTCGACAGCCCCTGCGACAAGGTCAAGACCTTCCTGGTGAAGCAGGGCCTGCCCTACAGCAGCATCGCAGCCCCCGCCGGCAGCCAGGTGCAGGTCAGCGTAGGAGATGTGAAGATCAACGGCTTCGACGAGGCCGCCCTGCGCGGCGCAGTGACCCTGGCCGGTTATCCGCAGCAGGCCGACAGCCAGAACGTCAACAAGACCATGGTGGTGGTGCTGATCGTCGCGCTGATCCTGATTGCCGCCATGTGCTACGGCCCGCTGGCGGCGCTGATGGTGGAGCTGTTCCCGACCCGTATCCGCTACACCTCCATGTCCCTGCCCTACCACATCGGCAACGGCTGGTTCGGCGGTTTCCTGCCGACCGTGTCCTTTGCCCTGGTGGTCTACACCGGCGATATCTTCTATGGCCTGTGGTACCCGGTGCTGATTACCGGGGTCAGCCTGGTGGTGGGGTTGTTGTGCCTGCGGGAAACCCGGGACGTCGACATCAACCACAACTGAGCAGCGTGCTCGGGCTTGCCGACGGGGGCGGTCTTGCGGGCCTCTTCGCTGGCAAGCCAGCTCCTACGGTGGCCGGTGATAGTGCGGGGGCCGTAGGAGCCGGCTTGCCGGCGAAGGCGGCCTGGCGACCCTCAGGTGTTGTTGCAGCCCTTGGCGATGGAGTCTTCGTTGGAGGTGTAGGGCCGTGAAGGCTCCAGGTTCCACTCCGGCTTGTTGCGCGCAATATTGAAGTGGCAGACCAGTTGCCGGCGCATGCTGCCCACGCTGCTGTCGCGGTTGTCCGGGTTGTTCTTCCACTGGGCATCCAGGTAGTGGTCGCTGGCCAGTTCGTTGAAGAAGTTGTTGGTCTGGTTGTCCTTGACGTTGCGCCCGCAATCGGTGGGCGTGACTTCCAGGGTCATGACTTTCTTGCCGAAGCCCGGGTCATCACGTTCGATCCACACCGCACTCTGCACATAGCGATCGCAGCTGTTCTTCTCGGTGATCGGGTAGATCACCTGCTTCTTGTTGTCGTAGACGAAACTCGCGTCCTGCTGGGGCGTCTGCGGCAGCTTCATGTTGATCACCGGCAGGTACTGCTGCACGGCCTTGTACCACTGGATCTGGTTCAGCCGTGCACCTTCCAGGCCGCCATCCTCGGTGTAGAACAGGGCCAGGATCGAGGGCGATTGCGGCGGTTTTTCCTCCCACTTGGCCAGGCGCAGCTCATTCTGAGTGCCGAAGGATTCTGCGGCGATCTGCGCCATGGAACGGATGCTCTGGTAGAACGCCGGGCCGGCGGCGCTGTTGCGTTCGTCACGTACATCGAAGGAACACTGGCGCGAGTGGTCGCCACGGTTCTGTCGGTAGTTGGCGCCCCATTGCTCGGCGGTGGTCACACCGATCTCGTGGCAGTACTTCTCGACATTGCCCGGGGTGCGCCGCGAGTCGGTGCAGCCCTGCTGCCCGCGGTCGTCGGTGGCGGCGTCGATGGGGAAGGAACAGAGCACCGCATAGTCCTGGTGATCCTTGGGGTTGCCGAAGATGGTGTCGAAGATGAAGCCGCTCTGCAGTCCGTAGGCCAGCTTGCGGAACTTCGAATCCTTGCGCAGGTAGGACGCCGATACGCCGCCGCTGGCCTGGCTTTTCGGGCTGATGCTGTAGAACTGGTAGTCGGTGGACGGCCAGGTGGCGCGAAACAGCACCCCGGAACACAGGAATGCCGGTTTCGACGGGCCGCCGCAATCCTGGCGGGTGTCGTTGTACAACTGGTTGAGACGGGCCACCGTGTCGCTGCCCTGGTCGGCCTGCACCGTGGGCAACAGGCACAGGCCGGCGAGGCCGATGGCAACGGCAATGGGGGTTCTGCGTGCTTTCATGGGGTGACTTCCGTGTGGTGTGTAAACCCTGGCCAGCCAAGTCGTGGTCCGGCAATAAGCAGAAGATAGAAGCGCTGGTTGGCCCTGACGGACTTTTCCCGGCCTGTGTCCCCGATCCCCACCACCAGCGGCAGGCGCACGGCGATGGCTTGAATAAAACGCCGCATTGCGCCACTGTCTCGGCACTTTTTCCGGCGGAGACCGAACATGCTGTTGATCTTGCCCGCAGTGGTGGCCCTGGCCCTGATCCTGGTGTTCTGGCGCCGTCAGAAAGCCCTCACGGCCTTGCGTCGGGAAGCCCACATCCGCAATTTCACCCTGCCGCCGCGCTTGTTCGAGCCCCTGCGCACCCAGCACCCACACCTGAACCTCAAGGACTGCCAGCTGGTGGCCCAGGGCTTGCGCCAGTTCTTTCTCGCCTACCTCAAGAGCGGCCAGCGCTACGTGTCGATGCCGTCCCAGGTGGTGGACGACCTGTGGCACGAATTCATCTTGCATACCCGGGACTACCAGCAGTTCTGCAACCAGGCCTTCGGCCAGTTCCTCCATCACACACCCGCCGCGGTGCTGGGCCAGAACGCCGAGCAGAAAAGCGACAACGGCCTGCGCCGGGTCTGGCGCCAGGCCTGCCTGGAAGAGAACATCAACCCCGCCCAGCCCAGTCGCCTGCCGCTGCTGTTCGCCCTGGATGCCAAGCTGAAGATCGCCCGGGGCTTTCACTACGTCGCCGACTGCCAGTCCCTGCGGCGCCTGACGGACAACGCCACTACGGCTGCCGTGGTGCACTGCGGCAGCGAGCTGTACAGCAGTTCCTTCGACAGCGACTCCTCCAGCGGCAGCAGCGACGGCGACAGCTCGCGTTTCGGCGGCGATGGTGACAGTGGCGGCAGTGATGGCGGTGGAGGCGACAGCGGCGGTTGCGGTGGGGGCGGTTGTGGCGGCGGGGGTGGCGATTGATCGCCTAGGGCCGCGCCACCGACAGCCCTCAGAATGGATTGCAGCCTGCCGCCTTCGCGGCTTCAGGCGATACCGTCGGACGGAACGGTCCAGGTTCCACAGAGTCTTGCCGCGGGCCTTCGGCGTGACGCTGAGGGTCCATTCGTTGTTCTTCGTACCCGGGTCGAAACGCGCGGCCCAGGTGGCCTAGGCAATGTACTGGAGCGGTGATTTGCCAGGCGCAGGCGCAGTGCCTGTCGTACCCGCGAAGTCCACCGCCTGATCTGCCACTACGTAGCGAAAACGCTGTTGCGGCGGCTGGGCGCGATGCCCAGCCCCCACATCAGAGCGCGCGGGCGCGGAAAAAATCGGGCGTTAGAACACGCGGATCGCCAGCTCGAAAACGCTCTCCCCACACCATGACGTCCTCCTGCGATGGCAACAGCATGGGGTGTGATCGATACCCTTTGAGCAGGGCCTCGATGCCTTGGGCAAAATCATGCCCAACAAAAAGCATCATGGACGCGACCAATCCGTTCAAGAACAAACGGCCTTGGCTGTCCAGCCAGAGCTGTCCATGACCATGATGTACATCACCCAAGCAAACAAAGTCGGTGCGCAGCGCTTCTTGCCAGCCATCTACTTGTTCATCGGGGCACGCCGGAGAGCCAAACTCGATGTCACTAGAGGCACACTCCTCCCCCGTGCCGATATGCCCTACGGTCAATTCGCCAAATGCTTGCAGGATGCGAAATGCCGGATGTGCGCGGGGTACGTGACGATCAACCACAACGGCCCTGCCAGGGACCCATCCGGCAGCTCTGAAAAACGGTTCTATGTTCGGAGTCAGGAGATTCATGCGGCGAAGATAATCAAAGTGCAGGAGAAACGCAAAAGCCCTGGATACGGCCCCTGCCGGAACGCTATCCGTTGCTCTGCGCAACAGCTCGACATCCACGGCTATCGACGGCAACGCCATGGCCAGCCCATCCCCTGCCTCGGTCAAACCTGCCCGGGACCGGGGAGAACAAGGGGGGATAGGGGAAGAGTGATGTGGAAGCGGCGCATCGCGCGCCGCTCCACTGTTTCCGATCGATCAGGCGATGATGTCGGTAACGGCCGCCTGGCCCACGGTACCCACGGCGAAGTCCACCGCGCCATGGCCGGTGAGGTCGATCATCAGGCTGGTCTGGTTGGTTTCGGCGTAGTAGGTGAGGATCGCGTCGCCGGCGTGCCCGGTGAAGCCGCTGACGAAGTTCAGGGTGGCGCCACCGGAGGCGAATTGCGGGATCCCGGTGAGGTCGATCTTGTCCTCGCCGCTGACGAAATCCATGATCCAGTCCGGGGCGTCGAAGGTCGAATCCGCGGCCGCGCCGTAGACGAAGGTATCAGCCCCCGCCCCGCCCCACAGGGTGTCGCCACCGCCACCGCCATAGATGATGTCGTTGCCGGCACCGCCTTCGAGGATGTTCGCCGCAGCGTTGCCGATCAGCAGGTCATTGCCCGAGCCGCCGATGGCGTTTTCCACCGTCACGCCATGGGCGATGGACACGTTGCCCACCAGGCCGCCGACATCGGAGAAGCCCCCTTCATTGAGATTGATCTTCTGGTTCTGGGTGAAACCCGAGAAATCCAGGGTATCGTTGCCGCCGCCGTCCCAGACCGCGAACACCAGCTTGTCCGAAGCGCTGTGGGCGCTGTAGAAGTCCCGACCGGTGTTGGAGTTGAAGCCGTAGACAGTGTCGTCGGCACGGGTTTCCAGGTTGGCGCCATAGAGCTTCTGCACCGCAACGATATCGTCCAGCAACGGCGCCGAGGCGTAGGCACCGCCGCCGTCCTTGCTGAAGTCCTGCCCGGTGTTGCTCTCACTCCAGTAGCTCATCAGGCTGTAGCCGCGGGTGTCCTGGGCGTAGGTCACGTCGTTGTAGGTCGGGCTGCCGCTGCCGGCGTTGTACACGCCCGGGTGGGACAGGCCCAGGCTGTGGCCGATTTCGTGGGTCAGGGTCTGGCGGCCGTAGTTGCCGTTGCCCGGGGTTTCGTTGACCCGGTACTGGTCGTTGATCAGGTACCAGGACTGGCCGTCGTAGCTGCTGCCGGACGGCAGGTAGGCAAAGGCCGCGCCGCCGGTGCTGACGTTGTAGTTGCCGAAGCTCATGTGGCCGTCGCCACCCTTGGCCGCTTCAGTGAAGGTCACGTTGGCCACGTCCGCCCAGGATTGCAGGGACAGCAGCGCCTGGGCTTTTTGCAGTGCGCTGAACTCGCTGAAGCTGCCCAGGGCCGGGTTGTAGTTGGCCGGTTTTTCGGTGAGGAAGCTGTAGCTCAGGTCGATCTTGCCGTCGCCGTTCTGGTCGTGCCAGGACAGGCCTTTGCGCAGGATCGAATCCGCCGCCTGGTCGGCGGTGAAGGATGGCTTGCCGTTCACCAGCTCGCTGCCGCCACGGTCATACAGGTGGCTGAAGGCCAGAACTTGCTGGTAGGCATGGCTGGCCTGAGCGGCCGAATCGATGCCGTTGCCGACTGCTTCCGAGAGTGCTTTTGACATTGCTACGTCCTTGTTCCAGACAAAAAATCCGATAGGACAGCTGCGACCCCGCCTGCGAGATCGTCCTATCACTCGCCCATTGAGGCGCTGGAAACCTGACATATCCGTCAGCCGTGAGTCCACGGTTTTTTTTGTCCTACAAAGCCCCCGGGACGCTCTGGCACGGGGTAAATTTTCCACTCGCACGAGGGGGCGCCAAGGGATAGGCTAGACACCGCACCGGGGCCCCGCGGCCCTCTTTGGATAGGAGTCTGTAATGCGCAAAATCCTGCTTCTGGGCACCTTGCTGATCCTTGCCGGCTCGGCCCACGCCGAAGGCATTCCACTGTTCAACGTCTCCTGCCCGGGCAATCTGGCAGTCAGCGCCGACCAGGGCGGCCCGGTTTACATCAACGGCAAAGCAGTCAAGAACAGTGCCGTGGATGACCGGCATTTCCAGGTCAAGACGGCAGAAATCAGCCTGTCCATCAGCGTCGAGGACGACGAATCGGTGACCGTCAAGTACACCGACAAGCATGGCGCCAGTGGTCTCTGCGAAGCCGTGGACGACTGAGCCCTCTCCCCTTTTGCCTCACAACCTCAAGAGCCGTGCATGCACATCAGCGCAATTCCCTTCGCCACCACCGACTGGTCGAGCATCGAACCCACCGAGCATCGCGGCGAAACCGGCAGCGCCTTCTGGCGCACCCGGCAGTTCGGTGAAATTCGCGTGCGCATGGTGGAATACAGCCCCGGCTACCTGGCCGACCACTGGTGCTCCAAGGGCCACATCCTGTTGTGCCTGGAAGGCGAGCTGCACACCGAACTGGAGGACGGCCGGCGGTTCGTCCTGACCCCGGGCATGAGTTACCAGGTGGCGGACAACGCCGAGCCGCACCGCTCCTTCACCGCCGTGGGGGCCAAGCTGTTCGTGGTGGATTGAAGCGCTTCAGAACAGGCCCATCTGCCCACCCACCAGGGTGCTGAAATCGTCCTGCACGAACGGCAGGATGGCGTCCGCCACCGGTTGCAACTGGCGGGTCAGGTAGTGCTCGTAGTCGATGGCCGCGCGGCGGTTTTCCAGGGGCTCGGGGCCGGCCAGGGTGATCACGTAGCTGATCCAGCCGCCGTTCTGGTACTGCAATGGGCGGCCCTGCTCGCGGTTGTATTCGTCCGCCAGGCGCGCTGCGCGGACATGGGGCGGCACGTTGCGCTCGTAGTCGTCCAGGGGCCGGCGCAGGCGCTTGCGGTAGATCAACAGGTCATCCAGTTGCCCGGCCAGGGTGCGTTGCACGTAGTCGCGCACATAGTCCTGGTAGGGCTGGCGGTGGAAGATGCGCTGGTACAGCTCCTGCTGGAATTCCCGGGCCAGGGGCGACCAGTCGGTGCGCACCGTCTCCAGGCCCTTGTAGACCATCTCCTGGCTGCCATCGGCGCGCTGCACCAGGCCGGCGTAGCGCTTCTTGCTGCCCTCCTCGGCACCACGGATGGTGGGCATCAGAAAGCGTTTGTAGTGGGTTTCGAACTGCAACTCCAGGGCGCTTTCCAGGCCGTATTGCTGCTGCAGGTGATCACGCCACCACTGGTTGACGTGGGCCACCAGGGCACGGCCGATCAGGCCTGCCTGTTCCTCGTCATGCAGGCCGCCGAGCCAGACGAAGGTGGAATCGGTGTCGCCGTAGATCACCTGATGCCCCTGGGCTTCGATCAGTTGCCGGGTGCGGGCCATGATCTCGTGGCCACGCAGGGTGATGGAGGACGCCAGGCGCGGGTCGAAGAAGCGACAACCGCTGGAACCCAGCACGCCGTAGAAGGCGTTCATGATGATCTTCAACGCCTGGGACAGCGGCGCATTGTGCTCGCGCTTGGCCACTTCGCGGCCCTCGGCGACCCGGGTCACGATCGATGGCAGGCAATGCCGGGTGCGGGAGAAACGCGCGCCGCGAAAGCCCGCTACCGAATGTTGCTCGTCCGGTTGGCGCAGGCCTTCCACCAGCCCCACAGGGTCGATCAGGAAGCTGCGGATGATCGACGGGTACAGGCTCTTGTAGTCCAGCACCAGCACCGACTCGTAGAGGCCGGGGCGCGAATCCATGACGAAACCGCCGGGGCTGGCCTGGGGCGGCAGCTCGCCCAGGTTGGGGGCGACAAAGCCCTGGCGATGCATCAGCGGCATGTACAGGTGGGTAAAGGCCGCCACGGAACCGCCGCTGCGGTCGGCGGGCAGGCCGGTGACCGTGGCCCGTTCCAGAAGAAAGGTCAGCAGCTCGGTCTTGGCGAAGATCCGCGTCACCAGCTCGCAGTCCTTGAGGTTGTAGCGGGCCAGGGCCGGCTTGTCCTCGGCGAACATGCGGTTGATCTCGTCCATGCGCTGGTAGGGGTTGTCGATCGACTTGCCCTCCCCCAGCAGGGTCTGGGCGACGTTTTCCAGGCTGAAGGAAGGGAAGCTCCAGGTCGCCGAACGCAATGCCTCGATGCCATCGATGATCAAGCGGCCGGCGGCCGAGGCGAAATAGTGGGTACGGCTGCCGTGCTCGCGCCACTGCATTTCCTCGCCACCACGCCCCAGGCGCAGCGGCACCGCCAGGCGCCGGGCATGTTCGTGGAGTACGCGCAGGTCGAACTGCACCAGGTTCCAGCCGATGATCGCGTCGGGGTCATGCTCGGCCAGCCACTGGTTGAGCCTCTCCAGCAACTGCTCGCGGCTGGCGCAGAACTCCAGGTCGAAATCCACCGCACTGTCGTCGTCCCGGGCCTTGCCGAGCATGTACACCTGGCGCTGGCCGCAACCTTCCAGGGCAATGGAATACAACTCGCCGCGCTCGCTGGTCTCGATGTCCAGGGACACCAGCTTGAGGCTCGGCCGGTAGTTTGGCGCCGGCTTCATCTGCGCCTCCAGCAACAAGCCATCGGGGCCGGGCTGGCCGCCGAAGGATACCGGCGCGGTGATGAAGCGCTCCATCAGGTAGCGCTCGGGCGGCCGCACATCGGCTTCGAATACCTCGACCCCGGCGCGCCGCAGGGTCTTCTCCAGGCGCATCAGCTGATTGTGCTGCGGGCAGTACAGGCCCAGCACCGGGCGCTGGTGGAAGTCACGCAGCTGCAAGGGGCGCAGTTGCACATCCGGGTCGTCGGTCAGCAAGCGCTCGGCCTGGGCCCGCTGCGCCGCCGGGACGAAGGCCACGGAAGTCTGCAACGGCAGGCGGATCTGGCGCGGCCCCCGGTCGGTGGCCAGCCAGAAATCGACTTGCGTGCCCGCCGGCGTATCGCGCCAGTGCCGAGTCAGGACGAAGCCTTGTTGTACATCCACCGCTGCAACCTCAGAACATTTCAAGGCGCCGATTCTACCTGCCCAGCCCTGCGTTGGGGGGGCCGGATGATGGCTTTTCGGCTTTTGTCAGACAATATGTAGTGCCTGAAAATTTTCACTACAAAACCGTTGACGAGAGGATTTCGGCCTTGCATGATGCAGACGTCTCCCCGATCGGGGGACGAGGCAAAGGTGTTATGAGCAAGCTCGTCTGACCGCCGAGCTGTGACCCGGATGTGTACTGCCCACAAGGCAGATTGATGAAACTGACCTGGCATTGACCGTCCAGTACCACGACGGGAAGCCGGCGAAAACTCTTCAAGATGCTTGTGGCCGATGGTGGGAATGTCGGCAGCTTCATCCAGGTTTACGCTGCTTCTCTTCGTTGTGACGCTATTGCGTAGCAGTTAATCAAGGCAACTACACGCATCAGGCTCTGGGCCTTATCTGTATCCGACAGACACCCTCTGTCGCCCTGTTTCCGGTATCAGGGTTCAACTTACCGACGTAGCAAGATGAATTAGCGAATCAACTTAGATAGATCGATAAATGGTCAAGGGGGCTACAAATGAATCTTAATAATCAACCCACTATTGATGAATTGGCACGTATGTTCGCCGCACAGAAAGACAGCCACGACAGCCACATCCTGTGGATCGCCAAGTCGGGCCAAGTGCATATCGACTGCCTGTCGCCCCATAGCCATGAAGCAGAGTTCGACCAGAACAACCGGGACCTCGCGGCCCGCCTGAAGATGTACCGCCGCGGCCAGGGCTACGTCGGCAAGAAAGCCGCCGCCGACAAGGACTTCATCGGCCGGGTCCTGGAGACCCTGAAAGCCGAATGGCAATCGCTGCGGGATAAGTCGGAAGTTCGGGTTATTGATCGGTTCTGCTAATTAACGCGATCAATTCGTTAATCACCAACTCGTTGTTTAAACAATTGAATGGGCGCTCTTCATGAGCGCCCATTTTTATTGAAGCCAATTTCAAACCCGTAGGAGCCGGCTTGCCGGCGAAAGCGGTGTTAGCCTTGAAACCGCCTTCGCTGGCAAGCCAGCTCCTACAGCTCAGAACGCAAAACACGAACACCCAAACGCCCCCCAGAACCCCTGAAAGTCACTCACCGGTACATTGGACATGCGCGCTTTCTGGTGCCCGTGGGCATGCACTGCGCACGGTCCGCTGCACTGGTGCACCTGGTTCTGCAACGGTGCATTGGGCTTCCAATGCCCAGGCACCTTGGCCACCGGCGACCAGTCCGGGGTCACCGGCAGGCTCGGTGGGGCCAGTTTTTCGAAGTCACCGGCGGCATGCACCACCTTGCCATCCACTACGGTGAGCAGGGACTCGATCCACTTGATCGCCTCTTCCTCGACGCTGAAGTAGTCCGCCGACACGGCCACCAGGTCCGCCAGTTGCCCGACCTTGATCTGGCCCTTCTTGCCCTGTTCCGAGGAAAACCAGGCGCTGCCGTGGGTGTAGAGCTCCAGCGCGGTATCGCGGCTCAAGCCCTGGGGGTACAGCTCCAGCCCGCCGACAGTCCGGCCACTGACCATCCAGTACAGCGAAGTCCAGGGGTTGTAGCTGGAGACTCGGGTGGCGTCGGTGCCGGCGCCCACCGGAATGCCTTCGGCGAGCATGCGCTGGATCGGCGGGGTCATCTCAGCGGCCTTGGCGCCGTAGCGCTCGACGAAGTACTCGCCCTGGAAGGCCATGCGGTCCTGGATCGCGATGCCGCCGCCCAGGGCCCTCACCCGTTCGATGTTCTTCGGGCTGATGGTTTCCGCATGATCGAAGAACCATGGCAGGCCGTTGAAGGGAATGTCGCGGTCAACCTTCTCGAACACATCGAGCATCCGCGAGATGGATTCATCGTAGGTGGCGTGCAGGCGGAACGGCCAGCGCTGCTCCACCAGGTGGCGCACCACCGGTTCCAGCTCCTGCTCCATGCTCTGCGGCAGGTCGG
>Ga0157371_10000148_pt1 | contig 101711 bp, 87 predicted proteins | sample C45metaG_FD_113462 | JGI IMG/M metagenome (GOLD analysis project Ga0157371, IMG submission 113462) | Corn rhizosphere microbial communities from Kellogg Biological Station, Michigan, USA - C4-5 metaG | ecosystem: Host-associated > Plants > Roots > Rhizosphere > Soil | place: USA: Michigan...
ACTCGCCAGCTGTGGCGCCAACGCCTCCACAAAACTGAACTGGCCCGTCGATCTAACCGCCATCTCTTCCCTCCAGCATCAGCTACAGAGAATCAACTTCCAGATAGTTTTGCAACGGTCCCCTTGTGGGAGAGGGGGGCGCCGACGTTAGGCGGGGGGAGGGTGAGGGGGCGACCGCGAAGCGGTCGCGCGGCGCTCCAGCGCCGCTCCCTCATCCAAGCTTCGCTATCCTTCTCCCACAAGGGGCGAAGAACTTCAGGATCAGGCCGCTTCCTCCGCATCCAGCCCATAAGCGGTATGCAGCACCCGTACCGCGAGTTCGGTCTCGTCCTCGTGAATCAGCACGCTGACCTTGATTTCGCTGGTCGAGATTGCCTGGATGTTGATCCCGCGTTCGCCGAGCGTGGTGAACATCTTGGACGCGACGCCGGCATGGCTCTTCATACCCACGCCGACCACCGAAATCTTGGCGACCCGGGTATCGTGGACCAACTCCTCGAAGCCGATCGATTCCTTGGCCTCGTTCAGCGCCTGGATCGTTCGCGCCAGGTCGACCGCGGGGACGGTGAAGGTGACGTCGGTCGATCCCGTGCGGCCCTGCGACTGGTGCGCGATATTCTGGATGATCATGTCGACGTTGATATTGGCCTTTGCCAGGGGAACGAAGATCGCCGCGACCGAGCCGGGCGTGTCGGACACGTTGGTCAGCGTGATCTTCGCTTCGTTCTTGTCGTGCGCGATGCCGGTGATCAGCTGGCGTTCCATATCGTCGATCTCCTCTTCGCCCACGATCATCGTCCCGGGCAACGTATCCGCCATCGGTGCGTCATCGCCGGTGAACGACGATAGCACCTGGACGCGGACATTCTCCTTCATCGCAAGACCCACCGAGCGCGTCTGGAGCACTTTCGCCCCGACGCTCGCGAGCTCGAGCATTTCCTCGTACGTGACCTTCTTGAGCTTGCGCGCCCTGGGCACGATCCGGGGGTCGGTCGTGTAGACGCCGTCGACATCGGTATAGATGTCGCAGCGATCGGCCTTCATCGCCGCCGCCACCGCTACCGCCGAGGTGTCCGACCCGCCGCGGCCGAGCGTGGTGACGCGGCCCTGTTCGCCGTCGGCGCTGTCGGCGACGCCCTGGAACCCGGGGATCACCGCGACCTGGCCCGAAGCGAGCGCACGGTCTAGCGCGGCGGTGTCGATCTCCTCGATCCGCGCAGAGGCATGCGCGTCGCTGGTATGGATCGGCAATTGCCAGCCGAGCCAGCTTCGCGCCGGCACGCCGATCGACTGGAGCGCGATCGCCAGCAAGCCAGACGTGACCTGCTCGCCGGCCGAGACCACCACGTCATATTCGCGCGGATCGTAGAGCGACGACGCCTCGCGGCAGAAATTGACCAGCCGATCGGTCTCGCCGGCCATTGCCGACACCACTACCGCGACCTGGTTGCCGGCATCGACCTCGCGCTTGACGCGATTGGCGACGTTGCGGATTCGCTCGATCCCAGCCATCGACGTGCCGCCGAACTTCATGACGATACGGGCAGGGGGCGCGGCCATCGGAGGAGCGGAAGTCCTTTGGATTGGAGAGGCGCGCCTGATAGGAAGCCGCGATGGCAAGCGCAACCGTAACGTCTGTAACCACTATCGACCCCGACGAGGCCGCCCATTTCGGCAAATTGGCGCGCGACTGGTGGGATCCCAAGGGCTCGTCGGCGATGCTTCACCGGCTCAACCCGCCGCGGCTGGGCTATATCCGCCAGCAGATCGACGCGCATTGGGGCGGCGATCCGGCGAGCTTCACCCCGCTGGCGGGGAAGCGCGCGGTCGATATCGGCTGCGGCGCGGGGTTGCTGTGCGAGCCGCTCGCCCGGCTCGGCGCCGAGGTCTCCGGGATCGATGCGGCGGCGGAGAATATCGGCGTGGCGCGCACGCATGCCGCGCAATCGGGACTGGCGATCGATTATCGCGCGGGGAGTGTCGAGCTATTGACCGGGGAGCGCTTCGACCTAGTTACCTCGATGGAAGTGATCGAGCATGTCACCGATCCGGCGGCGTTCGTCGCCGGACTGGCAGACGCGCTGGCCGAGGGCGGGCTGATGATCCTGTCGACTCCGAACCGCACCGCGCTTTCGCGCCTCGCGATGATTACGGTCGGTGAGGGCAGCGGCATGATCCCCAAGGGGACACATGACTGGAGCAAGTTCCTGACGCCTGAGGAGCTGACCGAATTGGTCGAGGATGCGCGGCTGAAGGTGATCGATGTCAGCGGGCTGAGCTTCTCGCCGGGCAAGGGGTTTGCGGTGAGCGACGACACCAAGCTCGACTATTTCCTGACCGCGGTGCGGGGATAAATTCCCTCTCCCTTTGGGTGCATCAGGTAAACAGCGCCCCGCGCTGTTTAGGCCATGCCGGGGGCATAGCCGACCTGATGCAGGAAGGAGCGCCCGAAGGGCGCGGGAGGGTGAGGGTCGAGCTGGGTAGCTTATTCTACCCTCACCTTTCCGCCGCTGCGCGGCTCCCTTCCTCTCCCAAGGGGAGAGGAAATTGTCAGGCCATCACATTTCGCCCGCGCGCCACGGTCGTGCTGTACCCCACCATTGCATTGCTCGACTTTGCCCGCACCGTATCGACGAACAGCCAGTCGTTCGACACCTTCTCCGGCGTGATGGTCAGCGCCATGTAGCCGCGGTGCGAGGTGTCGCACCATTTGAGTTCGGGATTGCCGGCGACCAGTCCGGCGGCGACCGTCTTGGGGTCGATCTTCACCTCATGTTCGTAGCCGGGCGAGGTCACGCTGTGCCCGGCGAACTCGACGCCTGCCGCCTTGCCGTCCTGCTTCAAATCGAACGCCCAGCCATTGTGGCTGTCGCCCGAAATCACCACCAGGTTGGCGTTGGTTCCCTGCGCCGCGCGCAGGAAGCGGGCGCGGGCGGCCGGATAGCCGCCCCAATTGTCGTAATTGAACGGAAGGCCGACTTTCCCTGCCTGGATGCCGGCGAGGACGTAATTCTTCGCCCGCTCGCTGGCGTTCGGGTCGACCCAACCAAGCGCGGCGGCGGGCATCACCGTTTCGCCCAGGATCGTGCCGAAGCCGACCAGCTGCCATTTCTGTCCGGCAGCGACCGATCGGCGCATCGCGTGGAACAGCCAGTCTTCCTGTTGCGTCCCCATCATCGTCGCGGCGGGATCCATCCATGGCCCGTCGCGGAACGCCTTGAGCGCCGCGACCGGAACGGCCGCCTTGAACAAAGGCGCGATGTCGGGCTGCTCGGTCCGCGCCAGCACGCGCGTTTCGGTGCGGAACAAGGTCGCGAGATCGCCGATATCATAGGCTTTCCACGGCTCGTCGCTGACCGGCATCCACTCGCGATAGGCCTGGATCGCGGCCAGCTTGCGCAGCGTCCAGTCGCCTTCGTCGGGCTGGTGATTCTCGGCGCCGCCTTCCCACGAATCATTGGCCGATTCGTGATCGTCCCATTGCACGATCATCGGCAGCCTGGCGTGGAGCGTCATGAGGTCGGGGTCACTGCGATAGCTGGCATAGCGGATGCGGTAATCCGCGAGATGGAGCAATTCGCTGGCCGGCTCGGTCGAGCGCACCGTATCCTTGGGCGCGGGATAGCCGCCGGTCTTATATTCGTAGAAATAGTCGCCGAGATGGACAGCGAGGTCGAGATCGTCGCGCGCCGCGGCGTGACCATAAGCGTTGAAATAGCCGAACGGCATGTTCGAGCAGGAGAAGATTGCCGCCTTGAACGCTTTGGCCTGCGATCCCGTCGGCAGGGTGCGCGTCCGGCCGGTCGGCGATTTCGATCCGTCGGGGCCGACGAAACGATAGAAATAGCTGGTGCCCGGCTCGAGCCCATCGACCGTGATCTTGGTCGTCCAGTCGCGCCACGGCCCGGTGATCGCCATGCCGTTGCCCGCGATTTTGGCGAAATCGGCCTGTTCGGACAGCTCGACGGTCAGATGCACGGGCTTGCCGTCGGCCGGAACGTAGCGGGTCCATAACAACATCGAGTCGCCGGCCGGTTCGCCGCTCGCGACCGAATGCGTGAAGCCGGTCGCGCTGGTGACGTTGGTCGTCTGCGCGAACCCGGGGATGCTCCAGGCACCCAGGCCCAGTGTGCCGGTGACGAGAAGCGAACGGCGATCGATCCGAAGCATAGGCTCTCCCTTTCACCGATCCCCTTGCGCGCTTCATATGGCGCGTTCGTGACAGGTCCGGTACGGACGCGGCCATGTTGCTACGGATGATGCGTGGGGGGCAAGCGGGCGCGCCGCTGGTCCTGGGTCTGATCTTCCTGTTCGCGGTGCTGTCGGTGCTGCGGCCGGTCAATCACGACGAGAGCCAATATGTCGCCGCGGCGATCCTGGCGCGCAACGCATTGCCGTGGCGCGACTTCGCTTATTTCCAGACGCCGTTGCAGCCGGTGCTGTTCGCGCCCTTCGCGGTCGGCCTGGGGACGCTCGCCTGGCCGGGACTGCGGATGCTCAACGCGGTGCTCGGCGCGATCGCGGTGCTGATGGTCGGCCGTGCGGCGCGGGCGGCGGGCGCGACATCGCGGATGGCGATCATCGTCGCGGGGCTGTTCGCCGGGACAGATATCCTGCTGTTCAGTGCGGGGACCGCGCGCAACGACGCGCTTCCTGCCGCCGCTTTGGCGGGCGCGCTGGTCTTGATCGTTCGCGCCGCGCAAGGGCAGGGATCGACGCGCCACGCATTGCTGACCGGGTTCCTGCTCGCGCTCGCGGCGGGCGCCAAGATCAGCTATGCGATCCCGGCAGCCGCCTATTTCGTCTGGGCGTTGCTCGACCGGCGGCATCGCCCGGTGATGATCGCGCTCGGTACGCTACCGGTGATCGCGCTGATCGGCTGGACGGTCGCACAGGCGCCTGAAGCGGCGCGGTTCGAGATGCTGACCTTTCCGGCGCTCGCTCCCGACCAGATGTACCGCGATGCCGGGCGCGCGTTCAAATTGTCGCTCGGGTTCAAGGCGATCGATACGCTCAAATTCCTCGCGCTGGGCACCGCCTTGCCCGCGATCGTCGCGGTCGCGGCGCGCTGGCGGCGCGACGAGCAGGGGCTGGCGCGATTGCTCGACATGCTGGTCCTGGCCGGGCTGGTCGCGGCACTGCTGCCCGAGCCCACCTGGCGGCAATATCTGCTTCCCATCCTGCCGCCCTTGTTCGTGCGGCTGGCATGTTTGTGGGAGAGGATACCGCCCGCGCGATGGGAGCGGGTCGCATTCGCGGTCTTCTTCTTTGCCGGGCTGGCGCCATCGGTCGAGGCTGTGGTGCTGACCGCAGAGCATGGCGCGCCAATGGCTAACGCCGTGACCGACGGCGCGCGGCTGGCCGCGGCGATGGACCAGCAAGGGGTGATCGGCACGGTCGCGACGCTGTCACCGCAATATGTCGCCGCGACCGGACGCGCGATCGATCCGCGCTTCGCCGCAGGGCCGTTCTATTTCCGCAGCCATGACCTGCTCGATCCGGCCAGCGAGCGGACGCTCAACCTGGTGTCGGCGAAGACTTTGGCCGGCGCGGCGCTGCCCAATGCGGTACTGATCGGCGGCGATGCCGATGCCGAAGGTGGGGATCCGGCGCTCGAGGCGAAGCTGGCGGCCTGGGCGGCACCGCACGCGATCGGCATCGCGCGGTTGAACGGGAAGTTCACGCTCTACGTATTGCGCTGACGCCGGTACCGTCGCGCGCGTCGATCAGCGACTGGTAATAGGCCATCAGATCGACCGCATGCTCGCGGTCGGTGCGCACGCGCCTGGCGGCGACGATCGCCGCCTTGCGCAGGATCGCGGGCTCGCGCGCGAACAGGCGATGGATCGCCGCCGCGGCCCCGGCGGTATCGCGCGCGCGATAGGTCTCGCTGGTTAGTGGATCGGCGACCTCGGCACAGCCGCCGGTATCGGGAACGATCAACGGCAAGCCCGACGCCATCGCTTCGGACGGGACCAGCCCGAACGGCTCGGCCTCGGAACCATGGATCAAGGCGTCGGCACTGGCCATGATCCGTGCCAGTTCGTTGCGTTCATAGACCGGCCGGAACAGTCGGATGTGTGGGTTGCCGTCGATCCGCGTCTCGAGCCGTTTGCTCTCGGGGCCGGTGCCGAGCAGCATCAGACCGACCGGCAGTTTATCGCCTGCCATGCGCACCGCATCGATCACCAGCGGCCAGCGTTTCTCGCCGTGATGGCGGCCGATCCCAATCAGCAGATGCCCTTCGGGCGGCAGGCCGACCTGGCGCAGCATCGCGGCGCGCAATCGCTCGTCGCGCAGGCTGGGCGAGAAATGGCTGCGCTCGATGCCCAGGGTCATCGCGGCATCGATCCGGACGCCGCGCCGCGTCAGCCGCTTCTGGAGCGCGGGACCGTTGGTGACAACGGTATCGTAGAGCGCGAGAAAGCGGTTCATGTAGCGCGCGTAGATACCGCACGCCTCCTCGATCTGCTCGGGCGGGGCCAGTCCCTCGAGCCAACGCATCGGATAGGCCGCGATATTGTCGTTGTGCATGAAGAACGACTTGAGTGCGCTGCCCTGCCACTTGCCGACGATCCAGGCCGGGCGCCACGGCGATGAGGTTTCGACCACATCGGGCTGCAATTTGTCGAGCCAGCGCCAGATCGGCTCGTAGCGCGAGAACAGCCCGTAATTCTTGTCGAACGGCAGGCCGGGCGACTTGATGTAGATGATCTTGCCGCCGCCGGCGCGTTCCTCGACCCGGTCTTCCTTGCCGCAGGCGATGCAGATCAACTCGTGGCCCATATCGGCCATGATCGACATCTTGCGGTCGATATAGGTCCGTACGCCGCCACCGGTCGGCGAGTAGAATTCGTTGACGTCGACGACCAGCATCGCGCGCGGCCTAGATCTGGCGCTTGATCAGCGCCTGGACCGCGAAGAATCCGGCGAAGGCGACATGGACTACGAGCGTCAGCGCGGTGGTGAAGGCGATCAGATTGGCGAGGTCGAGATTGGTGGCATTGCTGTTGCTATGGACCAGGATCGCGCTGGTCATCGTCGCGAGGACCAAATCCTTGTTCACGAACGGCAGGCGCGACACCAGCATGCGCACGGCGGATAGGATCAGCCAGGCGCCGATGCCGACATTGGGCAGCCCGAAATGCCAGGCAAAGGCGATCAGGACGCAGCCCACCGTCAGGCGCGCGGCATGGATCCAGAAAATCCACCAAAGGGTCTTGCGGTCGAGCGAGAACACTTTGCGCGAGAAGATCAGGAACGGCAGGCACATCGCGATCACGACGGGAATGCCGACAGCCAAGCCGGTATAATAACGTGGCGGCAGCACCTCGAGCGCGAACGGCAGCGCCAGCGCAGTCATGACCAATGTCATGATGTTGCCCGAGATTGCCGACAGGATCGAGACGTCCTTGACCGCGCCGAACGGGGCCGCGACCATCGCCGCGCGTTGCCGCGCCCAGGCGTAGAAATAGGCATCGCCCGAATAACCGACCACCGCCTCGTTCGCGATGCGCTTCTTGATAAGCGCGCCGAACCCCTCGAACGGGATCTTCCAAAGCCGGCGGAAGATGACGTAGTCGCCGGTCGGGGGCGAGATGTAGAGGAGAGCAAAAGCGACGTAATAGAGCCAATTGTCCGGCGCCGCATGGCTGAACCCGGCCAGGCCGGAACCGAGCAGCTGCTTCGCCAGCCCCGCGATCATCGCGAGGCTCAGCACGCCGGCGATGATCATCGGCCAGCGGCTCTTCAGGCTCCTGACGGGTTCGAGCCCGGCGAGGTCCTCGGCCGCATCGACAATCTTGGGCGCCAGACCGGTGGCAGGATTGTTGGATGCCCCGACAAAGCCGCTGTTCATCGACGCTCCAAAATCTGTTCATCCAAATGCGGCAGTTTAGTCTCCAATCGGACCTGCCCGGAAATAATGGCCGCTTAGCGGCAACGCACGAGCACGACAATTGGCCCGCGACAAGCCGGTTGCCGAGAGCGCCGCGCGATTTGGGGGTGGAAAGGGCGAATGACAAGCACTATGTTGCGGTGCAGCATCGTTTCGGCGGCAAATAAGTCGGTTTTGCCCTAATTATTTCGCCTTCGAGAAACTTTTGACACAAATCGACGTTAGCGCGCCAATCCATGCTCAGTCCTTACGCCCCCGTAAGAATCCTGACTTTCGCTCATAGCCTTCAGGGCGGCGGGGTCGAACGCGCGATGTTGCGGATGATCCGCGGCTGGGTCGAAATAGGGCAGCACGTTACCTTGGTGCTGAGTTCGGCGCGGGGTCCGCTGGCGGCCGAAATCCCCGACGGCGTGCAGCTGATCGAGCTTGGTACGACTCATCTCGGCATGATCCGCGCGCTTCCCCAGGCGGTGAAGGCCACGGCGCCCGATATCGTGTTCTGTCCCGGCAACCATTATTCCAGCGCGGTTGCCTGGCTGAAGCTGCGGCTCGGTCGCGATTGCCCGCCGGTGGTGGGCAAGGTGTCCAACCGGCTCGACCGTGGGGATCAGCATTTTCCGGTGGCGCAGGGCTATCGCGCGTTCCTGCGGTCCTATCCCAGCTTCATCGATCATCTGGTGGCGATGAGCCCGGCGATGGCCGAGGAAACGGTGCGCATGACGGGAATCGGTGCCGATCGCGTCAGCGTTATCGCCAATCCGCCGAGCCCCGAGCCGATCGGCGCACCGACTCCGCCGCTGCCGGGCGCCGACTATCTGATCGGGATCGGCCGGCTGACGCCGCAAAAGCGCTGGGACCGCGCGATCGACGCGCTGGCACGAGTCGAGCGGCGCGACGTCAAGCTGATGATCGTCGGCGAAGGAGAAGTGCGCGGCGAGCTGGAGAACCAGATCGACGCGTTGGGCCTGCGCACGCGCGTCCATCTGCCGGGCTATTCGACCAATCCGCGCCCCGCTTTGGCCCAGGCGCGCGCATTGGTGCTGACCTCGGACTTCGAGGGCGTGCCTGGCGTGCTGCAGGAAGCGCTGGCGCTCGGCACGCCGGTGGTGGCGACCGACTCGAGCGTCGCGATCCGCGAAATCGTCGCGCATCCGCGTCTCGGCAGCGTCGTGCCGACCGACGATCCGCTCGCCTTGGTCTCCGCCTTCGACCATTGGCTCGCCCCTGGCCGGCCGCGCCCCGACCCGGTGCCCGAACGCGGAAGCGATTCGATCGAACGCTATGTCAGGCTGTTCGAAGAGCTGGTGCTCGATCGCAAGCTCAGGTCACTGGGGGATTAATCTGTCCGCGGACCTTTCATTGTCCGGTTTTATCCCCAGCCATAGCTAGCTCTGGCGCGCCGCTGCAGCGCAGCATATGCTTGCCCGATGCGGATCGCGATCATCGACACCAGCACGACCCGTGCCGCGATCATTTCCGAAGGTCTGCGCGAGGCCGGACTCGACGACCTCGTCCTGATCGACAATTCGCATGCGCTCGTCGCGCAAATCGAGGCAGCCAATCCCGAAGTCGTGCTGATCAACCTCGAAAACCCCAGCCGCGACGTGCTGGAGGAATATTTCGCGGTGTCGCGTGCGCTGGCGAAACCGATCGCGATGTTCGTCGACCAGAGCAATCCCGAGACGACTGCCGCGGCGATCGATGCCGGCGTCTCGGCCTATATCATCGACGGCCTGTCGAAGCAGCGGATCATGCCGATCGTCGATCTCGCGGTGCGGCGCTTCAACGCCTTTTCGCGGCTCCAGACCGAGCTGCACGAAGCGCGCAATGCGCTGGCCGACCGCGCCGCGATCGACAAGGCGAAGGCGATCCTGATGCGCCGCCGTGCGATCGACGAGCCTGCCGCGTACGCCTTGCTACGCAGTCATGCGATGCAATCCAACCGCCGCATCGCCGAGGTGGCGGAAGCGATCATCACCAGCGCGGCATTGATGGGGGACGATAAGTGACGCTCGACCGCATCCGGATCGGTTTCCTGCCGCTGGTCGACGCCGCCTTGCCGATTCTGGCGCGCGAGCGAGGATTCGCCGCGGCGCACGGACTCGAGATCGAATTGGTTCGCGATCTCAGCTGGGCGACGGTGCGCGACCGCTTGCTTTACGGCCATACCGACGCCGCGCATATGATCGCGCCGCTCGCTATCGCCACCGCGCTCGGCCGCGGCCGCCCCGCGGTCGAGATCGACGTGCCGTTCGCGCTTGGCCTCAACGGCAATGCGATCACCTTTTCGATCCCGCTCGCGGCGGAAACGCTGGAGAGCGGCCAGCTCGGCGACCCGCGCACCGTGGGCGAGCGCCTTCGCCAGGTCGCGCTGGCGCGAGCGCAAGCGGGGCGCCCGCTCCGCTTTGGTGTTGTCCACCGTTATTCGAGCCACAATTACATGCTGCGCTACTGGCTGGCGGCGGTCGGCATCCGGCCCGACATGGATGTCGAGATCGTCACGATCAGTCCGCCTTTCGCCGCGGACGCGCTTGCCGCGGGAGAGGTCGACGGCATCTGCGTCGGCGAGCCGTGGAACAGCGTGGCGGTCGATCGCGGGGTTGGTCGGATCGCGCTGGTCACGGCACAAATCTGGCGGCGCGGAGTCGAGAAAGTGCTCGCGATGCGGCGCGAGACGGTGCGCGGATCGCCCGAATTGGTCGAACGGCTGATTCGTGCGCTGCACGATGCCGCGGCGCATTTCGTCGAGCCGGACGCAGCGGAGGAGAATGCGCGGATTCTGGCGCGGCCTGCTTATCTGGCGGCGCCGGAGGAGACGATCCTGCGCGCGATCACCGACCGGGTCCGCTTGTCGCAAGGCGCGACCCCGCTCCACATTCCCGATTTCATGTTCCAGTTTCGCGAGGCGGCGAACTTTCCGTGGCGCAGCCAGGCCGCGTGGCTCTATTCGCAGATGACGCGCTGGGACGGCACGCCTTTCTCCGCCGAAGAAGCCGCCCGCGCCGAAGGCGTGTTCAGGCCAGACCTGTATCGCGCCGCGCTGGCTGGATCGGCGGCGATCCTGCCGGGCGCGAGCTCGAAACTGGAAGGCGCGATCGGCGATCCGCTCGGGGCCGGATCGGTCCAGGGGCGGCTGGTCCTCGGCGCCGATCGCTTCTTCGATGGTCGCGCGTTCGATCCCGACGATGCGCAGGCGTATCTGGCGTCGCTGCCCTGATTTTTGCTGCAAGTGCGAAATAAGCTTGCGTCCGGCGAGCGAATCACGCATCATCCCTTTCGCAGGGCAATGACGCTCGGCACGAAATAACCGCGACGACCTCCACCGACGGGGGTAATTGCGGGGCGGGTCCGACGATCCGCCAAGGCAACGAAGCCGCCCCGACGCGCCAATATGGCTGCCGTCGGGGCGGCTTTTTTCTTGTCCATCGCACGCGAAGGGGATCCGCATGGCGACCGCATTCTGGAACAGGGAACAAAGCAGGCAGCAGGACGGCTTCTGGTCGAGCGGGCATGTCCCGACGCTGATCGCCGCCTTCCTTTATTTCGACCTCGCCTTCATGGTCTGGGTATTGCTGGGGCCGCTCGCCCCGGAAATCGCCAAGACATTGGCGCTGACGCCGGCCGAAAAGGGGCTGATGGTCGCGACGCCGACGCTTGCCGGCGCGGTGCTGCGCGTGGTCAACGGTCTGCTCGTCGACCGAATCGGTCCCAAGCGCTCGGGCACGATCAGCCAGGTCATCGTCATCGCCGGACTGCTGACTGCATGGTTGGCGGGCGTAACCAGCTTTGCCGGCACCTTGGCGCTCGGGGTGATCCTCGGTTTTGCCGGAGCTAGTTTCGCGATCGCGCTGCCGCTGGCGAGCCGCTGGTACCCGCCGCAGCATCAGGGCAAGGCGATGGGGATTGCCGGCATGGGCAATTCGGGCACCGTGCTCGCCGCACTATTCGCGCCGCTGCTGGCCAAGGCGTTCGGCTGGAACGCCGTGCTCGGGCTCTCCTGTATTCCGCTGACGGTCGTGCTGATCGCCTATCAGTTGATGGCGCGCGATGCCCCCAATCGGCCGGCGCCCAAGTCGCTCACTGAATATCTCCACCCACTGAAGTCGGCTGACGCCTGGTGGCTGATGGGATTCTATTCGGTGACCTTCGGCGGGTTCGTCGGGCTCGCCGCATCGCTGCCGATCTATTTTACCGATCGTTTCGGGCTGACGCCGGTCGTTGCTGGCTATTGCACCGCGGCTTGCGTCTTCGCGGGATCGCTGGTTCGTCCGCTGGGTGGCGCGCTGGCCGACCGAATCGGCGGCGTGAAGGCGTTGACCGTGGTGTTCGTGGCGGCCGCGCTGGCGCTGGTCGGGGTCAGCGTGGCGCCGACCGTCGGCGTGGCGATGGGACTGTTCGTCCTTGCCATGCTGGCGCTCGGCGTCGGCAACGGGTCGGTCTTCCAGCTCGTGCCGCAGCGTTTCGCCGACGAGATCGGGGTGATGACCGGGCTGGTCGGCATGGCCGGCGGCGTCGGCGGTTTCTACCTCGCCTCTTCGCTCGGCATCGCCAAGCAGCTGACCGGCAGCTTCTCGCCCGGCTTCCTGATCTTCGCCGGCCTCGCCGGCCTCGCCTGCCTCGGCATCACGATCGTCAAATATTCGTGGCGCCAGCACTGGGGTGCGGCTGCGGGCGTGCGGATTTGAGCCAGGTGAGGGGGAACAAGACGATGAAATATGCCTGGCTCGTCCTGGGGAGCGCGATCGCAGCAACGCCGGCGCTGGCCCAGGACATCACGCTGAAGCCGCTCGCCGAAGCGCGGGTGCGCTATGAAACGGTCGATCAGGCCGGCTTGCCCACCGACGCCGACGCCCTGACGATCCGGGTCAGGAGCGGCATCCAGGCGTCGAGCGGGCCGCTCACGGCGATCGTCGAAGCGCAAGGGACGCTGGCGGTGGTCGGCGACTATTATGATGGCCTGCATGGCGCAGCGACCCGTCCGCTGGTCGCCGACCCGCAGAACATCGCGCTCAACCGCGCGCAGTTGCAATACCGCACCAAGGCGATCGCGGTGACGGTCGGCCGCCAGCGGATCACGCTCGACGACGAACGCTTCGTCGGCGCGGTGGCGTTCCGCGACAACGGCCAGACCTTCGATGCCGCGCGGGTCGAATGGACCGGGGTCAAGGGGCTCAAGGCCGACGTCACCTATGCCTGGCGAGTCAACACGATCTGGGGGATCGACGGCACCGGCGCACGGGCGCGCTCGATCGGCGGCAGCAACGTGCTCGCCAATCTGTCCTATGCCAGCCCGATCGGGACGCTAACCGGTTTCGCCTATCTGGTCGATCAGGACGAAGCCGCGGTGCAGGGGTTCCGCCTGTCGAACCAGACCTATGGCGCGCGGCTGGCGGGCGCGCGTCCGCTCGGCAAGGGGATCAAGCTCTCCTATCAGCTGAGCTACGCTACGCAGTCGGACTATGATCGCAATCCCAACCGCTATCGTGCCGATTATTATCTCGTCGATGCCGGGCTCGATCTCCACGCGATCAAGCTCGGCGGGGGCTATGAAGTGCTCGGTGCCGACAAGGGTGTGGCGCTCGCCGCGTTCGAGACGCCGGTCGCCACCGGCTTCAAGTTCCAGGGCTGGGCCGACAAGTTCCTGACCACCCCGCCCGACGGCGTCCGCGACCTCTATGGCAGCCTGGGCTATGGCTGGAAGCAGGCGGGCCCGTTCAAGGCGCTGACCTTGCAGGCCGTCTATCACCGCTTCGCCAGCGATCGGCACAGCCGCCTTTATGGCGACGAGATCGACCTCCTCGCCAGCGCCAAGCTCGGCAAGACCAGCCTTTCCGCGCGCTACGCCGATTACCAGGCGGACGGCTTCGCCACCGATACCCGCAAATTCTGGCTGCAGCTCGATTGGAGCTTGTGATGGACTTCCTCGTTTCCGCGTCCGACCCCGACTCCATGCCGGACGCGCCGTCCGGCGGGGAGCCCGGGCTTCCCCATCTGGTCGTGATCGGCAACGGCATGGCGGGGTGCCGTGCGGTCGAGGAACTGATCGCGCGCGATGCCGGGCGCTACCGGGTGACGATCTTCGGCGCCGAGCCGCGGGTGAACTACAACCGCATCATGCTGTCGCCGGTGCTCGCGGGCGAGAAAACGTTCGACGACATCGTGATCAACGATGCCGCCTGGTACGCCGATAACCGGATCGACCTGATCGCCGGCGATCCGGTCGCGGCGATCGATGGCGCGACGAAGACCGTGACCGCGCGATCGGGCCGGTCGGTGCGCTACGATAAATTGCTGATCGCGACCGGATCCGACCCGTTCATCATTCCGGTGCCGGGCAAGGATCTGCCCGGTGTGATTACCTTCCGCGACATGGATGACGTCGATCATATGCTCGCGGCGGCGGATCGCGGCGGCAGCGCGGTGGTGATCGGCGGCGGCCTGCTCGGCCTGGAGGCGGCGCACGGTTTGTCGCTGCGCGGGATGAAGGTCACCGTGCTCCACCTCATGCCGACCCTGATGGAGCGCCAGCTCGACGAAGCGGCGGCCTGGCTGCTCAAGTCGGCGCTGGAGGCGCGTGGCCAGACCGTGCTGACCGGCGCCGACACTGCCGAGATCCTGGGCGACGGCAAGGTCGAGGCGGTGCGACTCAAGGACGGGCGCGAGATTCCCGCCGACCTGGTGGTGATGGCGGTCGGCATCCGTCCCTCGACCGCTTTGGCGCGCGAGGCGGGCTTGGTGGTCGGGCGCGGCATCCAGGTCGACGATCATATGGTCACGAGCGACCCCGACGTGCTCGCGGTCGGCGAATGCGTCGAGCATGACGGCCAGGTCTACGGCCTGGTCGCGCCGCTCTGGGACATGTGCCGCGCGCTCGCCGACGGACTGGTCGAGCGGCCGAGCGGCTATCGCGCGAGCGTCACCTCGACCAAGCTCAAAGTGGCCGGACTCGACGTCTTCTCGGCGGGCGACTTCGCCGGCGGCGAGGGCTGCGAGGACATCGTGCTGCGCGATGCCAGCCGCGGCGTTTACAAGCGCGTCGTGCTCAAGGACGACCGCGTGGTCGGCGCGGTGCTCTATGGCGATACCGCCGATGGCGGCTGGTATTTCGACCTGATGAAGCGGGGGGAGGATATCTCCACCACGCGCGACCTGCTGATCTTCGGCCAGGCCTTCGCCTCGGGAGGGGGGCAAGCGGACCCTAAGGCGGCCGTTGCGGCACTCTCCGATGGGGCGGAGATTTGCGGCTGCAACGGCGTCAACAAGGGTCAAATCGTCTCCTGCATCGCCAAAGGCGCGCACAGCCTGGATGCGGTACGCTCGGGCTGCAAGGCGAGCGCGAGTTGCGGATCGTGTACCGGGCTGGTCGAAACGCTGCTCGCACTGACGCTCGGCGAGGATGTCGAAGCGGGGCCGAAGACGATGTGCAAATGCACCAGCTTCGGTCACGACGACGTCCGGCGCGAGATCGTCGCGCAAGGCATGCGCTCGATTCCCGAAGTGATGCATCGGCTCCACTGGTCGACCCCGGACGGCTGTTCGAGCTGCCGGCCCGCGCTCAATTACTATCTGCTCTGCGCCTTGCCCGGCGAGTATGTGGACGACCAGCAGAGCCGCTTCGTCAACGAACGGCTCCACGCCAACATCCAGAAGGACGGCACCTATTCGGTCGTCCCGCGCATGTGGGGCGGGATCACCAGCCCGCGCGAGCTGCGCGCGATCGCCGACGTGGTCGAGAAATACGACGCGCCGATGGTCAAGGTGACCGGCGGCCAGCGGCTCGACATTTTCGGGATCAAGAAAGAGGATCTGCCCGCGGTCTGGGCCGATCTCAACGCCGCCGGCATGGTCTCGGGCCACGCCTACGGCAAGGCGCTGCGCACGGTGAAGACCTGTGTCGGATCCGAATGGTGCCGCTTCGGCACCCAGGATTCGACCGGCCTGGGCGTCAAGCTCGAACGTGGCTTCTGGGGCAGCTGGATGCCGCACAAGTTCAAGATGGCGGTCTCCGGCTGCCCGCGGAACTGTGCCGAAGCGACGATCAAGGATTTCGGCGTGGTCTGCGTCGATTCGGGCTACGAACTCCATGTCGGCGGCAATGGCGGCATCCATGTCCGCGCGACCGACCTGCTGGTGAAAGTCGTGACCGAGGAAGAGGCGATCCATTACGCCGCCGCCTTCGTCCAGCTCTACCGTGAGGAAGCGCGCTATCTCGAACGCACCGCGCCGTGGATCGAGCGCGTCGGGCTGCAACATATCAAGGACCGCGTGGTCGAGGACGCCGCCGGCCGCGATGCGCTCGCCGAGCGCTTCTGGTATTCGCAGAAGTTCAGCCAGGACGATCCCTGGGCCGAACGCGCATCGGGCGCGGCGCGCGAGCAACATGCGCATATGGCGCATTTTCAACCCTTGGCATTGGAGGTCGCGGAATGATCGGCGATTGGCTCGATATCGGCTGGCTGGATCAGATTCCGGTGCGCGGCAGCCGTACCGTCACCGTCTCGGGCGGCGAGGAAGTCGCGGTGTTCCGCACCGCCGACAATCGCGTGTTCGCGCTCGCCAACCGCTGTCCGCACAAAGGCGGACCGCTCAGCCAGGGCATCGTCCACGGGCATAGCGTCGCCTGTCCGTTGCACAATTGGCGGATCGCGCTGGCGACCGGCGAGGCGCAGGGCGAGGACAAAGGCTGCGCGCCGACCATCCCGGTCAAGGTCGACGCCGGCCGCGTGCTGCTGTGCCGCACCTCGACGCTGAAGGCGGCGGCGTGAATGGAGTTCATCTTAAGCCCCTCCCCTTCAGGGGAGGGGTTGGGGGTGGGGCAGCGCCTCAAGCCAATCGCCTGCGGATGCGCCCCACCCCACCCCCTCCCCTGAAGGGGAGGGGCTAATGGCGGTCCGCACCACCTGCGCCTATTGCGGGGTCGGGTGCGGCATTGTCGCGCGCCAGACGGGCGAGCGTAGCGTAGAGATCAAAGGCGATCCTGATCACCCCGCCAATGAAGGGCGGCTGTGCTCGAAGGGCACGCATCTCGGCGAGACAGTGGGGCTGGAAGGACGCCTGCTCCATCCGATGATCGGGACCAAGCGCGCCGGCTGGGATCGCGCGCTCGATCTGGTCGCGCGGCGCTTTCGCGACACGATTGCGCGGCATGGACCGAACAGCGTCGCCTTCTACGTCTCCGGCCAGTTGCTGACCGAGGATTATTACGTCGCCAACAAGCTGATGAAGGGGTTCATCGGCTCGGGGAATATCGACACCAATTCGCGGCTGTGCATGTCGAGCGCGGTCGCCGGCCATGTCCGCGCATTCGGCGAGGATGTGGTGCCGGCAAGCTATGCCGATCTCGACGCTGCCGACCTGATCGTCCTGGTCGGATCGAACACCGCCTGGTGTCACCCGATCGTCTATCAGCGGATCATGGCCGCGCGCGCCGCCCGCGGAACGAAGCTGGTGGTGATCGATCCGCGCCGCACCGAAACCGCGGCCGAGGCCGACCTCCATCTCGCGATCCGGCCGGGCAGCGACGTCGCGCTGATGAACGGGTTGCTCGCCTGGTGCCGCGATGCCGGGCTGATCGATCACGACTATCTCGCCGGACATGTCAGCGTTCCCGGCGATTTCTGGGACAAGCTTGGAGAGGGGAACGATCTGTGGTCGACGGCGCGGACGTGCGACGTCCAACCCGCCGACCTCAGACGTTTCTACGATCTGTTCGCCGCCAATCCGCGCACGGTGACGATGTTCAGCCAGGGTATCAACCAGTCGGTCAGCGGTACCGATCAGGTCAACGCGATCACCAACCTGCACCTCGCGACCGGCCGGATCGGCACGCCCGGCGCAGCGCCTTTCTCGATCACCGGCCAGCCCAATGCGATGGGCGGGCGCGAAGTCGGCGGGCTCGCCTCGACTCTGGCGGCGCATATGGATTTCGCGCCCGAAAACGTGGCGCGGGTCGGCCGATTCTGGGCCGCGCCCAACATGGCGACCAAGCCCGGACTGAAGGCCGTCGACCTGTTCCGCGGCGTCGGTGAGGGACGGATCAAGGCGCTGTGGATCATGGCGACCAACCCGGCCGTCTCGATGCCCGATGCCGGCCAGGTGCGCGAGGCGCTGGCCGCCTGCCCGTTCGTCGTCGTGTCCGACGTGATCGCCGATACCGATACGAGCCGTTTCGCGCATGTCCGGCTGCCGGCGACGGCCTGGGGCGAGAAGGACGGCACGGTGACCAATTCGGAGCGCTGCATCAGCCGTCAGCGCCCGATCTTCGCAGCCCCGGGCGAAGCGCGGCCCGATTGGTGGATCGTCAAGGAAGTCGGCCGCCGCATGGGCTGGCGGTCGGCCTTCGCTTTCGACCGTCCGGTGGACGTGTGGCGCGAGCATGTCCGGCTGAGCGCCTATCAGAATGACGGTGCGCGCCGCTTCCGCCTCGACCGCGCGACACCGGGCAATAGCGATTATGAGACGATGGAGCCGTTCCGCTGGGGCGACGACGCCTTTGCCGATGGCGTCTATCCGACACCGGACGGGCGGGCGCGGCTGGTCACCGTCACCCAGCGCGCCGGCGAGCGGCCGCTCGACCGCTGGCCGATGACGCTCAATACCGGGCGGTATCGCGACCAATGGCACACGATGACGCGCACCGGGCTCGCCCCCAGGCTCGCGCGCCATCGCGAGGAACCGTTGGTCGAGATTCATCCCGACGACGCCGCGCGGCTGGACATCGCCGACGGCGCCCTGGCCCGCGTGTCGACGCCGCGCGGCGATAGCCTCTATCGCGTTGCCGTGACTGACGCGCAGCGACCCGGCGAGCTGTTCGTCCCGATCCACTGGACCGATCGCGGATCGACCGGCGGACGGACCGGGTTGCTGCCACGCCCGCTGGTCGATCCGCATTCGGGTCAGCCCGGCTTCAAGACGACGCCGGCGGCGATCGCGCCGGTGGCGACCGAGTGGCGCGGTTTCCTGCTGATGCGCGGCGAACCGGCCACGATGCCCGATTGCCTGTGGGCGACCCGCGTCGCGGTGCCGCAGGGGACGCTGTGGGAGCTGGCCGGCGACGGCGACGCCGCGGCGCTCGATCGCTTCTTGCCGCAAGGCGACCGTATCGAAGCGTTCGACCCAGCCAAGGGATCGCGCCGCATCGCGGTCATCCGCGAGGAGCGGTTGTCGGCCTTGTTGTTCGTCACCTCGGACGGCGTGCTGCCGTCGCGCGACTGGTTGATCGCGCAATTGGCGGCGCCCGCGGTCGCACCGACCCTGCTCGCGGGCCGCGCGCCCGGGCCGAGCATGGATCGCGGTCCGATCGTCTGCGTCTGTTTCGATATCGGTGCGCGCGCGATCACCGATGCAATCCGCACGGATGGCCTGGCGGACGTCGCCGCCGTCGGCGCGGCGCTGCGCGCGGGAACCAATTGCGGATCGTGCCGCCCGGCGATCGTCCGATTGATCGCCGAATGTGCCAATCGGGAGAATGCCAATGTCGGTTGATGACTTTCCGCCGGGCAGCGTCTGGCTGGTCGGTGCGGGTCCGGGAGATCCCGATCTGCTGACGCGCAAGGCCGAGGCACTGTTGCGCCGGGCGTCGGTCGTCTTCCACGACGCCCTGGTCGGGCCCGGCGTGCTCGCGCTCATTCCCGATCACGTCCGGCGGGTCTCTGTCGGCAAGAGGTCGGGACGCCATTCGCGCGGCCAGGAGGCGATCAGCCACCTGTTGATCGAGGCGGCCGTCGATGGCGAGCGCGTCGTCCGCCTGAAAGGCGGCGACCCGGCGCTGTTCGCACGGTCCGCGGAGGAAATCGCTGCGCTCTCCGCCGAGGGGATAGCTGTTCGGATATGCCCCGGCATCACCGCGGCAAGCGCCGCGGCGGCATCGGCGGGACTATCGCTGTCGTTGCGCGGTCATGCGCGACGCGTCGAATTCGTTACCGCGCATGCCGCCCCTGGCCACCCGCTCGACCTCGATTGGCGCCGGCTGGCCGATCCGCAAGCGACGATCGCTTTCTACATGGGACGCGGTGCCGCGGCCGACATCAGCCGCAACCTGATCGCGGCCGGGCTCGCCGCGGCGACGCCCGTGATCGTGGCGTGCGATATCAGCCTGCCGGGAGAGACCAGGTTGCAGACCCGGCTCGATCTGCTGCCATTCGCGGTCGCTGCGATCGCCGATGATCGCCCAACGCTGATCATTGTCGGTGAGGCCGTCGCGCCGCCTGGAGCGGCGGTGGCGCAGGTCATCGAAACGAACGCGGCGCAACGATAGGGCAGGCTGACGAGAGGCGCACCCAGCAGGCCCGCACGGTTTCCGTACCAACTGGCCAATCTACGTGAAGCCGTGGGAAAACTGGCGCACCCGACAGGATTCGAACCTGTGGCCTCTGCCTTCGGAGGGCAGCGCTCTATCCAGCTGAGCTACGGGTGCGAGCCGGGTGCGCCTAGCAAAGCATCGCCGCCCGCGCCAGCGATTCTATTCGGCACCGATTTGGTGCCTATTTCGTAATCGTGACCGGTTGGAACTTGCCCAGGCCGCAGCGCGGACCCGGACCGGCGCCGCCCGATTGCAGCACGGTGATCGTATCGACCGAGCACAATTGATTGGTCGAGACCGAATAGGCGAACCGCTCCTCGAAGCCGAGGCCGGGGCACGAATTGGGTAAGGTGTTGCGCAGGATCTTGCGATTGTTCATCTCGAAATCGATCACCTGGTCGCTGCGGACATGCGTCTCGCGCACCTGGCTCAAATTGACGCAATCGACCGCCGGGCCGGTGGGGGTCGCGGGCGGGACTTCCTTATTCTTCGCGCTCAGCGGAGCGACGATCGCGATGGCGGCGAGGGCGAACAAGAGCGGGCGCATGGCTTGTGTAACTCCGTGTCAGGCGGCGCGGGTCTTGGGCGCCGGCGTCTTGGGCTTGAACGCACAAAGATCGGCAACGACGCATCGCCAGCATTCGGGGGTGCGTGCCTTGCAGACATATCGGCCGTGGAGGATTAACCAGTGATGAGCGTGCAGGCGGAACGGTTGCGGGACGATCTTCTCGAGCTTGAGTTCGACCGCCAGCGGGGTTTTGCCGCGCGCCAAGCCGGTGCGGTTGCCGACGCGGAAGATATGGGTGTCGACCGCGAAGGTCTCGGCACCGAACGCCACGTTCATCACGACATTGGCGGTCTTGCGCCCGACCCCGGGCAGTTTTTCGAGTTCGTCGCGATCGTCCGGCACCCGGCCGCCGTGATCGGCGATCAACTGCTCGGACAGCGCGATGACGTTCTTCGCCTTGGTATTGAACAGCCCGATCGTCTTGATATGCTCCTTGAGCTTCTCCTCGCCGAGCTTCACCATCTGCTCGGGGGTATGCACTTCCTTGAACAGCTCCCGCGTCGCCTTGTTGACCCCGACATCGGTCGCCTGCGCGGACAGCACGACGGCGACGAGCAATTGATAGGGATTGCCCGATTCGAGTTCGGTTTCGGGATGCGGGTTATCGGCGGCGAGGCGGCTGAAGAACTCGACCACGTCGGCCTTGTTCATGTGGCTCTCACAGGCCCAGTACCTCGGGCATCGTGTAGCGCCCGGCGGGTTGGTCGGCGAGCCACATGGCGGCGCGCACCGCTCCACGCGCGAACATTTCGCGGCTCTCCGCGCGGTGGATCAGTTCGAGCCGCTCACCCGGCCCGGCGAAGATCACCTGATGATCGCCCGCGATCGACCCGCCGCGGATCGACGAAAAGCCGATCGTGCCTTCGCTGCGCGCGCCGGTCAGTCCGGCGCGGTCGACAACCTTGAGGTCGGTCAGCGTCGCGCCGCGTCCTTCGGCAGCGGCATCGCCCAACAGCAAGGCGGTGCCCGAGGGGGCGTCGACCTTGTGGCGGTGATGCGCCTCGACGATCTCGATGTCCCAATCGGGGCCGAGCCGAGCAGCAGCATCGGCGACCAACCGTGCCAGCAAGGTGATGCCGAGCGACGTCGTGCTGGTCTGCAGCACCGCGATCCGCGCTGCCGCATTGTCGATCAGGTCGTGATGCGCCTGGCCCAGTCCGGTAGTGCCGACGACGATCGGCGTCCCCGCCTCGCACGCCGCCGCCAGATTGGCTTCGAGCGCGGAGGGCGCGGTGAAATCGACCAGGACATCGGCGCCCCTGGCCAGCGTCAGCGGATCGCCGTCGGCGTCGACGCCACCCGCCACGGTCGCGCCGAAATCGGCGGCGATCGCGGCGATCGCGCGGCCCATCCGGCCCTCGCTCCCCAAAATGCCTATCGCGGTCATGGCTGTCCCCTTGCACCAATCTCCGACGGCGCGACAGGGGGTAAGGGCGGTTGAGCGCTGGGCAGTGCCGGTGCGGTGTCGAATACCAACGACCAGGGTTGGGGCAGATAATCGACCGACATGTAGAAATAGAAGGCGCAGCTGCCGTCGGGGCGATAGGTCGCCCCTTTGAGGATGCCGAGCGCGGTCGTTCCCGAGAACACCGGCGACCCGCTGTCGCCGCCCTTGCAGGTCGGCCCCGCCACCGTGACCCAGGTCGGCAGACAGGCGCCGCCGCAAAGATCGCCCGCCGGCGCGAAATCGGTCAGTTCGACGACCGCGCAGCTATAGCCAGTGCGTTCGCCGCGATGGCAGACGAAGTCGCCCGCGCGCGTCTGGTCGCGGGTGCGCATCCCGGTGACGGGGCGCTCGATCGTCTTGGCGGTGTCGGCAAAGAACAATCCGGCAAGCGGCCCCGGCACCGTACCGATCTGAACGTCGTGATAGCCCCAACCCCATTGGCCGACGAAGGTCAGCGGTACCTCGCTATGGTCGGGCGCGATGAAGCTCATCTGGTCGAGGCAATGCGCCGCGGTGGCGATGCCGTAGCGCGTGCCGTCGGTGACGACGAAGCCGCTGGTGCACAGATAGCGCTTGCCGTCATCCGGGCTGTTGCCTTCCAGCCGTGCGCCGCCGATCGGGGGCGCGGACAGGTTGACATCGACCTGGTCGACGACGCGGATGCTGACCGGCACGCCGGCGATCGCCTCCACTTTCTTGCGCCATTGCTCGACGCCGCTCTTGGCCTCGCCGCTGGTGATGAGGACGACCAATTCCCCCGTGCGTGGGTCCAGGCCCATGGCGGGCGGGCGCGAGAACATCGCGCGGATCTGCGCCTGGTGCCAGGTCACTGCCCAGATCACCTTGTCGCGCGAGGCGAGCGCGCCGGTGCGGAAGGTGACGGGCAACTTCATTCCCGCCAGGTCGAGCGTCTCGTCGGGCACTGGGTCGCTGCCAGTCAGGTAGACGTCGATCCTGAGATCGGGGCGATGCTGGATCGAGATGCCGGCGACGCGGTCGCGGTACTTGGCTTCGATTGCGTCGGTGATCGGGATGCTAGCCTCAAGCGCGGCGAGGCGGCGCTCGGCTTCGTCCTGCGGGACGGCAAACAGCCTGACATATTCGGCGGCGTCGCGGGTCAGGGCTTGGGCAGGGGACTCGATGGTTTGTGCCGCCGCGACGCGCGGAGCCAATGCCAGCAGCAGTAGGACCCCGGTCAGGAAAAAACGCATACCGCTGCCACCACTATTTCGTCATCCCGGGCTCGTCCCGGGATCCACCGAGCCTCATTCCCGAAGCGAGAGCCTCTTGTCCAGGATCTGCCTCCCGGTGGATCCCGGCACAAGGCCGGGATGACAAGGGGAATGGAGACGGAAAATTCGGTCACCCCGCCGCCAACGCCCCCATCGTCACATAATCGAGCTTGCCCGTCCCCAGCACCGGCAACGCGTCGACCACGCGAATATCGCGCGGCACCGCGAGCTCGGCGATGCCATTGGCCTTGCCCCAGGCCTGCAACGCCGTTGCCTTCGCCCCCTTGGCGGTGGTGAACAGCACGAGTTGCTCGCCCTTGCGCGGATCGGCGCGTGTGACCACGGCGTGGTCGGCATCGGGCCACACGGCGGCGGCATAACCCTCGACCGCAGGCAGCGAGACCATCTCGCCGCCGATCTTGGCGAAGCGCTTGGCGCGCCCGCGGATGGTGACGAAACCCATCTCGTCGATCGTCACGATGTCGCCGGTGTCGTGCCAGCCGCCCTCGGGCGGTTGCAGCACGCCGGGCTGATCAGCCTTCACGTAGCCGGCCATGATGTTGGGCCCGCGGATCGACAATTTGCCGCCTTCCCAGATGCCCTCGACCGGCTCGACCTTCGCCTCCATCCCCGGCAGCAGGCGTCCGACGCTGCCCGCCTTGAAATGCATCGGCGTATTGACCGCGATCACCGGCGCCGCCTCGGTCGCGCCATAACCTTCGAAGATGCGCACGCCGAACTTCTCGGCCCACACTTTGCGCGTCTCGTCGCGAACGCGCTCGGCGCCGGCGAAGACGTAGCGGACCGAATAGAAGTCGTAATTGTGCCCCATCCGCGCGTAACCGGCCAGGAAAGTGTCGGTGCCGAACAGGATCGTCGCGTTGGCGTCATAGGCCAGCGCGGGCACGATCCGGTAATGGAGCGGATTGGGATAGAGCAGGGTGCGGATCCCGCTCAGGATCGGCAGCAAGGTGCCCCCGGTCAGCCCGAAACTGTGGAACACGGGCAGTGCGTTGAGCACCAGGTCGGACGAATTGAAATCGATCCGCGCCGACAATTGCTTGCAGTTGGACAGCAGGTTGCGATGGGTCAGCACGACGCCCTTGGGCAGCCCTTCGGAGCCACTGGTGAACAGGATCACCGCCGCGTGGTCGGGCGATATCTTGCGGCGGCGATGGAGCCGTCCCGCCCAGCGCGCCGCGACCAAGGCGCGCAGCTTGGCGACCGTGCCGAGTCCGGCGCCGATATCCTCGAGATAAACGATCTTGCGCCCGTCGGCCTCGAGCCCCTCGACGATGGGCTCGAGCTTGCCCTGCGTAATGAACGCGCGCGCGGTGATGACCGTCTTGACCTCCGCCGCGGTGCAGGCGGCCTTCAGATTGGTGAGGCCAGCGGTGTAATTGAGCATCGCCGGGACGCGGCCGATCCGCTGCAGCGCGAAGAAGGTCGCGACCACGCCGGCGACATTGGGCAATAGCACGCCGACCGCTTCGCCCTGTCTGGTCATCGGATCGAACGCGCGGCCCAGAGCCATGCTGCCGACGACCAGTTTCTTATAGGTCATCGGCTCGCGCTTGATGTCCTCGACGATCGCCGACTTGCCGCCATTGATGTCCTTGGCATCGAGCAGCGCTTGGAACAACGTCGTGTCCGTGTCCGACGTTGCGAAGATCATATTGCTCATCTCGTCATAGAGACGGCGTCCGGCGATCGCCCGGCGGGCGCGCGCGGTCATCTCACCCAGGATCTCGAAGCGGCGGGGCGGCAGCACGGTCAGGGTGATCTTGGGGAACAACTTCAATCGGACCTTGCCGCGCAATTTGGAGAAGGTCGAATATTGCGCGCCGTCGATGCGCACCGGAATGATCGGCGCATCGGCCTTGTCGGCGACCATGCCGGGACCGTCGAACACCTTCATCAGCGCCCCTGTGACGGTGATCCGTCCCTCGGGAAAGATCACCAAGGTGTTGCCGTCCTTGACTGCCTTGACCATCGCCTTGGTCGACATCGGGTTGGTCGGGTCGACCGGGAAAGCGCGGAACAGCTTGAGCGCGGGCTTGATCCACCAGCTCGCGACCACCGCACTGTGCACCGCGAACACCGGTTTGCCCGGCAGGAACACCGCGAGCAGCAGGCCGTCGAGCCACGACACGTGGTTGACCACGACGACCGCGCGCTCACCGGGCTTGGGCATATTCTCGGCGCCATGGACTTCGACGCGATAGGCGATCTCCAGCACGGTGCGGATCAGCCGCTTGATCACCGTTTCCGGCAGCAGCCAACAGCTGACCAGGGCGACCACCAAAGTGGAGAAACCCATCGTCGCGATCACCGCGGGGATCGATGCGCCGTATTTCGCCATCGCGATCACCACTGCCATCACCAGCACGATGACGAGCGAGTTGACGATGTTGTTGGCGGCGATGATCCGCGACCGCTCGCTGACCGGACTGTTGGTCTGGAGCAAGGCGTAGAGCGGAACGATGAACATGCCGCCGGCAAAGGCGAGGCCGGCCAGGTCGAACAGGATGCGCCAGCTGCCCGGCGCCGCCACGAAGCGCGCGATATCGGCGCCCGGCGCGGTGACGACGAAGCCGCGCGTTGCCGGCCACAGGTCGATCATGAACCCGGCCATCAGCAACGCCGACAGCGGGACGTATTTCGCCGACACCTTGCCTTTGAGCAGCCGGTTGACCGCCAGCGACCCGATCGCGATCGCGATCGAGAAGACCAGCAGGAACAGCGTCACGACCGGCTTGCCGGCCCCAAGCCGGTTGGTGACGAGCGGCGCAAAGTCGTTGAGCAGCACGACGCCGACCGCAAAGAACCAGCTGATCCCCAGGATGCACAGCCAGGCGTCGCGCGCATCGTGCGCGGATCGCAGGACTTGCCAGGTGCTGCGGAACACATTGCGGTCGACCGGAACCTTGCCTGGCGCCGGTGGTGCGGGCGGGATCGCCAGGCTCGCGGCGAACCCCAAGACCGCCATCCCGGTGGCAACCAGGCCGGTTTCCCAGGGCGGGATGAAATTGGGCAGCAGCTGGCCCGCCAGCACCGCCAGGAACGTGCCTGCCTCGATCATGCCGGTCCCGCCCATGATCTCGTTGGGGCCGAGATGCTGGGGCAGGATCGAATATTTGACCGGGCCGAAGATCGTCGAATGGCAGCCCATCAGAAACAGCACGGCGAGCAGCAGCGGCACCGATTGCAGCGCCAGGCCGGCCAGGCCGAGCGCCATGAAGACGATCTCCGCCGCCTTCACCACGCGCATCAACTTGGCCTTGTCCCAGCCGTCGGCGATCTGCCCGGCCAGCGCGGAGAACAGGAAATAGGGCAGGATGAACAGGCCGGTGGCGAGCGCCGCGAGCGAGGCCGCGCCATTTTCGTCACCCTTGTAGAGCGTGAAGGTGACGAGGAAGAGCATCGCATATTTGAGTGCGTTGTCGTTGAACGCGCCGATGAACTGGACGACGAACATCGGCCCGAAACGGCGCTTCGCGAGCAGCGAGAAATCAGGTGCGGACATCGTGAATCTCTCCGGGAGGATCAGGCGGCCGCGACGGCGGCGTGGCGCGATTTCATCTCGCGCAGGAAACCGTGCAGCACCTCGGTCGACAGGCCGTGGAGCATCAGGCGAAAGCCCGCGCGCAGCGTCGAGAAGGGCACCAAGGGGTGCCGGTTGTTGATCATCGCCAGATGCTTTTCCTCCCCCGTCAGACGCGCGGCATAAAGGCCGATCGTCTCGTCCAATTGTAGCGAATTCGATGCGCGCCAGAAATCGCGATCGCTCAACAGCATCGCATAGGCGGGCGTATAGAGCTCGATCGCGGTCTGCAGATCGATCACGTTGAGCCAGCCATCGGGCAAAGGCTCGAGTGCGACCTCATCCTCGATCGCCGAGAAATCGAGGTTGGCGACGCGGCCGAGCTCGATCCCGCGACGCTCCAGCTCGCGGTTCAGGCCGATCAGGAAATTGTAGATATTGAGGTCGTGGTGGAGGAACAGATTGTCCTTCACCGCGGCAATCGTGCGCGGCCGCATCGGCGTCAGGTCGGGATGATAGCCCGGCGTGGCATTGTCCGAAATGAACCGCAGGATCTGCGCACCGAGGTGGAAGTGACGCAGGATCAGGCGGTTGGCATCGGGGGTCAGGAAGCGCCGCATCCCGAACGCGATCGAGCGGTGGAGCAATCGCGGCGCGTTGGGCCAGCGCGGGCTGACCGTATGGACCAGTTGCGCGACGACGATCATCGCGCGCGCCAGCGGACGGACCAATGGCAGCAGGAACTGGCGGCTGCGCGATTGCTGGTCGTGGATCAACGCTGCCTTGGCCTCGTCCGCCAGCGGCAACGAGCGGTCCAACATCAGCGCGAGCCACGGGTCGGGGTCGCGCGGATCGTGCAGCGTGACGCGATCAACCATGGTCGATCTCCTCGAGCTGCAGCCGATAGAGGCGCGCGACGATCCGCGCGTGGCGCACGATCTCGTCCCCCGTCGCGCGATCGGCGATGGCGAACGCCAGCGCGCGGTCGAACATGTCGAGATGATCCCCATCATTGGCGCCGTGATAGGCAAGGAAGCTTACCGCTTCGTCGCCAAGGCCGAGTTGTTCGCGGATCGCCTGCGACCACGGCCCGGCGAGGCGCTCGCCAAGTCCTTCGATCACGTACATCGCGCCGAGCAGCCCGACCGGATCGGGACGCGACGCGGCGTGATACATGAACGCCGACAGCGCTTCCGATCCGATGTTCATGTGGCCCGCGCGAATCTCCTCGGCGCTGCCGCCTGCGGCGACATAATTGTCCTCGAGCAGGCGATAGTCGCGATGCTCGGCGACAGCGTGGCGGACGAATAGCGAGCGCAATTCCTCGTGATCGGGGCCGAGGTTAGACGCCGCGCGGCTGATCCAGCGGCTACCCTCGACCACTTGCTGGCGCAGGTTGAACAGCAGCCGGCGATAATCCTCGAGGCGGAGCTTGCCGGCGAGCAGGCGCGCGACCACCGGCACCTGGGCCAGCGCGCTCTCGAATTCGATCCAGGTCTGGGCGAGCCCGCGATACGCGGCCTCGACCAGAACGCGATTGTCTGTCGTCATTGCGATAGGCGCGGTCATTGCGAGTCTCCTTCGACAACGGTCATTGCGGCATAGGCCATGATGCACTGGCCGCTTTCGGGCACGGCACAGAGGATGCGCTGGCCGGGGGACAGCCGGCCCGACCGCATCAGATCGTCGAGCAGCAGGAAGATGGCGGCGGCGCCGACATTCCCCTTGTCATAGATGTTGGTGAACCAGTGCTCGTCGGGGATCATGCATCCCGCGCGCTCGGCCAGTCGTGCCATCTCCTCGCGCAGCGAATGCGCCGAGAAATGGCACAGGAACCAGTCGACCGCGCCCGGATCGATGCGGCCGGCATCGACCAACCGCATGAACTCGCCGAGCCAGACCGGTAGCATGCGGTACAGCGCGTCCACATCCTGGCGCAGCTGGAACGCGCCCGCCACGGCAGCATCGGCGGCGCCGTCGTGCAGGCTCCATGGCTTGAGCGAGCCGTCGGGCTGGCGCACGCCGCCACCGGTCATGCGTGGTGCGAAGCGGTCGGCGAACGACCGCAGTGAGATCCAGTCGATCCGCAGCGACAGGCCATGCGCCGCCGGGCGATCCTCGATCAACAAGCTCGCGGCGCCGTCGCTCAAGGTCCAGCGCAGGAACTCGGCATCGCCAGGCAAAGTGCCGTCGGACTTGGCCGTGGCGGTGTCGCGATAAAAACCGGGGCGGAAATAGCGGCTGGAGAATTCGGCGCCGACCGCGATCGCGGCGCGGTGCTCGCCCGCCGCGACCTGCAGCGCGGCCGCCTTCATCGCCATCATCGAACTCGCACAGACACTCTGCAGGCTGGCGAGTTCGATCGGTGGCAGCCCAGATTCGGCATGCACGCCGCTGGCCAGACCGGGAACCATCAGATCGTTCTGCGTCGTCGCGCTGGCGAGGAAACCGATCGCCCCGGGGTCGATCTCGGCATTCGCGATCAAGTCGCGCACGGCGGTGCCGGCAAGTTTGGCTACCGTCCAGTCACTGCTGCCGTCGGGGCGAATCGCATAATGGCGCGATCGGATGCCGTTTTGGCGCAGCGTCAGGCGGCCGAACCGCTCGGCCTCGGGTGACAGGCGACCGATGTAATCGGCCATCCGGTCATTCGCGATCGGCGCGCCTGGAAGGCATTGCGCGGTCGCGGTCACGTAAACGGGTTGCATTCGGACAACTCCATTCGACGCCCGTCGAATCGGCGGGCGACGTCCGTGTGACATTAAATTGAGCGGTGTTCAATATAAATATTAGACAGTGTTCAATTTACCATCTAGGCATGGCTCATGGGACGGCGGTCGGATCATACGCGCGACGAACTGGAGCAGCTGATCATCGGCGCGGGGCACACCCTGCTGGCCGAAGTCGGCTATCAACGCTTCTCGGCGCGCGAGGTGGCCAAGCGAATCGGCTATTCGGTCGGCACGATCTACAATGTGTTCGAGAGCCTCGACGACCTGATGCTGGCGCTCAATGGCCGCACCTTTCTGGTCTGGGCGGAAACGGTGGCGAGGTCGCTCGAAACCGCCAGCGCGGATCGCATCGCGGTGCTGGTCGCGTCCTATTTCGATTTCGCGATGACCAACCGCAATTTGTGGATGGCGATTTACGACCACCGCTTGCCGGTCGGCGTCCCGCTGCCCGAACGCTATGCGCGCCAGCGCGGCGTACTGACCGACATTCTGCGTGGAGAGATCGCCGCCGTTCTGCCCGACGACCGCCGCGACCGCGCAGCCGCGCTGGCGAGGTCGTTGCTCGCGACCGTGCACGGACATTGCGTGTTCGCGCTCAACGGCACCTTCGCCTTGCTCGGCGAACCCGATCCGCACGGCGCGGCGCTGGCGCGCGTGCGCGAAGTCCTGGCCGCGGCAGGGGCGGTGAGTGGCGGATAAGCGAACGCGCCAGATCAGCCACGCAATGGGCGAAGGCGGCGTTGCGGCGACGACGATCCGCAACGACCTGGAAACCGGGCAGTCGCTGTCGCGCCCCGCATCAAGAGGATAAGCAAGACGGGCGTCCGCAAGCTCAGCGATGGCTTGGAACGGCCGCCTTTTCCGAAACACGCCGGAGACCGGCGACACGCTCCTCCATGCAGCCCGGACTGTCCACACAACGCGCCGCATAATCATAATGAAGCCGCGACGGTTTCCGCAGATCGATCGCCGCGCCGGGTATGAAGGGAGAGCAGCCGACGCCCAAAGGTCGCCTCGCAAAACCCGCTCCGACGGATCGATGCTCCACCTCTTTCGGACGTCCCGGCATAGGCCGGCGGGACCTGGTAAAGCGGCATATCGATACCCAAATGCCCTGGCCAGCGAAGCTGACGGTGCCGCGAGTCGGATGTTCGTCGTTCGGAAAAGGGCGCGTGATGCCGAGCGCGACAATTTCTTGATGTCCAAGAAATACTAAACGGTCCAAAATGGTTCGGCATTGGGGTAGCTTGGCACCATGGATGATTCGCGTTTCACGTCGTTGACCCCCCGGGAGATCGAATGTTTGAAGGGTGTCGCGCAACATAAGCGCACCAAGGATATCGCGGCCGACCTGCAACTCTCCCCCAAAACGGTCGACGCGTACATCGCCAATGCGGTGCGAAAGCTCGGCTATACCGATCGCGATACCGCAGTACGCGCGCTGATGAGCAGCAGTGCGATGATAGCGGGTTTTTCCTCATCGGCAATTTCCGGCGTTGAGAATGAGGTTTCGACGGCGTCTTCCTCGTGGCTCGAACGGCTGCCCTGGCCGTTCCCAACACGAGGAAGGCCGACCAATGACCTGAGTTATCCTGGAACCATCGTCGCAATCATGATCGCGGCGTCCCTGATGATAGCGGCTATGTCTATTTACATCCTCGCCATCAGGATTTTCACCGAGCACCCGTAGGCGCTTCATTCAGCAGTAGGTTTTTGATTTGCCGGCCCATCGGGCGCCGGCGGAGGGGGAATCATGTCCGTTGCATCTATCCGCACCAGCAATCCCAAGTCCGTCCCTAGCACCGACCTCGCGGTTGCCCGCAAGGTCCTACGCGCCTTGTTACCGGCAGAAACCGGCATTGATAATGCGATCGTCGCGCAAACCGACCTTATCGGTACGATCGTCCGCGGCCGCATGGAGATGGGCGCTTCGATCCAAGTCGGCCACGATGCCGCGATGCTGGCGGCCGACTCGCTCAACCGCCTGTTCGAGGTGCGCGAGCAGACGATCCGATGCCATCAACGCCTCGCCGTAGCGCGCGATGCGCTTGGGTTGGATGGATCCGATGTCGGATGCGGCGACGTCTGCGTTTGACCGCTTGACGCACGGCAAAGCTGGATAATTTTTCGACGGCCGATGTAGAGGAGGCGACTGTATGAAAACGTTTCTCTTCACTGGCTTCGTTCTCCAGCTCCTTGCGTTGCCGACGCTGTGCACCTTCGCATGGTCCCGAGGTGGTGTGACCGAGCGGCGCGTTGCGACCGCCTTGATGATCGCCGTCCTCGCAACCATCGCCGGGCCACTCGTCGGCTCAAAGTTTCAAGGTCCCAATTGGGGCGTGATCGTCGTTGACGTCATCTTCTTGGTCGTCCTCGTCGTGATCGCGCGCCAAAGCACAAGGTTCTGGCCGATATGGACAGCAGCATCACAATTGGGGGGGTGCCTCGCGCATCTTCCCGCCATTCTAAATCCGGAAATTCCCAAGCATCTGTACGGCGCCACGCAGCCTTTTTGGATATGGCCGCTGATGACGAGTCTTTTGATCGGGGTCCTTTCCGCGCACCGGCTGCGCCGGATGAAGGAGAAATCGGGCGGCCTACCGGCGTCGATTCCGGTCTAATCGCCTATGCCAGATTCCTGCTCAAGACGGCGGGACGACGGACGAAGGTGGCGTCGGAACTCCGCCTGGTCAGCGCCCAATGGAGTATCCTGCTCGACTTGTTCATCTCCGGGTTCGAGCGGCGAACGGTGCCGACCGGCGATGCCTGTCTTGCCAGCTCCGCGCCGCATTCGACCGCGCTGCGTCATGTCATTTTCCTGATGGACGCGGGGTACGTCACTCGGGTGCAGGACCCGGACGATGCGCGTCGTACGCTGGTCGGACTGACGGCTAAAGGCGTCGACCTCGTCGGCGGTTGCCTGCAAGCGGAATTCGACGCGCTGAAGGCGGCCCTGGGAGGACGGATCGACTGACAATCGCCTCCCAGGGGCGGTCGGTCGCTTACGACCAACCGCCCGCCAGGGCGCGGAACACGTCGATCTGGGCGTCGGCGATCCGCGCGTCCTGCTCGGCGAGCGTCGCCTCGGTCTCGGCATAGGTCCGCTCGGCGTCGAGCCAGGCGAGCGAGTCGACTGCGCCTTCGCGCTGTTGCGCGCGGGTGATCGTTGCCGCCTTGAGCGCTTCGTCGCGCGCCGCCTTGAGCGCGGTTCGTCGGTCGAGCGCGCGGGCGTAGCTGTTGAGCGCGGTCTCGGTCTCTTCGAGCGCGCGCAGCACCGTGCCGTCGAACGTGGCGAGCGACGCCTGGGTATCGGCCTTGGCGGCGGCGATCTTGGCGCGCGTGCCTTCCTGGTTGGGAAAGGCCCAGTTGATCAACGGCCCGAGCAGCCAGCGCAGCGGTCCGCCGCCGAACACGTCACCGATATTGGGACCGGTCGACCCGATCGATCCCCCAAGGCTGATGCGCGGATAGAGATCGGCGGTGGCGACCCCGATCCGCGCGGTATCTGCAGCTAGTCGGCGGTCGGCAGCGAGGACGTCGGGGCGGCGCTTGAGCAGCGCGGCGCCGTCCCCGACCGGAATCGGCTGGGTGATCTCGAGCCCCACAGCGCGTTCGCCGGCCGCGGTCGGCAGATCGGCAGGCGGCCGGCCGGTCAAGGTGGCGAGGCGGAACAAGGCGGCCTGGCGATCGGCCTCGAGCGCCGGGATATCGGCCGCGCGCTGCTGGCGGAGCGTCGCGATGCGCGAGACGTCGAGTTGCGTGGCGAGGCCGGCCTCGTGCCTTCGCTGGGTGAGCAGCAGAGATTTGTCGAGCAAGTCGACGATCTGGTTGGCGACCTTGAGCCGCGCGGCGCCAGAGGCAGCATCGGCATAAGCGCGGGTGGTGTCGGCGACGACCGCGAGGCGAACCGCGTCGGCATCGGCCGCGGCGGCGGCTTCGTCGCCGCGCGCCGCTTCGATGCCGCGCTTGACCCGGCCGAACAGATCGACCTCGTAGGACACCGACAGACCGGTATCGATCGACCAATCCTCACGCGGGCTGCCCGGCGCGCGCTGGCTTTCGGGCAACCGGCCATAGGTCGCGCCGGCATTGAGGCCGGTCGACGGCAGCCGGTTGCTGCGCGCGCCGCGGAGCGAGGCACGGGCGCGTTCGAGATTCGCGACCGCGACACGGATGTCGGTGTTCGACTTGAGCGCATCGGCGATCAGCCCGTCGAGGACGGGGTCCTGATAGAGCCGCCACCAATTGGACGCCGCCGGATCATTGCTGAGCGCGGGAGAGTTGGCAGAGACGAATTGGCCGGCTGCGGTCGGCGGAGTGATCGGGGCGACATAGTTGGGACCGACCGCGCAAGCGGCGAGGGACAGCACGGAAACAGCGGTGAGAACCAGCCGCAGTTTCCTCCCTCTCCCCGGAAGGGGAGAGGGTTGCGCAGACTTAGCGCGCGCGGAGCGCGGGCTTAGTCGGAGCTGGGAGGGGGGTGAGGAAGCACGCTGTCCGGAGTGCTTCCTACCCCTCTCCCAACCTTCGCTAGGCGCGCCGACTACGTCGGCGTGCCAAGCTGCGGTAACCCTCTCCCCTTCAAAGGGGAGAGGGAGAGTGCGGCTCGAGTCGGATGATTGCATGGCTTGGTTCCTCATTCGGCCGGCTGCAGCGATCCGGACAGATCCGGGCCGGTGGCCGGCCGCTTGCCACGTGCCCGGGCGATGCGGTCGCCCAGCGCGCGGCACACGACGTAGAAAGTGGGGGTGAAAAGCAGGCCGAAGGCAGTGACGCCGATCATCCCGAAGAACACCGCGGTGCCGAGTGCCTGGCGGAGTTCCGACCCCGCGCCGCTCGCCACCAGCAGCGGCACGGTGCCGAGGATGAAGGCGAAGCTGGTCATCAGGATCGGCCGCAACCGGGTCTGCGCCGCCTGGATCGCGGCACGGGCCGGGCTCAACCCTTCCTGCTCCTCGCCCTGCTTGGCGAACTCGACGATCAGGATCGCGTTCTTCGCTGCCAGGGCGATCAGAACGACCAGGCCGATCTGGGTCAGGACGTTATTGTCCATTCCCCGCAAGTTCACCCCGACCATCGCGGCGAGCAGGCACATCGGCACGATCAGGATGATCGACAGCGGCAGCACCAGGCTTTCATATTGCGCCGCCAGCACCAGGAAGACGAACACCACTGCCAGTGCGAAGACGACCCCCGCCGTGCTGCCTGCCGCCTTTTGCTGATAGGCGATGCCGGTCCATTCGGTGCCGTAATCGGCGGGTAAATTGTCGGCGGCGAGCTTCTCGAACGTCTTCAGCGACTGGCCCGACGAATAACCGGGCGCGGTGTCGCCATCGACCTCGACCGCAGGAAAGAGGTTGTAGCGGACGACGCGATACGGACCGGTGCGGTCGCTGAAATTGGCGACCGATCCGATCGGTACCATCTCGCCCGAATTCGACCGCGTCTTGAGGTTGGCGATATCGGCCACGGTGGCGCGGAACGGCGCATCGGCCTGGGCTGTGACGCGATAGGTTCGTCCCAAGAGGTTGAAATCGTTCACATAAGCCGAGCCGAGATAGACGTTGAGCGCTTCGAACACGCGCTCGGGCGGCACGCCGATCAGATCGGCCTTGGCGCGATCGATATCGGCGAAGACGCGCGGCGTGTTGGTGTCGAAGAAGGTATAGACCTGGTTCAGCCCCGGCGTCTGGTTGGCCTTGCCGATCAGGCCATAGGATTTGGCGGCGAGGTCGGCATAGCCATGGCCGCCGCGGTCCTCGACCATCAGGCGATAGCCGCCGGCCGAACCGATCCCCTGGATCAGCGGCGGAGGCACGATCATCAGTCGCGCCTCGTTGATGTCGGCGGTCGCTTTGCGCGCCTCACCCATGATGCTCGCGAGCGTGACGCCGAGCTTCTCGCGATCCTCGAACGACTTGAGCGGGATATAGGCGGCGGCCGAATTGGGGGCGAGCGTCTGCGACGGCCCATCGAATCCGGCGAGCATCACCGCGCCCTTGACGCCCTTCAAGGGCAGGATGCGGTCGGCGACCTTGCGCATTACCGCGTCGGTGCGCTCGACCGACGCACCGGGCGGCAGCGAGATGACGGTCAGGAAGTAGCCCTGGTCCTGCGCCGGGATGAAGCCGGTCGGCGTCGCCCAGAACAAGGCGGCGGTCGCGGCGATCAGGCCGGCATAGATGGTCATCATCCGCTTGGGCTTGGCGACCAATCGCGCAGTGAGCCGTGCATAGCCGTTGCTCATCCGCTCGAAACCGCGATTGAAGCGGTCGCCCGCCGCCAGCACGAACTGGTGCACGCGCCCGCCCGTCTTTTCCTCGGCGCGCGGGCGCAGCAGCAAGGCGGCGAGCGCGGGCGAGAGGGTCAGCGACAGCAACAGCGAGATGATCGTCGCGGTGGTGATGGTGACCGCGAATTGCTGGTAGAAGGCACCCGACAGGCCGGTCAGGAACAGGGTCGGCACGAACACTGCGCAGAGCACGAGGACGATCGCGACCAGTGCCGCGGAGACTTCGTCCATCGACGTGCGCGCCGCCTCCAATGGGCTCAGCCCGTGTTCGAGATTGCGCTCGACATTCTCGACCACGACGATGGCGTCGTCGACGACGATGCCGATCGCCAGCACCAGCCCGAACAGCGACAGGTTGTTGAGCGAATAGCCGAGCCCGGCAAGGACGGCGAAGGTGCCGATCAGCGAGACCGGGATCGCCACCACCGGGATGATCGCCGCGCGCCATTTCTGCAGGAACACCAGGATCACCAGCACGACGAGCACGATCGCTTCGAGCAAGGTGTGCATCACCGCGGTGACCGATTGCTGGATGAAGTCGGTCGGGTTCCAGATGACGCTATAGGCGAGGCCCTTGGGGAATTTCGCCGACATCGCGTCCATTTCCGCCTTCACCTTTTCGGCGGCGGCGAGCGCGTTCGATCCGGGGCGCTGGAAGATGCCCAGGACCACGGTCGGCTTGCCCGACAGATAGGTGTTGGAGTTGTAATCGGCGGCGCCCAGCTCGACGCGGGCGACGTCCGAGACGCGGACCTGACGGCCATCGGGATCCGAGCGGACTACCACGTTCGCGAATTGCGCCGGATCGGTCAGCCGGCCCTGCGTCTCGACGTTGAACTGGAAGGCATTGCCCTGGGCATAAGGCGGCTGGCCGAGCGAGCCGGCGGCGACCTGCACGTTCTGCGCGCGCAAGGCCTGGACGATTTCGCCAGCGGTCAGGTTGAGCGCGGCGGCGCGATTGGGGTCGATCCACACACGCATCGCATAGTCGCGGCTGCCGAACAGCCGGACGTCGCCGACGCCGTCGATCCGGCTCAACCGGTCGCGCACCTGCGTCAGCGCGTAATTGGAGAGATAGCCGCGATCGAGCGAATTGTCGGGCGAGACCAGGTTCACCACCATCAGGAAGTCGGGCGAGGTCTTGCGCGTGACGACGCCGAGGCGCTGCACTTCCTCGGGCAGGCGCGGCACGGCGATCGCGACGCGGTTCTGCACCAACACCTGCGCGGCATCCAGGTTGGTGCCGATCTTGAACGTGACGGTGATGGTGACATTGCCGTCGCCGGTCGATTGCGACGACTGGTACAGCATGTTGTCGACGCCGTTGATTTCCTGCTCGATCGGCGCGGCGACCGTTTCGGCGACGGTTTCTGCCGAGGCGCCGGGATAGGAGGCGCTGACCGTGACGGTCGGCGGCACGATGTCGGGATATTGCGACACCGGCAGGCTGATCCAGGCGATCGCGCCGACGATGGTGATGATCACTGCGATGACCGCGGCGAAGATCGGGCGCGTGATGAAGAAGCGCGACAGGCGCATGATTCCTGTTCCTCGGAAAAAGAGGCGAAAAGGTCGGGATTTTCCTCCCCCGTCCGTGCCGAGCCATCGAAGCAGGCCGAGGCTCGGTGCCCTGCAAGTTCAGGGCGAACGGAAAAAGAACCTTATTGGGCGAGCGTGGCCTGACCCGCTGGCGGCGCCGCCAATTGGGGCGCGGCCGCAGCCGGCGCGACCGGGGCGATCTTGCCGGCGAGCGTCTGCACCTTGCTCCCCGGCTGCGCCATTTGCGTGCCGACGATCACCACACGGTCGCTCGTCGCAAGTCCACTACGGATGACGCGGAGGCCGTCGACCACCGGTCCGAGCTGGACCGGCTTGGCGGCGACGCTGCCGTCCTTGGCGACAACCAAGACGGTCTTGCGCGCCTGGTCAGTGACGATCGCGGTGTCGGGCACCATCAGCGCGCGAGTATGGCCGCCAGTGGCCAGCCGCATGTTGCCGAACATGCCTGGCGTCAGGAACAGGTTCGGGTTGTCGAGCACGGCGCGGCCACGGATCGTGCCCGACTTCATGTCGAGCCCGTTATCGGTGAAGTCGAGCCTGCCCTTCCAGCGATAGTCGCTTTCGTCCTGCAGCTTCACCTCGATCGGCGAAGCGGTGCCGGCACCGGCGCGCTTGGCCTTGAGGAACAACGCCTCCGATCCGTCGAAGCTGAAGTAGATCGGGTCGAGCGCGTTGATCGTGGTGAGCAGGGTGGCGTTGCCGCCTTCGCCCGCCGCGACGAGGTTGCCGGCATCGATCTTGCGATCGGAGATCCGGCCCGAGATCGGTGCGCGAACGACGGTGAACTCCATGTCGAGAGCCCGGGCGCGGACCCGCGCCTGGGCAGCGGCGAGCGCTGCGGTGGTCGCCTGGACGCGAGCGCGCAGGCGATCGAGTTCGCTCTTCGATACGCCATCGACATCGACCAGCCGCGAGGCACGGTCGTAATCGGCGCGGGCGAGCGCGAGATCGCTGTTAGCGGTGGCCACACCGGCGCGCGCTTCCGCCAGAGCGGCGGCATAAGGACGCGGGTCGATCGTGAAGAGCGGCTGGCCCGCGCGGACGATCTGGCCGTCGGTGAAGTGGATCGCGGTCACCGCGCCCGAGACGCGCGGACGCACCTCGACCGAGCGGCTCGGCTCGAACCGGCCGACATAATCGTCCCATTCGGTGACGTCGCGGGTCAGCGGGGTGGCGACGGTGACGGTCGGCGGCGGCGGCGCGGCCATCGCCGGCGCCGAGCGATGGACCAGGCCATAGCCGGCGGCGAGCAAGGCAACGGGAGCGGCGACCCAGGCGACACGCTGCCACAGCTGGCTCCGACCCGGCGCGGCGCCGTCAAGCGGTTGCGCGGTGGCGTCGTCGTTGATCGAAGAGATCATGTTCATCGGCGGAAGCTCCGGGGAAGATTGGTGCGGATCGCGTTGATCCGGAAGAGCAGGGTCTCGTATTGTTCGAGCGTGAAGCCGGCGGCGAGGAAGGCGCGGACTTCGGCCGGCGCGACGGCGAAACCCCGATACCAGCTCAGCACGGCAATGCGGCGCAATGCCTCGAGCCGGGGATCGGACAGGGCCGTCTTGACCACGCCGCCGAACGCCCAACGGAACGCGCGCGCGATCAGGCCGGGGCGGTTGATCGACGACAGCCGGTCGCGCTGGGCGAGGTCGACGACTTGCCATTCGAGCGTGGAGAAATCGGCGCGCTTTGGGGTGAAGCTGCGGGGTGTCACCGGGGACCGGTCGAGCATCGCACCACCGCCGGCGGGAGCGAAATCGAGATAGGCCATAGCGTGTCCTCCTTATTGTTGGGGCCGCCGCAGGGGGCGCGCGGCGGCCCATCCCGGCGATGGGGTGGTCGCCGGGGGGATCCGATGAAGATGTGACAAGTCGCGCGCTCCGGCACCGCATCCGGCGCTCGGGGGCGAGGGCTCATCCCTGTACTACGCAAACGCTAGAAGTGGGTGTCCGTTCGGCCGTTCAACCGGTCTCTTCCCTTCGACCCGAAGGGCGCCCTGGGGAGGATCGCCCATCTTCTATACCGAGCAGTATAGAAACTCATGTGGAATGGTTCAAGGGAAAATTCTGTACCGAGCGATATTTTTTTGCAATGCGGCGTGAAGTCTGGCTTGTCAATCAGCGACTTGGCCACACCGCGAGCGTGGTATCGACCAGCCGTTGCAAGTCCTCGCGCGAGGCGCCCGCGCCGGCCTGGACCGCCATGCCCTGAAGGATCGCGGTGAGGTATTTGGTGATGCCCTCCGCATCCACCGGCGTTTGGAAATCGCCTTCGGCGACCGCGCGCTCCATCCGCTCGATCAGCGCCTCGTGCGCGATCCTGCCGCGTTCGAGCACTTCCTGCCGGATGCAATCGGCTTCGGCGCCGCAAGCGACCGAACTGATCACGCCCAGGCATCCTCGTGGGTCGTCGCGGCTGGTCTGGTTCTCCATGCTGCCCTGAAGCAAGCGCTGGGCGACACCGCGCGCGGTCGGCGCCTCGAGCGCCTGGCCCATATAGCAGAGCTTCTCGCGCTCATAGAGGTCGAGCGCCTTGCGGAACAAGGATTCCTTGTTGCCGAACGCGGCGTAGAGGCTGGGGCGAGTGATCCCCATAGCATCGGTGAGGTCGGTCATCGACGCGCCCTCATATCCTTTGCTCCAGAACACGCGCAGAGCCGCCGTCAACGCCTGGTCGACGTCGAATTCGCGGGGGCGGCCACGGAGGACGGCAGTTTCCATATCGGTCGGTAGATAATTACCGAGTCGGCGTTTGTCCATAGCGGCGCCTTACTCAGCTTGGGCGGTTGTCATCTTCCGGGTTGGCGGCATAGTCGGCCGATGACGGACAGGGTCGAGGAATTGGCGCCGGACGCCCCCATAGCGTTGGCCCATCGCGTGGCGCCGGCGATTTTTCGTGGCATCGCTGCCGACTGGCCCGCAGTCCGCACTTCCGATCCCGGTGCTTATCTCGCGCGGTTCGATACCGGCGAGCCGATCGGATTCGCCATCGCGCCGCCCGAGGCGAACGGTCGGCTGGGCTACACGTCCGACATGTCGGGGCTTACCTTCGTCCGCGATTCGGGAACGCTTGCCGCGCTGTTTGCACAGCTCGACACGGCAGCGCGCACTTCGGCGCCGCCGGCGATCGCGGCGCAAGCCGTGATGGTGCCCGAGGCGCTGCCGGGCTTCGAGGCGGAGAACCGAATGCCGCTGGCGCCGGAGGGCGTGGCGCCGCGCATCTGGATCGGCAATAGCGTGCGGGTTGCGACGCATCACGACATGAATAGCAATATCGCCGTGGTGATGGCGGGGCGACGACGCTTCACGCTGTTTCCGCCCGATCAGGTAGCCAATCTCTACATTGGTCCGATCGAATTTACCCCGGCGGGCACGCCGATCGGTCTGTTCGATCCCGACGAATCCGATTTCGACCGCTTCCCGCTGGCGCGCGCGGCGATGGCGCATGCCCGGATCGTCGACCTCGAACCAGGCGATGCCCTCTTCATTCCCCATATGTGGTGGCACCATGTCCGCTCGCTCGATCCGGTGAGCATCCTGGTCAATTATTGGTGGGATGAGGCGCCCGCGCCGCAGCCGGGACTCGCACCGCTCGACGCGATGGTCCACGCGATCCTGACTTTTTCAGGCTTGCCCCAAAACCAGCGCGCGGCGTGGCGGGCGATGTTCGACGAATTTGTGTTCGGCCCGCCGCCCGATCATGTGCCCGAGGAGCGGCGCGGCATTCGCGGGAGGTTGAGCGAGGAAAGCAAGGCACGCGTGCGGCGCCAACTCGGGCAGATGATGTCGCGGTAAAGGTTGATGTTTAGCGAGTGCTCCTGCGAACGCAGGAGCCCAGAGTTACGAAGGGCATCGTTTGCGATCCTGGGCTCCTGCTTTCGCAGGAGCACTGAAATTATCTGGCGACCGCCGCCACAGCCTGCACCACACCACTTGCCTCGCCGCCAATCCATGTCTCGCGTACGGTATAATCGTCATCGAGCAGGACGAGATCGGCGCGCATGCCGGCGGCGATCGTGCCGGTCTGGCCGCTCAGTCCCAGGAACGCCGCCGGCGTTGCCGAAGCCATCGCCACCGCCGCCGCGAGCGACACGCGGCCGCGCTCGATCATGCCTTTGACCGCGCCCGCCATCGTCAGCGTCGACCCCGCCAGCACGCCGTCCGCGCCATGCAATGTATCGCCGTCGCGCCAGATTTCGCGACCCTGGAGAATGAAGCGCGTCTCGTCCGAGCCGACGCTGGGCATCGCGTCGGTCACCAGCATCAGGCGATGTTGCCCCTTGGCGCGCACCGCGACGCGCAGCGTGGCGTCGTGGAGATGGTGGCCGTCGGCGATGATGCCGGCATAAGTGGAATCATCTTCCAGCGCGGCGCCGACCATGCCCGGGGCTCGGTTGGCGAGCTGCGACATGGCGTTGAACAAATGGGTGAAGCCGGTCAGGCCCGCGTCGATCGCGGCGCGGACGGTTTCGTAGCGTGCGTCCGAATGGCCGGCACTGACCACCACGCCCTTGGCGACGAGATGAGCGATCTGTGCGGGCGTGGCGCATTCGGGCGCGAGCGTGACCATCGTCTTGCCGCGCCTGGCCGAGGTCAGCAGGTCGAGATAATCGTCCTTGAGCGGCTGCAGCTTGTCGACCGAATGGATACCGTGACGCGCGCTGGAGAGGAACGGCCCCTCGATATGGATGCCGAGTATGCCGGGCAGCCCAGCGTCGATCGCGGCATCGACCGCGCGGATGCCGGCCTCGACCACCGAGAGATCGTCGCTGATCAGGGTGGGCAGCAAGCCGGTCGTACCATAGCGGCGATGCGTTTCGGCAATGACGCGGATCGTCTCGATGCTGGGATCGTCATTGAACAACCGGCCGCCGCCGCCATTGACCTGGGTATCGATGAAGCCGGGGAGCAGCAATCGGCCGCCGAGGTCGACGATCCGCGCATCCTGCGGCGGGGCGGACGAGATCGCGCAAATCTCGCCATCGCCGATCACGACGCAGACATCGTCGCGCAGCCCCGAAGGGAGCAGCACGCGGGCATTGGTGAGCGCGGTGCGAGTCATACCGTTTCGGTCACCTTGGCGAGATGCGGGGGGCGGTCGGGATCGCGACCGCGCGCGACCGCGAGCGCATTGGCGAGACGGTAGAAACTCTGGACGAGCAATAACGGCTGGAGCACCGGATGCGCATCGAGGCTAGGCAGGCGAATACCGGGAGCGTCCTGCAACCCGGCGCTCAGCACCAACGCGCCGCGCTCGGCGAATTCAGGGGCGAGGTCGGCAACACTGTCGCGCGATTCGTCATCCTGGCCGAGCAGCAGGACCGGAAAACCCTTTTCGACGATCGCCATCGGACCGTGGCGAACCTCGGCGGCGCTGAACGCCTCGGCATGGAAGCCGCAAGTCTCCTTGATCTTGAGCGCCATTTCCTGCGCGATGCCGAAGGCCGGGCCGCGCGCGACGACGTATAGGCTGGCGGCATTGCGCAGAGGTTCGAGCGCGGGCGACCAATCGAGCGCCCAGGCCTGCTCCAGCAATCCCGGCAGCCCGTCGAGCGCGGCGAGCAATTCGCTATCCTTCGCCCAGTCGGCGATCAGATGGACCAGCGCGGCGACGCTGGTGATGAACGACTTGGTCGCGGCGACGCTCTTCTCCGGACCGGCCGCCAAGGGCAGAAAGGTATCCGCAAGGGCTGCGAGCGGCGAGCTTTCGTCATTGACCAGCGCGACCAGCCGCGCGCCACCCGCTTTGGCCGTTTCGGCGGCGGCGATCAGATCGGGGCTGCGGCCCGATTGCGAGATCGCGAGCATCAGGGTGCCGGCATAATCTGGCGCCGAATCGTAAACCGACGAAACCGAGGGCGCCGCCGAGCTGGTCAGCAGGCGGAGGTGCGTTTCGACCAGATAGCGCGCGACGGTGGCGGCATTGTCCGAACTGCCGCGTGCCAGGGTCACTACCGCGCGCGGCGGGCCCCGACGCAGCGCCGCGGCCAAGGCCGTACGTGCGTCGCGCTGGTGGATCGCCTGGCGTGCGACCGCCTCGGCCGCTTCGGCGGCTTCGGCGAACATTAGCGTATTCTCGGGAAGAAGCGGCACGGGACTCTCAGGCTGGCGGGACGTTGAGTTCGGCGACGAAGTCATATGCGTCGCCGCGATACCATGATTTGGTGAATTCGACCGTACGGCCATCCTGGGTATAGCCGCGGCGTTCGATCTCGAGCCCCGGCGAATTGCGCGGGATGGCCAGCAATTCGGCCTGCTCGTCGGTGAACAATACCGCGCGGAAACGCTGCAGCACGCGCACCGGACGGTCGCCGCCCAATGCGTCGTAGAGCGATTCGGTCACCGCATCGAGCCCGGACAGGGAGCTCGCCGGGACGGTCGCATATTCGAGTGCCATCGACACGCCGTCGGCATAGCGGATGCGGGTGAAGCGATAAACCTGGCTGCCGGGGCTAAGTCCTAGCGCCATCGCTTCTTCGGGGGCAACGGTGCCTTCGGTGCGCGCCAGCCACTCGCTGTGCGGCACGCGGCCGCGCGACTGCATGTCCTCGGTAAAGGACGAGATCGTTGCGAAATTCTTTTCGACGCGCGCGGCGACGAACGTGCCCGCGCCCTGGCGCCGGGTCAGCATCCGTGCATCGACCAGCCCGTCGAGCGCTTTGCGCACGGTGACGCGCGAGACGTTATAGGCGTGGGCAAGGTCGCGCTCGGGTGGGAGCGCTTCGTCGGGCGCGAGGATCTGACGCTCGATCGCGGAGCGCAGCACGCGCTGCAGCTGCTGGTACAGCGGCGCGGTATCCCCTTCCGGCAGTCTTCCTACGCGATCGACGAACATGACGGACAACCCCCTGACGCGATGCTCTTTAAGCCATCGGATAATGCCATTTCAATACCAAAGTACGAAATATTTGCACTGGTATTGATTTTGGTATTGCAATTTAATGACCATTGCGCCTTTATGGCACGCGCAACAGGCCTGATCCGGGCCAAAACAGAAACCGGGCAGGGCAGACAGCGATAGTTGGTCGTACTTTGGTACGGTCCAATCCAGGGGTTGAAGGGGAAGATCATGGTCACGTTCCAAGCCAAGAAGCATCGGGCAATGTTCGCCTGTACCGCAAGCGTGCTCGCACTGACTATGGCGGCGCCTGCTTTTGCGCAGACCGCGCCAGCAGCAGCGGCGCCTGCCGATGTCGGCGGCAGCGGCCAAGCCACCACTGCGGATCCGCAGGACCAGAGCAACGACATCGTCGTCAGCGGCATCCGCGCCTCGATCCAGGCGTCGCTCGACTCGAAGCGCGCCAATGACGTCGTCTCCGAAGTCGTCACCGCGCAGGATATCGGCAAGTTCCCCGACAAGAACGTCGCCGACTCGCTCGGCCGTCTGACCGGCGTCAACGTCGTCACCGGATCGGCCAATGCCGGCGGCTTCGGCGAGAACCAGTCGGTGTCGATCCGCGGCACCGATCCGACGCTCAACCTGACGTTGCTCGATGGCCATTCGGTCGCCACCGGCGATTGGTTCGTGCTCGACCAGACCAGCGGCGGGCGCAGCTTCGACTTCAGCCTGTTGCCGTCGGAGATCGTCGGCAAGCTGGAAGTCTACAAATCGTCCGAAGCCGATCTGCCCGAAGGGGGCATCGGCGGCACGATCAACCTTCACAGCCGGCGCCCGCTCGATCTGCCGGCCAATTCGTTCAGCCTGACCGCCCAGGCCAATTACAACGACCTCGCCGACAAGGTGAAGCCGCAGGTATCGGGGCTCTATAGCTGGAAGAACCAGGCAGGGACGGTTGGCTTGTTGATCGCCGGCTATTATCAGGAGCGCGAGTTCCGGCGCGATGGCCAGGAATTCCTCGGCTACACCACCTACGACAATTTCGCCGGCACCGGTCAGACGGTCACCGCGCCCAATCTGATCGGTGCGGCCTATTTCAGCCAGAAGCGCGTCCGCAAGGGCGGCACCGTCGCGCTGCAATACAAGCCCAACGATGAGTTCCAGGTGACGCTCAACGGCATCTACACGCGGATGGACGCCAACAACGTCAACCGCAACTCGATGGCATGGATCAGCCGGGTGATCGGCAGCAATTCGACGCCGGGCGTCGATAGCAACGGCCATCCGCTTTCAGTCGCGTTGGGGCCGTACACGGTCACCAACGGCTATCTGACTGCAGCATCTTGGAACGCCATCGACAATAATGGCAACCCGATTCAGGGCCGCGTCCAGGACGATATCTTCCGCGACGCCTATTCGTCGACCTGGGTGATCAACCTGGAAACGGAGTGGAAGCCGACCGATCGCCTGACACTGTCGGGAGAAGTGGGCTATACGAAGGGTGAGGGTGCCACCAAGGACACCTATGCCTGGGAAACCTATTGGGACACGGGCGTCAATTATGCGCTCGCCGGCAAGGGCGCGACGGTCAATTACCCCGGCCTGCCGACCGATCCCAAGTCGGCCGCGTATCTCAACAATTATTACAGCTGGTCGTGGGGCGGCCGCATCCTGTCGCCCGATAAGGAAACCTATGTCCGCGCCGACGCCGAATATAAGTTCGACGGCGACTTCCTGAAGTCGATCAAGATCGGCGGGCGCTACACCGACCATACGCGGGAGGTGAACTACACCGCTTATTCCTGGGCGGGGAACGGCCTCTATTCGGGGACCAAGGGCGTCGGGCTGGGCACCGTGTTCAACGGCGGCACCACGCCGGACGATTTCCTCGACGGACTGGTCGCCTTCCCGCCCTATTCGATCGCGGACAAGGACAAGGTGCTGGCTGAACTCGCCACCAATGGCGGTCGCCAATTCGCTTTCTATCCGCAGGCGAGCTTCTCGGTGAAGGAGAAGACGGAGGCGGTCTATGCGATGGCCAAGCTGGGCGGCGAGAGCCAGGGTTGGCGCGGCAATATCGGCGTCCGCGCCGTGCATACCGAGCTCAACACCACGCAATATACGCCGAATCCGCTGGCGACCGGCGGGCTGGAGAAAGTCCTGTCGCCATTCTGTCCCCTCCAGTCGGACAGCCAGAATTGGTGCGACACCTATCGCGTCCAGCACAAATACTGGGACATTCTTCCCAGCGCCAACCTTACCGTAAACGCCATGCCCAATCTGCTGATCCGGGCGGCAGCGGCGCGAGTGATGACGCGGCCAGGTTATGCACAGCTTGCGGGAGCTTTCACGGTCAGCGACCTAGCATTGTCGGGCACCGCGGGCGGCAACCCCAACCTCAACCCGACGCGGGCGTGGCAATTCAACGTCGGCGCCGAGTGGTATTACGGCAAACAGTCGCTGCTATCGGTGAACCTCTTCTACCTCGATATCGACTCGTACATTACGAGCCACGAATTCAACATGTTCCTGATCACGCCGCAGCATCAACAAGGTGCAATTTTCAGGATCACCGGTCCGGTCAATGGCGCCGGCGGCACCAACAAGGGTGTCGAGGTCAACTGGCAACAGCCGATCTATGGCGGCTTCGGCCTGCTGGCGAACTATACCTATGCCGATGCCAAGGCGGCGGACGGCGGTGTCATCGACGGCAATTCGAAGCATACGTTCAACGTCACGGCCTATTATGAGAATTCGCTGATCTCGACGCGCTTCGCCTATACGTTCCGCTCGAAATTCCGTTCGGGCATCGATCGCTCGACACCGATGTGGCAGGCCGATTTCGGCACGCTCGACGGGTCGCTGACGCTCAACGTGACCAAATATTTCGCGCTGACCGCCGACGCGCAGAATCTGCTCAACCACAAGCTCTATTACTTCGTCGGCGACCCTTCGATCCCGCGCGCTTATTACAACAATGGCCGCACCTTCTGGGTCGGTGGCAAAGTCCACTTCTGACCTGTCGCGCATCGGCAAGACCGAATAGGATTACCCGATGCGCACCGCCCTGTTCGCCGCCGTCATGATCTCGACCATGCCGGCGGCGGCATGGGCCTTACCAGACCTCCCCCTGCTGCCGATGCCCGCGACGGTGACGTCACAGGCCGGCAGCTTTTCTTTTTCCCGCGCCACGATCACCGCCGACGATGCCGGCGGTACCGCCGCCGCGCGACGCCTGGCCGAACTCGTCACGCGCACCGGCGGGCCGAAGCTCGCGCTGGCCAGAGGCGGCGCGATCCGGTTCCGCCGCGACGCGTCGATCAAAGGGGAAGAGGCCTATCGCCTGCGGGTGACGCGGGCAGGCGTCACGGTATCGGCGTCCACCGACACTGGGCTCTATTATGGCGCGACCACTCTATGGCAGCTGATCGCCGCATCGCGTGATGGCCGGATCGGCGCGGTGACGATCGACGACGCGCCTGCGTTCACCTGGCGCGGGGTGATGCTCGATTCCGCCAGGCACTTCCAGCCGCCAGCCTATGTCAAACAGCTGATCGATCGCCTCGCGATGGAGAAGCTCAATATCCTGCAATGGCATCTGACTGACGACCAGGGATGGCGGATCCAGATCGACAAATATCCGCGCCTGACCGCGATCGGCGCGTGGCGCCAGCCGGCGGGCGCAGCCGGTGTCGACCCAAAGACCGGCAAGCGGGTGCGCTATGGCGGCTTCTACACCAAGGCAGAGATTCGCGAGATCGTCGCTTATGCCGCGGCGCGGCACGTCACGATCGTGCCCGAGATCGACATGCCGGGCCACGCCACGGCGGCGATCGCTGCCTATCCCGCGCTCGGCTCGACCGCGACGCCGCCCAAGGCGCCGAGTTCCGACTGGGGGGTGATGCACAATCTGTACAACACCGATGACGCGACCTTTACCTTCCTGACCAACGTGCTCGACGAAGTGCTCGAGCTGTTCCCGTCGCGCTACGTCCATGTCGGCGGCGACGAGGCGGTCAAGGACCAGTGGAAAGCCGATCCGCGCATCCAGGCACGGATCAAGGCGCTCGGCCTGAAGGACGAGGAGCAATTGCAGGGCTGGTTCATGGCGCGGATCGGCGACTATCTCCAGAAGCGCGGACGCAAGCTGGTCGGCTGGGACGAGATATTGGAGGGTAAGGTGCCGCCCTCGGCAACGGTGATGTCGTGGCACGGCGTGAGCGGCGCGATCACCGCGGCCAAAGCGGGGCATGACACGATCCTGTCGCCGTCGCCCGATTTCTATCTCGACCATATCCAGAGCGATTCGGGCGACGAACCCCCGGGGCGCGGCGGAGTGATGGACTGGAAGCATATCTACACCTTCGATCCACTGCCCGATGCGCTGAGCGCGGACGAGCGGCGGCATCTATTGGGCGTGCAGGTCAATCTTTGGACCGAGCATGTCCGCACCACGGCCTATGCCGACCGCATGCTGTGGCCGCGCGCGGCGGCGCTCGCCGAACTCGGCTGGACGCCGGCGGCGAAGCGCGACTGGCAGGGGTTCGCGGCGCGGCTACCGGCGGAGTTCGCGCGCTACCGTCGACTCGGGGTCGGCTACGATATGACCCCGCTCGAGCCGATGGCGAGCTTCGATGGCGATGCCGGCAAGCTGACGGTCGCGCTGCGCCAGCCCGCCGATGTCGGGACGCTGCGGTACACGACCGACGGCAGCGCGCCGACCGTGGCGTCGCCGGCCTATGACAACGCCCTGTCGCTTCCCGAGGGGACCAGGCTGCGGGCACGCGCCTTTGCCGGCGGCGTGCCGCTCGGGATCGGGCGCGACTGGACGCTGAGCGCGGCGCTGTTGCGGACACGCAGCGCGGCGGAGATGGACTTGTGCACGCCGGGCTTCCCGCTGCGGCTGGAGGATGACGGCGCGACCGATGGAGTGCGGCGCCCGCTTGGCACCAATATCGTGCACCCGTGCTGGATCTGGAAACGCGCGCCGCTCGACGGCATCGCGGCGATCTCGGCCGACGTCGGGCAAGTGCCGTTCAACTTCTCGATCGGCGCCGACCTCGCCAAGGTGGTGTTCGACAAGCCGCGCACCCCGACTGGCGAACTCCAGGTACGCCTCGACAATTGTACCGGCCCGGTCATCGCCAGCATCCCGCTCGGAGCGGCAGTGCGCAACACGGGGGTCAGTACGATCAAGGGATCGCTGCCCCAGCAATGGGCCAAGCAACAGGGGCGCCACGATCTGTGCATGACCTTTACCCAAACCGGACCCGATCCATTGTGGATACTCGACCGACTGACGCTGGATCCGCTGAAATGAGCCTTGCGATCGCGAGCCCGCTGGCGGGCTGGGCGACATCGCTGGCCGATGTGCCCGATCCGGTGTTCGCCGAGAAGATGCTGGGCGACGGCGTGGCGATCGATCCGGTCGAGGGAAGATTGCTGGCGCCGGGCGCGGGCGTAGTCGTGTCCGTGCATCCGGCGGGGCATGCGGTGACGCTGCAGCTCGACGCGGGTCCGGTCCTGCTGATGCATATCGGGCTGGAGACGGTCGGGCTGGGCGGCGAGGGATTCGCGCCCAAGGTGGCCGACGGTCAACGCGTGGCGGCCGGCGAATTGCTGGTCGAGTTCGACCTCGACCGGTTGGCGCGGACGGCAAAGAGTCTCATCACGCCGGTGATCGTCACCAATGGCGACGTGTTCGCGGTTGAGGATCCGGTAAGTGATCGCGCAGTCGCGGCGGGCGAGCCGGTGATACGCTTCCGGGCGCTGGGTGGCGCGGTCGCGGCGACCGGGGCGACGGCAGCGACGGTCAGCCGAACGCTAGACTTGCCGCTCGCTTATGGGCTGCACGCGCGACCGGCGGCGCGGATCGCACAGCTTGCGGCGAGCTATCCTGGAACGATCGAAATCGTCGCGCCGTCGGGTCGGGCGGCCTCGGCGCGAAGCGCGGTGGCGATGCTCGCACTGGCGCTGCCGCACGGCGCGGCGGTCACGGTGCGCGGTAGCGACGGCGACGGCGTCGCGGCTGTGGTGGACTTGCTGGCGACCGGGATGGGCGAGCTCAAGCCGGTCGGCGGGCCTGCCGAACCGGCGCCGAGCGCTCCTATTGCCGAACTGCCCTCGATTCTGAACGGGGTGACCGCGGTGCCGGGAACGGCGATCGGCCCCGCCTTCCGTCCGGTCGATCCGGTGGCCGATATTCCAGAGAATGGTTCGGGAATCGAGGCCGAGCGCGCGGCGCTGGCCGGGGCGAAGGATCGTGTGCGTGCCGAGCTGTCGGCGGATGCTGCCGGCGCGGGCGATCGCGCCGGCATCGCGGCGGCGCATCTCGCCTTGCTCGACGATCCCGAACTGGCGAGCGCGGCGGACGCGGCGATCGTGGCGGGCAAGAGCGCGGGGTTCGCCTGGCGGCAAGCGATCGGTTTCTATGTCGACCAGTTGCGCGGCGCGGGCGACGCGCGCTTCGCCGAGCGGATCGACGATTTCAACGATCTTGGGCGCCGCGTGGTGCTGGCGCTTCACGGTGAGCCCGATCAGGCGCCGCCGCCGCCCGGCGCGATCCTGATCGCCGATGAACTCTATCCTTCGCAATTGATGGCGCTGGGCGAAGCGGGGTTGGCTGGAATCGCGACCTCGCGCGGTGGGACGACCTCGCATGTCGCGATCATCGCGGCCGGGATGGGAGTGCCGATGCTGGTCTCGCTCGGCGACGCGCTGGCGCGGATCGAGCCGGGCACCGAATTGCTGATCGAGAACAGCGTCCTTCGCATCGCGCCCGACGCGGCGGACGTCGCGGCGGCGCGTGCGCGGATCGAGACGCGTCACGCGCGGCGGCAGGCGGCATTGGCGCATGCCGACGAACCCGCGGTCACCATCGACGGCACGCGGATCGAGATATTCGTCAATCTCGGCTCCGCCGCCGATGCGCGCGCCGCCGTGCAGGAGGGCGCCGAGGGCTGCGGATTGCTGCGCACCGAATTCCTGTTCCTCGACCGCGCGACGCCGCCCGACGAGGAGGAGCAACTTGCCGCCTATCAGGCGCTCGCCGACGTACTGGGCGACCGGCCGCTGATCGTGCGCACGCTCGATATCGGCGCGGACAAGCCTGCGCCCTATCTGACGATCGCGGCCGAGGAGAATCCGGCGCTCGGCTTGCGCGGTATCCGCCTCCAACTCGCGCGGCGCGATCTGCTCGACACGCAATTACGCGCGCTGTTGCGCGTAAAGGCACAGGCGCCGCTCAAACTGATGCTGCCGATGGTCGCCGATCGTGCCGAACTGACCGCGGCGCGTGAGGCGCTGACGAAGCATGCCGGCGATCTCGGCGTGGCGGCGCCTGAACTTGGCATCATGGTCGAAACGCCGGCAGCGGCGCTGACCGCGGCGGCGCTCGCGGCCGAGGCCGATTTCTTCTCGATCGGCAGCAACGACCTCTCGCAATATGCGCTCGCCCGCGACCGCACCAACCCAGCGGTCGCCGCCGGGCTCGACGGGCTGCATCCCGCGGTGCTGCGGCTGATCGACGAGACCGTGCGCGGCGGCGCAGCGCATGGGCGCTGGACCGGCGTGTGCGGCGGACTTGCCGCCGATCCGGAAGCGGTGCCGTTGCTGATCGGGCTGGGCGTGAGCGAATTGTCGGTGCCGGGCGCGGCGGTCGCCGAGACCAAGGCGCTGGTCCGCACGCTCGATCTCGCCCAATGCCGCGCGGTCGCCGTGCAAGTGCTGGCCGCACCCGATGCCGCTGCCGTCCGCGCGCTCGTCTCTTCTCTGTTGGAGCAAGGCCAATGAAGCTCTCGCTGCAATCGCTCCAGCCGCTCGGCCGCGCGCTGATGCTGCCGATCGCGGTCCTGCCGATCGCGGGGTTGCTGCTCCGGCTCGGTCAGCCCGATCTACTCGACATCCCGTTCGTCGCGGCGGCGGGCGGGGCGATCTTCGACAATCTCGGCCTGCTGTTCGCGCTCGGTATCGGGGTCGGCATCGCCAAGGACAATAATGGCGCGGCGGGGCTGGCCGGTCTGGTCTGCTTCCTGGTGGCGACACGCGGGGCGATGACGCTACTCCATGTGCCGCCGGAGATCACCGCCAATATGGGCAAGGATATCGCCGCGCTCGCCGACGCCGCGTGGCGCGACAAGGCGATCTCCAAGCTGGCGGTGCCGATCGGAATCGCCTCCGGGTTGATCGCGGGGGCGTTCTACAATCGCTATTCGACGATCAGGCTGCCGGATTATCTGTCGTTCTTCGGCGGCCGGCGCTTCGTGCCGATCCTGGCGGGGTTCGCCGGGCTGGCGCTCGCGGCCTTTGTCGGTTTCGGCTTCGCGCCGATCGATGCCGGAGTGGACGGGCTGAGCTATGGCGTCGTCCAGTCGGGAACGATCGGGCTGTTCGTCTATGGCGTGCTCAACCGGCTGTTGATCGTGACCGGGCTGCACCATGTGCTCAACAACGTCGCCTGGTTCATCATCGGCGATTTTCACGGCAAGACCGGCGACCTCAACCGCTTCTTCGCCGGCGATCCGAGCGCGGGCGGATTCATGTCCGGATTCTTCCCGGTGATGATGTTCGGCCTGCCCGCCGCCTGCCTGGCGATGTACCGTGCCGCTTTGCCCGAGCGGCGGCAGGCGGTCGGCGGCATGCTGACCTCGATGGCGCTGACCGCCTTCCTGACCGGCGTGACCGAGCCGATCGAGTTCACCTTCATGTTCCTCGCGCCCTTGCTCTATTTCATGCACACGATCCTGACCGGCGTGGCGATGGCGCTGATGCACATTCTGGGCGTGCATCTGGGGTTCGGCTTCTCGGCCGGATTTTTCGATTATGTGCTCAATTTCTCCAAATCGACCCGGCCGTTGCTGCTGCTCCCGGTTGGGCTGGCGTACTTCGCGATCTATTACGGTACCTTCCGCTGGGCGATCGTGAAGTTCGACCTCAAGACACCCGGGCGCGAGCCCGAGGAGGCGGAGGAAGAAGGCGCGGCTCCGCTACCGGCCGAACGTGGACTGGCGTTCGTCGAGGCATTGGGCGGGGCGAGCAATCTCGCCAGCATCGACGCGTGCACGACGCGGCTCCGGCTGGTGGTCAACGATCAGGCGAAGGTCAGTGAGGCACGCCTCAAGAAGCTCGGCGCCAGGGGCTTCATCCGGCCGAGCGCTCAAGGCCTGCAAGTGGTGCTGGGACCAATCGCGGATTCGGTGGCGATGGAGATGCGCGCGGCGGCGGGGCCGTTGTCCGCTGCCGTGCCGGTGGCCGAGAGCCGACCGGCGGTGGCAGCGGCCGATCCCACGCCATGGCTCGCTGCCTTGGGTGGACGCGACAATATTTCCGCATCGGGTGCGGCGTCGAGTCGGTTGTGGGTCGATCTCGCCGATCCGGCGCGCGCCGACGAGGCGGCGTTGCGCGAGCTCGGCGTGCGGATGATCGCGCGGCCCTCGGCCAATGCGCTGCAGTTGATCCTGGGCGCCGATGCGGCGTCGGTCGCGGCGGGACTTCAGGCGGCGTAGCCGCCTCTGGCGATCGCCCCGGCGAGGATTGCGTGAGCGGGTGCGAGTTCGCGCGCATAATGCCGCCAGCGCCCGATCGAACGATCGTTGAGCGGTTCCTGGACCTGGGCATAACTCGGGGTCGGGGCGAAGCGCCGGCTTTCGTGAAAAGCGAGTTGGGCAGGCTCCATCGGCAGACCGATATGCGCCATCAGCGCTTCGGTTTCGCTCCTCTGCGCAGCGACGAAGTTCTCGTAGCGGAGCTGATGCGGCGCGATCCCCGGCAGTTTCCGCCACTCGGCCATCAACGTGTCGACCAGCGCATAATGGCGCGCGGCATCCTCGAGCCGATAGCCGCAATTGAAGCCATGGGTGAAATCGTGGCTCATTGCCGACACCATCACATCGAGCGGGTGGCGCTTGACGGCGATCAGGGGCGCGGCGGGGAAAGCGAGCCGAAGCAGTGGCAGATACAGTTCGTTGAGCGGCATCTTGTCGGTGAAGAACCACGTTCCGGGCGCGAGCAGCCCGAACGCCTCGGCCCGGGCGAGATAATGGTCGCGCAGTTGAATGGCGAGAGTCGAACGGACGGCGGCATCGAGCCGATCGGCATGCGCCGGGAAGGCGCCGCCGGTACGCTGGGCAGCGATCTCGGCAAGCTCGGCGACGAACGGCAATTCGCCGCCCGCGCGGATCTGCGAATGGCTTGCCAGCACTTGTTCGGTCAGCGTGGTGCCCGACCGCGGGAAGCCGAGGACGAAGATCGGTTGCGGCACATCATCGCGGATCGGCGCGGAGGTCAGCGCGGCAAACCGATCAGGCGTGAAGAATGCGGTCAGGTCGCCGGCCAGGCGCTCGACGTCGGCGCGCGCATAGCGGCGTCCTGACGCCGCGGAGAGAGCGGTTTTGCCGTCGGCAAAGTCGCGCCAAGCCTCGGCATGGCGGCCGGCGCGGTCGCGCAAACGGCCCCGCTGGAGCAAAGCGGCGCCCGACAGGCCGGGTTCGGCGTCGAGCAGCGCCAGCCCGTCGCGCCAATGTTCGGTGCGCGACAGCAACGCCGCGCGCTGCAAGGTGACGTCGCGGCCTTGTGCCCGTGCCAGGCGCTCGGCGCGGTCGAGCGTCACCGACGCCTCATCGAACCGCCGCGCCTGTTCGAGCAGCTCGGCCAGCCAGGCCAGCGGCGGCAGCGCGTCGGGCATCGCGGCAACTGCGCAGCGCAGCAGCGGCTCTGCATCCGACAGCGCGCCCTGCCGCTGCAGATTGCGGCCGAGATTGGCGAGCAATTGCGGATGCTCGCCGGCCAGTGCGATCGCCCGGCGCAGATGGGCGGCGCCGGCAACCAATTCCTCGCGTTCGGACAGGATATTGCCGAGCATCATTTCGGGTTGGGCGTTGCCCGAATCCGCGGCGATGGCGGCACGGCAGGCCGCCTCTGCCTCGACGAGACGTCCGCCGTCGAACAACATCATGGCAAGGTCGTCATGCGGCCAGCGCGGGCGGGAATCGATCGCGATCGCTTCGCGCAACAGTCGTTCGGTCCCGGTCACATCGCCGCGCGCGCGATGGGTCAAAGCGAGGATTTCGATCGCATCGAGCGACGTTCGGTCCAGCGATCGCGCTTCGGTCGCCAGCTTTTCCGCCTCGGCATGGCGTCCGGACTGGAACGCGGCGCGGGCGCGGGCGATCAGATCGCTGGCGGAAGAAAAAGGGGACATGGCGTCGGATAACGCCATGTCCCGTCCTAAGGAAGCCGATGCGATAGGGAGGATCGGCTCTGGATTAGGGTTTCGGGGCGACTGCCGGCAAACAGTCCTGGGGTCGGAACCGCCCGCCCTTGCGATGCAAAAGGGAAGCTGGGGCGGGCGGTTCCGTACGACCGGGATAGCGGCGGGAGGTCGGCGCCGCGTATCCCGGTCGTAACGAAAGATTGCTGGAGCAATCCTACGCGGCGAGGCGAGCGAGCCGCCCGTCGGCCCCGAGCAGGGTAACACTGGCCCCGCTCGCGCGCCGCCGCGCCAGCCACTCGCGGAACAGCTCCGCGCAACTGTGATCGACCGCCGCCAGGCCACGGACGTCGATCGTCACCGGCTTGTCGGCAGGCGCCTTGTCGAGCGCGTCGCTCAGGCGCGGCAACTGGACGAAGGTCGCGGTGCCCGACAGGCTGATCGCGGCGTGCTCGTCCGCTTCGTGATGATCGACCCCAAGCTTGAGGCGTTTGAGGTTCGGGATCACCTCGATCAGCGACAAGGCGATACCGACCAGCACGCCGGTCAACAGGTCCTCGGCGACGACGATGACCAGGGTCGCGGCCCAGATCACCGCGGGCAGCACGCCGTGATGGCGAAACAGTTCGCGGACGTGCTTCACGTTGACCAGCTTCCAGCCGGTGACGACCAGCACCGCGCCGAGCGTAGCCATCGGAATCTCGCGCAGCAGCCAGGGCAGCAGGGCGACGAAACCCAGAATCCAGACGCCGTGCAGGATCGCCGACAGCCGCGTCACTGCACCGGCCTGGACGTTGGCCGAGCTGCGCACGATCACGCCGGTCATTGGCAGCGCGCCGGCCGCGCCGCACAGCAGGTTGCCGATACCCTGCGCGCGCAATTCCTTGTTGTAATCGGTGCGGACGCCATTGTGCATCTTGTCAACCGCGGCCGCCGACAACAGCGTTTCCGCGCTGGCGATGAAGGCAATGGCCAGCGCAGCGGCCAGCGTCGACGGCTTGAGCCAGGTGGCGAACACGGACGCGTCAGGCAGCGACACCGCGGCGGCAATCGATTCGGGCACGTTGACGCGGGTGACGTCGAGGCCGAACAGGAACGCGACCAGCGTGCCCGCGATCACGCCGAGCAGGGCGCCCGGCACCAGCCGCAGCGCGGCCGGACGCAATTTCTCCCAAGCGATCATCACGCCGATCGTCAGCAACGCGATCAGGAGCGCGAGTTCGGTCGCCGTCGCGTTGCTCGGGTCGAGGCCGAGCAGGCGACCCGGCATCGCGGCGAGATTGTCGAGCCCGCTCGACATCGGCTTGGCGTCGAACAGCACGTGGAACTGACCGACCACGATCAGCACGCCGATGCCGGCGAGCATGCCATGGACAACGGCGGGAGAGATGGCGCGGAACCAGCCGCCGAGCTTGAAGATACCCGCGACGACCTGGATCAAGCCGGCAAGGATCAGGATCGGCCCCAGCGCGGACAGGCCCTGATCGCGGATCAGTTCGAACACGATCACCGCCAGGCCGGCGGCAGGACCGCTGACCTGGAGCGGCGAACCCGCCAGCATGCCGACGACGATGCCGCCGATGATGCCGGTGATCAGGCCCTTTTCGGGCGGCACGCCCGAGGCGATGGCGATGCCCATGCAGAGCGGCATCGCGACGAGGAAGACGACGATCGAGGCGGTGAAGTCGCGGGCCAGGAATCCGCTTGCCGGCTTGGCCAGGCTCATTCCGCCGCCTCCGCGAAATCCTCGCCCATCGCCAGCCGCTGCGCGGCGGCCAGCGCCACCGGAAGCGGGCGATCGTCGCGGATCGGCATGAAGCGCCCGGTCTCTCCGTCGAGGCCGAGCATCACGCCCTGATGAATGTCGACAAACCAGCCGTGCAGCGAGATCTCGCCGCGCGCGATGCCGGCCGCGACCGACGGGTGGGTGCGCAGATGGGCGAGCTGGACGACGACGTTCTCGAGGCTGGCGGCGCGCACCTTCTCGGCCTTATCGAGCGGACCATAGCCGGCCCGTACCACGCATTCGGCGGCATGGCTGTGGCGCAGCCAGGCAGCGACATTGGGCATGCCTTCCAGCATTTCCGGATTCATCAGCGCCTTCATCGCACCGCAATCGGAATGGCCGCAGACGATGATGTCGCGCACGCCGAGCGCGCTGACGGCATATTCGACGGTCGACGACACCCCGCCATTCTGCGTCGCGAACGGCGGCACGATATTGCCCGCGTTTCGACAGACGAACAGGTCGCCGGGTTCGGCCTGCATGATCAGTTCGGGCACGACGCGGCTGTCGGCGCAGGAGATGATCAGTGCCTTTGGGCTCTGCCCGTCGACCGCGAGCTTGGCGTAGAGGTCGTTGCTGGGAAAAACGCGTTTTTCGAAATCGAAGACGCGTCCGATCAGATCGTTCACGGCAGATGCTCCTCTTGGCTGATTGCCGGGAAGAGCTAGGGTGTTGAATTTGCCGCAGTGCAGCGCGGGCGTAAGGAAATGTTGCCGGTAACGGCCGACTGGGCCGTGGCGACGGTCAGTTCGCTTCGGTGCTCGTGCTCACCCGTTTGAAGACGATCGACCGCCCATAGCGTTCGAGCAGCAGATTGCCGTTGTCGATGCGCAGCGGCGTCTTGGTGAACGCGACCTTGCCGAGGTCGTTCTGCTCGAACCGGAGGTGGATGCGCGAGGCCGCCGTGCCGTCGAGGCGAAAGGCGTTGCTGCGGAGGTCGTACACGCCCAACGTCAAGCGTAGCGACACCGGTCGATCGCCTGGCGCCAGCGGAAGCGTGTCGCTGTCATCGGACAATTGGCCGCCGACAATGCGGCCGTCGGCCAACCTGATTTCGGCATCGAAATATTGTCGCGTCCAGCCGTTGGGCAAATCGAGCACGAGATGCGTCTTTCCGTCGGATCCTTGCTGCTGCTCCAGCATAACGAATGTCGGCGGAGTCACGGGGTCGCTGGTCAGCAGCACGTTGCCGCCTTCCACGCGCCACGTCCCGCTCGCGCTCTCATCCAGCGCGCCATAAGACAAGCCATAGTCGAACCGCCCGTCGGCCTGCAGCTTCAAACCGACCGCCATTTCCATCTGGTGACCGTCATAAGTGCCGACCAATTGCGAAGAGATCGCCGGCGCGGTTTGTCCGGCTACGCCGGTAGACGGGACCGCGACGGCGGATAGCGACAGACCGGCCAGCGCGACGATCGCCGCGCGAGAGGATCGGTGGCGGGTAATGCACCCCATCCGCGGACGTTAGGCTCCTTTGCGGGCAGGGTACAGATTCAGATGACGTCCGGCTCGTTTTCGCGCCGGAGCCGACGAAGGAGCAGGATTATCCCAGCCAGGACGAAACAAAGCCACGGCACCGCCAGCCAGTCGATCCAGTCCGGCCCGGTCGGCGCGCTGGTCTGGTTGTCGGTATAGGCGGCCAGCAGCATCAGCGCGACTGCGTGCGCCAGGACCAGCCAGAGGCTATGGGAAGTGATTGTCCAGGAACGCTTGCCCGCGGGTTTGGTCATCAATGTTCGGATCGCCGATAAGAGCGCGGCAACGACGAATATCCCGCCGCCTGCGACAATGACCAGCCCGAGCAACAGGCCGTCTAACCGGATCGCGATGTCGCTCAATTGCCCTCCCTGGCGTGGACCCCGCTCAATGAGCCGATCGCACGAATATCATCGGTCGGACTCAACTGTCTCGTTTCTTGCCGCGCAACGCCTTGAACACCTCGGATGACCCGGCTGCGAGGATGGCGGCGATGATGAACCCCAAGGTGAACGGCGCCACGATGATCCGGACATACGTGCTCTTCAGCACGGACTTCTTGATCGGCGCGGGGTCCACGGTCGAATCATATCAGTTTCATTGACGGCTGGGCAGTGCGCGGGCACCCTATCCGGCGATCGCCACCTCGCGCGGCAGCGTGATCCGCGCGCTGAGGCCGCCCGACGGCGCACTGTCGAGCGCGAACGTGCCGCCATGCGCCGCCACCGCGCGCTGGACGATGGCAAGGCCGAGTCCGAACCCCTGCGTGTCGCGGCCGCGCGCGGCGTCGAGCCGGACGAACGGTTCGAGCGCGCGGGCACGATCTTCCGGGGCGATGCCGGGGCCATCATCCTCGACCGCGATCGTCACCCGATCGGGAGTGGCGTCGAGACGGATATCGACGCGCTTGCCGTAATGAAGCGCATTCTCGACCAGATTCGTGACCGCGCGTTTCAGCGCGACGCGGCGGACGATCAGTTCGCAATGATCGGGGCCGAGATATTTCGCCTTGCCGCCGCGATCGACGACATCGTCGGCGAGAGTCGCGCACATCACCGCGAGATCGGTCGCGCTGGGCGCTTCGCCATCGGCTTCGTCTTCGCCCGACAAATAGGCGAGCAACGACGCGACCATCTGGTCCATCTCGACCACGTCGTGCTGGATCGCGTTGCGCAACTCTTCCTCTTCGATCGCGTCGGCGCGCAAATGGAGGCGAGCGAGCGGGGTGCGGAAATCGTGGCCGACCGCGGCGAGCGCCTGGGTGCGGTCCGTGATCAACGCGTGGATGCGCGCCTGCATCGCGTTGAACGCGACGATCACGTCGCGGACTTCGCTCGGGCCGCGCTCTGGCACCGCTTCTACTTCGCCATGGCCGACGTGATCGGCGGCGCGGGCAAGATCGCGCATCGGACGCAGCATCTGGCGCACCAGCAATCCGCCGATCAGGATCAGCGCGACCGCCGGGGTCAAAGCGAGGAGGATGCGGCTGACCGCCATGTCGAGCGCGCGCACCGGCTGGCGGGTGCGAAAGGTGATCCAGCTGGCATCGTCGAGCCGGAACGCACCGGTGATGAAGCCGTCGCGCCCCGGAGAGGTCAGGCTGAGGCGAAGGTCACGCCCGTCGAGGTCGGGTTCCCAGGCGAGCACTTGGTCGGTCAATTTGTCGAGCGACGGCGCGACCGCGGGCGACTTGGGCAATACCGCACGCCACGCGACCGCGTAGCGCGAGGTTGTGAGCTCGGACGCCATGGCGTTGCGATCGCCGAGCGGCGCTTCCTCGATCAATTTGCTGGCGATCACGAGGTGCTCGGCGAGCCGGTGCGCTTCGTCCTGGCGCACCGAGAACTGGCTGGCGCGCTCGTACAGAAAGGTGCTCGCGCCATATTCGACCAGCACCGCGAGCAGCAGGATCGCGAAGACGCGGCCGATCAGCCCCAGGGTGAGGTGGGGCAGGCGCGTCAACGCCGCTCGACCGCGACGTTGAGCATATAGCCGACGCCGCGCACGGTGATGATCGGGGCGGGTTTTCCCGCGCTCGACAATTTGCGGCGCAGCCGGCTGATCAGCACGTCGACGCTGCGGTCCGAACTGTCGCCGAGCCGCGTGCGCGACAGCTCGATCAGCCGTTCGCGCGCGATCACGCGCTGGGCGTTGTCACACAAGGCGACGAGCAGGTCGAATTCGGCACCGGTCAGTTCGATCGCGGCACCGGTTGGCGACAGCAACTCGCGGCGCGGCAGGTTCACCGTCCAGCCCTCGAAGCTGAGCTCGCCTTTCTCGCGATCGGCGGGGCCGCGCTCGATCGAATGGCGGCGCAGCACCGCACGGATGCGCGCGATCAGCTCGCGTGTGCCGAATGGCTTGGCGAGATAATCGTCGGCGCCGAGTTCGAGCCCGACGACGCGGTCGGTCTCGCTGCCCTTGGCCGAGATGAAGATGATCGGCACGTCGCTGGTGCGGCGGAGTTCGCGGCATAAATCGATCCCGCTGGTCCCCGGCAGCATGATGTCGAGCAGCACGAGATCGACCGGCCCCTGTTCGAACGCGCGCCACATTTCGGGCGCGGTCGCGGCGGGGCGGACTGTATAGCCATTTTCCTGCAGCGCGCGGGTGGTCAGCGTGCGGAGCGGTGGGTCGTCCTCGACCAGGACGATATTGGGGGCGGTCATCGGACGGCCTCGATCGGTGTCATGCGCTGGACCTAGTCGCGCGGCGCTCCGCCCTCAAGGTTGCAGCCCCGGGCCGGCAATGTTTTGTTACGGAGCGGCAAGGCAGCGCGGCGGGCCGAATGGCAGGAAGCGGGTTCTTCAAGAGGAGTCCGATGTGAAATCCGTCCTGATCGCCGTGGCCGCCGCGCTCGTCCTGCCGCTGCCTGCCGCCGCGCAATCGCTCGATGAAACGCACGAACTGGTCTGGCACCCGGCCGGCAAGACCCCCGCGGCCACCTATCGCATGCGCGACCGTCCGGCGTGTACCCCTACCGCCGGGCACCACCAATCGGGCAAGACGGCGATGCCGGCGAAGAAGACTTGTGGTGTGAACGTGGCGAAGGCGCCGGCCGTCCCGATCGCCGCCGAGCCAGCGGTGGCGCGATAGATTCGCTCCGGTGCTCCTGCGAAAGCAGGAGCCCAGGGCTATCGAGGACGTCGTTTGCGGCCCTGGGTTCCTGCTTTCGCAGGAACACCGGCTATCTCTCAAGGTAGCGCGAGCTGCGCCTTGGCGACCTGTTGCAGCTGGACCGCGACCCGCGGATCGATGCCGAGATCGTCGGCGGCGCGCTCATTGGCGCCCAACCGGGTCGGATCGAGCCCGGTGACGCGGCCGAACACGATCAGCGCCTCGAGATAATAGCCGAAGATGCTGGCGTGGTAATGGTCGTAGGTCCACAGATCGACCTGGCCGAACGCGACGCCATTATAGGGGTCGGGGTCGGCGATTCCGCTCGCGATCGCGCGGTTCCACGCCTCTCCGACGGGGAGAACGCCGCGGAACGCAGGCGACAGCGCACGCACGCCGTCGGTCGCACGGCGCAAATCCTCCGCCATCGACGCGATCGGCTTGCCCGACCAGGGGCTGCCCGGCTGGTAGACCAGGTCGGCGCGGCTCCAGGTCGCCATCAGATAGATGTCGACGCGCGGGTTGTTGCGCGCGAACATCGCGGCGAATTGCGGGGCATAGGTGCGGTAATCGGTCGCATCGCCCGGACGCTCGCGGTCGAGCGTGCTCAGTTCCTGGAGGACGACGACATCCCATTGTCGGGAGACCAACTGACGGCGCTGGTTCCAGTGGAAGCCGAGCGTCTTGCCGCCATCGGTCTCCAGCGCCACCGTGTAATTGAGCCCCGATTCGGCAGCGAATAATTTGAACAATGCCGGCACGCCGCCATAGCCGTCGCCGTTCAGATCGATCACGGTGTTGTTGCGATAGCGTTTGACCGCCGAATGCGCCCCTTGCGTGAAGCTGTTGCCGATGAACAGGATCGACCGCGGCCGGGCGGTCGTCGCGGCTTGGGGTGCGACGGTCGTGACCGGCGGCGGGGCCAGCTGCGCCGCTGCCGGGATCGCGGCAACGGTGGCAAATGTGAAACCGAGTGCGGCGCCAAACAGGGCAAGTCGCTTCATCGTCAGAATGTCTTCCCGATCTGCATGTATCGATAGCATCCATACGGCAGGTAGAGCGAGCGGAGCTAGCCCGCTCGGTGATCGGCGGCTCCATCAATCCGGTCACTCGGAAGCGGTCAGATTGGTTGCCGAAGCAGCCTACCAGACGTGAACGCGATCCTCCGGCGCCAGGTACAATTTATCCCCCGGCTTGACCCCGAACGCCGCGTACCAGGCGTCCATGTTCCGGACGATGCCGTTGACGCGATATTCCTCGGGGCTGTGCGGATTGGACAATAATTGCGCGCGCAACGCGCCTTCGCGCGCCTTGCCCTGCCAGCTCTGCGCATAGGCGATGAAGAAGCGCTGGTCGCCGGTATAGCCGTCGATCACCGGTGGCTCGCCATGGCGTGCGACATAGCGGCGGTAGGCGGCGTACGCGGCTTCGAGCCCGCCGAGGTCGCCGAGATTCTCGCCCAGGGTCAGCTCGCCCTTGATGTGGACGCCGGGGATCGGCTCGTACCCGTCGAACTGCGCGACCAGCTTCTGCGCATGCGCGGTGTAGCGGTCGGCCGATTCCTTGGTCCACCAATCGCGCAATTTGCCTTGTGCGTCGAACTGGCGGCCTTCGTCGTCAAAGCCGTGACCCATTTCGTGGCCGATCGTGGCACCGGTCTCGCCGTAATTGACCGCGGGATCGGCGGCGGGATCGAAGAAGGGCGGCTGCAGGATCGCCGCCGGGAAGGTCACCTGGTTCATCAGCGGATTGTAATAAGCATTCACTTCCTGGACGTTCATGTCCCACAGGCTGCGATCGACCGGCTTGGGCAGCCGCGACAATTCCAGCTTCCACTGGAAATCCTCGGCCGCGATCGCATTGCCGAGCGGATCGGTCCGCGACACCGTCATCGCCGAATAATCGATATATTTGGCCGGATGCCCGATCCGCGGATCGAACGAGGCGAGCTTGGCGAGCGCTTCCTTGCGGGTCGGCTCATCCATCCACGCCGCGTTGTCGATCTTTTCCTTATACGCTGTGCGCAAATCGCCGATCAGCTCGGTCATCTGCTTGTCGGTGTCGGCGGTCCAGTGATGCTGGGCGTAGAGTTCGCCGACCGCTTCGCCGAGATAGTCGTTGAGCAGGCGCACGCCGCGCTTCCAGCGCTCGGGCTGGCTCTGCACGTCCTGCATCGTCCGGCTGTAGAAACCGAACCGCGTATCGTCGAACGCCTTGGGCAGATATTGCGCATGGTCGCTGATGAAGCGGAAGGTCATCCAGTCCTTCCAGGTGGCGAGCGGCGTCGTTTCGATCGCCTTGCCTGCCGCGGCGACGGCGCTCGGCTCGGCAACGACCACGATCGGCATGTTGCCGAGGCCGATCTTGGCCAGCACCGGCGTCCAGTCGAATTGCGGCGCGAGCTCGACGAGAGCGGCCCGATCCATCGGGTTATAGGTCTTGACCGGGTCGCGCCGCGCTTCGGGCGTCCATTGGTCCTGCGCCAGCTTGGTCTCGAGCGCGATGATCGCATCGGCCTTGGCCGCGGCGTCGGGAATGCCGGCGAGTTGCTGGATGTGGACGATATAGTCGCGATAGGCCTTGCGATAGGCGACATATTTGGCGTCGGGCAGCAGATAGTAATCGCGCGTCGGCAGGCTGAGCCGGGCCTGGCCGGTATCGACCGTATAATGGGTCGGGTCCTTGGAATTCGGGCTGACGCCGATGTTGATCGGCGCGGCAAAGCCGGGCTCGGCCATCAGCGCGACGAGCTGATTGGTCGTCCTGACCGCCGCGATCCGTCCGAGCCAGGGCTTGAGCGGCGCGGTGCCGCGCGCCTCGATCCCGGCCTGATCCATCCAGGCGCCGTAGAAATTGGTGATCCGGCGCATCTTGGGATCGGCGGGATTGGGGCCGGCCTCCTCGACTAGCTTGCGAACTTCCGCCTCGCTTTCGTCGGGCATGTCGTAATTATAGCCGGCGCGCGCCTTGTCGGGCGCGATCGGCGCGGTCTTGAGCCAGCTGCCCTCGGCGTAGCGGAAAAAATCGTCGCCCGGCTTGGTCGCCTTGTCCATCGATGCGTAATCGACGCCCCACCGACCGTATCTCGGCTTGGGTGCGGTCTGCGCCAGCGCCAGCCCCGACATGCCCAGCAGCAACAGCGCAGCAACCCGCTTGATCGCCATGACGAAACTCCCCGCTCGATGATCGCTCGCGCGGTGTGTTGTCAGACTATGGCGGCGGACAAAAGGAAAATCTTGGTGTCAGGCGGCTTCCGCGACGATCTGGCGCAGTGCGCGCTCGAACGCTTCCGGCGGCTGCCCGCCCGAGATCAGATAGCGGCCGTCGATCACGATCGCCGGCACCGAGTTGATGCCGCGCGACTGCCACAGGCGTTCGGCGTCGCGGACCTCCTGCGCGTAGCGACCCGATGACAGGACTTCGCGCGCGGCGGCGCCGTCGAGCCCGACTTGCTCGGCGATCGAGATCAGGATGTCGTGGTCGGACACGTCCAGTCCCTGGGTAAAGTTCGCCGCGAGCAGCGCATGTTTGAGCGCGACCTGGCGCCCTTCGAGCTCGGCCCAATGGAGCAGGCGGTGCGCGTCGAACGTATTGCGCAGTCGTCGCTCGCCCAACATCGCCATGTCGAACCCAACCGCGGCGGCGCGCTCGCGGATTGTCTCGCGATTGGCGGCGGCCTGCTCGGCGTCGATTCCGTATTTGCGGGTGATATGCTCGACCGAATCCTCGCCTTCGGGCGGCATGTCGGGGTTGAGCTCGAACGGCTGGAAGGTGATGCGCGCGTCGATCAGGTCGCCGGTGCGTTCCAGCGCTTCCTTCAAGCCGTTAAGCCCTACGGCACACCACGGGCAGGCAATGTCGGAAACGAAATCGATCTTGATCGGCCGGGCCATCACCTGTCCTTTGTGGTCGCAGCATTGGTCGCGGCACAGATAGGAAGCGTGCCCGGCAATGTCATCTATGGACCGGGGCAAGGCGCCGCCACGACCGACAACCGGCGCGACGCGGTTTACGCGCACTTAATCGTGTCGGGTGCATGACGCGGCGATGCTGCATGCGCCCCTGTCCAAGCCAGAAGAGCCCAAGCCGGAAGAGGAATCGCCGTCGCCCTCGCTGTTCGCGCAGGCGCGATCGGCGGTGATCTGGCGCTCGGGCGCGCAGATCGTCGGGCAGATCATCACCTGGGGCGCGACCTTCCTGGTCATCCGCATCCTCGATCCGCATGATTACGGCCTGTTCGCGATGACTCAGGTCGTGCTGGCGGTGCTCAACATGCTCAACGGCGCAGGGCTGGCGAGCGGCCTCATCCAGAAGCCCGATGCCGACGAGCGCACGATCCGCCAGCTGTACGGCATGCTGATCGTGCTCAATTTCGGGCTGGGCGCGGTGCAATTCCTGATCGCGCCGTTGGTCGCGGCCTATTTCCACCAGCCGATCGTCGCCGACCTGCTGCGGGTACAAGCGTTCATCTATGCCACCACGCCGTTCGTGGCGTTCCCCTATGCGCTGCTTGCACGGGCGATCGACTTCAAGCGACAAGCCAAGGTCTATTTCCTGTCGTCGATCACCGGTGCGGTGGCGGCGCTGGCCGGCGCTTATGCAGGTCTCGGCGTGTGGACACTGATCCTCGCGCCGGCGGTGCTGTACGTCACCCGCGCGATCGGGATGACCAAGGTGTCCGGCCATCATTATCGCCCGTTGTTCGATTTCCGCGGCGCGGGCGAGCTCGCCAAGTTCGGCGGGCTGATGGCGGCGGGGCAATTCTTCTGGGTGCTGCAGAGCCAGGCCGATGTGTTCATCGCCGGCCGCGTGCTCGATCCGGCGACGCTCGGGCTCTATACGACCGGGCTGTTCCTGACCCAGATCCTGGTGTCGAAATTCGTGCCGGCGATCAACGATGTCGCCTTTTCGATCTATGCGCGAATGCAGGACGATCGCGATGCCGTCGCTCAAGGCTTTGCGCGCTCGTCGCGGATGGTGATGCTGGTGGCGATGCCGTTTTATGTCGGGCTGGCAGTGACCGCCGGGCCGCTGGTGGCGACCGTGCTCGGTCCCAAATGGGTCGAGGCAGCGCCGCTCGTTCGCCTGCTTGCGGTGGCGATGCCGGCGATGACGCTCCAGGTATTGTTCAGCCCGGCGTGCAGCGCGATGGGGCGGCCGGGAATCAACGTCCATACCGGGATGATCGGCGCGGTGCTGTTGCCGCTGGCGTTCGTGGTCGGGCTACGCTGGGGCGTGACCGGGCTCGCCGCTTCCTGGTTCTTTGCCTATATCCTCTATCTCGCGATCACCGCTTGGCGCGTGCTACCGGTGCTCGGCCTGTCGGCGATGGCGCTGGCGAAGGCGATCGCGCCGACGGTGACGCCGGCGCTGGCGATGGGCGCCTTGGTCGTGGGAATCGACCACATCTTGCCGATCATGGCGGTGCAGCTCCGGCTCGCGATCCTGGTCGCGGCGGGGTGTGTCGTCTATCTCGGCTGGCTGTGGCTGTTCTCGAAAGACACTGTGCTCGAGGCGATCTCGATGGTGCGCGGCAAACCTTATTATCGCGCGGGTGAGGGGCCCGCCCAGGTCACCAGCGCCGCCTGATAGCCGGGCGCGGGGTCGAACGAAGCCAAGGTCCAGCCGGGCTCGTCGCTGGTGAAGCGCGCGGGCTCGCCGGGTGCCACCGAGACGGTGAAGGCGTCGAGCGGGTGCGACAGGCCGAGGCCGAGCGCCTTCACGTACGCTTCCTTGCGCGTCCAGCAATTATAGAAGCCCGCGATCCATTGCTCGGGCGGCAGCGCGGTCAGCGTTTCATATTCTTCGGGCGCGAATAGCCGCTCGGCGACGCGCGGGCAGGCGAGTTCGGGGTTGCGCCATTCGATGTCGCAACCGATCGCCCCGCCGCGCATCGTCGCCAGCAGCGCCAGCCCGTTTGAGTGCGACAGGTTGAACGCCAGGTCGGGGTCGTCGCACAGGATCGGCTTGCCGTGTTCGTCTGCGGTGATCCGCACCATCTGCGGTGCGATGCCCAATTCCTGACCGAGATACGCGCGCATCAGCCCGCGCCGAGCGACGAAGCGATCGCGGTCGACCGGACGCCGGAAAACCAACGCCCGCCGACACTCGTCCGCGTCGAGCCAGCAACAATATTCGTCGAGTTCCGCGCGCGGCAAGTCGAGGTCGAGCAACGTCAGGGTCGCAATGCCCGGCGCTGCCCGGTCGATCGCGACCATGTCCATGATCAGGGCCTCAGACGGCGGCCCGGCCGACAGGCACGATCGAGCGCTTCGTTGAGCCGCTCGGCAAAGGTCGCGACATTGGGCGGCTCTGCCATCGTGCCGTGCGTGCCGGGAATGTCGAACGATTCGAGCGAGCCCCGCACCACCTCGGCCCAGCCCGGCCGGCTGTCGAGCACCGCCAGCCGTTCGGCCGGCTGGAACAAGGCGACCACGCCGTCATAATCGCCGGGGAAATAGCTATACGCGGCCTGCTCCATCTGCGCGGCAAAGACGCGGTAGCGCCCCTCGCGCTCGGCGATCTCGGCGACGCCGACATCTTCCATCAGCCCGCGTGCGCGGTCGAACGCGTAATCGAGCCGCTTGCCGATCGGCAGATTGCTCCACACGCCGAGATGATAGCGCGCCTTGCTCATTCGCATCTGCGTAGAAGTGATCTTCTGGAACGCGACCGGGTTCATACTATGGCCGAGCGCGAGCAGCGGCACGTCTTCGCCCGCGGCGCGCAATTGCCGCGCGACCTCGAACGCCATGATGCCGTTGGTACACCAGCCGCCGATCAGATAGGGGCCGTGCGGGCGGCTCTCGCGGATCACCGCGACGATCTCGGACGCCATCTGCTCGAACGTCATGCCCGGCTGCAAGGTACGTTCGAGGATCGGCCCGAGCGGCAGACCCAGGAACGGACGGTCGGTGCCCATCGCCTCGGCGAGCGCCATGAAGGTCGGGCCGCCGTCGAGCCACAGCAGCGGCAGTTCGTTGCCCTTGGGCTGGAGTGGCACCCACTCGCCGAGATCGGCAATGGCATTGCTGTCGATTCGCTCGGCGAGCTTGTCGAGCGTTGGCGCCTGGAAGAATTCGGCCATGCCGATACGGCGACCCCATTGCTGTTCGATGCGGACCAGCAGCCGCGCGACGAGTAGCGAATGCCCGCCAAGCTCGAAGAAGCTGTCGTCGCGGCTGACCTGGCCGATACGCAGCAGGTCGCACCAGATCACGGCGAGCTTTTCCTCGGTCTCGCCCCGCGGCGGTTCGATCTCGCGCGTACCCGCACTGCCCGGCTGCGGCAGCGCCTTGCGGTCGACCTTCGCATTGGGCGTCATCGGCAGGGCCGGGAGATGCTCGAAATGCGAGGGGATCATGTAATCGGGCAGCGTCCTGGCGAGGTGCTCGCGTAGCGCGGCGCGGCTTGGCGGCGTGTCGCCGCGCGTGACGATATAGGCCGCGAGCGCGCGTTCGCCCGAGGCGTCAGGCCAGCTGCGGACGGCGGCGGCGACGATCTCGGGATGCTCGGCGAGCGCGCCTTCGATCTCTTCGACCGCGACGCGATAGCCGCGGATCTTCTCGTCATTGTCGACGCGGCCGAGGCACAGGATCGTCCCGTCGGGGCGATAGCGGGCAAGGTCGCCGGTGCGGTACAGCCGCTCGCCGCGGATCTCGACGAAACGCTCGGCGGTGAGGTCGGCGCGGTGGCGATAACCGTGGGCGAGACCGGCGCCGCCGATGAACAATTCGCCAACCACGCCGATCGGCGCGGTATTGCGGTATTTGTCGAGGATGTGGATGCTGGTGTTGGCGAGCGGACGCCCGATCGGCACCGGGCCCTCGCCGGACGTGACGCGTGCGAGCGTCGACCAGATCGTGGTCTCGGTCGGGCCGTAGACGTTCCACACTTCGCCCGAACGCTGGATCAGGGCTTCAGCGAGATCTCGCGGTAAGGCTTCGCCGCCGCACAGGATGCGAAGGGTCGATGAGCCTTGCCAGCCCGCCTCGATCAGCGCCCGCCAGGTCGCCGGCGTGGCCTGCATGACGCTGGGCTGGCTGCTGACGAACAGCTCATTCAACTGGCGCGGGTCGGCGGTGACGCTCTTAGGCGCGAGGATCAACTCGCCGCCGCTGATCAGTGGCAGGAACAGTTCGAGGCCGGCGATGTCGAACGAGAGCGTCGTCACCGCGAGCAGCGAATCCTCGGCGGTGAAGCCGGGGTTGCTGCGGAACGAATTGAGCAGGTTGATCAGCGCGCCGTGGCTGATCTCGACGCCTTTGGGATTGCCGGTCGAGCCCGAGGTGTAGAGCACGTAAGCGAGGTCGTCCGGCCCGACGTCGCCCACCGGACGCGTGGTGCCGGTGGGCGCGACGTTGTCGATCAGAATGCGCTTGAGCGGGCAGTCGGCCAGGACATGGCCGAGCCTGGATTCGGTCAGCAGCGCGACGGCGCCCGCGTCCCTCGCGATATAGTCGAGCCGCGCGGCGGGGAAATCGGGATCGAGCGGAAGATAGGCGGCGCCGAGCCGGTGCACTGCGAGCAACGCGGCGACCATGTCGGGCGAGCGATCGAGGCAGATGCCGACCAGATCGCCGGGCGCGATGCCGGTGGCATGCAGCGACGCCGCGATCGCATCGGCACAGGCATCGAGCGTGGCGTAGCTGACGGCGTGATCGCCGAAGCGGATCGCGGTGGCGTCGGGACGCGCTGCGACCTGTGCACGAAAGGCTTCCGGGAGTAGCGCGGGGGAGGGCGCGACCTCGGTCGCGTTCCAGTCGACCAGCAGCTTGCGGCGCTCGTCGGCACCGATCAGCGGCAGATCCTTGAGTGGCTGCGTCGCGTCGGCGACCACGCCCTCCAGGATCGTCATGTAATGGCCGATCATCCGCCGTACCGTCGACGGATCGAACAATTCGGTCGAATAGAGGAAGCGGCCGTGCATCCCCTCGTTCTGGCGCTCGTCAAGTTCGAGATAGAGGTCGAACTTGGCGCCGCCGACCACGACATCCATCTGGGTCAGGTCCCAGCCCTGGGGGAAGGGATCGACCGGTGGTTCGATCGAGAACAGGCAGTTGAAGAGCGGATGCGTGCCGGGCTGGCGCTTGACGTCGAGCGCGCGGACGACCTCGTCGAACGGCGCCTCGCTCGCGGCGAGCGCGCCCAGGACGGAATCGCGAACCTCGATCAGGAAATCGCTGAACCGCGTCTCGCCCTTGGGCTTGGCGCGCAGCGAGATCGTGTTGAGGAAATAGCCGACGACATTTTCGAGCTCGGGGCGGCGGCGCAGATCGGTGACGCCGCCGACGATAATATCCTCTTCGCCCGAATAGAGGTGGAGCTGGGCGTGATAGGCCGCGAGCAGGGTCATGTAGAGCGTCACACCGTGGCGCTGCCCGACCAGCTTCAAATTCTCGATCAGGTCGTTCGGAATTTCGAACACTTCCATCGACCCGGCATGGGTCGGGCGCGCCGGCTTGGTGCGGTCGCCGACCAGTTCGAGCTTGGGCGGCGCGTCGGCGAGCGTGCGCCGCCAATAGTCGATCTGCTTCTGGATCGGCGCGCTCTTGAGATGTTCCTGCTGCCAGATCGTATAATCGCCATATTGCAGCGCCGGCATCGGCAGCGGCGAGGGCGCGCCGCGCGAGAAGGCGTCGTACAATTTCGCCAGCTCGGGCACGATCACGCGATAGATCGCGACGCCGTCGAAGATGATGTGGTGAAGCGTGAAATAGAGCCGGTGATTGTCGTCGGCGAGCTTGACGATACGCGCGCGGAACAGCGGCGCGTCGTTCAGGTCGATCGCGCGACGGGCGTCCTCCTGGCCGATCGCCAGTGCGGCGGCATCGCGCTCGGCCTCGGGCAGATGGCTGACATCGTCATACGGTAGGACGATGTCGCGATGGTCGCGCACGCGCTGGACCAGCACGCCGCCTTCCTCGACGAACGCGGTGCGCCACGCTTCGTGGCGGCGCAGAATTTCGTTGACGCTGCGCTCCATCGCGCCGCGGTCGAAACTGCCGAAGCGGTGGATCGTGATCGATTCGTTATAGAGTGGCACGTCCGGCGCCATGATGGCGTGGAGCCATACCTGGCGCTGGTCGGCCGAGAGCGGAATCTCGGCATCGGGCGCGCGCTTCTCGATCTGTTGAGGCTTGGCGGCGGCAACCCCGCCGCCGCGCATCATCTTTTCGAGCAGCGCCCGCTTCGACGCGGACAGGTCGACATGCGCGTTCATGGGCGTCAGCCCGCGACGGGACGGAAGGCGAGCGGCAATGCGGACAGGCCGCGCAGGCCCGAATTGGTCCGCCATTCGAGCGTGCTTTCGGGCACCGCGACGCGAATATCCTCCATCCGCGCGAGCAAAGCGAGGTAGGAAATCCGCCCTTCCATCCGCGCCAGCGCCGCGCCGAAGCAGAAATGCGCCGCCCAGCCAAAGGCGAGATGGCGGTTATCGGTGCGCGTCAGGTCGAGTTCGTCGGGATTGGGAAAACGCTCGGCATCGCGATTGCCGGCGGCCATCACCGCCATTACCGCTTCGCCCTTCTTCATCAGCTTGCCGCCGATTTCGGTGTCCTGCTTGACGATGCGCGCGGTATGCTGGCTCGGCGTCTCGTAGCGCAGCAATTCCTCGACCGCGCTTTCGATGATCTCGGGATGCGCGCGCAATTGCGCCATCTTGTCGGGCTGGCGGGTCAGCGTCAGGATTCCGTTGCCGATCAGATTGGTGGTGGTCTCCTGGCCGCCGACCATCGTCACGATGGTGTTGGCGATGACCTCGTCCTCGGACAGGCGCTGACCGTCGACCTCGGCATCCATCAGCGAGCGGATCAGTCCGTCATGCGGGTTGCGCTCCTGGTCGCGGACCGCGTCGCGGAAATAGCCGGTCATGTCGGCGACGCATTTCAGCACGTCGCGGATTCGGTCGGGGTTGTGCTGGAAGTTGCCGAGCATTTCGGCGAAGGTCGCCGACCAGGATTTGAGCTGGCGGTGATCCTCGAGTGGCACGCCAAGCAGCCCGGCGGTGACGATCGCCGGGAAGGGCTCGGCGAAATCGGCGATCAATTCGCACTCGCCGCCCTTGGCGGCCTGATCGATCAGGCCGTGCGCGATCTCGCGGACCTTGTCCTCCATCGCCTCGACCCGGCGCGGGGTGAAAGCGCTCATGCAGAGCTTGCGCAGCCTTGTATGGTCCGGCGCGTCGAGGAACAGCATCTGCCGCGCCATCAGATCGGCGACCGGGCCGAGCGATGGCAGGCCGAGCGCTTCCATCTTCTTGGGATCGGGCGTTCGGTCGGCGCTGAATTCCTTCAGCACGAAATGCACATCCTCGTACCGGGTCACGACCCAGGTGTGCATGAACGGATCCCACGTCACCGGCGCTTCCTCGCGGAGGCGCCGGTAGAAGGGGAAGGGGTCGGCATGGACCTTGGGGTCGAGCAGCTGAAACAGGCTGAGGCTCGGGTCGAACGGCTGGGCCGCGGCGATGGGCGATTGCTCGGTCATGTCTGTCGGCTCTCCGTTCGGCCGGTCATTGCTGGGCGCGGGTGGCGGCTTCGTCGTCGTCCATCGCCGCGATCATCGCGAACACGATCTCCTCGATCCGCGCGGCGAGCTGGCGGATGGTCGGCGCCTGGAACAGGTCGCGCAGCGTGAGGTCGATGCCGAACGCCTCGCCCGCGCGCAGCACTACCTGGGTGCCGAGCAGCGAATGGCCGCCGAGCAGGAAGAAATTGTCGTCGACCCCGACATTGCCGCGGCCGAGCACGCCTTCGAGAATCTCGGCGAGCTTCGCTTCGGCGGGCGTCTCGGGCGCGGCGAAGCCGGCCGAGGCGAGCGCGTTCGCGTCGCTCGGTTCGGGCAAAGCGCGCTTGTCGAGTTTGCCGTTGGGCGTCAGCGGCAGCGCATCGATGCGGACGAACGCGGCGGGGATCATATATTCGGGCAGCGTCTTGCCGAGGAATTCACGCAGATCTTCGGCCGACAGCGTGTCCTTCTCGACGACATAGGCGACCAGCATGTCGCCCCCATCGGGCGAGGGCGCCGCGATCACCGCGCCCGAGCGGACGCCGGGGTGCGTGCGCAGGACGCTCGCGGTTTCCTCGGGCTCGACGCGATGGCCGCGCACCTTGGCCTGGTCGTCGACGCGGCCATGGAATGTAATCTGGCCGTCGGGGCGCCACGCGGCGCGGTCGCCGGTGCGATAGAAACGCTCGCCATCGATCGTGACGAAGGCGGCAGCGGTGAGATCGGGCTGATGACGATAGCCGCGCGCGACTTGCGGGCCACCGATATAGATCTCGCCCTGCTCGCCGTCCGCGACCGGTCGGCGCTCGCCGTCGAGGATGCGGATCGTGGTGCCCTTGATCGGATAGCCGATCGCGGGAAGCCCGGCTTCCTCATTGCCCGGCGGCACGATCGCCGAGGTGGCGACCACGGTGCATTCGGTCGGCCCGTAATTGTTGACCAGCGCGAACGGAAGGCCGGGGCGCGGGCGGCCGAGCAGCCGGTCGGCGCCGGTCAGGATGTAGCGGAGCTTGGTTCCTACCGCCCAATCGTCGCGGACCAGGTCCTGCGCGAGCGCGGTGGGGACGAAGGCGACGGTGACGCCCTGGACGATCAGCCAGGCGCGCAGCCGCTCGTCCGAGGTGCGGACGTCGTCGGTCGCCAGCACGACCGAGGCGCCGGCGCACAGATACGGCCAGACTTCCCAGACCGACGCGTCGAAACCGAGCCCGGCGAGATGGCTGCCGCGATCCTCGGCGGTGATGCCGAACGCTTCGTTATGCCAGCCGATCAGCCAGGAGAGGTTGGCATGGGTGACCTCGACGCCCTTGGGCTTGCCGGTCGTGCCCGAGGTATAGATGACATAGGCCAAAGCATCGGGATCGTTGGGCGTCGTCGCGAGCGGCTTGGCATTGGCCAGTTCGGGCGCCTGCCAGTCGAGCGGTACGACCGGAGTCGGGCTGTTGGGCACGCGCGCTGCGGTGTCTTCGCGGCCGACGATCAACACACAGGCCGCTTCCTCGACGATCGTCTGCAGGCGGCCATCGGGCCAGCTCGGATCGAGCGGCAGATAGGCGGCACCGGCTTTCCATGCGCCGAGCACGACGGCGAGTTGGTCGAACGAGCGTTCGAGGCACACGCCGACCAGCGATTCGCGTCCGACACCGTGCGCCGTCAGCCAGGCGGCGACGCGGCTCGCCTGAGCGTCGAGCTCGGCATAGCTGAGCGCGCCGCAGGGTGCGACGAGCGCGGTGGCATCGGGATGGCGTTTGGCGATCTCTGCGACGACATGCGGCGTCGAGAAAGGCGGCGCGACGAAAGCGGCGACGCGGGTTGCCGGAGATTCGCCGCCCTGCGACGAATGGAGCGATGCGTTGTGCTGACTAGCCATGGGCCAGCGCTTAGCCGATCAGTCGTTTTGAAATATTTAAAGCGACGGCAACCTTCGCATGTCCGATGCTCGATGCGCGGCGGCCGAGAGGGGCAGACCAGTAAAAGCGGCGTTAACCATTACCGCTCAACGGATCGAAACGCCTCTCAAACAATATTCCGCTTATGGGGGAAGGCCTTCAGAACCGCGATGTCGCCTCGACATCACCCCCGCCGCGCGTCGACAAGCCGCGCGTTTCGGGCATCGATCTGTTTCGCGGCGCGCTGGTCGTCCTAGTCATCCTCGGGCACTTCGCCGAACTGAGCCAACGCCACCATTTCCTGACATGGTTCGGCATCGGCTTCCGGATGCCGCTGTTCATCGGCCTGACCGGTTATCTGTTCAACCTCGAACTGGCGCGCAGCTTGTCGTCGGCGGGGCTGCTGCGGAAATATTATGACCGCATGGTGCTCCCCTGGCTGGCCGCCTGTGCGGTGGCGGTGGTGATCACCGGCTCGATCGCGTGGTTCTCTCCATTCTATGCGGTCATCCGTCCGCCCTACCATTTGTGGTTCGTGCCGGTCATCCTGGCCTTCATGTTCGCGGCGAAGCTGTGTCGTCTCGGCCCCGCGACAATGCTGGCGATCGCCATCCCGATCAGCATTGGTTCGATGTACGTGTTCGGTGTCGGGCACGATGTCTGGCAATTCGACGCATGGACGCCCGACCGACGCTATTTCATCTATCCGATCTATTTTGCGCTGGGGATGTGGGTCGCGCGCCGCCCAGCCCCGACTCACGAACATCTGCTGCTGCTGGTCGCGTTCGCGGGGCTGTTATGGTGGTCGCGTCTGTACGACCATCCCTCGACCGCGGCCGAGGCGGCTGCCGAACTGCTGCTGTGCGTTCCGCTGATCGTATTGTTTCCCTGGCTGCGGCGGATAACATTTGACGTCGCGTTGATTAGCGCGATCGGCCGGGACAGCCTGTTCTTCTACCTTTGGCACCCGCTGCTGTTCGCCTTGTGGTCAGCATGGGGATTTTCGGGCGTGCCGTTGCTGGCATTGGCGGCCTGCACGACGCTGGCGGCCTGGATGGCGATCGCGCGCTTGCCCAATTTGTCGGGCGTGTTGGGCGTACGACCGATCGTCCGGCGGGCTCATGATGCGGCCGCGGCAACGATACCCGAGGCCGCAGCGCCCGAGGGCGCGGCATGAGCGTGGCGTTGAGACTGTGCCGTACCGGCATGATGACCATCGCCTGGATCATCGTGCTGCCGTGCCTGCTCATTCTGATCGGCGCGATCGTGCCGGTCATCCCGTGGTTTCGCATCTATGCATTGGGCGTCGTGCCTAATCATACGTCGTGGCTGTTCCTGTGGGCGATTGTCGCGCTGCTGATCGGGCTGCTGGCGAATTCGCTGTTCAAATCGCGGGCCGCGATCGCCATCGTCGTGACTGCAGTCGTGGCTATCGCCCTCACGACCTTGGTGATGCTTCACCTGCTCTACATCGCACAGGTTAACGGCGCGCGGATCAACGTGGTCAAAGCACTCGAATTACGCGAGGTGCGTGACGGCGCGCGCCCTGACGAAAGCCTTGTCTATTCGCGTCCGAGCGGCGAAGAGCTTTGGCTCGACATTTATCGTCCGGCGGGAACGCCACCCAATACGCTGAGTCCGGTGCTGATCGCCGTGCATGGCGGCGGCTTCTTCCAGGGCAGCCGCACGTCGGGCGCCGCGAACCAGCGCTGGTTCGCCGATCATGGCTGGACCGTGATCAGCATCGACTATCGGCTTGCCAGGGACGATCGGCCGACCTGGAATCTGGCCACGCGCGACGTGGAATGCGCGCTTGCATGGACCGCCGCCAACGCGGCGGCATTGCAGATCGACCTCGATCGCGTGACGCTGACCGGCGGATCGGCCGGGGGTAGCCTGGCGATGGCCGCCGGATATCTGGCCGATGCCAAGCGGACCGACTCGGAATGCGGCCCGTCCATCCCGCATATCGCAGCCGTCGTCGCCAAGGCGCCGCTGATCGATGTCATCGGATCGTGGTATTTTACCGGCGAATTGCGCGACGAGCAGCGCTCGTACCTGACACGCTATATCGGCGGATCGCCGCGCGATTATCCCGAGCGTTATGCCGCGATCGATTTGCGGCATTTCCAATTCCCCAGCAATCCGCCGACGCTGATCCTGAGCGGCGCCTCCGATCCCTTGCTATCGCCGGAAGCGGGGGCGGATTTCGTGCGCAGGGGGAAAGCCGCAGGGCTTGAAATCCGCCGGATCCTGTTTCCCTATTCGGGGCACGATTTCAACACGACCTACAACAGCATCACCAATCAGGCGATGCGGCAGATTATCGCGCAATTCATCGTCGACCATGGAGCGGGGCCGAAACGGGCCGGGCTGACGTTCGTGGACTGACGTCGCGCCTCATTCCCGGTTCGGGCGGACCGCTTTACGCGTGAGGCAATCGCGACTGATCGCTCGACCTGTTCAGTCGGCGGGCTTGAACCGGTCGGGATGGGCCGCGGCGATCGCGTCGATCGCGGTCAGCCGGGCATCGATTGCCACCAGCCGGGGGAAGGTATCGAGCGGCGCGCGCAGGCGCCGGGCATTGTACATCTGGGGCACCAGGCAGACGTCGGACAAATCGGGCGCCGCGCCGCCCAGAAAGGCATCGCCGCCCGCCATGGCTTCCAGCGCGGTGAAGCCCTCGGCAATCCAGTGGCGGTACCAATCGTCGCGCGCCGCCTGATCGACACCCATCTCGCTCAGCCGGCGCAGCACGCGCAGATTGTCGATCGGATGGATGTCCGCGGCGATGACCAGCGCACGTTGCAAGGTCATGGCGCGCGCGAGCGCGGCGGACGGGATCAGCCGCGGCTCCGGAAAGCGCGCGTCGAGATAGTCGATGATTGCCAGGCTCTGGCCCAGAATATGGCCGTCAATCTCCAGCGTCGGGACCACGCCCTGGGGATTGACCGCGAGATTTTCCGGCGAAACGTGCTCGCGCTTGAGCAGATTGACGTCGTGGCGCTCATACGCGACCCGTTTCATCGCCAGCGCGATGCGCACGCGATAGCTGGCCGACGATCGCCAGTAATCGTGCAGCCTGATCGTCACGGCATGCCCATGCCGGCGGCCGCGGCTTCGGCATCCTCCTCGGCGGTGCGTTCCGAATTGCGCTCGAGCGCAACCTTGATCATCGCGGTCAACGGGTCGGCGAGCGCGAGGCCGAGCACGCCGAACAGGGTGGAGGCGAGGATCTGCATCGACAGGGTCAGCGCCGGCGGCAAATCGACGGTTCGCCGCGCCACCAGCGGAATGACGACCCAGCCATCGAAGGTCTGGACGACGAAATAGATGACGATCGCCCACAGCCCCTTGTCGATGCCGGCGCTGAAACCGACCGAGACCATCAATACGCCACTGACGAAGGCGCCGACATTGGGAATGAACGCCAGCATGCCGGTGATGATGCCGAGCACCAGTGCCATCGGAATCCCCGCGATGCTGAGCGCGATCCACATCAGCACGCCTTCGAACGCCATCCCTGCGAGCCGTCCAGCGAGCAGCCGCCGGAGCTGAGTCGCCATCCGACCAAGGGTGATCGAGAATTCGCTGCGATAGTCGCTCGGCACCATCCATTGCAGGCCGCGATCGTAGATCCGGGGCTCCATCGCGACGAACAGCCCGATGACCATGATCATGAACAAGGTCGTGACCGCGCCGAGCGCGGTGCCGATCCAGCTGGTCAGCTTGCCGACCGAACCCAGGGCCTGCTGTGCGAGCCCTTTCAGGTCCTCGGCGCCCGGCAGGATGCCTTGCGCGGCCGCCCATTGCGACAGCCGATCGGCCTGGGTCTCCAGCGTGGCCTGGAGTTGTTGGAACTGAATCACCACGCCGGCACCGGTCTGATAGAAGACGATTCCGATGAATGTGATCGTCAGGACGACGACGATCAGCAACCGCCAGCTACGCGCGATCGGCAGGACGCGACCCAGCAGTCGTACGCCGCCGTCGAGCATCGAGGCGAACACCAGCCCCGCCAGGATGATCAGGATTGGCTGAATCAGGATCACGACCAGCGCCATCGTCGCGGCAAGGCCCAGCCACACCGCGGCGCGTTTCAACTCGCGGCGCATCTCGGGATCGCGCATCTCGTTGGGGCTGGGTTCGGCGACCAACCGGGAGGTGTCGTCAGCCACTATTTATCTCGTGTCGGGTGAAGTGAGGTCCCCGCGCGGCCGCCCCGCAGGCCACCCCACCAGGTCAGCGGGTTCCAGGTCGCCTTGCCGTTCTTGGAAAAGGTAATGAACTCGGCGCGGCCACCGATATATTCCCACGGCACCGGACCGCCCAGCCCGCCTTGGTCGAGCGCGATCCGGCCGTCGGCCGAGCGTTCGCGATTGTCGCCCATCAGGAAGACATGGTCGGCGGGCACCGTGATCGGACCGTAATTATCGCCTTCGTAATAATTCGGGTCGCTGCCCGGCGTGCTGCGGCTGAGATCGACCGTTTCGAAGCTGCGCCCGTTGGGCAGGGTCTCGCGGACCAGCGGCAAGCGGCAGAAATGCTTGTTCGCCGGGCCCTGCAGGCCGCCGGGAATGTCGCAAGTCGTGCCATATTCCTCTCCGGTCAGCGCTACGCCGCCATAATCGGGCAGGTCGACATAATGGAGCGGGCCACGCTTCACCGGGACGTTGTTGATGAACACGACGCCGTTGCGCACCTCGATGCGATCGCCCGGCAGGCCGATCACGCGCTTGATATAATCGCTATTGCGTCCCGGCGGTGTGACGATGACGACATCGCCGCGTTCGGGCATGCGGCCGAACAGCCGGCCGTGGATGAAGGGCAATTGCACGCCCCAGCTTTCCTGCGGCTTGTGCTGGACCAGGTCGCGCCACATCGCCACCGGATTGGGCAAAGTGGGTGAGATGAAAGACCAGCCATAAGCATATTTGGCGACGACCAGCTGATCGCCGACCTCGAGCCCCGGCAACATCGATTCGGACGGGATGTAGAAGGGCTTGGCGATGAAGCTGTGAAAGCCGAGCACGGCCAGGATCAGCCAGAAGATGCCGGCAATCTCTTTCCAGACGGCGCGCGCGCGGGCGCGCCATTTGTCCGCGGGCACGGGTGTGGCTGCGGTGGTTTCGGCTGGTGCCGCCACAGGGTCGAATTTTCCGTCGTTCAACGCCAACTCGTCACTCATTCGTCATTCCCGATACCATGTCCCGACCCGATAGCATCATCCCGTGCCGGCCGCGCTTCGATCACCACGAATGCCTGCGCCCAGGGGTGATCGTCGGTCAGTGTTACATGTATATAAGACACGTGGCCAGCCGGCGTGATCGCGTCGAGCCGCGCTTTCGCGCCGCCAGTCAGCGCCAGGGTCGGCGCGCCCGATCGCGCGTTGACTACGCCGATGTCGCGCATGAACACGCCAGCCTTGAACCCAGTGCCGACCGCTTTGGAGAAAGCCTCCTTGGCGGCGAAGCGCTTGGCGAGGGTACCCGCCTTGGTGAACGGACGGCGATTCGCCTTGGCGCGCTCGATCTCGGTGAACACGCGATTCTCGAATCGCTCGCCGAAGCGATCGAGCGAATTCTGGATCCGCTCGATATTGCAGAGGTCCGAGCCGAGGCCGATGATCAAATTCCCCTCCCGCTGGCGGGAGGGGTTAGGGGAGGGCGTGTCGGATAGTGGGAAGGCGACATGCCCTCCCCCGGCCCCTCCCGCCAGCGGGAGGGGAGAAGTGGGACACCCCTCACCTAGCCTCGTCCATCAACGCCCTCATCCGCCGCACCACCGGCGCCAACCCGTCGAAGATCGCCTCGCCGATCAGGAAGTGGCCGATATTGAGTTCGCGGATCTGCGCGATCGCGGCGATCGGCACGACATTGTCGAAGGTCAGGCCGTGCCCGGCATGCGCTTCGATCCCGTTCTTGGCGGCGAGCGCGGCGGCATCGGCGATTCGGCGCAGTTCGGCGGCGCGTTCGTCGCCGTCCAGCTCGCAATAGCGGCCGGTATGGATCTCGACCACCGGCGCGCCGAGGCTCATCGCCGCTTCGATCTGGCGAGGATCGGGTTCGATGAATAACGAGACGCGGATATTGGCGGCGCCCAGCGCGCGGACGATCGGCGCCAGGTGATCGTGCTGCCCGGCGGCGTCGAGCCCGCCCTCGGTGGTGCGCTCCTCGCGCTTTTCGGGAACGATGCATGCTGCGTGCGGGCGATGACGCAGCGCGATCTCAAGCATCTCGTCGGTCGCCGCCATTTCGAGGTTGAGCGGGATCGGCAGCTCGGCCGACAGCCGCGCGATGTCCTGGTCGGTGATGTGGCGGCGGTCCTCGCGCAGATGCGCGGTGATTCCGTCGGCGCCCGCGTCGGCCGCGAGCAACGCGGCGCGCACGGGGTCGGGATAGCCCGAACCGCGCGCATTGCGGACGGTCGCGACATGGTCGATATTGACGCCCAGGCGCAGGCGTTCGGAAGGGGAACCGCTCATCTGGCGCCCCAGATACGGGCCCGGTTCGAGGCGCGCAACGCCATGTCTCTGCGAAAATCGACTCCCGCGCTTGAAGATTGCGACGCGAGCGGCGTATAGGCCCGGGCCAGACGGGCCAAAATCCGCGACTGACCGGCTGCTGCAGCGGCTTAAATGATTAACAGGGTGACGCGACAATATGCGCTTTATCGGTGTGAAAACTGCGATGCTGGCGGCGGGGCTGATGCTCGCCGGCGCCGGCCAGGCCGCGCCACAGGCGCCCACGGCGCCGCCGCCCGCCACCGCCGCGACTCCGGCAGCGACCACCGCCGCTCCCGCTGCGGCGGTCGACGCCAAGGCGACTGCGGCGGCAACGGCGAACGATCCGCTGCTCGCAGTCGACGGCGCCCCTTATATGAAGATCGACCCCAAAGTGGGTCAGCCAGTCGACGGTGAGATCGGCCTCCAGCCGCAGGTAACCAAGAATGGCGAACGCGCCGCCTGGTTCCACAACGGCCCGCTGCTTTACACGATCACGATCATCTCGGTGTTCGTGCTGCTCCTGCTGCTCTGGGTGATCTTCCGGTACAACCGCCGGGCCAACCCGGTGCCGTCGAAGACCGCGCACAACACGGCGATCGAAGTGGTGTGGACCTTGCTCCCGGTCGTCATCCTGGTGCTGCTGGCGATCCCGTCGATCGGCTTGCTCCAGGCACAATTCGCCCCGCCGCCGAAGAATGCGATCACGCTCAAGGTCACCGGCAACCAATGGTATTGGACCTATAGCTATCCGGACAATGGCGGGTTCGAAATCACCGCCAATCTGCTCAAGGAAAAGGACGAGGTCGGCCCCGGCGAGCGCGCGCGCACCGATGAAGACGGTCCCCGCCTGCTGGCGGTCGACAATCGCGTCGTGCTTCCGGTCGGGGTGCCGATCCGTATGATCACGACCTCGGCCGACGTCATCCACAGCTGGGCGATGCCGGCATTCTGGATCAAGCTCGACGCCGTCCCCGGCCGCCTCAACGAGACCAGCTTCACAATCGAGAAGCCCGGTGTCTATTTCGGCCAGTGCTCGGAGCTATGTGGTCCGAAGCATGGCTATATGCCGATCGCGGTCGAAGCGGTGCCGCTCGACGTCTACAACAAGTGGGTCGTCGCCAAGGGCGGCAAGGTCGCCGGTGCGGCCGAGCCTGCCTCGGCGCCGGCCGCCGCCAACGCCTCGGCGCCGGCGGATGCCAACGCCGCCGCGCCCGCGGATAACATGACCGCCCCCGACAATGCCGCTGCCGGCAATTCGACTGGACAGTAAGACAATGAGCGACATCGCCCTCACGCCGAACGCCTTCGAGGCGCATCATGGCGGCCACGAGCATCACCATGACGCGGATCACAAGCCGGGCTTCTTCGCCCGCTGGTTCATGTCGACCAACCATAAGGATATCGGGACGCTGTACCTGATCTTCGCGATCACCGCGGGAATCATCGGTGGCGGCATTTCGGGCCTGATGCGCGCCGAGCTGATGCATCCGGGCATCCAGTTCCTCGGCCACTGGGCGAACACGCTCAATCACATCCGTGGTGGCGGCGACGTCAACATGGATCAGGCGCGCCATCTATGGAACGTGCTGGTGACGGCACACGGTCTGATCATGGTGTTCTTCATGGTCATGCCGGCGATGATCGGCGGGTTCGGCAATTGGTTCGTGCCGCTGATGATCGGCGCACCGGACATGGCGTTCCCGCGCATGAACAATATCTCGTTCTGGCTGCTGATCCCCAGCTTCACCCTGCTGCTCGCCTCGCCGTTCTTCGGCGGCGCCGATGGCGGCGCGGGCACGGGCTGGACGGTCTACGCGCCGCTATCGACGCAGGAGGCGGGGCCATCGGTCGATATGGCGATCCTGTCGTTGCACTTGGCCGGCGCCAGCTCGATCCTGGGCGCGATCAACTTCATCACCACCATCTTCAACATGCGCGCGCCGGGCATGACCCTGCACAAGATGCCGCTGTTCGTGTGGTCGGTGCTGGTCACCGCCTTCCTGCTGCTGCTGGCGCTGCCGGTGCTCGCCGCGGCGATCACCATGCTGCTGACCGATCGCAATTTCGGTACGACCTTCTTCCAGGCCGAAGGCGGCGGCGACCCGATCCTCTACCAGCATCTGTTCTGGTTCTTCGGCCACCCCGAAGTGTACATCATGATCCTGCCGGGCTTCGGCATGATCAGTCAGATCATCGCGACCTTCTCGAAGAAGCCGGTGTTCGGCTATCTCGGCATGGCCTATGCCATGGTCGCGATCGGCGTGGTCGGGTTCATCGTGTGGGCGCACCACATGTTCACCACCGGCCTCAGCGTGAACACCAAGATGTACTTCACCGCGGCGACGATGGTGATCGCGGTGCCGACCGGCATCAAGATCTTCTCGTGGATTGCGACGATGTGGGGCGGCTCGCTCAGCTTCAAGACCCCGATGGTCTGGGCGATGGGCTTCATCTTCATGTTCACCGTCGGCGGCGTGACCGGCGTCGTCCTCGCCAATGGCGGCGTCGACGACTACATGCAGGACACCTATTACGTGGTGGCGCACTTCCACTACGTGCTCAGCCTCGGCGCGGTGTTCTCGCTGTTCGCGGGCTTCTATTACTGGTTCCCGAAAATGTCGGGCCGGATGTACAATGAGTTCCTCGGCCACCTGCACTTTTGGGTGTTCTTCATCGGCGTGAACGTGCTGTTCTTCCCGATGCACTTCCTGGGCCTGCAGGGCATGCCGCGGCGCTATCCGGACTATCCGAACGCGTTCGAGCATTTCAACACGGTCGCGACGGTCGGGTACATGATCATGATCGCGGGCATGGCGGTGTTCTTCGTCAACCTGATCTGGTCGCTGATCGCGGGCAAGAAGGCGCCCGACAATCCCTGGGGCGAAGGCGCAACGACGCTCGAATGGACCTTGTCGAGCCCGCCGCCGTTCCACCAGTTCGAGACGCTGCCCGTCATAGACGGGGGTGATTCCCATCATCATTGATCGGCATTGATCCGGCAACGGAACGCCCCGGAAGTTTCCGGGGCGTTTTCGTTTCGGCGCAACCGCTTTGCATGCGCCCGCGAGCCGCTTATAGGCCCCCTCGACCCATGACCACCGAGACCCTCGCACTTCCTGCCGACTGGCGCGATTTCCTGGCGCTGACCAAGCCCCGGGTGATGACGCTTGTCGTCTTCACCGGACTGTGCGGAATGCTCGCCGCGCCGATCCCGATCCACCCGGTGATCGGCTTCACCGCGATCCTGTGCATCGCGCTGGGCGCGGGCGCGGCCGGTGCGCTTAACCAGTGGTACGAAGCCGATATCGACGCCAAGATGAAGCGCACGCGCGGGCGGCCGCTGCCGGCCGGGCGGATGAGCCGCGACTCGGCGCTTCAGTTCGGCGTCGGGCTTGGCGTATTTTCGGTGCTGCTGATGGGGCTCGCGACCAATTTGCTCGCGGCCGGCATCCTGACGGCATCGATCCTGTTCTACGTTTTCGTCTACACGATCTGGCTCAAGCCGCGCACGCCACAGAATATCGTCATTGGCGGCGCCGCCGGTGCCTTCCCGCCGCTGATCGGCTGGGCGGCGGCGACCGGCAGCCTGGCGCCGCTACCGGTGCTGCTGTTCGCGCTCGTGTTCCTGTGGACTCCGCCGCATTTCTGGGCGCTCGCGCTGTTCGTGAAGACCGATTACGCCAATGCCGGCATTCCGATGCTGCCGGTCGTCGCCGGCGAGCGCGCCACGCGGCTCCAGATCGGGCTCTACACCATTCCGATGGCGGTCGCCGCGGTGGCACCCTGGCCGCTTGGGCTGACAGGCGCGATCTATGGTTGGGTAGCGGTAGCGGCAACGGCATGGTTCGCGCTGCTCGCGGCGCAGATTACGTTCCGCTCGACCGGTGCCGAGGATCGCATGCGCCCCGAAAAGCGGCTGTTCGCTTACTCGATCGCCTATCTCTTCATCCTGTTCGGCGCGGTCGTCGCCGATCGGTGGCTGGCATGACGCCCGACCAACAGCGACTCGCGGCACAACGCCGCAACGCGCGCGCGCTGGCGCTGGTGCTGGGCGTGCTGGTGATCCTGATCTTCGCGCTCGCTATCGCCAAGATCGGGCTGGGTTGGTCGCACGGGTGATGGCGATGCAGCGGACCACACGTACAGCATTTCTAGCCGTGATCGGCGTATGTTGCTCGACCGGTCTCGCCTGGGCCAGCGTGCCGCTCTATCGCCTGTTCTGCCAGGCGACGGGGCTCAACGGCACCACCGGACGGGCGTTACGGGCGCCCGGCGCGGTCGACGGCAAGGTCACCGTCGCGTTCGACACTAACGTCGCGCCGGGCTTCAAATGGAATTTCAAGCCCGAGAACGAGTCGGAAACGATCGATATCGGCGCGCGCGACATGGCGTTCTTCGATGCGACCAACACGTCCAGCCAGACGCTGACCGGTACCGCGACGTTCAACGTCACGCCGGCGCAGGCGGGGATATATTTCAAGAAAATCCAGTGCTTCTGCTTCACGCAGCAGACGCTCAAGCCCGGCGAGACGCAGCGCATGCCGGTGATCTTCTTCGTCGATCCGGCGATCCTCAAGGACCCGGACGCGCGCGATATCCAGACCATCACGCTCAGCTATACGTTTTACCCGGTAGATTCCGCGAAAACGCCAAGCTAGAGGCTTAATCAAACCAGTCTAACGGGGACCGACATGGCCGGCGCCAAGAACCACGATTACCATATCCTGCAACCCGATCCCTGGCCGCTGATCGGCGCGATGTCCGCGCTGGCGCTGGCGTCGGGCGGCATCATGTGGATGAAGGGCGCGCATTACGGCTCGCTATTGTTCGGGTTCGGCCTGATCTGCGTGCTGTTCACGATGTTCTCCTGGTGGTCCAACGTCATCAAGGAAGCGCATCAGGGCGATCATACCCCGGTGGTGCAGCTCCATCTGCGCTACGGCATGGTGCTGTTCATCGCCTCCGAAGTGATGTTCTTCGTCGGCTGGTTCTGGGCATTCTTCGATTTTTCGCTGTTTCCCGCGCCAGTGGTGTGGGACGCCGCGAGCAAGACCGCGAGTCTCGCGACCGAGAATATCGCCGCCGCCTCGGTCTGGCCGCCCAAGGGCATCGAGGTCATCAACGCCTTCCAATTCCCGCTGCTCAACACGATCATCCTGCTGCTGTCGGGCACTACGGTGACCTGGGCGCACCATGCGCTGATCCACAATCAGCGCGGCGGGGCGATGAAGGGGCTGTGGGGTCTGATCGGCGTCGGCGAGAATGACGGCGTCAAGAAGGGCCTGTGGCTGACGATCGTGCTCGGCGTGCTGTTCAGCTCGATCCAGGCATATGAATATTCGGAAGCGCCGTTCCCGTTCAAGGGCCTGAACTATGGCGCCTCGTTCTTCATGGCGACCGGCTTCCACGGCTTCCACGTGCTGATCGGAACGATCTTCCTGACCATCAACCTGATCCGCGCGTATAAGGGCGACTTCACGCCGAAGCAGCATTTCGGCTTCGAGGCGGCCGCCTGGTACTGGCATTTCGTCGACGTGGTGTGGCTGTTCCTGTTCGTTACCATCTACGTCTGGGGCGGCTGGGGCGCACCCATCCACGCCGGCTGATGAGCGAGGGTTGGCATCTCGCGCAGGTCAATATCGGGCGGCTCGTCGCGCCGGAAGGCGATCCGCGGGTCCAGCCCTTTTTCGACGCGCTCGATCGCATCAACGCACTTGCCGAGGAATCGGCGGGATTCGTCTGGCGGCTGAAGGGCGAGGGCAACAACGCCACCGATCTGCGGCCGACGCCCGATCCGCTGCTCGCGGTCAACATGTCGGTATGGACCGACGCCGACGCGCTGTTCGCGTTCGTCTATCGCAGCGCGCACACGCCAGTGATGGCGCGTCGTCGCGATTATTTCGAGCGGTTCGACGGGGCGTTCCAGGCGATGTGGTGGATCGCGGCGGGGGAGATCCCGACGGTGTCGGACGCTTTTTCGCGATTATGGATGCTCGATCGCTACGGGCCGACCCCGCACGCTTTCACGTTCAAGGCGCGTTTCCCCGCGCCCGGTCTCGACGGTGCGCCGGTCGATCATCAGCCTGATCCCTGGTGTGTCGGAAACGCGTGACCCCGCAGCCCCGCGCCCGCTCGACGTCGCGCTGAAGGGGCTGTGCCCGCGCTGCGGCGCGCGCACCTTGTTCGCCGGCGGGGTGCGATTCGCCGATCGCTGTTCCGCTTGTGGGCTCGATATCTCCGCGTTCAACGTGGGCGATGGGCCGGCGGCCTTTCTCATCCTGATCCTAGGCGCCGTGATCGTCGCGGCCGCCATCACGCTCGAATTGTCACTGTCGCCGCCCTTTTGGGTCCATATGCTGATCTGGATTCCGGTGACCGCAATCGCGGTAGTGGGGGCGTTGCGTATTTCGAAGGCGGCGCTGCTGGCGCTCGAATATCGCAACAAAGCGCGTGAGTTCCGCAGCGGCGATCCGCGATGAAGCGCTTTCCGATCGTCGCGACGATCCTGGTCGTGCTCGCCGCGGTGGCGATGGTTGGGCTCGGCATCTGGCAATTGCAGCGCCGCCAGCAGAAGCTCGCCGAACTGGCGGTGCTTGCCGCCAATCCGTCCAAGCCGGCGATAGCCTTCCCGATTCCCGCAATCGGCGACGATCTGCTGTTCCGCAAGGCCGGGGCGTTCTGCCTGAAGCCGGTCAGCTTCGTGCTCGATGGCGCGGGCAAGGCCGGCTTCCGCGTCATCGCCCGCTGCGCCACCGGGGCGGAAGGGCCAGGCTTCTCGGTCCAGCTCGGCACGACGCACGATCCCGAGTTCAAGCCCAAATGGACTGGTGGCAAGGTCAACGGGATGATCAGCCACGCGCCATCCGACAAACCGCTGATCGCGACCATGGTCGGCAAATCGGTACCGCGACAATTGCTCCTGGTGGCCGATACGCCGGCGCCGGGGCTAGCCGCCAATGAGATGCCCAGCATCGAATCGATCCCCAACAACCATCTGGCCTATGCGGTGCAATGGTTCCTGTTCGCCGGGATCGCGGTGATCATCTATCTGCTGGCGCTGCGCCGCCGCGCGCGTAAGGGGTAAGCATGCATTATGTGAGTACGCGCGGGGCCGCGCCCGCGCTTGGTTTTCGTGAGGTCACGCTCGCCGGATTGGCGAATGACGGCGGATTGTACCTTCCCGAAGCGTGGCCGGTGTTGAGTCGCGACGAGATCGCCGGGCTGGCCAGCCTGTCGTATGTCGAGACCGCGGTCCGGGTGATGGCGCCATTCGTCGGCGACGCGCTGAGCGAGGACGAGCTGCGCGATCTGTGCACCCAGGCCTATGGGCGTTTCTCGCACGATGCGGTGACGCCGCTTGTCCAGCTCGATCACCATCACTGGCTGCTCGAACTGTTCCACGGCCCGACCTTAGCCTTCAAGGACGTCGCGCTACAATTGCTCGGCTTGCTGTTCGAGCGGTTCCTGGCCGGCACTGATCAGAAGCTGACGATCGTCGGCGCGACCAGCGGCGATACCGGGTCGGCGGCGATCGACGCGGTCGCTGGGCGGACCGGGGTCGAGATCTTCATGCTTCACCCCAAGGGGCGGGTGTCCGACGTCCAGCGCCGCCAGATGACCACGGTGTTCGCGCCCAACGTCCACAATATCGCGATCGAGGGCAGTTTCGACGACGCCCAGGCGATGGTGAAGGCGATGTTCAATGCCAATGCCGCCGGGACCGGGCCGCTCGGGCATTTGACCCTGTCGGCGGTCAATTCGATCAACTGGGCGCGGCTGATGGCGCAAGTGGTCTATTATTTCTACGCCGCCGTCCGGCTCGGCGCGCCCGAGCGGGCGATCGCCTTTTCGGTGCCGACCGGCAATTTCGGCGACGTGTTCGCCGGCTATGTCGCGGCGAAGATGGGACTGCCGGTCGCCAGGTTGATCGTCGCGACGAACGTCAACGACATCCTCCACCGCGCGCTGTCGAGCGGCGACTATTCGGCCGCCGGCGTGGTGGCGACACCGACCCCGTCGATGGATATCCAGGTGAGTTCGAATTTCGAGCGGTTGCTGTTCGACGTCGGCGGGCGCGACGGCGCGGCGATGGCGACGCAGATGGCGGGGTTCGAGGCGTCGAAGGCGATGCGGCTGACCAACCGGCAGCGCGAAGGCGCGGCCGAGCTGCTGTCGAGCGCGCGGATCGACCTCGACGACATGTCGCTAGCGATGCGCTGGGCGTGCGAGCGCGCCGGGCAAGTGATCGACCCGCATACCGCCATCGGTCTCGGCGCGGCGCGGCAGGCGGATGTGGACGCGCCGATCGTGACGCTGGCGACCGCGCATCCGGCCAAGTTCGGCGATGCGGTCGAGCGCGCGACCGGCGTGCGTCCGGTGCTGCCGGCGCGGGTGGGCGATCTGTTCGATCGCGAGGAAAGGTATGAGACGCTGCCCGCGACCTTTGACGCGGTGACGGAGTACATCGCGAAGACGGCGGCTTGATGCGCAGACCCTCCCCCTTCCGGCGCTTCGCGCCTCCCTCCCTCTCCCGCATGCGGGAGAGGGAAGGGGCCCGCCCGGCGCAGCCGGGTGGGAAGGGTGAGGGTCTGACGGAGGCCATCGTATGAACCTCGACACGATGATCGGCGAACCCTGGGCGGATTACGGGCTGGTCGACTCAGGCCATGGCCGCAAGCTCGAACGCTACGGCCGTTTCCGCTTCATCCGTCCCGAGCCGCAGGCGATGTGGGCGCCGGCTAGCCCCGAGTGGAAAGCCGATGGCGAGTTCATCCCGGGCTCGGACGAGGAAGGCGGCGGGCGCTGGCAATATACCGGCCAGGTGCCGCGCGACGGCTGGCCAATGAAATGGGACGATGTCGGCTTCACCGCGCAGACCACGCCGTTCCGTCACTTGGGGTTCTTCCCCGACATGGCACCGGTATGGACCTGGATGCGCGAGCGGCTGGCGGGAGTCGGCGAAGCCGAGGCGCTCAACCTGTTCGGCTATACCGGCGTCGGTACGCTCGCGTTGGCGTCCAAGGGCGTGAAGATGGTCCATGTCGACGCCTCGAAGAAATCGGTCGAAGGCGCGCGCGCGAACGCGCGGCTGGCGGGACTCGACGACCGACCGGTGCGCTGGATGGTCGACGACGCGACCAAGTTCGCCGCGCGCGAAGTGCGGCGCGGGCGGCGTTACGACGGCATCCTGCTCGATCCGCCCAAATTCGGCCGCGGTCCCGAGGGCGAAGTGTGGCGGCTGGAAGAAGGCCTACCGGGCCTCATCCAGGACTGCCGACAATTGCTCGACGACCGCTCGCGCTTCCTGTTCCTGACGGTCTATGCGGTGCGTATGTCGGCGCTGGCGATCGGCGAGCTGGTGAGCCAGGCGTTTGCCGATCTGCCGGGCAAGGTCGAGGCCGGCGAGCTCGCGGTGCGCGAGGAAGCGCGCGGGCTGCTGCTCCCGACCGCGATCTGGGCGCGCTGGAGCCGCTGAGCAGCCGAAGCTGGTTGGACGCCTGTCGGCCCGCTTTCTCGATCCGTCGCGCCCGTGCCTCGACGGCCGAAGGGGCCGGTTTTCCACTGCCCGACGAACATGCTATTCTCCGCCAACATTGCTGGGAGCGGTCCAATGCATCGGTTTCTGAGCACCTTGACCATCCTGTTGGCAGCGACGTTGGCTGTCCTCCCTCGTGCCGCTGTCGCCCAGCGCGCGGGGACGCTCATCGGCGCACAATCGGTCGACGATGCTCCCCCAAATGTGCGGGCCTGGCGGATCGACTATTGGACCAGCGGGAATCGCAACCAGCCGATCCGCGTGACTGGCATGGTCATCGCCCCGAGGGATCGCTCCACCGCCGGCCCGCGGCGCGTGATTGCCTGGACGCACGGCCTGATCGGGATTGCGAAGCGTTGCGCACCCTCGCTCGGAAACACCAATTTCACGCTGATCCCGGCGCTCGATGACGTCATCCGTCGCGGTTACACCGTCGTCGCGCCCGATTATCCGGGGCTTGGGTCCGACATGGTCCATCCCGTCCTGGTCGGCACCAGCGAGGGCAAGTCGACGCTCGACGCGGTCCGTGCCGCGCGCGCTATTCCGGAGGCTGATGGTGGGTCGCGCTTCGCCGTCTGGGGTGAATCGCAAGGCGGGCATGCCGCGCTGTGGACCGGGCAGCTCTGGTCGAGCTACGCTCCCGATCTGCAACTCGTCGGGATCGCGGCGATCGTGCCGCCGACCGACCTCCACCGCAATTTCAAGGAAGGCAGCGATGCTCGCGTGCGCGCCTTGCTGACCGCCTACACCGCGACGAGCTGGTCGCGCTATTATGGTGCGTCGATGTCGATCCTGGGACCGCGCTCGGTGCAGAACGTGATGACCCGGCTGGCGGATAACAATTGCGTCAATTTCGACGCCAAGCCCAAGCTCGGCACGATCATCGGCATCGTCATCGCCCAGCGCGCGATCCGCAACCTGGACCTCGGCACGAAACAGCCCTGGGGACGGCTGATGCGCGAGAACAGCCCGTCGGCCGCCGCCATCAAAGTGCCTGCGCTGATCGCCACCGGGACCGGCGACACCATCGTCGCCCCGGCCGTGGTGCGCGATTTCGCGCGCTCCGCCTGCGCCGCAGGCAAGACGGTGCGCTTCGTCTCGGTACCGGGCGGCGAGCACGGCACCGTCGCCCGTACCGAAGCGCAGATGACATTGGACTGGATCGATGCGCGCTTCGCGAGAGGGCGGGCGCCGAGCAATTGCGGGTCGTTCTGAGCGGCAGCTCAGTCCTCAGTCGAGCCCGGCGCGGATCGCCGCACCGGCGACGAACGGGGCGCCCGCGACCAGCACAAGGCTGACCGCCGCCAGCAGCTTGAGCGCACCGACGCCGCCGTCGAGGCTGCCGGCGCCGAAGATCAGCAACGGCACCGCAAGCGGCAGCAGCAGCAGCCCGGCGATCGCACCGGCGCCGCGCAGCCCCGCGACCAAGGCGCCGGTCGCCAGCGCAAGCGCGGCGAGGCCGGGGGTGCCGATCAACAGGCCGATCTCGACCCGAATCAGCGTCTCGGGGGAAAGGTTGAGCAGGGCCGCCGCGGGGAGCGCGGCGAGCAGGATCGGCGGGGCGAAGGCGAGCCAGTGCGCGATCAGCTTGGCGAACGCGATCGTCGCGGCGGACTGGCCGCGGGTCAGCAACTGGTCGATCACCCCGCTGGCCAGGTCCGGCGCGACGAGGCGTTCGATCGGGATCAGCGCGGCGAGCAAAGCCGCCGCCCACAACACGCCGCCGCCGACACGCGCGAGCAATTTGGCGTCGGGGCCGATTGCGAAGGGAAACAGGATCGCGACGAGCAGGAAGAATGCCACCGGCAGCAACGCGCCGCCGCCGATCCAGGCGCGGCGCAGGTCGCGGGCGATGAGGAGGACGAGAGCCGAACTCATGCCGCCGGCTCCAACTGAGGCAGGTGTTGCGAAAGCTCGATTGCGATGGCGTCAGTCAGCGTGATCGGCGTGTGGCTCGCCACCAGAACCGCGCCGCTCGACGCACGATGCTTGGCGATCGCTGTTTCAAGCAGGCCCAACGCCGCCGTGTCCAACCCATTGGCTGGCTCGTCGAGTAGCCAGAGCGGTGCGCCGCTGGCGATGACGCGCGCAATCGCGGCGCGGCGGCGTTGGCCGGTCGAGAGCAAGCGGACGGGGACGTCGGCGAGATCGCTCAAGGCCAGGGCGTCGAGCGCGACCGCGACGTTGTTCGCCGCTCGGTCGAGCCGCGCCCAGAAAGCGAGCGCCCGGGCCAGCGGTAATTCCTCGTCGAGCGAAGCCTGGTCGGTCAGGAGCGCGCGCGTCGCGTCACCGGTGATGCGGCCGGCGGCTGGAAAAAGCAGCCCGGCGGCGAGACGAATCAGGCTCGACTTGCCGACCCCGTTTGGGCCGGTGACGAGCGCCGCGTCGCCTGGCCCGAGCGCGAGCGACAGGCCCTCGAACAGCGCGCGTCCGCCGCGAACGCAGGTGACGGCGTCGAAGGTCAGCATTTTTCGTCACGCTCGCGAAAGCGGGGGCCTATCTCGCGCCCGCGCCGCCCGCCGATCGCGTCGGCTATGGGTCCCCGCTTTCGCGGGGATGACGACAGGTGAGACGTCGATGATGTGAGAGAACTCACGCCTCGTCCTCGAGCCGGTGCATGTCGTCGTCGCTCAGGCCGAAATGATGCCCGACTTCATGGATCACGATATGGCGGACCAAGGTCGGCAGATCCTCGCCATCCTCGATCCATTCGTCGAGGATCGCGCGGCGGTAGAGATGGATGCGGTCGGGCATCGCACCCGATTCCATCGACGATTTCTCGCCGATCGGGCGGCCGTGATAGACGCCGGTGAGGTCGAACGCGCTCTCGATATCGAGCGCCTTCAGCGTCTCGTCATCGGCGAAATCCTCGACGATCAGCACGATCTCGCCGAGATGGCGGCGAAACTCCTCGGGCAACGCCGCGAGCGTGCGGCGCGCGATCGCCTCGATCTCCTGTGCGCTTGGCGCGACACGTGCGCCCTCTTGCCCGCTCATGACGAGCGGCATAGGCCGTTATCCATCGCGGCGGCAAGCAAGGGAGGAAGCGATGGTCGAACAACTGAGCGACGAGGAACGCGGCGAGGCGCTCGATGAGCTCGACGAATGGGATTATGACGAAGGCCGCGACGCGATCAGCCGCAGCATCACGTTCGGCGATTTCAGCGAGGCATTCGCGTTCATGACTCGGGTCGCGTTGCTGGCCGAGAAGCACGACCACCATCCCGAATGGTCGAACGTGTGGAACCGGGTCGACATCACGCTGACCACGCACGATGCGGGCGGGCTGTCGCACCGCGACATCGCAATGGCGGAGGCAATCGACATATTGGTGGATTAGGGGGTGGGTCGTTGCGACCGCCCTGTCCTCCCCTCCCTGCAAGGAAGGGGAGTCCTGAGTGGCGACCCTGCCTACCTTATATCTTCATAGCCCTTGGTGGCGGGCTTGCCGCGAAAGACGATCGAGAAATAATTGAGGAAATAGATGCCCGCGATCTTCGCGAAGCCCTGTTTCTTCATCCGGCGCCCAGACGTCGGCATCACGAAGCGCGGTGAGAACAGCACTTTACCCTGCTGCTTGGCGCGCTTGGCGATGTCGACATCCTCGCCGTAGAATTCGATCGAGCTGTCGAAGCCACCCATCCGCTCGAGCACGTCGCGCGGAATCGCGAAATTGCCGCCGACCATCATATAGCCGGTGATACTGTAAAGCGGCCGCGCGGCGACGAACCAGCCGCTCGAGACCTTGTTGCGCAGCCCGCTCAGGTCGTAAAAGCTGTACGGCCCCGACAGGCAGGCCAAATCCTTGCGCTTGCCGAACTGCTCCCAGATCTGCTCGATCCAGCCTGCGGGCGGGTGCGTATCGGCATCGACATAGGCCAGGATATCGCCGGTCGCCTCGATGAAGCCGCGCTGGCGCGCCCGGGTAATTCCCTTTTCGGGCTCGAACACATAGGTGACGCCGGGATAGCGCTCGATCACTTGCCGCGTGCCGTCGGTGCTGTTGTTGTCGACGACGATGATTTCGGTCACCTTGCCCGCGACGTTGCGCATCACCGCGTCGAGGCAGGCGGGAAGATATTCCTCCTCGTTATAAGCGGGGATGATGAGGCTGATCGTCGGCCTTCGCTCTTGGGTCACGCCGGGCATAAATTCGCTAGTGCCGCAATATCCGCTTCCTGGCCAGAGCAAGAGCGAACGCACCGAAGTCGGGGATGTTCACCGGGCCGATTCCCGTTCCCGATCCCGCACCAATCGATCTCGCGACGAGCGCCATAGGCCGCGCCCGGTGCGTCGTCAAAGCACCAGCGACCAGGTCTGGCCGACCAGGTCCTGGCCGAACGAATGGTGCGGCGTTTCGTCCACCAGCGCGAAACCGGCGCGCTCGTAGATCGCGCGCGCGGCGGACAGGACGCTGTTGGTCCACAGGTCGAGCCGTTTGTATCCGACCGCGCGCGCACGGTCGATGCAGGCCGCGACCAGCATCTTGCCGACCCCCGCGCCGCGTGCATCGCGCTCGACATAAAGCAGGCGCAATTTGCCCACGTCCGGCTCGTCGCCATGAACCAGGAAGATCGAGCCAGCCATCCGCCCGTCCATCTCCGCGATCCAGGCCGCGTCGCGGTCGGGATCGAAAGACTGATGGAAGTCGGCGAGGATGCGCGCGACCAGCGCTTCATAGTCGCCGTTCCAGCCATATTCCTCCGCATAGAGGATCGCCTGTCGCGCGGTCACCGTGCCGAGATCGCCGGGCCTGAGTCCGCGCAGCACGGGCCGGGGCGCGGTATCCTGTTCGAATATCCGGGTTATCGCCCTCGCCGCAGCGAGCATCGCCGCGCGCCGGAAGGGCGGCAATCCGTCCAGCAGCGTGCCGACCGCGCGCCGCGTATTGCCTTCCAGCGCGGCAAAGGCGGCCCGGCCCGGTCCGGTGAGCGACAGCAATTGGTGGCGGCCATGCGATGGATCGTTACGCATCGCGATCAGGCCGCGATTGGCAAACCGTTTGATCGTGCGACTGATCTGTGCCGGGTCGAGCCGGAGCACGCGGGCGATTTCCGCCGCGGTCGGATCGGTCCGGTTGGCCAGCTCGTAGAGAATCCGCGCTTCACTCAGGGTGAACGGGCTGTCGTCGAGATGGGCGTCGAGCAGCCCCAACTGCATGGTATAGATGCGGTTGAAGGCGCGCAGGGCGGCCACGTCCTGCTCGTGTCGAACCGTCATGTCGCAACAATCCATTATGTTGATCGAATCAACATTATCGAATCATGACTGAGTCAACAACCCCTCTCGGCGGACAGAATGGGGAGGTCTGAATGTCGATCCCACCTAATCCTTGCTGCCGATACCGCGCCGCATCATCTTCCTGAGCTGGCCTGGCATCCAGCGGGCGGCGAATTTCATCCGGAACGCGGTTTTGCCGACATAGGTGTGGACGGCGTCGCCATGGACCGCATTCCAGGCGGCGTCGGCGACGTCGGCCGCGCTGCTCAGTTCGAGCCCGCCCTCGGTCACCGTATCGCGGATAGTGCGATTGCTGCCACCGGCAGGCCCCTGGAGCAAAGGCGTGTCGATGAAGGCGGGGACGAGGTCGCGCACCTTGATGCCGTCGCCATACCATTCGCCATCGAGCGCCTCGGTCAACGAGCGCACGCCGAACTTGGTCGCCGAATAGACCGACAGCCCGGCCGAGCCGTAAATCGCCGAGGCCGAAGCCGTGTTGAGCAGGCAGGATCCCGGCGTCTTCGCCAGATAGGCATGGCCGATCTTGGCGCCGTTGAGCACGCCGACCAGGTTGATCTGGACGACACGGTCGAGATCCTCGAAGCTCATTTCGGCGATCGGGCCGCCGGTGCCGATCCCGGCATTGTTGAACAGCACGTCGAGCCGGCCGCCGGTTTTCGACGTGAAATCGTCGAGATCGTTCTTCCACGAATCGCGATCGCGCACGTCCATGATGTAGGTGTCGCTCATCCCCGCAGGCAGCAACGCGGCGGTCTCGGCCAGTCCCTTGGCGTTGACGTCGGCGAGACCGACCCGCCAGCCTTCGCGTGCGAACCGCTGTGCCACCGCGCGGCCGATGCCCGATCCGCCGCCGGTGATGAAGATTGCCTTGGTCGTCATTCCCCGCCCTTTTCGTACCGTCGTCATGCCGGGCTTGTCCCGGCATCCACGGAGCCTCTTGGCCCAGGATTGCGGCACAGTGGACCCCGGGACAAGCCCGGGGTGACGAATTCGAGCGTTTGACCCTGTGGCAATCGTTCCGCACAACGTCCGCGTGAGTCTGCCAGGCCCATCCGTCGCCCTTTCCGGCGTGACCAAGAGCTACCCCGGCGGCACCGTCGCGGTCGACGGCGTGACGGTCGAGATCGCCGGCGGAAGCTTCGTCGCATTGGTCGGCAGCTCGGGGTCGGGCAAGTCGACCCTGCTCAAGACGATCAACCGGCTGATCGAGCCGAGCGCGGGCAGCATCGCGATCGACGGGCAAGCGGTGGATGCCGAGGACCGGTTCCGACTGCGGCGGCGGATCGGCTATGTGTTCCAGAATATCGGGCTGTTCCCGCATCTGACGGTCGCCGAAAATGTCGCGATCGGGCTCAGACTCGAGGGAGAGAAGAACCCGCGCGCCCGCGTCGCCGAGTTGCTCGGGCTGGTCGATCTGCCGGCCGCCTTCGCCGCGCGGATGCCCGATGCCTTGTCGGGCGGGCAGCGTCAGCGCGTCGGCGTGGCGCGGGCGCTGGCAACCGAGCCGCGCCTGCTGTTGATGGACGAGCCGTTCGGCGCGCTCGATCCGGTCACGCGCGATCAATTGGGCGGCGCGATCCGCGCGTTGCATGATCGGCTGGGGCTGACCACGATCATGGTGACGCACGACATGGCCGAGGCACTGTTGCTCGCCGACCGCGTGCTGGTGATGGACAAGGGGCGGATCGTTGCCGATGCGGCTCCGCGTGCGTTGCTGGCCGGTCAGGGCGGGGAAGTGGCTCAAGCGCTGGTCGCGGTGCCGCGCGAGCAGATGAAGCGGCTCGGCGCGCTGGAGGCGGAGGTGTGAGGGGCCTGATCCAATTCCTCCCCGTAAACGGGGAGGAACAATGACCGATTTCCTCGATGCGCTCGCACGGGTCCCCGATCTCCTCGCGCAGCATCTGTTGCTGGCGATGAGCGCGCTGGTGCTGGGGATCATCCTCAGCCTGCCGCTCGCGGTGTGGTCGGCGCGCGTGCCTTCGGTCGGGCGGATCGTGCTTGGCTTCGCCAGCCTGATCCAGACGATCCCGAGTCTCGCACTGCTGGCGCTCTTCTATCCAATCCTGCTGTCGCTCTCGACTTTGGTCGGCGGCGGGATTCCGGCGTTGGGCTTCCTACCCTCGCTCCTCGCGCTTACGCTCTACGCCTTGCTGCCGATCCTCAGGAACGGGGTGACCGGACTTGCCGGGATCGATCCTGCGGTGATCGAGGCAGCGGACGGCGTCGGCATGACGGCGTGGCAGAAATTGCGACTGGTCGAGGCCCCATTGGTCGCGCCGGTGCTGATGGCCGGCATCCGCACCGCGGCGGTGTGGACGATCGGCGCCGCGACCTTATCGACCACGGTCGGTCAGCCGAGCCTGGGCGATATGATCTTCGCCGGCCTCCAGACGCAGAATTGGGCGTTGGTGCTGGCGGGGTGCACCGCGGCGGCAGGTCTGGCGCTCGCGGTCGATGCGCTGCTCGGCGTGATCGAGCGCGGCATCGCGCGGCGCAAGCGGGTCGGCGCGTGGATCGCTTTCGGTCTGCTCGCGCTCGGCGTCGTGGTCGCCTTGCTTCCGGCGCTGCCGGTGCGGCAGGAGACGGTGACGATCGGCGCCAAGGGCTTTTCCGAACAATATATCCTGGCGCGCATGATCGGCCATCGGCTCGAGGCGGCGGGCTATCGTGTGCGCTACAAGGAAGGGCTGGGGTCGGGCGTGATGTTCGCCGCGCTGACGTCGAGCGATGTCGATGTCGCGGTCGATTATACCGGCACGATCTGGACCAACGAGATGAAGCGGACCGACACGCCGCCGCGCGACGCGATGCTGGCGTCGATCCGCGACTGGCAGTCGAAGCAGGGGCTCAACCTGCTCGGACGAATGGGGTTCGAAAATGCCTATGCCTTCGCGATGCGCGGCGATCGCGCCAAGGCGCTGGGGATCGCCAGCCTCGACGATCTGGTCGCCAAGGCGCCAGACCTGCAATTCGGCGCCGATCTCGAATTCCTCGAACGCCCCGAATGGAAAAAGGTGCGCGCCGCCTATCCGATCCGGTTCGGGTCGGCCCATGCCTATAATCCGACCTTCATGTATCGCGCGCTCGAAAGCGGGCAGGCGGATGTGATCTCGGCTTTCTCGTCCGACGGGCGGATCGCGGCGGACAGGCTGACCGTGCTGAGCGATCCCAAGGGGGCGATTCCGAATTACGATGCGATCCTGACCATCGCGCCGCGCCACGCCAAGGACGCGCGGATGATCGCGGCGTTGAAGCCGCTGATCGGGCGCGTGCCGGTCGAGGCGATGCGCGAGGCGAATTACATGGTCGATCGCGATGCCGGGAAGGTCAGTCCGGAGGCGGCGGCGCGGTGGTTGGAGAAGAGGGTGGGGCTGTAGGGGCGCGACCAATCACGCTCGCATCGGGTTGAGCGCGACATAGCAGATCGCGGTAGCGGACGTAATCGCCGTCGTCGAAGAACATCCGCTCACGGAGGTTGCCGCGCTGCGTCACGCGATGTGGAATGCCGGGAAGCACGATGCGGGGAAGCCGGGCGACGCGTTCAGATTAGCGGCAGTCCCTCTCGAGTGAACGGGTTATTGCACGTGGCGTCGTAATGCAGCCGCGAAGCCGGCGCGGGTCGTGCATCCGCGCCGGCTGCAATCCGGCCGATCCGGCTCAGAACTCGCCGGCCATTCCGATCCGGGCGACGGTGTTGCCGCCGCGCGCATAGGCCAGGCCCGCGGTCGCGGCCAGCGGGACCTTGGTGTCGAAACGGTGTGCGATCGACAGACCGTATCCGACCTCGCCGCGAAAGATGGCGGTGTTGGCGACCCAGGCGGTGCGTCCCGGCGCGGACGGCATCGGGGCGGTGCCCATCGCGGTCGTTGCCGCGATGCCCCGGCGTTCCTCGCGGCGGATGTCGAACGAAAGCGCGACCACCCCGTTCAGCGCGGCGCCGACATTGTTGTAGCTCGCCCCGGCGACCGAATAGGACGGCGCGGTGATCGTGCCGTCGGGACGGACGGTCGATCCGCCGCCCAGCGCGGACGCGACCGACGCGCCCACCGACTGCACCTGCCCCAGCGTAGCGGCATCCGTCGGCGAAATACCCGCCGCGACGTTGACGAGGCGGCGCATGTTGCTCGCGGTGCCGAACGACACCGTATTCGCGGCGGTCGCGGTCGATCCGCTGCCGATCGCGACCGCATTATCGGCGGTGGCACTGGCATCGGGGCCCAACGCGGCCGAATTGGCGCCGGTGGCGATCGCGCGGTCGCCATAGGCAGCGCCGCCATTAGCCGCAGTGGCGCCGACCCCGACCGCTACCGAGCCGGTCGCTTTCGCGCCGTTGCCGATCGCGACCGCGTTGACCCCCGTCGCCTGCGCGCCCTGGCCCACCGCGACCGCGCCGGCGGCGGAAGCGGTCGCTCCGTTGCCGGCCGCGAACGCGGAAGACCCGCTCGCCGCGCTGCCCTGCCCGATCGCCACCGCGCTCGCGCCCGACGCATGCGACGCGCCGATCGCGGTCGCATTGATGCCGGTGGCCGATCCGTCGGGCTGCGTCGAGTTGGTATGGAAATAGGCGAGACCGGTGGTATTCGCGGCGTTGAGCGCGGCGCCGACGCTGTCGTAAGCGGTCGTGCCGACCGCGTAGCTCGGCGCGGCGACGATACCCGTCGCCGGATCGTAGGTGGCGCCGCCACCCAGTGCCGACGCGGTGCTTTGCCCGAGATTGTCGTTCAACCCCGTCACGGCGGTCAGAGCCGAGCCGACATTGTCATAGCTGCTCCCGCCGATCGTATAGCTCGGCGCGGAAATATTGCCGGTCGACGGATCGTATGCCGCACCGCCGCCCAGCGCAAAGGCGGCGCCCTGCCCGGTCTGCGCATTCATCCCGGTCACGGCGGTCAATGCCGAGCCGACATTGTTATAGGCGCTGCCGCCGATCGTATAGCTCGGCGCGGAAATAGCGCCGGTCGACGGGTCGTATGCCGCACCACCACCCAGCCCGGAGGCGGCGCCCTGCCCGGTCTGCGCGTTCATCCCGGTCACGGCGGTC